>OAVS01000001.1_pt1 | contig 359965 bp, 288 predicted proteins | sample 1550601 | NCBI WGS metagenome assembly OAVS01 (sample SAMEA2580093, study PRJEB22360) | human gut metagenome | biome: human gut; feature: human-associated habitat; material: faeces | place: Denmark | collected 2008/2010
ACGAATACCGTCGCGTTCGGGAAGTTTGTAGGGGGGTAGGAAAAGCCGCAGGAGTGGCAGCCGCACAATGTATAAAGGCAGGTGTGACCGTACAAAAGGCTGATATTCACAATCTCATAGAGGAATTGAAGAAACTAGGAGCAATTATATAAAGAAGAACCAGAATATGGAACAGTTAGATTATATTATTATTTTACTCTACTTTCTCGGACTGATTGCCGTGAGTGTTGTGATGTCCCGGAAAATTAAAAACTCCGAAGATATGTTTATTGCCGGGCGAAATTCTTCGTGGTGGCTGTCGGGAGTCTCTTCCTACATGACTATCTTCTCGGCAAGTACCTTTGTCGTTTGGGGAGGCGTTGCTTATAAATCGGGACTTGTTGCGGTAGTTGTTGCACTTTGTCTTGGCGTAGCATCGTTTATTGTCGGTAAATGGATCTCGGGCAAATGGCGGGAGCTACGTATCAAATCGCCGGGAGAGTTCCTTACCATCCGGTTCGGACATCGCACGGTAAGTTTTTACACGATTTCAGGAATTATAGCCCGTGCGGTACATACGGCAGTGTCTCTGTATGCGGTAGCGGTTGTGATGTGTGCATTAATCAAAGTCGATGGTGGCAGTATTTTTGCAAGTACAGGTATGATGGGCGATTCACCGATGGGTTACCTAAGTATTTGGTGGGCGCTTCTTATTCTTGGTGCCATCGCTCTTGGATACACCATTGCCGGAGGATTTCTTGCGGTACTAATGACTGATGTAATTCAGTTCGGAGTACTTCTGGCCGTGGTTGTATTTATGATACCTCTTTCATTTAACGCGGTAGGAGGCGTAAGTGCATTTATCGATAAGGCCAGTGAGATACCGGGATTCTTCTCGGGCACATCTCCGACCTATACATGGGGGTGGCTTTTACTGTGGATATTTCTCAATGTGTCTATGATTGGCGGTGACTGGCCGTTTGTACAGCGATACATAAGCGTGCCTACTACAAGAGACGCAAAAAAGAGTACTTATTTAATCGGAATTCTTTATCTCGTCACTCCTCTTATTTGGTATCTTCCTACCATGATTTATCGTGTGATGGAACCCGGACTTGCGCTTGATTTGGATGCAACCACAATGACTTTCAACGGCGAACACGCTTATGTGAATATGAGCAAACTCGTGCTCATGAAAGGAATGGTCGGTATGATGTTGGCAGCGATGCTATCGGCCACATTGAGTAATGTTTCGGGCATTTTGAATGTATATGCCAATGTATATACCTATGATATTTGGGGACACAAAGAGAAAAACCGTCAGGCAGATGAGAAAAAGCGTATCAAGGTAGGACGTCTCTTCACATTTGTCTTTGGACTTGTGATTATCGCTTTGTCAATGCTCATCCCGTTTGCCGGAGGTGCCGAAAAGGTGGTAGTAACTCTTCTTACTATGGTGATGTGTCCTTTATACATTCCGTCAATATGGGGACTGTTCTCGAAGCGGCTGACAGGCAACCAACTTATTTCTGCAATGATTCTTACTTGGCTCGTTGGTATTATGGCTCGCGTCATAATTCCCGCCTCCGTTATTAGTCCAAGCCTTATAGAGTCAGTTGCCGGTTGTGTACTTCCTGTACTTATCCTTGCGATCATGGAAGTTTGGTCGGCACGTAAAAAGTATGAAGATAATGGTTATCAAGCCATTTGTGAATATACTGATCCTGAAGCCGATCGCGAACCGACATTAAAGGAGAAAAAAGCGGTATTAATCTATTCGCATTTGGCTGTTAACTGCTTCTGTATTACTATTGGTGTCGTTGCGCTCTTACTGATAGGTCTGCTTATTGCCGGCGATCCGAAGACCCTTGCGGTCAAAGGAATTGTGATAGGAAGTATCGTACTGATGATTGCCATGATACTTGCTTATGTGATATACAGAATTATATATGCAAGACGTCTGAAAATGTCTAGCTAGTCAATTATTAATAACCCTAAATACTAATCAAATGAATCTAAAGATGTTATTGTTTGCAAGTGTGTCGCTTGTGCTTTTTGCATCTTGTCATAACTCGGATGATCCGTATATGACACTCGCGACAAAGACACTTGATGTAGAAGCAGAAGGTGGACTTTTCACTGTTGACCTTTCATCTAATGTCTATTACAGAGTCAATAACGATTGCCAGACCGATGGAAGCGATAGCCATTGGGCAGTTGTTGATTCGCATGAGACACAAGGTGAGATTACTAAGTTTACAATCAAAGTCTCTGAAAATTCATCGACTAGTTCACGTGTCGGTGCCATTCGTTTCATTGGCGATGATGTAACTCCTTTAAAGCTGGTTATTACCCAAAAGATGATTGTTCCGAAAGGTATCAGTCCTACCACAGAATCGATTGACGCAACTACAACAGAATCCTCATTCAAAGTCTTTGGCGATAAGGAGTGGAAGGCTGTGTGTACAGATGCAGATGTGACCGTTTCTCCTGCAAATGGGGTAGGCGAATGTGATATTAAACTTACTTTCCCGGAGAACAAGACATTTGCCAAACGGACAATTAAAGTAACGGTAACCATCCAGGATGATACAGACTATACCTATACTCTTGTACAAGATGCTTTCTCGGGCATTTTGGCTGATTGGGACTTGAATAGTTTAACTGCCAACACAAGTGGAACATTTGCTGATGATGAGGCACAATCGGTATTCCCGGGAACCAATGGCAAGTATATTGCTCCGAGTGCCGGAAGTGGTAAGATTGAGTATTGGGCATGTGACCGGACAGGTTATGTAGAGCAGAAAGTCGTATGCAGCCGTGCCGTGGGTGCTAATGGTGACCCGTATGTATCAGGAGCTATTCCGGGTGATTATTGGTATGTCTATGGGGATATGAAAGGTACGACCATTCCTGCCGGTACCAAGATACACTTCTATTTTGTGACCAAATTAGGAACGATGTGTTCCAACTACTGGATGATCGAGTTCAAGGATGGAGAAGAATGGAAACCGGCTCTTCCGACTTCGACTCTTCAGGAAAGTGCGACAGAGACACTGTCGGGTGCACCTATCAATTATTCGGCAACTATTACCTACAACTTTGCGGGAATGTTGCTCGATGAAAAAAACAATGGCGCATATATCCCTGCCGAAGGAATATTTACCACGACTAAGGATATGGATGAGATTGTGTTAAGATTTGGACAGGCAGGCCGTCTATGTCTTAATGGCGCCAAATTCGCTGGAAAGTATATAGACTGTACACACGCAAGCGGCCAGACACGTTTTTCAGCGCAACATCCGAGTAACCCTGAAACAGGTGAGGCAATCAGAGAATATAACGAACATGTATTGCTTGAAATCGTAGAATAAATAGTATGAAAAAAAGTATATTAAGCCTGTTATTGGCATGTTTCCTGCAAATCAATCTGGCTTTTGCACAGAATGTAATGAAGGGTGTCGTTAGCGATGCCAATGGTCCTCTTGTCGGAGTGGTGATCCACGATAAAGACAATGCAAAAGGTACTACCTCCGATATGTCGGGAAAGTATGCGCTCAATGGCGCTGAATCAGGCCATACAATAGAATTCCGTTATCTTGGTTATGTGACCGAGACTGTGGTGTGGGATGGTAAGAGTGTAGTAAATATAAAACTTAAAGAGGATGCTGTACAACTTGAAGAGACAGTTGTTATCGGCTATGGATCTGTAAAAAAGAAAGATCTTACAGGTGCGGTCGGTGTAATCAACAGTTCGCTTATCGAGAAACAGAGCACGTCTCAACTTTCACAATCTTTGCAAGGACTGATTCCGGGACTGACGGTTACCCGTTCGAGCAGTATGCCGGGAGCGAGTGCTACGGTTCAGGTGCGTGGTGTGACAACAATGTCTGATTCGAGTCCGCTTATCCTTGTCGATGGTATGATGGTCAGTAGCCTCGACAATATAGCAAGCGAAGACGTACAGCAGATTACTGTACTTAAAGATGCAGCTTCTGCATCCATCTATGGTGCCCGTGCTGCTGCCGGTGTTATCTTGATAACGACTAAGGAGGCAACCGAGGGACAGCTTTCGATCGGTTATAACGGAGAGATTTCGTTGTCTTCTCCTACCGAATTTCCGAAATTCCTGACAGACCCTTATCACTACATGACAATGTACAATGAATGGTCGTGGAACGATGCCGGTAATCCTGCGGGAGGCGAATTTGCCAACTATTCACAGGACTACATCGACAACTATGCTACCAACAACAGATATGATCCCATTCAATATCCTATCTATGATTGGAAAGACGCTATTCTTTCGAATACCGCTATGCGCCATAAGCACAACTTGACCATGACGTATGGCAACAAGGTAATCAAGAGCCACACTTCCGCTACCTACGAAAATGCCGACGCTATCTATAAAGGTTCAAACCACGAAAGAATCTCTATCCGTTCGCGTAATAATCTCAAGATTAGTGATAAGCTCTCCGGTTCTATCGATTTCTCGGTACGTTATGCCACGAAAAATGACCCGACTTCCGGTAGTCCGATTCGTGCAGCTTATATGTATCCTTCCATTTATTTGGGACTTTATCCGGATGGCCGTGTTGGTCCCGGTAAAGACGGCAGTCTTAGCAATACGCTTGCCGCCTTATTGGAAGGCGGAGAGAAGAAGACCGTATCCAACACAATGACCGGTAAATTCTCGTTGAGCTATAAGCCCATAAAAGATTTGACCCTTACTGCCAATCTGACTCCTACCGTCGGAACTGTTTCGATCAAGGAGATGAAGAAAGCCATACCTGTTTACGATGCATACGAAACCGATGTTATGCTGGGATATGTTTCTGGATATACTTCCAATTCGCTAAGTGAAGAACGCCGTAACATCAAATCATTGGAGAAACAATTCATCGCTACATACGACAAGACCTTCAGCAAGGTACATAACTTCAATGCCATGGTCGGTTATGAAGATTATAGTTATACGTATGAAACGATGTCGGGATCGACCAACGATATGTCTTTGTCTTCTTTCCCTTATCTTGATTTGGCGAACAAGAATGCCCTTGCCGTAGCCGGTAATTCTTATCAGAATGCATACCGTTCATTTTTTGGCCGTGTCATGTATAATTACGACAGCCGTTACTACCTCCAGCTCAATGCTCGTGAAGACGGATCTTCACGTTTTCACAAGGATCACCGTTGGGGATTCTTCCCGTCCGCATCGGTGGGTTGGGTCATCTCTAACGAGAAGTTCATGCAAAACATAACCCCGATAAACTATCTGAAGTTCCGTGCCTCTATCGGTACGCTCGGTAACGAGCGGATTGGAAATTATCCTTATCAGACATACATTTCGTTCAATAATGCCATTATGTATGACAGTGCAGGTTCTACGCCCCAATCTTCGATGTCTGCCGCTCAACAGGATTATGCGTATGAGAATATCCATTGGGAGAAAACACAGAGCTGGGATATAGGTGTGGATGCCGCTTTCTTTAACAATCGTCTTGACTTTAGCGCAGACTATTATTATAAGAAGACAACAGATATGCTCTTGTCAGTGGCAATCCCGTCGTTTACAGGTTATTCGGCACCTGACAGGAATGTAGGTAAAATGCATACCCGCGGTTGGGAAGTGAAACTCGGCTGGTCTGACCGTATCGGAGATGTAAATTATGCGGTAAGTTTTAATATCTCTGATTACAAGTCTATAATAGATAATCTTAATGGCAAGCAGCAGTTTAACAGCGATGGTACCATTATTACTGAAGGTGCAGAATATAACTCCTGGTACGGATATAAGACTGCAGGTTTGTTCCAGACCGCAGAGGAAGTCAGTGAAAGCGCTCTGCTTTCGGCTTCTACCAAACCGGGTGATGTGAAATATGTAGATGTCAGCGGTCCGGACGGCACTCCTGACGGAATTATCAATGAGACATACGACCGCGTAGTGCTTGGCAGCTCATTGCCACACTATCTATATGGAGGTTCTATTAGTTTGGGCTGGAAAGGTCTCTCTTTCTCCCTACTCTTCAATGGTGTCGGGAAACAACTTTCACGCCTCACCGAGAGTATGATTCGCCCCATGCAGGGACAATGGCTTCCGGCTCCGTCAGTCCTTCTGAACGACAATGGCAGCCGTAATTATTGGAGTGTATATAACACTGCAGAGCAGAACGCGGCAGCCAGCTATCCCCGTTTGAGCCATCAGGGCGGTGAATACAACAACTACAAAATGTCGGATTACTGGCTCAAGAGTAGTGCCTATATGCGTATAAAGAATATCAACGTTGGCTATACAGTTCCTAAAAAAATCGTCTCTAAAGTCGGAATCAAGGGACTTCGGGTGTACGTCAATATCGATGATCCATACTGCTTTGATAGTTATCTTTCGGGATGGGACCCTGAAGCAGGCGCTTCTACCTATATCACACGCACTTATACGTTTGGAGTGGATATCAAATTCTAATGGAGTATGAAAAAATTACATAATATGAAAAAAATACATGTATTGATTTGCATGATAGCTCTTCTATCTGTAACTTCTTGTGTGAACCTCGATCTGAATCCTCCTTCAGCCGCATCCAGTGAAAACTGGTTCTCGTCACCGGAGGAAGTTCGAATCTCGTTGAACGATTTTTATCGCAGTACTTTCTTTGTTATAGAAGAAGGTTGGACGCTGGACCGTAATACGGATGACTGGGCGCAACGAACCAACATTTATACCATTGCGGCAGGTTCACTGAATGCGTCTTCTACAAGTAATCCTAACATCAAGACTGTTTGGAGTTACACGTATAAGAACATTAGTCGTGCCAACCGGATTTTGGAGGCACTCGACAAACTTGAAGGCAAATATTCCACCACTGAACTGAATACGCTTCGTGCCGAAGCCCGTTTTTTCAGAGCGTTTGCTTATTCACGTTTGATTACTCTTTGGGGAGATGTTCCTTTCTACGTGACTTCGATTACTCCGGAGGAAGCATTTGAGATGGGGCGTACCGACAAAGCTGTCGTTCTGAAACAGATTTATGAAGATTATGACTATGCCGCAGAAAATTTGCCGGCCGCAAATAATAATAGCGGCGCCACCCGTGTGGACAAAGGAACGGCTTATGCTTACAAGGCTCGTACCGCTCTCTATCAGCACGACTATGGGACTGCCGCAAAGGCTGCGCAAGACTGTATGGATCTGGAAGTATATGACTTGGCCCCTGATTATGGAGAACTTTTCCGCGACAAGACAAGAGGAAGCAAAGAAGTTATCTTCTCTGTTGCTCACTCAAGCGATCTTGAGTTGGATGAAAACGGTAAACCTACCACACAGGCTATCGGTTCCTTTATTGCCCGTTCGGCAGGCGGTACACATAATGCACAACCTTCGTGGGAACTTCTTGCTGTCTACGAAATGACGAATGGCAAGACGATTGATGAACCGGGCAGCGGTTTTGATCCTCACGATCCATTTGCCAACCGTGATCCCCGTTGCCTGGAAACATTTGCTGCTCCCGGCAGCCGTATCTATGGTATTGAGTGGAACCCTGCGCCAAACGCACTCGAAGTAATGGACTATACGCAAAATCGTATGATTACAAACAAAGATTCCAAAGGCGGTTCGGATGCTTCCAACTGTGCTTACAATGGTTGTTGCCTGCGCAAAGGCGCGCAAGAATCATGGCGTACTACTTTGTATAACGACAACCCCGTTATTCTCATGCGTTATGCCGATGTTTTGTTGATGTATGCCGAAGCTAAGATTGAACTGGGGGAGATTGACGCTACTGTCCTTGCTTGCATCAACGATGTCCGTGCCCGTGCTTATGGCACCACCCGTACACAAACCAACGACTATCCGTCCATCACGACAACCGATCAGACGGCATTGCGCAAAGTGCTCCGCCGTGAGCGTCGTGTGGAGTTTGCATGGGAAAATCTGCGCTATTTCGACTTGCTTCGTTGGCATCAGTTTGAGAATGCTTTCGGACACAATATGTACGGATTTACCCGTACAGCCAACAGGGCAAAGGAATACTTTGCGGCAGGCAACTGGTTTTGGCCGGAGACTCCGACATTTGACAAAGACGGATTTCCTTCTTTTGAAGCGATGGCCGACGGAACCTATATCGTCCAGCATGGTGAACGTAAGTATGATGAGAAGATTTATTTATGGCCATTGCCAAGTGATGATGTATTGATAATGAATGGCAAACTTGTTCAAAATCCAGGGTACTAACTTTATTAAATAAATGATATTATGAGCATTGGAGAAATTTTATTGCGCAGTCGCTATCAACCATTGAAAAGGGTGTTGAGCTATGATGTATTCAACACCGGCTTTAACGGCTGGATGACATTGATGCCTAACTTTACGGAATATCCCGATTTTGATGTTCCCAAGACATTGGTCAATAAAGACCAGTGGCCACCGGTCATGCTTAGTTCCGCTACTTTCAGGTATCCGGGCACTCACGGAGCTATGTCCGGCACTTACTCTCTTAAACTTTCGACAAGACCTGTTGCCGCTCCTTATACGGAGATTCCGGCGGAAGGTTGTCTGGGACATGCCATTAAGCGGCTTTCGTTCTCTCGTCCGGGCTGCAAATATTTGCAGATAGAATGTTGGTTTACATACACGGCGGAACAGGATGTGGTGGATGGCGGTGACCGTCCGCAACCGGGTTTACATGAGAGTTCCATCCGCGATTTTGGTATGGGATTCGATGTACAGGAGGGTGGAAAACGTTACCATGTAGGAATTCGTTATCTCAATGCAGTAGATGGCAAATTAATGCAGAAGTGGCAGTATGAACATTCCAATGAAGACATAACCGACCGCGATTGGGCTTATGGACTTGACGGAGACTGGTGTAAGAGGGGAGTCGATCCCTGGTGGTTCGGCCGCCGTTATCCTAATGGCGACCACGATGGATTCAAGGATTTGAAAGATGGTCATCAGAAACTCATTTACAATGAGACCGACTGTAAACTCAATTGGCAATACATGCGTCTGAAACTTGACACAGAGCTTCGTGAATATGTAGAGTTCCAATGTCAGGACAGAATTTGGGATATGCGTGGCATTGCAGCTGATACCGTTGACGGATATGGACGCATCGACAATCTTATCAATCCTCTTTTCTGGGTGGGTACTGATACCAATCGTCGTGTATTCTTTTATATAGATTCTGTTGTTGTTTCACAAGAATAAAAGGAGGAATGTAATATATGAAAATGTTTAATGATTCCCATCTTGAGGTAAAGAAGTTCTTTAAAGGTACTTTCTTCACTCATCCTTACGAGGCTGGTTGGGCAGATGAGGCTATATTCTTTGTTATGGTTGAGAAAATAGAAGGAGATCCCGTATTCGAAGGTCGTGTACAACTATCGCAAGACGGTATACATTGGGCTGACGACGGTAGTGAGCCTGTAATCTTCAAAGGACTTGGCCAACATATTATAAAGGTAAATTCAAATTTTGGTAATTATATTCGTCTTGCCGTCAGCATTGAAGGCGGAGAGATGTTTTTAAATCTTCATATAGCATGCAAAGGTTAATATTTATATTTAGTCTGTTCATCCTTGCGATTGTAGGATGCAGCTCCAATGAGTCTCACTCATTTTTGATTCGTCCGGATGGAGGTGGGGAAGATGCTGCCACTGAAATAGAGGTAGGTAAAACGATTCCTGCCTGGCAGGAGGGTGTGATGGATATTCATTTCATCAATACGACTACCGGTGAAAGCATGTTTGTAATATTCCCGGATGGTACGCAAATGCTTATTGATGCCGCAAGTTCGAGTGTTACAACCAACTCTAATAGTAATACGACCAATACCGGTATCCGTAGTCGTTGGGATCCGACTCTGACTTCTACCCGTGGTTCGCAGATTATAACTGATTACATTCGTAAGTGTATGGTATGGACAGGTAACAGTACGATTGATTATGCCGTACTTACCCACTTCCATAATGACCACTTCGGCGGTTATACTTCTTCCTTGCCAAAATCAGCTAATTCCAATACTTATTCGTTGATAGGTTTTGCCGAGATTTTCGACAATTTCAAGATTGGTACGCTTCTTGATCGTGGCTATCCCGATTATAACTATCCGTTCGACATGGCGACAATGGCAGACAATGCTCCAAGTTGTAATAACTATATCAATGCAGTGAAATGGCATGTCGCCAATCAAAAGTTCGATGCTGCGATATTCAAAGCAGGGGCGAATAATCAGATCGTTCAGAAGTATAATCCTGCAAAGTATCCTACTGCAAAGGTGCAAAACGTGGCAGTGAATGGAGAGATCTGGACAGGTTCGGGCACTACCACAAAGAAGACATTCCCTGAACTCTCGGAGATTACATACGAAAACAGTAAGAACATTACCTCCAGTGACAATTGTCCGCCGGAGAATATAACCAGTTGTGTGATGAAAGTTTCGTATGGCAACTTTGATTTCTTTGCCGGTGGTGACCTTCAGTATAACGGACGTTCGAGTCATGCGTGGAAAGATGCCGAACTGCCCTGTGCAAAAGCAGTAGGTCAGGTGGAACTCTTGAAAGCTAACCATCACGGTGTAACCAACACCAATCAAGTAGATGCTCTGAAAGCACTCAATCCACAAACGATTGTTGTCAATTCGTGGGTAGATTGTCATCCCCGTACCGATATACTGAATTCGATGGAGACAACACTCCCTGCGTGTGACATGTTTATCACTAACTTCTGGCAAGGCGATCGCCCCAGCGGAGTAGACGACCGGGTTACGGCGGAAGAGGCTGCGAGAGTAAAGGGATATGATGGACATATTGTAGTTCGTGTGACCGATGGGGGAAACAAATATAGAGTTGTGACAATCACAGATTCTGACGGGGCAATGACTGTTAAGACTATTTCCGGTCCATATACAAGCAGATAATGAATACAAAATATTATGATGTAATAGTAGCAGGTGCAGGTCCTGCCGGGATATGTGCGGCTGTAGCCGCCGCCCGGCAAGGAGCACGTGTTGCTCTTATCGAAAGATACGGAGTCATCGGAGGTAACCTGACCGCCGGGTATGTCGGCCCTATTCTCGGTAGTGTAAGCAAGAACACGATTGACTGTACCGGTGATGCCATAGTATCTTTTCTTGCCGGTGCAAAAATAGAAAAAGGACGTGCTGACGGACTCATGCAGCCTGTAACCCTTGAATACACTATTGACGGCGTAGATGAATCGAAAGGAATTATCTGTATTGGAGATGTAGACAATGTCCAATTGAATGGCGAGTGTTTTCTTGATTGGTGTAAAAAGAAAGCCGATGAGGGCAAACTTCCCCGGATGCTTGCTGCCGTGCGTTTGCATCCATCGGTCAGACCGGGTTGCCGTCAGGTAAATACGACACAAGTCAATAGGGTGGATATAACTTCGGTAAGCTCTATTTTCACCGCCGATCTTGAACTTAGGCAACAGATACGCCTCCTGACTCAATTCTTGAAAGAAAATTTGCCGGGTTACGAAAATTGTAGAGTGATCGGAAGCGGTACAACAACCGGAGTGCGCGAAAGCCGCAGGGTGATGGGCGACTATGTGATCGATGCCGATGAAATGGCAGAAGGCTGCCGTTTTGCCGATGTGGTGGTACATAAAGCATTGTTCATTGTCGATATACATAATCCTGACGGAGCCGGACAGGCGGAACCGACCATACAATATTGCAAACCATACGATTTGCCGTATCGTTGTTTTCTCCCGTTGGGCTTGGAAGGGCTTTTGGTGGCGGGACGGTGCATATCGGGTACTCACAGAGCTCACGCTTCCTATCGTGTCATGAGTATTTGCATGGCGATGGGAGAGGCTGTTGGCATTGCCGCTGCCATGAGTGCGTCGCAGCATTGTACTCCGCGGGCTCTCGATGTAGGAGAGTTGCAGAAACGGCTTGAGTCGTTAGGCATAGAGCTGTTCGATTAACGTAGAACATAATCATACTTTAAATTTATAGAGCATACTTATGAAAAAGATCTATTTGTCTGTCGTGTGCTTACTGATCTCTATTCCCCTTATCGCCCAGTTGTATGTAGAGCCGGAGAAAGAGGTAGAGTGCTCTGTCTTCCTGGCAAAGGAAGGACGGGGGCGGGCACAGCAAGGACTTGAAATATGGGATGATTACATATTCTCGTGCGAGGATGGAGGACACGTGAATATCTATGATTTCAAAAGTGCCGATCCGAAACCTGTGGCAGGCTTTGAGTTGGCGTCCTCCCATCCGGACAACCATGTAAATAATGTATGCTTTGGCGTCGAGACAAAACGCGGAGCATCGTTTCCTCTCTTGTATATCACAAACGGGAAGGTAGGAAGCGAGTTGGAATGGTTGTGTTTTGTGGAGAGCATCACCCGTCGTGGAAAACGTTTTAGCAGCGAAATCGCACAGACAATTGAACTCGATGGCTCGAAGTGGGCGGAGAAAGGGTATGTCTCCATCTTTGGAGCGCCAAGCTGGCTGGTCGATCGGGAACGGGGCTTTATATGGATATTCTCGGCGCGTAAACGTACTGTGGCGAAGGTGACAAAGCATGCATGGGAAAACCAGTATGTCGCCACCAAATTCCGCATACCATCGTTGAGTGAGGGTGCAAAGGTGCGCCTCGACGAAAATGACATTCTCGATCAGGTGGTGTTCCCCTATGAGGTATGGTTCACACAAGCGGGCTGTATGCATGATGGTAAAATCTATTTTTGCTTCGGAGTTGGGAAACAGGATGACAGCCGTCCTTCCTGCATCCGGGTGTACGATACGGATAGGCGGACAATTACTGCCCGGTACAATGTGCAGGAACAGGTTATTTACGAACCGGAAGATATTGTGGTTAAAGACGGGGTTATGTATGTCAATACCAATACGAATGCGAAAAAGACGTCTGATCTTCCTTGCATATTCAAACTCTCTCTTCCGAAAGAAAAGCCGGTGCCCGAAAATCCTCTCGACGAGATACGCAGGGATCCGGAACGTGCGGGCGGCGTGTATTATGTGACCGATCTTTCACATCCGGTTACGCCGGCGCCCAAAGGATATACGCCTTTCTATATAAACGGCTATTTCCGGCACGGAGCGCGTCAGATAGACGATGAGGTGACTTATCCTACCATATACGGCGTATTGGAGAAAGCTCATGCCACAAACAATCTTACCGATTTTGGGAAAGCCCTGTACGAACGTCTTGAACCGTTCAAGAAAAATGTGTTTTACAAAGAAGGCGATCTGACACAAATCGGTTATCGTCAGACAAGGGAGATAGGCGGGAGGATGGTACAAAACTATCCGGAAGTATTTGAAGGCCATCCCTATTTGAAGACTAACGCAACGAATGTGCTTCGGGTGGCGGCCACCATGCAATCTGTAAATTCGGGTATTTTGTCGCTACGTCCCGGGCTTGAGTGGGCGGAGATAGACAATTCCCGTTCGTTCCTTACCACACTGAATCCATACGGTAACGTATGTCCCGACAGAAGTCCGCTTGATAAATATATACTTGGTAAGGAAAACAGTTGGTATAAAAAATATCGTTCATATATAGATGAAAAGTTGGATGTGGATGCTTTTTTTACAAGGCTGTTTATAGATGTTACACAAGTAGAAAGTGAGTATGACAAGTACGACCTGATCCATCGTTTCTGGTTAATGGCATCGCTGATGCAATGCCTCGACCGCCAAGTGCCTATATGGGATATTTTTACAGAAGAGGAAATATTGGCTTGGGCAGAAATCGAGAACTATAAGTATTTTGCGCAGAAAGGTCCTGAACCGGTATCTCACGGGCGTAGTTGGGGACTTGCATCCCGCACGTTACGCCATTTGTTAGACGAATCTGCTGAAGATCTGGTTCGTAAGCGTCATGGTATCAATCTCAACTTCGGACACGATGGCGTTCTGATGGCTATCTTGACAAATCTGCAAGCCGGAACGTGGGCGCGGGAGGCTAGTAATTCCAAAGAAGCGTTGCAGAGTTGGAAGTATTGGGATATTCCGATGGGGGCGAACCTTCAGATGATCTTTTACCAATCAAAAGACAATCCGGACGTTTTAGTTAAGTTTATGCTGAATGAAAAAGACCTCCGGTTGCCGTTGGAAGTGGTTGAAGCATCTTATTACAAATGGAATGAGGTTTATAAATTCTATATAGAACATTGCGACAAGGTGGAAAAATCACTTGCCGAAACATTGAAATTATCGTATGAAGACTTTTAATTATAATCGTGCTGAAATAAAGGCCGGAATAGTACATTTCGGTGTTGGAAACTTCCATCGTGCACATCTCGAAGCTTACACAAATTTATTACTTGAAGATCCGTCACAAAGATGCTGGGGGGTATTCGGAGCCATGATTATGCCTACGGACGGGGTCTTGTTCAACGCCCTCAAGAAAGACGACGGCATATATCAGTTGACGACATGCAGCCCTTCCGGCGAACAGGATAGTATGCTGATTGGTTCGCTTGTAGAACTGGCATGGGGGGAAATAGACAGTGAGCCTATCATCGCTAAAATAGCATCGGAGGAGATAAAAATCATCTCTCTCACCATTACCGAAGGGGGATATAAGGTTGATTTTAACCAATCGCGCAGTGTGTTCTGGTATGTAGCCGAAGGACTTAAACGCCGGATGGAGAAAGATTTGCCGATTACGATTCTTTCGTGTGACAACATGCAGATGAACGGCAATGTCGCCAAATGTGCGTTTATGTCATACTTCGAAGCGAAATATCCCGAGGTGGCAGCGTGGGCGAAAAAGAAAGTGACGTTCCCGAATTCGATGGTGGATCGAATCACTCCCGTAACAAAACCGGGTAAGGTTACAGATGTGTGTTGTGAAGACTTTATACAATGGGTGATTGAAGATAATTTCATTGCAGGCCGTCCTGTATGGGAGAAGGTGGGAGTTACATTCACCCATGATGTGACCCCGTATGAAATCATGAAATTAAGTCTTCTCAATGCGTCACATACTCTTCTTTCTTATCCTGCCTATATGGAAGGATTCAGGAAGGTCGATGCTGTAATGGCAGACGAGAGGTATCGTGCGATGATAAAGCTGTTTATGAACAGGGACGTTACTCCTTATGTTCCGGTTCCCGAGGGCGTTGACCTTGAAGCGTATAAAGACCAGCTTATCGAACGATTTTCAAACAAGGCGATCAGCGATCAGGTATCACGGCTTTGCGGCGATGGTATTGCTAAGTTTGCGGTTTATGTGGTACCCATACTCAAACAGATGTTGCAGGATGGAAAGGATATTTCGATAGAGGCTTTCCTGATAGCTGTTTATTGCAAATACCTGATAGGTGCGCGCACCGAGTCCGGTGAAAATATAGCTATCTCCGAACCTCACATCACCCCGGCGGACAGGAAGTTGATTTCGGGAGGATCGCCGGCCGAGTTCTTGAAAATATCACCTTTTGTGTCATTGGGACTGGACAAATATCCTGTGTTTATGGAAAAGTATGAGCAGTTTTATGCTATGCAGGTAGCGGAAGGGTTGAAGGTCTTATTACAGTAAACAACTAAAAAATACAAGGCAATGAAGAAGTTTTTCATAACGGTTGTTCTGTCGCTTTCGTGCGTATTGTCGGTTTCGGCACAAAAACAGACGGAGGCGTCAACGCTTAACCTGATAGGTAAGCCGTTTGAATCGACTCCCAATCCGTATCATAGAGTCGATACATTGGTTTATAAAGGTTTTAACAGGACGGAGAACCGACAACTCCGTTGCTCTGCCGGTATGGCTGTGTTGTTTAAAACGAACACGCGTAATATACAGATTACGACAAAGTGGGGATATGTATATTCGAGCCATTCAACCATGCCGATCTCTTATAAAGGATATGATCTTTATATCAAAAATGCAAACGGTCAATGGCAGTATGCGGCAAGCGGTTCATTGAAAGCGTATAAGGGCGAGAAAACCGAGACATTCACGCTCATTGAGAATATGGATGGTACGATGCACGAATGTATGATGTATATGCCGATGTATTCGGAGGTCATTTCTTGTAAGATAGGGATAGATGACGATGCTGTTATCGAACCGTTGAAGTCCGATTTTCGTCACAGGATAGCGGTATATGGCTCTTCGTTTACGCAGGGAGTGAGCACGGATCGATCCGGTATGAGTTATCCCATGCAATTTATGCGTAATACGGGTCTTCAAGTCGTGTCGCTCGCAACAAGCGGACGTTGTCTGATGCAGCCTTACATGCTCGACGTTCTTGCGGAAGTCAAGGCTGATGCCTTTATATTCGATACTTTTTCAAATCCTGACGCAGAACTGATAAGAGAGCGCCTGATGCCGTTTATCGATCGGCTTATAGCGGCACATCCGGCTACTCCGTTGATATTTCAGCGTACTATCTATCGTGAACGACGTTCATTCGATACAGTTCTTGATGCGAAAGAACGGGCTAAGGCGGCAACCGTAGAGGAGTTGTTTGCGAAAATCCTCACGACCCCGAAATATAAAGACGTTTATCTGATTACGCCTGATGCTTCCGATGCCCATGAGACATCGGTCGACGGAACTCATCCAAGTAGTTATGGATATGCACTTTGGGCGAAGTCAATAGAGACTCCGGTAATAGAAATTTTAAGTAAATATGGTATAAAATGAGACAAGCGGTATTAGTAGAACCAAAACATATTGAATTTCGTGAAGTTGAGGCGCCTAAGGCGTCGGACCTGAAAGAACATCAGGTGCTTCTGAATATTAAGAGAATTGGTATTTGTGGAAGTGAGATACATTCTTATCACGGATGTCATCCGGCAACTTTCTATCCGGTAGTTCAGGGGCATGAATATTCGGCAGTGGTGGTTGCTACGGGGGCGGCGGTTACGATCTGTAAGGCGGGTGACGTTGTCACCGCACGTCCGCAACTCGCGTGTGGGAAGTGCAAGCCTTGTCAGCGGGGAGAGTATAATATTTGTGAAGAGCTAAGAGTGCAAGCTTTTCAGGCAAATGGAGCTGCGCAAGACTTTTTTGTGGTTGATGATGACAGGGTTGCGTTGTTGCCTGAAGGTATGTCACTTGATTATGGGGCTATGATAGAACCGGTGGCAGTAGCTGCGCATGCAACCATGCGTGGCGGGGACTTGAAAGGTAAGAATGTGGTTGTATCGGGTGCCGGAACAATCGGTAACCTCGTGGCGCAGTTCGCTAAGGCAAGAGGAGCCAAACGGGTTCTTATTACCGATGTGAGTGATTTCAGACTTGAAATCGCTCGTAAATGTGGTATAGTAGATACGCTCAATGTAGCTAAGACGCCGCTCAAAGAAGGAGCGAAGAGGCTTTTCGGGGATGAAGATTTTCAAGCTGCGTTTGAGGTTGCCGGAGTTGAGTCGAGTATTCGTTCGCTTATGGAGTGTATCGAAAAAGGGAGTACCATCGTTGTAGTGGCGGTATTTGGCAAGGATCCGTCGCTTGATATGTTCTATTTGGGAGAGCACGAACTGAAGGTGAACGGAACGATGATGTATCGCCATGAAGATTATCTTACGGCTATCGATCAGGTATGTTCGGGAGCCATCCGTCTCGAACCGCTTATTTCGAATCATTTTCCGTTCGAACAGTATGACAAGGCATATAAATTTATAGACGAGAATAGTGCAACATCCATGAAAATAATTATTAAACTATAAAACCATGAAAATAATAGGTATAGGAGAAGTTGTTTGGGATTGCTTCCCGGAAGGTAAGAGACTTGGCGGAGCGCCTATCAATTTCTGTTTTTTTGCGAAGGAATTGGGAGCAGAATCATATCCCGTTACGGCAATAGGTGGCGACGAACTCGGTGATGAAACATTTACGGTGCTTAAAGAGACCGGACTTGATTTAGGATATATTTCCCGTAATATTTTGCCGACAGGTAAAGTGCTTGTGTCGTTGAATGAGGCCGGTGTACCGCAATATGAGATTGTTGAGAATGTTGCTTGGGATGCTATCGAGTGTAGTCCTGCGACCATGAAACTTGTCAGCGATGCAGATGCTGTTTGTTGGGGCTCTTTGGCACAACGAAGTGAAAAGTCACGTGCTGCAATCTTGAGACTCATAGATGCCGTGCCGGATACCTCTTTGAAGGTGTTTGATATTAATATCAGGCAACATTTTTATTCGACAGACTTGATTGTGGAATCCTTGCAAAAAGCAAATGTGCTCAAATTGAATGAAGACGAATTGCCGTTATTGATTTCTCTTCTTTCCCTTTCTACTGATTTTGTGGAAGCTATCGCAGAACTCATTGCTCGTTTCTCGCTCAAATATGTTATATTCACACAGGGGGCAGTACGTAGTGGCATATATGATGCAAGTGGGGAAATTTCATCCATAGATACACCTAAAGTCGAGGTGGCTGATACTGTAGGTGCAGGCGACTCGTTTACTGCTACCTTTGTTGTGAACATACTTAGAGGGGTGTCGGTTGCTGAATCACACCGCAAAGCGGTAGATGTATCGGCATATACTTGTACACAAAGGGGGGCTATTAATCCGTTGCCGGATAGTAAAAAGTAATATTGGGTACTCCACATAAGGAAGTTTCGTACTTGGTTTGAATGATTCTTCAAACCAAGCGTGATGAATATGTCTTGTTTTTATTAAATGCGGTTTAATCTCATTAATTAACCGCAAAATTTGCGGCTTATCATACCTCTTTTAACCGCATTTTTATAGATAACTCCAATTTAATAGTTATTTTTGCAGAAATAACTGATGGTATGTTTATCCATGAAATAGAAAATTGGAGTTCATTCAGATGGAACGCTGAAAGATTGTCAGATGCGATAGCCCTGACAAACAGGGCTATCGGATATCTTGTTGGAAGGTTAAGTACAATTGGATTTGATAGTCAGATGATCGCTACGGTGGAAGCTGTGACGCATGATGTTGTTGCATCTTCAGAAATTGAAGGAGTAACTTTGAATACAGCAGAGGTACGTTCTTCCGTTGCCCGAAAATTAGGTGTGACTGTACCCGATGTGAAAGAACCGACGCATTATATTGATGGAATGGTCGAGATGATGCTTGATGCTATAATGAATTACGAAACTCCGTTAACACATGATAGATTATTCGGATGGCATTCCGCACTTTTCCCAACAGGTAAAAGTGGCTTTTCTGATATTTTAGTGGGAAGTTATCGTACTGAAGCTATGGAGGTTGTTTCCGGTACATTTGGGCGGGAAAGAATACATTATCGTGCTCCCGGGCCGGAACGTGTATATGACGAAATGGATAAATTTCTTTTATGGTTGAATGCCCCCAATATAGCTCCGTCATTATTAAAGTCTGCAATTGCTCATTTCTGGTTTGTATGTATCCATCCGTTTGACGATGGGAATGGTCGTATTGCGAGAGCTATATCAGATATGGTATTATCCCAGACAGATCGCAGTAAATTGCGATTCTTTAGTATGTCTATGCAGATTAATAAGGAAAAGAAGGCTTATTATCGTATGCTGGAACAGGCTCAACGTGGAAATGGTGATATTACAGAATGGTTAGAATGGTATCTGGCTTGTCTTAAACGGGCTATTGATGAATCCAATGGCTTGTTAAGCGGCATATTGAATAAAGCGATTTTTTGGAAAACTCATTCGGGGGGCATTATAACTGAAAGACAACGAATGATCCTCAATATATATCTGAATGGCTATGAAGGAAAACTTACTGCAAAAAATTGGAGCAAGTTGGCCGAAGTTTCATTAGATACAGCTACCAGGGATGTGAAGGATTTAGTGGCAAAGGGAATTCTTTCGCCTATACAGGGGCGTGTCAGGGATGTATCATACACATTAAATTATGTAGAATCAGATACCCGAGTAGCTGACTTTACTGATTCTGTACTGATAAATCGTGATGGAAATGATTATATATCTTCTATGTATAAGAAGCAAAAAACTGTAGAGGAAAGAATTTCTCCATTGGATAAAATGCGTTTTGAACAAAAGGAGATGTCAATCGACGATTTGGTATATAAGTATTTTGCATATCTCATTGGATAATAATTTGTGAAATAAAGAAACCCATGTTGAAAATATTAGTAACCTACGCCGTACAAGGCGAATTTGTAGAACTTAAATGGCCGGATATAGAACCTTACTACGTTCGTACAGGTATTGGTAAAGTTAAATCAGCCTTTCATTTGGCAGAGGCAATCCGTCAGGTACAACCGGACTTGGTGCTCAATATCGGAAGTGCTGGAACAGTCAATCATCAGGTAGGAGATATTTTTGTATGTCGCAAGTTCATAGACCGTGATATGCAGAAAATGAAAGAGTTCGGATTGGAGTGTGAGATCGATTCATCAGCTCTGCTCGAAGAAAAAGGTTATTGCACGCATTGGACGGAACATGGAATCTGCAATACAGGAGATGGCTTCCTTACCGAGTTGACTCACGTTAGCGGAGATGTTGTAGATATGGAAGCATACGCACAAGCATTTGTCTGCCGTTCAAAAGAAATACTGTTTATTTCTGTGAAATACGTGACTGACATAATTGGCCAAAACTCCGTGAAACATTGGGAAGATAAACTTGCCGATGCACGGCAGGGACTATCGCATTACCTTAATGTCTTGAAAGAAAGAATATGATAAGTGACTCCTGCGGCTATCAATCCCAGGAGAATCTTTACCCATATAAAAGGAATCAGGAAGAAAATGCAATAAAGCATCGTTCCCCACATTAATACGAGAGAAATTATTTTGGCACGGAGAGGAATCGCCTTGTTTTCGCGGAAATTGCGGATATAAGGACCGAAGTGCCGATGGTTGAGCAGCCAGTTATATAATCGGGGCGACCCTTTGAAATAAAGGGCAGCGGTGAGCAATAGAAAAGGGGTAGTGGGCAGTAGCGGCAGAAAGATGCCGAGAATGCCGAGCGCAAGGGAAATACTACCTAAAACAATATATAGAGTTTTCATGCGGCAAAGATAGTGCAAAAAAAGGGAAAAAATAACACTCTTTGCTGGATGAAAACTCTATTTTATATTACCTTTGCCGTTGCATCGAGGTGACATTAGATGCGTGTAACTATTAAAATACATACACTCATGTTTACAGTAATCAAACGCATGGAGATCTCGGCTTCTCATAAGCTGGTACTCCCGTATCGCAGTAAATGCGCCAGTTTACACGGTCACAACTGGATTATCACCGTCTATTGCCGTTCCGCGCGGCTCAACTCCGAAGGAATGGTGGTAGATTTCACCCGCATCAAAGAAGTGGTCACGGAGAAACTCGACCATCAAAATCTGAACGAAGTACTCCCATTTAATCCCACAGCGGAGAATATCGCCCGGTGGGTATGCAAACAGATTCCTCAATGCTATAAAGTAGAAGTGCAGGAATCGGAAGGAAACATAGTCATCTACGAGAAAGATTCCGGCAGCACAGAAGGACAAGAATAGCAAACCAAACAAATTTTGATGATGAGAAAGATTAATGAAATCTTTTACAGCTTGCAGGGCGAAGGCTACCATACCGGAACTCCGGCCATCTTCGTCCGTTTTTCCGGCTGCAACCTGAAATGTGACTTTTGCGACACACAACACGAAGAAGGAAAAATGATGACCGACGATGAAATAATCGCCGAAGTGAAAAAATATCCTGCCGTCACCGTTGTCCTTACGGGCGGCGAACCTTCCTTATGGGTAGACGATGAATTGATCGACCGTTTGCACCAAGCAGGCAAATATGTGACCATCGAAACCAACGGTACACGCCCCCTGCCGGTAGCTATCGACTGGGTGACCTGCTCCCCCAAACAAGGGGTGAAACTTGCCATCGACCGGATGGATGAAGTGAAAGTGGTCTATGAAGGACAAGATATAAGTATTTTTGAACTCCTTCCGGCCGAACATTTTTTCCTCCAGCCTTGTTCTTGTAATAACACTGCTTCAACAGTGGACTGTGTAATGCGACATCCCAAATGGAGACTCAGCCTGCAAACACACAAATTAATCGACATCCGTTGAACAAAATAGACGGGTGATGCGGAAGAAGCTTAAATTATTACAAAATATAGTATGAAAGTAGGTTTGTTTATTCCTTGTTATATCAATGCTATTTACCCCAATGTGGGAGTGGCATCGTATAAACTATTGAAAAGTTTGGGAGTAGACGTCGATTATCCGTTGGATCAGACTTGTTGCGGACAACCGATGGCAAATGCCGGTTTTGAAGATGAATCTATGAAATTGGCACTCCGTTTTGACGATCTGTTCCGTGAATACGATTACATCGTCGGCCCTTCCGCCAGTTGTGTGGCATTTGTGAAAGAGAATCATCCGGGCATTCTGGAGAAAGAAGGACATGTTTGTCAGAGTGCGGGAAAGATTTATGATATTTGTGAGTTCATTCACGATGTCTTGAAACCTTCCAAAATTCCTGCACGCTTTCCTCATAAAGTCAGTATTCACAATAGCTGTCATGGGGTGCGCGAACTGTTGATTTCCGCTCCCACCGAACTGAATATCCCTTATTACAATAAATTGCGTGACCTGCTCAATCTGGTAGAAGGCATCGAAGTATTCGAGCCCAGCCATATTGACGAGTGTTGCGGCTTTGGCGGAATGTTTGCGGTGGAAGAGCAGGCAGTCTCCGTCTGCATGGGGCGTGATAAGGTAAAAGATCATATCGCTACCGGAGCCGAGTATATTGTCGGAGCGGACAGTTCCTGCCTGATGCACATGCAAGGTGTCATCAAACGGGAGCATCTGCCTATTCAGATTATCCATATTGTAGAAATTCTAGCGTCGCAATCATGAGTACAAAACATTCAAAGGCTGCCGAAAAGTTCTTGCAGGACAGCAAGATGGCAGCATGGCATAACGAAACCCTTTGGATGGTCCGTGCCAAAAGGGACAAGATGAGCAAGGAAGTTCCCGAATGGGAAGAGTTGCGCAACAAGGCTTGCGAGTTGAAACTATACTCCAACAGCCACCTCGAAGAACTTCTGCTGGAGTTTGAGAAGAATGCTACCGCCAACGGCGCCATCGTACATTGGGCAAAAGATGCCGATGAATACTGCGCCATCGTCTACGAGATACTGAATGAGCATAACGTCCACCATTTCATCAAGAGCAAATCCATGCTCGCCGAAGAGTGTGGCTTGAATCCTTTCCTGATGGAGCGTGGCATCGATGTCGTAGAGTCCGATTTGGGCGAACGCATCCTGCAATTGATGCATCTCGAACCGAGCCACATCGTACTGCCCGCCATTCACATCAAACGGGAACAGGTAGGCGAACTATTCGAAAAGGAGATGGGCACGGAAAAGGGAAACTTTGATCCTACCTACCTGACTCATGCCGCACGTAAGAACCTGCGTCATCTCTTCCTCAATGCCGAAGCCGCCATGACAGGCGCCAACTTTGCCGTCGCTTCAACCGGTGACATTGTGGTCTGTACCAATGAAGGAAATGCCGATATGGGTACTTCCTACCCGAAACTGAACATTGCCGCTTTCGGTATGGAAAAGATCGTCCCGGATCTGGACGCATTGGGTGTGTTCACCCGATTACTCGCCCGTTCGGCCACCGGACAACCGGTGACAACATATACCTCTCATTACCGCCGTCCCCGTGAAGGCGGTGAATATCATATTATCATCGTAGACAACGGCCGGAGTGCCTTACTGTCCAAGCCCGATCATATCAAGACATTGAACTGTATTCGTTGCGGTGCGTGCATGAATACCTGCCCGGTGTACCGCCGGAGTGGAGGTTACTCTTATACATACTTCATCCCCGGACCTATTGGCATCAACTTGGGTATGGCCCATGCTCCGGAGAAGTATTATGATAATCTTTCAGCCTGTTCTCTGTGTATGTCCTGTTCCGATGTCTGTCCGGTGAAAGTAGATTTGGCAGAACAGATTTACAAATGGCGTCAGGATTTGGACGGATTGGGGAAAGCCAATACGGGAAAGAAGATCATGTCCGGCGGTATGAAGTTCCTGATGGAGCGTCCGGCATTGTTCAACGCAGCCTTGTGGGCAGCCCCGGTGGTAAATGGCCTGCCCCGTTTCATGAAATACAACGATCTCGACGATTGGGGAAAGGGGCGTGAACTGCCGGAATTTGCCAGCGAGTCGTTCAATGAAATGTGGAAGAAAAACAAAGTACAAGGAAAGGAGGAATCCAAATGAGCAGCAGAGAAGATATATTAGCCAGCATCCGCCAGCATACGCAGACCCGTTATGATAAACCGGATATTGCGGATATGAAACGATTGTCATATCCTGATAAGATAGAACAGTTCTGTGCAATCAGCCGTGCAGTGGGTGGTACAGCAGTTGTATTGGGTGAAGGGGAAGATGTGAATACAGTCATAAGACGGACTTACCCGGATGCTATGCGCATTGCTTCCGTATTGCCGGATATTTCCTGTGCTACGTTCAATCCCGATAATTTGGATGATCCGAAAGAGTTGGACGGCACAGATGTTGCCGTAGTGAAAGGAGAAATCGGAGTAGCCGAAAACGGAGCCATCTGGATACCGCAGACGGTAAAATATAAAGCGATCTATTTTATCTCGGAGAAGTTGGTCATTCTGCTCGACCGGAATAAAATTGTAGATACCATGTATGACGCCTACCGCGAACTGGACGGACAGGAATATCAGTTCGGAACGTTCATCTCCGGTCCGTCAAAGACTGCTGATATTGAGCAGGCTTTAGTGATGGGAGCGCATGGGGCACGGGACGTGTTAGTGATATTAACCTAATGTTTCCGTGTTGATTATTCTAAAATAAATTTGGTTTCAAAACAATGGAGTTTTATATTTGTTAGTACAAACGAAATGGAGACTCCGTTGACGCTGTAAAAACAGAGGCTCTATTGATAAGAAATAGAGCCTTTGTTTCATATAAACAGAGCTTCCGTTTGATGTAAATAGAGGCTCTGTTTGGATAAAGTCCGGCTTCCATCGGATGTAATAGAGTCTTTGGGAGAATATAGTCGAATCTCCTTTGATGTAAATAGGATATCTGTTTCTGTTTGTCCATAGTAGATAAATGAATTTGTAGGATAAAAGTAGTAAAACGTTTAATTATAAATTATATGTATGCCAATAAAGTAAAGAAAATAGCCGCCGTCCATGACCTTTCGGGAATGGGGCGCGTATCTCTGACCGTCGTCATTCCTATTCTTTCATCCATGGGTTTTCAGGTCTGTCCGCTTCCTACGGCTGTATTATCCAATCATACGCAATATCCCGGTTTCTCCTTCCTCGACCTGACGGACGAAATGCCGAAGATTATTGCCCAATGGAAGAAACTGGAGGTAGAGTTCGACGCTATCTATACCGGATACTTGGGTTCTCCGAGACAAATTCAGATTGTTTCTGATTTTATCAGGGATTTTCGCCGACCGGACAGTTTGATCGTTGCCGATCCGGTGTTGGGAGATAACGGACGGTTGTACACCAACTTTGATGGAGAGATGATAAAAGAGATGCGCCACCTGATTACTAAAGCAGATGTGATTACCCCCAATCTGACGGAACTGTTTTATTTGTTGGATAAACCCTATAAAGCAGATAACACGGATGAAGAGCTGAAAGAATATCTTCGTCTTTTGTCCGACAAAGGTCCGCAAGTGGTTATCATCACCAGTGTTCCTGTACATGATGAGCCTCATAAAACGTCTGTCTATGCTTATAACCGTCAGGGAAACCGCTACTGGAAAGTGACCTGCCCTTATCTGCCTGCACATTATCCCGGCACGGGAGATACTTTCACCAGTGTCATCACCGGCTCTTTGATGCAGGGAGACAGTCTGCCGATGGCGTTGGACCGTGCCACACAGTTTATCCTGCAAGGTATTCGTGCCACTTTCGGGTATGAATATGACAACCGCGAGGGTATCCTGTTGGAGAAAGTGCTTCATAATTTGGATATGCCAATACAGATGGCTAGTTATGAATTAATATAAAAGATAAAGAGTCTCCACAGCTAAGAAAAAAAGTCACACTGTAAAGATAAAGAATAAGGGCTGACTAAAAAGGACGGAATTGGTATAACCATCCCATCTGCGCATGTACGTAAGTAGGGATGAAAAACAATTTCCCAGTCTTTTTAGTCAGTCCTTTTTAACGTTTACAAGCTTTTGTGTTTCAAATATTTCCATTAATTTTACCGGCATTTAGAAAATGGAATAATTATATCTAACTAATGACTCAAACACTGAAAACATCCGAACGTCTGGGAGTAGTGGATGCTCTGCGCGGATTTGCCCTTTTGGCAATTGTATTATTACATAATCTGGAGCATTATAATCTGTTCTTAGTACCGGAGAATGTGCCTGCATGGTTACAGACAATTGATAAATATGCATGGGACATCCTGTTTTTCCTGTTTGCGGGAAAGGCGTATGCTACTTTCTCTTTGTTGTTTGGTTTTAGTTTTTACATTCAGTTTCACAATGCAGAGAAACGTGGTATAGACTTCCGCGGACGATTTGCCTGGCGGATGTGTTTGCTTTTCCTGTTTGCGCAGTTGCATGCCCTGTTCTATAACGGGGATATTCTTTTACTCTATGCGGTAGTGGGTTTTGCATTGATACCCGTGTGTAAGTTAAAGGACAAAACGGTCTTTTGGATTGCCCTGATTCTGCTTCTTCAGCCTTATGAGTGGGGACGTGCCATTTATGCGATGATAAATCCCGACTACGTAGTAGCAACCGGTCATTTTATGCCTTATGCTATGCGTGCACAGGAGGCAACTGCCAATGGTAACTTCTTCGAAGTACTCTGTTCCAACATCTCCGACGGACAATTATACAGCAATATCTGGCAAGTGGAAAATGGTCGTTTGTTTCAGACGGCTGCCCTGTTCATGTTCGGAATGTTACTGGGGCGCCGGAAATATTTAATAAAGAGCGAAGAATCCGTACGCTTTTGGAAGAAGATGTTGAAAGGTGCTGTCCTTGCATTCATTCCTCTCTATTGCCTCAAAACCTTTGTGCCGGACTTGCTCACCAATCCGTCCGTACAAATTCCTTATAAGATTGCCGTTCCGTCTTATGCCAATTTTGCGTTTATGATTATCCTAGTTTCTATCTTCACCTTGCTTTGGTTTAAGAAAGAAAAAGGATATGGCTGGCAAAGTCTGTTGATTCCTTACGGGCGTATGAGCCTGACAAACTACATCTCTCAATCTATCATGGGAGTTATTATCTATTATGGATTCGGATTAGCCATGTACAAATACGCCGGAGCAACGGCAAGCCTGCTTATCGCACTGCTTATCTTCACTGTTCAGCTGATATTCAGCCGTTGGTGGCTTGCCCGTCATAAACAGGGACCACTCGAATTCTTATGGCGTAAGGGTACTTGGATTTAGTGACTTCCCACTATTCGAATTTGACAGTTACTTCTGCAAGTTTGTTGCCGTAAATCCAGTCCGGTCCCTCCTGGATCAGGCGGATTGCTTCCTTATCAGCAGACTCGCAAAGGCTCTCTTTTACTTTGATGTAGAAGGGACGCCCTTCTTTATTAACAAGGAAAGTTAATACAACTTTTCCTTTCACTTGTGCGCACTTTTCATCCGCCGGACGAACGAGATTCTCCTTCAGGTATTTCTGATAGCTACGTTTACCGATGACAGGTTGTGGAGTGATCTCTTTCTCTGCCTGTTCCTCAACCTTCACAACACTTCCGAGGGTTGTTGACTTCTTATTTTTCTTAGCGCCATATCCCACTACCACCACTTCATTGAGTGTCTGTTTGTTTTCGTTCATGGCAATGAGCATCGTCCGGCTGGTATCTACCCGGATTTCTACCGGATCATATCCGATATATTCCGCTGTCAATCGTTTCTTATCATCCTTTTTGACTAACGAAAATTCTCCATTCATATTTGTGATGGTTCCGATATTCGTTCCTTTATATGTCACACTGGCTCCGATAAGCGGTTCCCCTTTTTTGTCGGTCACTATTCCTTTAATCATGTTATTTTGGGGAAGGATAGTCGCTACCTTAGCCATCTTCATTTTCTTATCTGATTCAGATTCGAAAGTATCTATCGTTGCTACTACTTCTTGCAATGCAGCAGTCTCTTCCGAGACTTCTTCCATCATCGGCACAGCTGCCACAGGCGCACCTTGTGGTTGCGAAGTCGTTTGGATTTTGGCAATCATATCTTTCTTATCCGCTTGTCTCGCAGTAATTTCGGAAATAGGAGTGGAATCCGTTTTTACCTTTGTAGTAGCTAATGCGATTTCCTTTTGCGGAGTTGCGGGAACTGTTGGAGTGGCAGGAATTGCCGGAGTTGGTGGAGCTGCGGGTTCAGCCAACTTTGTGGAAACACTCTCTTCCGCAATGAACACTTCATCTGTCATGCTCTTTTTCAGGAACAGGAAATAACTGCTGATACCGAATCCGATAATCAGACACGCAGCGATGCTCCAGGTGATAGCATAAGTGTTCTTTTTCTTTGCCGAATGAGCAGAAACCTGCATCCGCAGTTTCTCGATCCGTTGTTCGTGATTTCCCTCCACCTGGTTGTATCCATCCATAGCATCGGCCAGGAAAGGGTCTTGCATCGACTCTTTTTCCAGCCGGTGTGCCTCTTTTCCTTTGCGGAGTCCTCGTATGTAGTCCAATAGTTTCATAGGGCTTGTTTCTTAATACAAATTTTTAAGTTTCGCTTTCCGTTTTGGATATAGCTTTTCACATTGTTCAGAGTAAATCCGGTCTGTTCCACAATGTCGGCATACGACATTTCCTCTAAAAAGAAACGCGTAATGCTGGTCCGTTGTTCTTCGGGCAACTTTTCGAGACAGTGATGTAATGCCTTTAGTTGTTCCTCTGAACTTTCCTCCTCACTTAATAGATGCAGAAATTCGTCGGATTCCATAACATTAACGGTATAATCTAACGTAATTTCTTTATTTTCCTTTCGTAAAAGTTGCAAGCAATGATTCTTTGCCACCCGGTAGAGCCATGGCTTGAACACTTTTATCTCATAATTTCCCAGTTTAGGCAATAAATCTTCAAACAACTGCATGACCGCCTCCTGTGCCCGGTCTTCATCATGCAGGTATTTCAGGCAAAGTCCGTATAGTAACGGGATATATCGGTTATATAATTCGCCGAAATATTCCGTATCGCCGGACTTCGTGTAATGTATTAGTAATTCCTCGTCCGATAGTTTTGATATTTTTCTTTTGAAAAACAACATCTATTCCTCTTCTTCGTCAATAATGACTTGATATTTTTCTTTCATTTCTTCAAAATCGCCTGTAATCTGATCTAATATTTCATGTGTATCCGTACTCTTTACCAATGCGGGCATACCGTAATAGATAGATGCCTTATATGGCAACAGTATCATTTTTCCTTTGGGCAGAGAACGTCCCATACCGGTCATGAATACGGGAATATATTTCACTTCAGGCCGCAGAGACAGGATGCGTGCTATGCCGGATTTAATTTTTCCCATCTGTTCCGGCTTTCCTCTGGTTCCTTCCGGAAAAAGAATCAGTGAATATCCGGCGTCGATGGCTTCAAGCATCTTACGGATCGGATCATGTTCCGAATCTTTTTCTCCTTTTCTTCTGATTAGCAGTGTGTTGATGAAAAAGTTGCTGATGGAAGCCTGAAAGCGGGTTTTCCCGAAATAATCTTCTGCTGCTACGGGTTTGACTTTCCATAAAAGTCCTCCGGGCAGGGAAGATAACAAGCTTAGGGTGTCCAGATGGCTGTTGTGGTTGGCAAGGATGATGAATTGCTTTTCCTTTTTGAGGAACTGGCAATCGGTGAACTGAACTCCTACAACCAATTTCAGGAACCATTGGAATACACCTTTATATATAATCTGCATGGCAGCAGCTTGCATGAATCTTTTTTCCATTCTCTCCGTTTAATATGCAATGTAATAAACTAAATGAAAAAATACAGGAGCTGTGTAGGCCAGAGAATCTATCCGGTCGAATACTCCTCCATGACCGGGAATACTGTTCCCCATGTCCTTAATTCCTTTATCTCTCTTGATGGCGGAGATGACTACGTCTCCCGAGAATCCGGCAATCGCAACGAGAGCACTTACCAGGATAACGTTGGGAGCGGAGAGGGGAGTCAGGAAACCGAGGAAGTAACCAATGACGGTAGTACTGATTACACCGCCCAGAAATCCTTCCCACGTTTTGTTCGGACTTACTTTCGGGAGTATCTTATGTCGTCCGAGAAGTTTGCCCCAGATAAATTGCATAACATCGTTGATTTCCGTAAGGAATACAAGGAATAATAGCAGACCTCGTCCTCCTGCATTGAATCCCGGAAGTTCAGGAAGCGACAGGAGATAAGCGAGGTGACTGATACCGAATACTGAAAGCATCAGAATCCACTGCAACAGAGCCATCGACTTGGTAATTCCGTGGGTGTCTCCCTTTAAAACAAGTCGTAAGGGCAATACGAGAAACATAACTACCGGAATGAAGATGATGAATGCTCCATACCAGGCAAGGTAAGCAAGGTAATATTGAATGGGAATGGCCAATATCCCCCAAAACAATGCTCCGCGATCTGCCTCTCTGAATCCCAACACCGAATACAGTTCTCTGAAAGCGATGAAAGAGAGAAAGGCAAGGAAGAAGTAAGAAATGTTATAGCTGATAAATACAGCGCCGATAAACATGCCCGCCATGATCCACCATGAACGCGTGCGGGCGGAGAGTTCGCTGATATTTGTTTTTGGAGAGATCTTCTTTACGAGAAAAAGAATAAGGCTTGCCGTAACAAGCAGTCCGATGATGAGCGAAATGACGATAATCAATTCATCGCTTAGCGTAGGAAATATGATATCCAGTAGTTCTTTCATTTTATTTCATTGTTTGTTGTGTGTGACATGAGGTACAGACGGTGTATCAGTGTTGCGACAAGGCCGACGTTGATTATTATCAGAGCTATGAGACATACCATCCGGTCGTATCCTGCGTGAATGGTGCAGGTGGCTACTACAAAGGCAAGCGTGAGCAATGCCATGCGGTGTTGCTTGGCCATCGGACCGTTAAAGAAATGCTGGTGCGTTTTGTAGGCTCCTATCCAGCGGAAATAAGCTGTCATAACGGCAAGAAGGGCCGCTAGCCATCCCAGTTCAATACCGAATCCACCTGCTATATATCCGATGGGAATGATGAACAAAGCATCAGCAAAGCGGTCGGGCATATCATTGTAGAGATCTCCGTTGGCACTTTTCTTCCCTCCTTCAATAGCTACCATCCCATCGAACAGGTTGCAGAGTAACCGCGACTGCATGCAAACGATGAACAGAATGTAGGCTACATACTTGTTAAAACCGGGATCAATGACTGTGCCGATCAACAGAAGGCACCCCACCATAGCGAAGAATACGCTCATCATGGAAATTTGATTGGGAGTGACACCCCAACGAGTTAGTTTGCGGGCAATAATAGTAGCCCAGGCCGTGTTTCGTGAGGCTATTTCCCGCCTTCCGTCGACTTCGTTTTTCATATTTATAATATGTTTATGATCGGCAAATATACACATCATCTTAAGAGTTGCAAAGGAATGAGTGAGAATTTTGAAATGACTCTTTTTTCTGCCGGATAAAAAAAAGTTCAGGCAATTTATGGAATCTGTGTGAAATGTGCATCTCTATAATAAAAGCGAACTAATAGTAACATTTTAAAATAAGAAGTTATGAAAACAAATCAATTCAGAGCGATGATGCTCGTACTGCTAATGGCGGTTATTTCTTTAGGTAGGATGAATGCGCAAGTTATTACTGTGTCGGGTACGGTGACGGATGCAAAGGATGGAAATCCGCTTGTAGGTTGTTCGGTACAGATCAAGGGTACTTCGAAGGGTGCAATAACGAATATGAAGGGCCAGTACACCATTCAGGCCAAGAAGGGGGAGACGTTGTTGTTCCAGTATATCGGGTATAAGCAAGAGAGAAGGGTGGTGAAATCGGCTACGCTGGATGTGAAGATGAAAGCTGATGATGTGGTATTGGAAGAATGTGTAGTGGTAGGATACGGGCATGAGCTAAAGGCTACTAAATCGGTGTCTGCTGCTTATATGGCGGTATGTCCGACACCGGGAATCATGTATGATGCTGTAAATGCGGAAGAATACGGGCAGATTCAGGAGAATGGATTTAAGAGTGTGTCGGATGCTCCGCTTTCTACTTTCTCTATTGATGTAGATGCTGCTTCTTATAGTAATATGCGTCGTTTTATCAATAAAGGTGAATTGCCTCCTGTAGATGCTATCCGTACGGAAGAATTAGTGAACTACTTTTCCTATGATTATCCGAAACCGACAGGAAGTGATCCTGTGAAAATCACGATGGAAGCCGGAGCATGTCCCTGGAATGCGGATCACCGTCTTGTGCGTATCGGCTTGAAAGCTAGAGAAATTCCGACGGATAATTTGCCTGCATCTAACCTGGTGTTTCTGATTGACGTCTCCGGCTCTATGTGGGGAGCCAACCGGTTGGATTTGGTGAAATCATCTCTCAAATTGTTGGTAAACAACTTACGGGATAAAGATAAAGTAGCTATCGTGACTTATGCAGGCAGTGCCGGTGTGAAACTGGAGGCCACTCCGGGTAGTGACAAACAGAAGATTCGTGAAGCGATAGATGAATTGACGGCAGGTGGTTCTACGGCAGGTGGTGCGGGTATCCTGTTGGCGTATAAAATAGCCAAGAAGAATTTTATCTCTAATGGTAACAACCGTATCATACTTTGCTCCGACGGTGATTTTAATGTGGGTGTTTCTTCCGCCGAAGGATTGGAACAATTGATTGAAAAAGAACGTAAGAGTGGAGTGTTCCTTACCGTATTAGGTTATGGCATGGGTAATTATAAAGATAAGAAGATTCAGGTGTTGGCAGAAAAGGGAAACGGTAATCATGCTTATATAGATAACTTGCAGGAAGCCAATCGTGTTTTAGTAGGCGAATTCGGCGCTACATTGCATACAGTGGCGAAAGACGTCAAACTGCAAGTGGAATTTAATCCTTCCCAAGTGCAGGCGTATCGTTTGATTGGTTACGAAAGCCGTCTGTTGAAAGACGAAGACTTTAATAATGATGCTAAAGATGCCGGAGATATGGGTGCGGGACATACGGTAACTGCTTTTTACGAAGTGATTCCTACAGGTATAAAGAATGAATATGTGGGTAAAATAGACGATCTGAAATATCAGAAGAAAGAGAAAGTGACAGTGAAACCGACAGGCTCTAATGATCTCCTGACTGTGAAACTGCGTTATAAAGCTCCGGATAAAGATGTCAGCAAGAAAATGGAACTTCCTTTCGTTGATAATAAAGGTAATAATGTTTCTTCTGATTTCCGCTTTGCTTCTGCAGTGGCTATGTTCGGACAGTTGCTTCGGGACTCTGACTTCAAAGGAAATGCCAGTTACGATAAAGTGATTAATCTGGCCAAACAGGGACTGAATAATGATGATAAAGGATATAGAAGAGAATTCATCCGTTTGGTTGAGGCTGCCAAAGGATTGGAAAGAACGAATAAGAACTAGGAAATCGGGCGGGAGTCATTGTGAGTGTACGCTATATGACTATGCGTAAGATTCGCAGATATGAATGAACGTAGAATTCCAGATGGATAATCGTAGAAAATGATAGTGACGGTATATGTTCGGGATAGTGACGCTATACAACAGCGATAGCGTCACTATCATTTATTTCGTCCGAATTTCGTCCGACCTGAAACGAAAAATAGCCGTAAACTTATCGTTTACAGCTATTTAACTCTGCACGGGAGGAGAGGCTCGAACTCCCGACACCCGGTTTTGGAGACCGGTGCTCTACCAACTGAGCTACTCCCGTGTTTGCGGCGGCAAAGGTAGTAGAAACTTCTGAATCTCCAAACATTCGGGTAAATAAGTTTTGAATTATTTTAATTTTTCCCACTCATCGGGCTTAAAACCGACTAGAACGAAGCTGTCTGTCACTACCAATGGGCGTTTCACCAATTTACCGTTGGTTGCCAATAGTGCTATCTGTTCTTCCTCACTCATTGCAGGTAGCTTCTCGCTTAGTTTCAGCTCTTTATATACTAATCCGCTCGTGTTGAAGAATTTCTTCACCGGCAGACCGCTGCGCGGAATCCATGCCTTTAATTCTTCCACCGTAGGATTTTCTTCTACGATTAAGCGGTTGGTAAACTCAATGTTATTTTCTGTTAACCATTTCTTGGCTTTTTGGCATGTGCTGCATGCCGGGTACTGCAAAAATAATGTTGCCATATTCATTTATAATTTAATACTTGATATTTAATACTTAATATTTAATACTTAATATTTAATACTTAATACTTAATACTTGAACTTCACTTCAATATCTGTAAATCCTGAAACATAATCCGGTAAGCGGCCGCTTTCTTGTCCAATGCTAATGGATACGCCCTTGATGATGAGGGCATCCGGTAAAGCCGCATGGCACGTCCTTCGAAAACAAATTCGGAGTAATCACCTACTTTGGGTTCTTCTATGTCGAATTGCTGTCGGAGAGTGTCCGTTGCTTTTTGGCCCGTAGTGACGATTGCTTTGCATTCGGGAAGCTGCCGCAGTAATGCTGCAACATCGGTGGCTTCCACTACTTCAAGAAACTTGTCCGATGCATTATCCTGCAACCGGCGAATGGATGAAGCAGTATCAAATAGGGCAATCCCCTTTTCGTTTAAAAAGTCTATGATTTGCTCGCGGCAGAACGATTTTAGTGTCGAATTCAGAAAGTGATTCTTATCATTAAAGAATAAGATTCCATATATACGCCACATGTCGTTGTTTGGGTTCGGGTAGTAAAACTCCATAGACCAACGTTTTTTCTGTGGCGGAAAACTTCCCAGCATAAGTAATTTTGATTTCGCTGGGAGAAACGGTTCTAACGGATGTATTTCGATTTCCATAATTTCTTTCATTTTAATTTCGTACAAAAATAGTGATAATGTTTATTTCCTTCAAAATCAATGAGAAAAAATGCTAGATTTAAAATAATTAGTTATTTTTGCGGCGTGATGAACAAACAATATTTTATTATATCATTGAAAAAAGAAGTTTTTGTGAGTTGCTTCTTAATAGGCCTGTTTTTTCTGGAGGGAGGAAATTGTTATGCTTCGGAGCAACAAGTGTTAAGAGGGACGATAGAAGTTCCTTCTGATCATAATACCGTGAGAGGGCGTGTAATTGATATCTATGGTGAACCACTGATCGGTGCTACAATACGCGAAAAGGGGGGAGCCAATGGTACTGTGACCGATATTGATGGAAAATTCTTTTTGTCTGTGCCGGATAGTGCTGTCTTACAAGTTTCTTTTGTGGGTTATAAGACTGTAGAAGTCAATGTGGCAGGTCGGAATGTGCTTGAAATACGTCTTCAGGAAGATGCGGTGATGCTTGAACATGTCATCGTAACGGCCTTGGGACTTGAAAAGGATGAAGCTACATTGGCCTATTCTGTGCAAAAAATCAAGGGAGAAGAACTGAACCGTGTCAAAGAAGTAAATATGATTGCTGCCCTGGCAGGAAAAGCTGCCGGTGTGCAAATCAACAAAAACTCTTCCGGTATGGGCGGTTCCGCAAAAGTCAGTCTCCGGGGAATCCGTTCGGTATCCGGTGATAATCAACCGCTTTATGTAATAGATGGAGTGCCGATGTCGAACACCTCTTCCGAACAGGCTTATTCGGCTATTGGTGGTACGGCGAATGCAGGGAATCGTGATGGAGGAGACGGAATCTCTAATCTGAATCCGGAAGATGTAGAAAGCATCAGTATTCTGAAAGGTGCTCCTGCTGCCGCTTTATATGGTAGCATGGCTGCTAACGGAGTGATTCTTATTACGACTAAAAAAGGCAACTCTGTCGGACAAAGGAATATTAATTTCTCTACAGGACTCACTTTCGAGAAAGCATTCAGTATGCCTAAAATGCAGAATCGTTATGGTGTCAGTGATGTGGTAGACAGTTGGGGAGAGAAAGAGAATCTGATGGCTTATGATAATCTGGATGATTTTTTCCGTACCGGATTGACATCGATGACTTCCGTATCTATCAGTTATGGAAATGAAAACCTGCAAACTTATTTCTCCTATGCCAATACTACCGGAAAGGGGATTATCGACAAGAATAAACTGAAAAAGCATAATATAAACTTGCGTGAGACGGCTACCATGTTCGACAAACGTCTGAAACTGGACGGTAGTGTGAATGTGATGAAACAGACCGTCGAGAATAAGCCGGTGTCGGGAGGTTTCTATATGAATCCGTTGGTAGGGCTCTATCGTTTTCCTCGTGGGGAGGATTTGTCTTATTATAAAGATCATTTTGAAACCTATGACGAAGAACGGAAACTGGGTGTGCAGAATTGGCATACGTTTACCGAAGACTTCGAACAGAATCCATACTGGATAACGAACCGCATACAAAGTAAAGAAACACGTACACGCATTACCCTTTCTCTTTCAGCAAACTTTAAGGTAAATGATTGGCTGACGATTCAAGCCCGTGGAAACATGGATTATTGGGCGGACAAGTTACGCCAGAAATTCTATGCGTCTACTGCCACCGCCCTGTGTGGAGCGAACGGACGATATATCGAGATGGATTATCAGGAAACCCAGATGTATGGTGATGTCATGGCGATGGTGAAGAAAACCTGGGGGGATTTTACACTGGATGCGGCGATTGGTGGTAGTATAAATGATAAAGTCGTTAATTCTACCCGATATGATTCGAAAAATGCATCTTTGAAGTTTGCTAATGTGTTTAATATTGCCAATATCGTCATGAACAGTTCTGCCAGTATTGACCAGCGAATAGATCAACGCCGTCAGTTGCAATCTATATTCGGTACGGCACAGATCGGTTATAAGGAAAAATTGTTTCTTGATTTGACGGCCCGTAATGACTGGGCGTCAACCTTGTCTTATACCAGCCATGAAAAATCCGGATTCGCTTATCCTTCTGTAGGGCTTTCCATGCTACTTGATAAATGGGTGAAGTTACCCGAATGGGTTTCTTTCGCAAAATTGCGTGGCGCTTATAGTAAAGTAGGGAATGATATTCCTCCATTTATCACTAATCCCTCTTCGCAGATCAATGCCGGTGGCGAGATACAGGCGAATGACGCCGCACCTTTCAAGGAAATGGAGCCGGAAATGACTCATGCCATCGAATTTGGAACTGAATGGCGATTCTTTCAACACCGTTTAGGGGTTAATCTGACTTATTATCGTACCAATACTTATAATCAATTCTTCAAACTTCCCGCACTTGCAGGTGATAAGTATGCTTACCGATATGTAAATGCCGGAAATATCCAGAATCGGGGATGGGAATTGACACTGAATGGAACTCCCGTATTAACTCCTGATTTCAACTGGAAAACTTCTGTAAACTTCTCTACCAATAAGAATAAGATAGTGAAGTTGCACGAAGATCTGAAAGAAATGATTTACGGGCCTACCAGTTTTTCTTCCAGCTATGCCATGAAACTTATTAAAGGCGGTTCTATCGGTGATATATATGGTAAGGCTTTTGTGCGCGATGATGCAGGCAATATCGTTTACGAAACAGAGGGTGATAATAAAGGACTTCCATTGGTGGAGGGCGATGGGAATACGGTGAAAGTAGGAAATGCCAACCCTGTCTTTATGATGGGATGGGATCATACATTCTCTTACAAAGGCTTCACCCTTTATTTTCTGCTTGATTGGCGCTACGGAGGCGAAGTCCTTTCGCAGACACAGGCGGAAATGGATCTTTATGGAGTATCTGAAATAACGGCCGATGCGCGTGATAGGGGATATGTAATGCTCGACGGTCAGCGTATAGACAATGTGAAAGGATTCTATAAAATAGTAGGCGGGCGTGCCGGGGTGACGGAATATTATATGTATGATGCTACGAATTTACGGTTGCGTGAAGTATCATTGAGCTATAATTTCTCCAAGAAGTGGATACAGAAAACGAAGGTACTGAAAGATGTTCAGCTTTCGTTTGTAGCTCGCAATCTATGTTTCTTGTATAAGAAAGCTCCTTTTGATCCGGATTTGGTACTTTCTACCGGAAATGATAATCAAGGAATTGAAGTGTTCGGAATGCCTACGACCCGTAGTTTGGGCTTTACTCTGAAATGTGAATTTTAAAGGCAGGAGAGAGAAATGAAGAGAAAATATGTATATCTATATTTGTTGGGTTTATTGCTGTTCTCTGTAGCTTGTACCGGTAATTTCCGTGATTACAATACCGATTTGTCCGGTATCACGGATGATGACTTGATTATTGATGACAATGGCTATGGAATCCGTTTGGGAATTATTCAGCAAGGTATTTATTTTAATTACGACTACGGAAAAGGAAAGAACTGGCCTTTCCAACTGATACAGAATCTGAACGCGGACATGTTCAGTGGGTATATGCATGACGGCAAACCTCTGAACGGGGGCTCGCATAATTCCGATTATAATATGCAGGACGGCTGGAATAGCGCTATGTGGACACACATGTATTCTTATATTTTCCCACAGATATATCAGTCGGAGAATGCTACCCGGAATACACATCCTGCTCTGTTCGGGATAACGAAAATATTAAAGGTGGAAGCGATGCATCGTGTGACGGATTATTATGGTCCTATCATTTATAAGAATTTTGCTAATGCCGAAAAACATTACCGTCCGGATAAACAGGAGGATGTCTATTATGAGTTTTTCAATGAACTCGATTCTGCTGTAGTTGCTCTCACCAACTATATAGATGAGAAACCGGAATCCAATGGATTTGCACGTTTTGATATTTTGTTGGACGGGAAATATCCTTCCTAGGTAAAGTTTGCCAATTCCCTGCGTCTGCGTCTGGCAATGCGCCTTGCTTCTGTTGCTCCAGATAAAGCGCATGCTGAAATACAGAAAATAAAGGAAAATGGTTACGGCTTCTTTGAAGCGGAAACAGGAGGAGTGTTTGTTTCTACCAAATCCGGGTATACCAATCCATTGGGAGAACTTAACCGTGTCTGGAATGAAACTTACATGAGTGCTAACATGGAATCAATTTTGACCGGATATAACGATCCCCGTTTGGAAATTTATTTTGAACCCTGTACGGATGAGGCTCTTAAAGGACAGTATCGTGGAATTCGCCAGGGAACCTGCTTTGCTCATAGTCATTATTCGGGATTGTCAAAGCTGTTTGTCAAGCAGGATACTGATACACCTCTGATGACTGCTTCGGAAGTCTGGTTTCTGCGTGCCGAAGCCGCTTTGCGCGGATGGACGGATGAAGATGAAGAAGCTTGTTACCGAAACGGTGTAACTACCTCTTTTCATCAATGGGGAATTTATGGGGTGGAGGATTACCTGAAAAGTGAGCTGACAGCTTCCGACTTTATAGATACTTATGATGAAGAAAATAATATAGAAGCGCGTTGTAAAGTCACTCCCAAATGGAATCCGCAGGATGATAAGGAGACAAAACTGGAGAAGATTATCACGCAGAAATGGATTGCCATGTTCCCGGAAGGTTGCGAAGCCTGGACCGAACAAAGACGGACGGGATATCCCCGTTTATTTCCCGTTCGATTCAATCATAGTAGGAGCGGATGCATCGACACGGAGATCATGGTGCGCCGTCTTAATTTCCCAGGTACATTGCAGACAGAAGACTCGGAGCAATATTCTGCTCTTGTCGAGGCTTTAGGCGGAGATGACCATGGAGGTACAAGACTCTGGTGGGATACGGGAAATAATAACCTGGAATAAAAAAAGACAGAAGTAATGTGTTTATATGTGTAGCTTTAACTATTTTTGCATCTTCATTTAAACACATTTACTTATGAAACAAATTATCTCTGCTCTTTTCCTCTGTATGTTGCTCTCTGCCGTACCGGGATTGCAGGCGCAAAACATTCAGCTGCATTATGATTTCGGACGTTCTTTGTACGATAAAGATTTGCAAGGTCGCCCGCTGTTCACCTCCACTGTGGAGAAGTTTCAGCCTGATACTTGGGGAAGCACTTATTTCTTTGTCGATATGGATTACACTTCCGAAGGTGTCGCTTCCGCTTATTGGGAAATAGCGCGTGAACTGAAATTCTGGAAAGGTCCTTTTTCTGCACATCTTGAATATAACGGTGGATTATCGAAAGGCATGTCTTATAAAAATGCTTATCTGGCAGGAGCTACCTACACTTTTAATAATGCTTCCTTTTCCAAAGGCTTTACGCTGACTGCTATGTATAAGTATATTCAGAAACACCAATCGCCCAACAACTTCCAGCTGACAGGTACGTGGTACGTGAATTTCTGCCGCAATCTGCTCACTTTCTCCGGCTTTGCCGACTGGTGGCGCGAAGAAACCAACTATGGAAAGACTATCTTTCTCTCCGAACCACAATTCTGGGTAAACCTAAACAAAATCAAAGGAGTAAATAAAAATTTCAATCTTAGTGTTGGCTCCGAAGTCGAATTGAGTAATAACTTCGGCGGTCGTGATGGCTTTTATGTTATCCCGACACTCGCTCTGAAATGGACGCTGAACTAAAAAACGGATTATAAGAAATAGAATTAAAAAAAGTCGGACTAAAAGAAGCTGGACTTCAGAATAATCTCTGTTTATCCCTCTGCGAAACTTAAAAAAATATATAGAAACCCTGTTAAATGAAAACTGATTTAATCTACGGCGTAGAAGACCGTCCCCCTTTTAAAGACGCCTTGTTTGCGGCTTTACAACATCTTTTGGCTATTTTCGTAGCGATCATTACACCTCCGCTTATCATCGCAAGTGCCTTGAAACTTGATGTAGAAAAGACAAGCTTTCTGGTTTCCATGTCTCTTTTTGCTTCGGGAGTATCTACCTTTATACAATGCCGCCGCTTTGGTGTGATAGGAGCAAGACTGCTCTGCATCCAGGGAACCAGTTTTTCTTTTATCGGCCCTATCATTGCCACAGGAATGGTAGGCGGATTACCGTTAATTTTCGGTTCCTGTATGGCTGCTGCGCCTATCGAAATGATTGTCAGCCGCACATTCAAATATCTGCGTAATATTATCACTCCGCTGGTTTCCGGTATTGTCGTGCTGCTTATCGGATTGAGTCTGATAAAGGTAGGTATCGTATCTTGCGGAGGCGGATATGCAGCTATGGATAATGGTACGTTTGCTACGTGGGAAAACCTGTCTATTGCAGCACTGGTACTTCTTAGCGTCTTGTTTTTCAACCGTTGCGGGAACAAATACCTGCGTATGAGTTCCATTGTACTCGGACTTTGCCTTGGCTATGGTTTGGCATTTGCTCTGGGAAAAGTGGATATGAGTGCGTTGAATGTGGAAATGCTGATGAGTTTTAATATTCCCCAGCCTTTTAAATATGGTGTTGATTTCAATGTGTCTTCTTTTATAGCCATTGGTCTGGTTTACTTGATAACTGCCATTGAAGCAACAGGTGATGTAACTGCCAACTCTATGATTTCCGGACTTCCCATTGAAGGAGATTCCTATTTGAAACGGGTTTCCGGTGGAGTAATGGCAGATGGATTCAACTCCTTTCTCGCCGGTGTATTCAACTCTTTTCCAAACTCCATCTTTGCACAAAACAACGGTATTATCCAACTGACCGGAGTAGCCAGCCGTTATGTTGGTTATTATATCGCAGCAATGCTCGTCCTTTTGGGTTTATTTCCCATCGTAGGTGCCGTATTTTCCTTAATGCCCGATCCTGTACTGGGCGGTGCAACCTTACTAATGTTCGGCACAGTAGCAGCGGCGGGAATCCGTATTGTCTCCTCACAAGAAATAGGCCGTAAAGAAACTTTGGTATTAGCAGTCAGCCTCTCCTTAGGCTTAGGGGTAGAACTAATGCCGGACGTATTACAACAAGCCCCGGAAGCAATTCGAAGTATCTTCTCTTCAGGGATTACCACCGGAGGCCTAACTGCAATTATTGCAAATATAGTAATACGGGTAAAAGAGTAGGAAACAAGTAGTAGAAACAAGTATTAAGTAATAAGTATTACCGAAGCCGCTGGTTTATACTTGATAGGCGTTGATTAATACTTGTTAGTTGATGCTTGTCGATTAATACTTAATACCTAATTCTTAATACTTAAATTACTCATTTTATCTGTTGTGCGGAAGGGGAAATCAGGATACTCGTAAAGACTGAAACGAGGTTCGGTTTCTCCTTTCGTATAATTCCAGATAGAAGCATAGTCTTCCGGATCTTCTCCCATCTTGGCTAACTGGCGCAGGTAAGCAGCTAGCGATTTATTCTCTACAATATAAATCTGCCCCATCTGATCGATAATCGGGCTATGATGACGAGTACCGTCATGTTCGAAGCGTAGAATTCGTTTTCCTTCTTCAGTTAGTCCCACCAATTGGAAAGTCATGCTTTTACCGATAGCCGGTAAATTCAATACGCTGCGATCAGTGGCAAGGAAAGGTAAATGATGCTTTCTCATGAAGCGTCTTAATTGCTTGGCAACATCCTCTTTAGGCTCCTCTTCTGTTCCTACTTTCGTCTCTAATATCTTATATAACTCCTCCGCCTGTTCCGGTGTCATACGGCCATAAATCTTTTCCTCCTGTTGTTCCTGCATTGAACGACTGTTGGGTGCAAATACCGCATAATTCTCATTGAATCCCTTAACCGAGAAAGTGTAATAACATACCACCCCCAACGAATTGAGCACCTGACGAAGCCGGGTCGTATGCCCTCTACGTGAAGCAGCCACCGTATATACCAACTGATTCGTAATAATCCATCCCGCAGAAAGAATCTTCCGGATCGCTTCTTTAGCTTCAGGAGTAACCTCCAGCGGTGTCTGGAAATGAGTCTGTATAATAAACTGTTTCACACCGATAGCCGATGCTTTCTCCTTGAATTCCCGCAGAACATCAACCAGCCCGTCGTTGATACGCATCGGCAAATAAGCCAACAGACGTGACCCCAACCGTACCCGTTGCAATTCCGCATATTTCTCTCCATCCTTGCGTTCAAGATTCGCCCTTTGTTTGCGTGCCGCCATCCGATACACCGCATCCAGAATATTCTGAAGCGTTTTATTTTGACTCATCAGCGCATCGCCTCCTGTAATAAGAATATCCCGCAATTGCGTATCCTCTTCAAAATAAGCCATTAACCGACGCAACTTACGATCCCATGATTCCTTCGGGCGTAAAGACTCAAATTCGAAATTCAACCGCTCGCTCTGAAAATCATACATACGCTGACAGGAAGCACAAAGTCCTCCGCAAGCCCGTCCCATAGTGTCAGGAATGAGAATAGCCACCTCCGGATACCGCCGATGAATGTTATGCCCGTCCGGCAAAAGCCATCCCGCAGCATTAGGCTTCCCGGCTTCTACAATATCCTCTTTCTCCCACGCGCGAATATTTCCATACGTCTCCACCAAACGTGGAGAATACAGAATATAACTCCGAATAGCCTCGTCATTATACCCATATCCCGTTACATTAAGCAACGATAAATAATAAGGAGTTGCAAAGAACGGCATACCCTTCTTCCGGGCACGATAAAGCAAATACATAGTCTCTGACGAAAGTGAATTTCCCAGGAATCGATTCAACTCGCCCGGACTTTTTATAGCCATTGCCAAATGAAAACGGAAATCGTTCCACCACTCACTTACCAACCTGTATTTTTCTTCATAACTCATTCCCTCCTCAAAGTGAAAACGCACCGAAGGTTTCGACTTCCTGTTCTCAATCTTCTGAATCAGCAAGTGCAACATCCGCTCCTTATTCTCATCCCGCACTTCACGTACCTCTTCATCCAATCCCGTTTCCCACCGGTCATTCCTGCTTTTGATACGCTGTGGCGATGGTAAAGGCACAACCTCTCCCTTCAACCGTTTAAACATCTGGAAAATTTCAATAAACAAATCCGTCGGTATCTCCATATTTTCCAACGTTCCCGTCAGAAACTCATAAAGCAACCGAATCGTCTGTACTGACATATCCTGTCCAGTAGACAGTTCATGGACATTCTGTCCATCATAATCGAGTAAGAGTCGAATTTGCTCCCTCGCCTCCTCCGCAGCCTCATTTTCTATCCTGCAAATTTCCAAAAAACGCAGCATCCCAGCCTTGAACTCTTCCACAGAAGAGCTCTTATCAGCTATCTCCACCACTTCCGGAATTTCTTGATTATAGATTTGTTTCAACTGTGAAAAAGTAAGCGCAAGCATTTTCTTTTGTTTCATAAGCAATCTCTCTATTTTTTAATAATTATAATATACTACCACACCGCATAGTCCCCCTCCGGCCTCGTCTGCACGGCGTCAAGCGAAGGTTTTATTACCGGCGTTAAGAAGGGCAGACTGTTTGAGCGAAGCGAGTTTCTACCCTTTAGACGGGAATGAAACCGGAGTAGCCGGGCAGGCGCAGCCTTGATTTTTTCTTTTGTATCAAGACAAAAGAAAAAAGTACATAAAGATAACAAAAAAAGCGGAGGTACAAAACCCCCGCTTTTTCTATCCTATTAATCTTTACGATTTTCTAACATTTAAAGCGACTTATTTTTTCGTTTCCGTGTCGTCGTTCTTCCGTTTCGGCTCCTTCTTGGCAAGAAGAACAATATTATACACATAATCCGTCATCCACTGTTCAGAGTATCCCAAACGCTCTTTGTACTGGCGAACAGTCGCAGCCGTTTTATGCACATCATCAGCCTTCCACACTGTCTTGGTACAAACATCGTGTACCGTTTTCTGTGTCATACCATACAAAGCCTTCTTAAAGATCGACGGCATACGAAACTTCCACTGCATCAGATTTCCCATCAACATCATCAGATCATTGGAAAATCCCTGATACATGAACAAATAAGATTGAATATCATTTTGAGTGCGGCAGTTACGTTTCACGGAAGAGTCGATTTCCTTAAAGAAGTTCTCGTTCAACCCATAATCCTGCATCAGCATTTTGCGCGCAGCAGATTTTTCGGCCAATCCCAGTTTACCGTTTTGAGTAGGAACTTTAAACAAACGTTTGAAGTTAGCTACGTCCGGCAAGAAGCGGATATTAGTGATACCGAGGTTTGTGGCGATAACTGACTGGAAATACACCCGTGTCAGTGATATGAAATCTTCTACATTGCCGACTTTCGTTTCATCGGATTTTTTCTTGAATAAACCAAATAAGCCCATTGTTATCTCTACAATTTTATTATTTACAATTTACTATTTGAGCGTGTGGAAGGTATATAACATAACTACCATCTGTCAATTTGCGTGCAAAGGTACAAAAACAGTTGGTTTTCACCAACATTCCAAGTCCTTTTCGATGTCCGGCATTGTCTCTTTCTTAAAAACAGGGCTTTGGATGCCAGCTTTCTTTTGCGCGCGGTAATCATTTAGCAGACGGATAGCATATTTTCCGAGGAAAAGGATAGCGATCAGATTACAGATAGCCATTAACGCCATCGTGACATCTGCCAGGCTCCATACCATATCCAATGTGGCAAGTGAACCGAAGAGTACCATACCACCCACCAATATCCTGTAACCATGAAGTACCCATTTCCGGTGAGTGATAAAACGGATATTAGCCTCACCATAATAATAATTCCCCAGAATACTGCTGAAAGCAAAAAAGAAAAGAGCTACGGCAACGAAGATACTGCCCGAAGAACCTATTTCGTTTGTCAACGCCTGTTGAGTCAGCTGCACTCCATTAGCCGAACCATCCAGAGGAGCCCCACTAAAGAGGATGATAAAAGCCGTACAGGTACATATCAATAATGTATCTGTAAATACCGCCAAAGTCTGTATCAACCCTTGTTTTACGGGATGGCTGACATGAGCCGTGGCAGCCGCATTCGGGGCCGAACCCATACCGGCCTCATTGCTGAAAAGTCCTCTCTTGATGCCCTGCATTAATGCCATACCAACTCCTCCTGCCAATGCCTGCTCCCAACCGAAAGCATGGCTGACAATCAGTGCGATAACACCCGGTAAATGAGTGATATTGAGTGCAACAATAACCAGTGCCAGCCCTACATATCCCAAAGCCATAACAGGCACGATAATACTACTGACGCGGGCAATGCGTTGAATACCTCCAAAGATGATAAGCAATGTCAGCAAAGTCAGCACACCTCCCAATATAATATGATTGAACCCAAAAGCATGCTCTGCCGCAGCACAGATCGTATTACTCTGTACAGAATTGAAAGCAAACCCGAAAGTAATGCTTATTAATACGGCAAAAAGCATTCCCATCCACGGTTGTTTCAACCCTTTCTTCATATAATAAGCAGGTCCTCCGATGAACGAATCCTTTCCGCGTATTTTGTATAATTGTCCCAAAGTAGACTCTATGAAAGCACTCGAAGCCCCTAACAGTGCGATGACCCACATCCAGAAAATAGCCCCGGGACCTCCGATGGCAATGGCAGTAGCCACTCCCGCAAGATTCCCCGTACCCACACGGCTGGCGATAGAAATAGCGAATGCCTGAAAAGAAGATACATGTTTCTCTCCCTGTTTTCCTTTGCCGGCGGATTCGCTTAACAGCACGATCATTTCCCGGATCATGCGAAATTGTACAAAGCGTGTCCGTATGCTGAACCAGACAGCACATCCTAATAACATAATAATTAGAATATACGTCCAAAGTATGTCATTAATCTCGTTGATAAAAGTCATAGTTAAGTATTAAGTATAAAGCATTGTTTGTGGTTATTCGTCTTTTATTCGGAAGTAAAATTTATGATTTTCGAATACAGGTTCCACAATATCATAACGAACAAATTTGGCGAGCAGATGTTCAGCGGCACGTCGTGAAAGTCCGGTTTGTCGACAGTAACGGTTGAGTGAGAGTAAAGTTCCGTGCTCCAGTTGATCGAGCAGGAGCTGTTCACGTTCGGTGTAGCGGATGAGTTCTCCACGGGGGCTATCGCTCTGTTGCCATACACGGAGATGTATGGGAGTTGCCAGAATATTTTCGTCCTTGATGCGGAGATAGGCTAGGGGCTTTCCGGTTTCGTCCTTGGCGTAAACCGGTTTATGTGGAGTTTCTTCGATGGTTGCCACTAACACTTGTCGTCCTTCCACTATGTATGTTTGCAGAGAATATTCCACTTCCGGCACGCAATAAAGTTGTGCGGCGGCTTCAATCATATATTTTTCTTCTTCGGAGCGTACTCCTGCGATTTTACCATTGTCTTTAACGCCAATAAGTAATCGTCCTCCGTCCGTGTTGGCAAAGGCCGAAAGTGTTTTGGCTATTTTGCGTGCGTCGGAAATTTCGAATTTAAAGTCTTGTTGCTGGTGCTCTCCTTCAGCAATCAGTGCATGTATATAATCGGTATCTGTAAGCAGTTTCATGGCTACAAAGGTAGGTAAAAAAGGTGAAAAGCCCCTTTTTTAGATATTTTTCGAAGATTATTTCAAAAAAAATATTGATTTTATGCTTTTATTTCGGGAAACAGTGTATTTTTGCGGCACATTATTAACGAAAAAAATAAAAGGATTATGAAAGAATTGGTAGAAAAGGTAGCAGCTCTTTATGCTGACTTCTCAAAAGATGCTAACGCACAGATCGAAAACGGTAACAAAGCAGCAGGAACTCGCGCTCGTAAAGCTTCTTTGGAAATCGAAAAAGCAATGAAAGAATTCCGTAAAGCATCTTTGGAAGCTTCTAAAAAATAATTTAGAAGACTACTAGGATATTGAAAAAGAGGGCATATCGTGAAGCGATATGCCCTCTTTTTGTTTTAATGTGGAATGACTTTTTATTGTTTTAGTACGGATAGTGGCAATTATTTATAGCATAAAAAGCGGTTCGTTTGGGTGAATCGCTTTTTTAGAAAAGAGATGTCTCCCAAGATGTAAGTCCGGGCTTTTTATATTTTTGTGGTTCTTTTAAATGATTTATTTGCAATTTGTAGGGGGGCAAACTTTTTTCTTCTATACGCATCTCAAATTAAATCGTATGTTTGCGAAAAGAATCAAGATCGGGAATGATGAACGAAAACGTCTTAGCTAAACTGAAGATACTTGCAGAATCTGCCAAGTACGATGTTTCCTGTTCTTCCAGTGGTACGGTGCGTTCCAATAAGCCGGGAACGCTGGGAAACACTGTGGGAGGATGGGGGATATGCCACAGTTTTGCCGAGGACGGTCGATGTATCTCGCTATTGAAAATCATGCTTACCAATTATTGCATTTACGATTGTGCCTATTGCGTCAACCGTCGTAGCAACGATCTTCCCCGCGCTACCTTTTCCGTTTCGGAATTGGTGGAGCTGACGATGGAATTCTACCGTCGTAACTATATCGAAGGGCTGTTTCTTAGCTCCGGAGTGGTCCGTAATCCGGACTATACAATGGAGAGACTTGTGCGTGTAGCCAAAGATTTGCGGCAAGTGTACCGTTTTAACGGTTATATCCATCTCAAGAGTATTCCCGGAGCCAGTCGCGAATTAGTGAATGAAGCCGGATTGTATGCCGATCGTCTTAGCGTCAACGTCGAAATTCCCAAAGAAGAAAATTTGAAACTGCTTGCACCGGAAAAAGACCATAAAAGCGTATTTGCTCCGATGAAATACATTCAACAAGGCGTGTTGGAGAGTAAAGAAGAACGGCAGAAGTTTCGCCACGCACCGCGTTTCGCACCTGCGGGACAAAGTACCCAGGTGATTGTGGGAGCTACCTCCGAATCGGATAAAGATATTCTTTTTCTTTCGTCGGCACTTTATGGGCGCCCCACCATGAAACGTGTCTATTACTCGGGCTACGTTTCCGTGAATACGTATGATAAGCGCCTTCCGGCATTGAAACAGCCGCCTCTGGTACGTGAAAACCGGCTCTATCAGGCTGACTGGTTATTGCGTTTTTATCAATTCAAGGTAGATGAAATTGTGGATGATTCCTATCCGGATCTCGATCTCGAGATAGACCCGAAACTCTCGTGGGCTTTGCGCCATCCCGAACAGTTCCCTGTCGACATTAATAAGGCGGACTACGAAATGTTGCTCCGTGTGCCGGGAGTAGGGGTGAAGTCTGCGAAACTAATTGTTGCTTCCCGTCGTTTTTCGCGGCTGGGATTTTATGAACTGAAGAAGATAGGAGTAGTAATGAAGAAAGCGCAATATTTCATCACTTGCAAAGAACTGCCTCTCCAGATGCAGACGGTGAACGAACTTTCTCCGCAACGGGTACGCAGTCTGTTGTTGCCGAAACCGAAAAAGAAAGTGGATGAGCGGCAGTTGTTGCTTGATTTTGGTGAGTAATAATAATTTACTATTAGACGATTTACTATTTACTATTTAAGTTAGCATTGTAAAATATCATGTATGCATCGGACGTTAATGATTTCAAAAGTGATACCAAGCGTAGATCGTCTAATAGTAACTTAAATAGTAAATTGTGAATTGTCCAATAGTAAATATGTTTAGTGTTTATATTTATGATAAAACCTTTGATGGGCTGCTGACGGCCGTATTCGACGCCTATTTCCGCAAGACCTTTCCCGATGCTTTGCTGTCGGAAGGAGATGCTTTGCCTTTATTTTGTGATGAGCTGCATACGGTAGTGACCGATGAAGAAAAGGCCGGGTGTGTGTGGCGGGGATTGCAGAAGAAAGTTTCCTCTTCTGCTTTGGGTTGCCTCACGCAAAGTTGGCTGTCGGAACTTCCGGAAATAGGAATACTTATTTTTCGATATATCCGTAAAGCAATTGATGCACCCCGCTCTATTGAAACCAACTTTGGTGATCCGGATGTTTTGCAATTAGCGCAAATATGGAAAAAAGTGGATGGCGAACGTGTGCACCTGATGCAGTTTGTCCGTTTCCAGAAAGCTGCCGACGGTACATTCTTTGCCGCTTTCGAACCGCAGTATAATGCGCTCCCGTTGACGGTTCACCATTTCAAAGACCGTTTTGCCGATCAGAAGTGGATTATTTACGACATGAAACGCCGTTACGGATTTTATTATGACTTGCAGGAGGTGACGACTATCTCGTTTGATGATGACAGCCGTGAATCCCATTTGATTACGGGGATGCTGGACGAAAGTCTGATGGACAAGGATGAGAAGCTTTTCCAACAACTTTGGAAGACATATTTCAAGGCCATTTGTATCAAAGAACGCATGAATCCGAGGAAGCACAGGCAGGATATGCCTGTACGTTATTGGAAGTATCTGACGGAAAAGCAAAAGTAGATTTCCATTTTGGGAGAGGAGCGAAAGTCTGACTATTCAATTCGCTGCACCGTTACATCCGGAAATTCCTGTATCAGCGAAAGCAGATGCCCTTCATCATTATTCCGTTTCGACTTGATAACCATCGTAACCTGATAATATTCTGTTTCACCCGTGTGTTGCGTTTCCATCTCGTAAGAGACTATCAGGTAGTCTTTAGAGTTGAATCTGTCCGCTATCTGTTTCAGTATGTCTTTGTTGGGAGTTGAGAAAGAAACCATCGAGCTTTTCATTCCGATGCTTTTAAATAGATAGCTAAGTAGTTCCAGTCCGACGAGGGTCAACACCGTGGCGGCAATACCGATGGTGTACATTCCTGCACCTACCGCCAAGCCGATACCTGCTGTTGCCCAGATTCCTGCGGCGGTAGTCAATCCGCGTACAATCTGTTTTTGAAAGATGATGGTTCCTGCACCGATAAATCCGATACCGCTGACAACCTGTGCCGCCACCCGACTGGGATCGAGTGTGACACTACTTTCTTTTATAATTTCCTGAAATCCGTATTGGGAAACAATCATAATCAAAGCACTACCTAGCGACACGAGAAAATGAGTGCGGTATCCGGCTTCTTTGGCACGGTATTCACGATCCAGTCCAATGATGGTTCCCAGTATTCCGGCGACCAATAAACGGATTATAAAATCCATATTCAACATCATGTGTTCAATCTCCTTTCTGTTTTTTATTGTTTGTGGAAAAATGCTTAGGACCATAAATATACAATTATTTCCCCTTTTTGTATCAATCATTTAGTAATATTTGAACGTATCCAATTCATTTTATCGTATATTCGCAGATTCAAATAAATGTTTAATCCCGCGACCGAGCAAATAATGAAGAAAAGAATTTTTTATATAATCAGCTTTCTGGTGATCTTCTGTATTGAGGTGTTGATAGCTTTGTATGTGCGCGACCGTTTCATACGTCCCTATGTCGGAGATATGCTGGTTGTAGTGCTGGTATATAGCTTTGTACGTATCTTTCTACCGACGGGGATTCCGCGGATGCCGTTTTATGTCTTTCTTTTTGCCTGTTTTGTAGAAGTCTTGCAATACTTCCAGCTGGTGGAAACATTGGGTGTCACGAACCGCGTAGCCCGAATTGTGCTGGGTTCTACGTTCGATTGGGGAGATATTGCCTGCTATGCTGTGGGATGCGTTTTCATTGTCTTATTCGAGCGTATTTGCAAACACTCATAACAGTGAGGCGCACATTTTACGTATTTCGTTGAGTCGGTTTGAAAGGGCTTTCTTTTCACGGGCCAAAGCCATGTTATATCGTGATTGCATATTGATAAGTAACTCTGGATTAATGTCTAGAGCTGCTTCCACCATCAATGCAAAATCACTGGTAATAGGTCTTTTTCCATTCAATATTTCATTAAGCATTGTATAAGGAACCCCAAGAATTTCCGAGAATTTCTTTTGAGAGATTTTGCGGCATTCCAATTCTTCTTTTAACACATCACCTGGGTGTGTAGGTAATCTTTTTATTGTATTCATACTTGATTTTTTATTGGTAATGATTGGTTATGTCAGTTACTATACAAATGGTTAATATAGTTTCAGTACCTTCGGTGCGGGTTCTAAACTCCAGCCGGTAGTGATAGTCTATACGGATGGAAAAATAGTCTGCACGGCCTTGAAGAGCTTCGAAGTTTAGAGAATTAAAGACGAATAAATCTTCTATCCGCGTAGCGGCAATTAAAGTATCGATACGTTTCTGGTACTTTTTGATAACAGCTGCGTCAAAACGATATTTTTTGCTTTTACACTTACCATCCTCATACAACTCCTTTAGATACTCTTTTTCGTACTCTATAATCATATTCCATTTGTTTCTGCAAATATAGTGTTTTATTTATAATTCACGAAAATAGTGAATGTCTTTTTCTTTGCAGAAAAGGGAATAGAGCTTATTCAGTCACTATTTAACGGATGGCCGCAATATTTGCAAAACTCTTCATTATCTTCGTGTCCGGAGCGATGGCAGTTGGGACATTCTTTGTCTCTCCTGCGTTTATACTCTTTCATCATGGAGGCAGATACGATACCTGTGGGTACGGCAATAATCGTGTAACCGATCAGCATGACACAGGCGGAAAGGAATTTTCCGAGGCCGGTGGCGGGAGTAATATCTCCATAACCTACGGTAGTCATGGTGACGATAGCCCAATAGATGCTGTTCGGGATATTGTTGAACTGGGAGTTGGGCTGCGTTCCTTCAATCATATACATTAGCGTTCCGATGGAAGTCACCAGAATGACGACAAACAAGAAGAACACTGCAATCTTCTTACTACTTTCACGCAAGGCAGTGAGCAGCCGTTCCCCCTCATTCAGAAAGTTGAAAAGCTTGAAGACGCGGAACACACGTATCAGGCGGAAGGCACGGATGATGAGTAGATAGCGGGCGCCCGGAAAGAGCAGACCGATGTAAAGAGGCAACGTGGCCAGTAAGTCTACGATACCGAAAAAGCTGAATATGTATTTCCGGGGACGGGGTGAACAGTAGATTCTCGTCAGGTATTCGAAAGTAAAGAAGCCGGTGAAAAGGAATTCCATAATGACGAACGGAGTCGTCAGATAGGTGGGAAGTCCTTTCAGGCTTTCGATGATGACGAGCAATACGCTGACCAGAATACAGGCGATAAGAATCACGTCGAACAATTTCCCGGCAGGGGTGTCCGATTCGAAGATGATGACGTATAACTTTCGTTTCAGTTTCTCGTCATGCAAAAAACGATGGATTCTTTCTTTCAGTTTCATATCAATAGTGTTTGGCCGGAATTAAAGAAAAAGCCTTTTTAGTCGATGACCCACTGTTTATTGTAGGCAACGGTCTTTTGCGGGTTGTAATACATTCCCTCTTGTGTAGGAATATAGAGAATGTATGTCTTTCCGGTCTTGTTTTTCAATGAAGTGTCGCGCAGCCAGGGGTTGGCATCACGAAGTTGGGCATAGGTGATTCCCTGTGATTTTGCGTAGTCGTTCAGATCGTCGATAGAAGTGTTGACGGTTACCTCTTTATAAGGAATAGGCGGATACAGATGTTCCCGTTTCAAGAGGAATCCGTAACGTTGCGGGTTATTGAATATCTCTTTGGCTGCCAGCAGGCGGAACATGTAGCGGGAAGTTTCCTCTACCAGCCATAAGTCCATGGCATGACTTGCCAACTGCTTTTCAAGTTGGGAGGAGATACGTCCCTGTCCGGCGTTATAGGCGGCGGAGACAGCCATCCAGTCGCCATATTTGGCATACGCCTGTTTGAAGTATTTGCAGGCGGCAACGGTTGCTTTTTCAATATGATAGCGTTCGTCTACGTTATCGTTCACTTCCAGCCCGAATTCCCGTCCGGTGGCAGGCATAAATTGCCATAGACCTGCTGCTCCTGCCGGAGAGCGTGCGATGTTATTCAGATTGCTCTCGATGACCATCAGGTATTTGAAGTCATCAGGAATACCGTTTGCTTTCAGTATCGGTTCGATGATGGGGAAGTAACGGTTGGCACGCTTGATTAATAACATGGTGGTGGAGTGCATATAGGTGAAGGCCATCATCTCGCGGTCCATCCGTTCGCGGCGGTCATAGCGCCGGAGGTCGATCGTTTCCCCGTCGAAGGTGACCTGTGTGGGAACAGTAGGCGGAGTGACACAATAAGGCACTTCCGATTTGGCGGAATGTTGTTCGTTCACTTGGCTGCTGCCTGTCAATATTGGGATGGAAGCACCGATGCAAAATACTAATATAAGTGTAAGAATATAGTTGATTTTCATTTGTCTTTTCATTTTATAACCTTTTTGGATGCTTCAATGTTTACGTCTATCTTGCAAAGATAACCTCATTTTGCTTTTTTCAAAGAACTTTTCTTGCATTTTATACGTTTTTCTAATAGAGTTAAAATAAACAACGAATCAAGATGAATATAGCAATGACCGGAGCTACCGGATATATAGGTAAACATCTTTCTAATTATCTTACAGAAAAGGGCGGACATCGGATCATTCCTCTGGGAAGGTCGATGTTTCGCGAAGGTATGTCCGGTTATTTGATTCAGACACTGACCCATTGTGATGTTGTCATCAATCTGGCAGGTGCACCTATCAATAAACGTTGGACACCGGAATATAAACAGGAGCTTTTCAACAGTCGTATTGTTGTAACCAATCGTATTATCCGCGCTTTGAACGCAGTCAAAACGAAACCGAAACTGATGATTTCGGCTTCTGCTGTAGGTTATTATCCTTCGGAAGCGGAGGTGGACGAATATACCCGTACCCGTGGAGAAGGTTTTCTGTCCGATCTTTGCTATGCGTGGGAAAAAGAGGCGAAACACTGTCCCGAACCTACAAGGCTCGTTATTACACGCTTCGGCGTAGTGCTTTCTCCGGACGGGGGAGCGATGCAGCAGATGCTTCGCCCTTTGCAAGCTACCAAGATAGCTACCGCCATCGGTCCCGGTACGCAGGCTTTTCCGTGGATATCGATACGGGATCTTTGCCGTGCAATGGAGTTCTTTATCACTCACGAAGAGACACATGGGGTATATAATCTGGTTGCTCCGCAGCAAATCTCGCAATATGCTTTCACCCATGCGATGGGAAAGGCTTATCGGGCATGGACAACGATGGTAGCTCCGCAACGAATTTTCCGTATCTTATATGGTGAAGCGGCATCTTTCCTGACTGCTGGCCAGAGAGTTCGCCCAACGCGTCTGACGGAGGCGGGATTTCATTTCTCCATTCCCAATGTCGAACGTTTTTTCAGAGGTACAAACCATAGTACGGTTACCTCTCTCGATTTGCACCGGTATATGGGACTTTGGTATGAAATAGCCCGCTACGAGAATCGTTTTGAATACGGACTTGTAGACGTCACGGCTACTTACACGCTCCGTCCCGACGGCATGATTCGTGTGGAGAACCGGGGATGCAAACGTAATTCTCCTTACGACATCTGCAAGACTGCCAACGGACATGCCAAAATACCCGATCCCACACAGCCGGGCAAACTGAAAGTGTCTTTCTTCCTTAGTTTCTATTCTGATTATTATGTCTTGGAACTGGATGAAGAGAATTATAATTATGCCCTGGTAGGCAGCAGTACTGATAAATATCTCTGGATACTAAGCCGTACACCCCAACTGCCGGAAGAAATCAAGAAGAAACTTGTCACCGCTGCCGAGCGTCGTGGATACGATACGAGCCAGTTGAAGTGGATTGAGCAACTCTGATCGCAGGCATATACATATATCAGTTTATGCAATCCGCACCTAATAAATAATATAAGATTGTTTAGCGAAAGTATTTAACGGACGATAAACCAACTTTAAAACAATAGAAATTATGGATTACGAAATTATTCATCAGCCCGAACAAAAATTGTTCAAGACAGAAGTAGACGGTCGCACCGCCTTTGTACAATATCGCCTGATAGGTGATTCTCTTGATATTATCCACACAATTGTGCCACAACCCATTGAAGGGCGGGGGATTGCCGCTGCTTTGGTAAAAGCTGCTTACGCCTATGCATTAGCTAACGGGATGAAGCCGAAAGCAACGTGCTCTTATGCAGTGAAGTGGTTGGAAAGACACCCGGAAATAAATGGTTAAATACTCGCTTTTGATTCGTCGGAAAAGGAAATAATATTATCTTTGTAATTGGAAATCAATGAAGAAAAATAGTGTTATGATAAAAGAAGGTGAAAAGGTAAAAGTGGATCCTAGATTAACGGGACTCGATGAATGGATAGAGGGTACAGTAATTGATATTGAACATAATCCGTTCAAAGGCTTAGTTATAGCGATTCGTGATAAATTTAACCGTATTTTCTTTGGTGAGCAGAAATATTTTATTCCTGTAAATGAGGATAATGTATGTATGCAATAGCCTTTGATATGGTCATTACAGACCTACGTGCCAATTATGGAGAGCCTTATAACAATGCCTATTTTGAAATAAATAAAGTGTTGCGTCAGTATGAGTTTTATAATACGCAGGGTAGTGTATATCTAACAGAGAAAACTGATATGGCAAATCTTTTTCGTGCAATTGACGCATTGAAACGTATTCCTTGGTTTCAGGCGTCAGTTCGTGATCTTCGTGCGTTTCGTGTAGAAGACTGGTCGAACTTTACGGATTTTATAAAAGAAAATAAGTAGATAAGCTTTCAGGTCTGAATATGTATTCATGCCTGAAAGCTCCTTTTATTTCTCAATTACTGTTTCCACCTCTTCAACTGTGGAAAGTACTCCTTCATCGTTTTCCGTGCTTCCTCCACTGTGTATTTCACTTCCGAGTCTTTATTGAACTCATCCAGATAATTCAGATTAAGCTCGATCATCTCGTCCATGGTACACTCTTTCGTGAAATGTCCGTCCGCATAGCAATAGTGGCAATAATCTTCGTTCTTGCTACCGTCCGTTTCTTTTCCAAAAGTTGAGTCGTCTATCGGCATACCGCAACTTTGACAAAATTTTTGTTCCATCTTTTTTTGTTAGATTATAAGTTTATGTTACAAGACAAATGTAAGTAGAAATATTGGAAAAGAAGTAATCCGGTCTTGCTATTTATTCATTTATTTCTTTCCTGGTTTGCTTTTGGTGTTAATTGGTTTTCACGGGCAGCCGTTTCCACATCCAACGGGGAATCATTTTCCAGAAAAAGACCAGTATCCGGTAGCGCCAGTCGATCACTACTATCCGTTGTTTCCGCTCCAGTGACCAGGCGATGTGACGTCCCACTTTCGTTGCATCCATCAATAGCGGATAATGTTTCCCGTCGTTGAGCAAGTCGGTGGCAACAAATCCGGGACGGATATCGGTAAAACGGATATTCAGTTTTTGTAAATATGAAAGTTGTTCGAGAGCATCTATGTAAGTGTTCTGGAAGCGTTTGGTGGCAGAGTAGGCAGGAGCCACTCCAAGTCCTTTCGTTCCCGCGATGGAACTGATGACTGCCAGATGGCCGCCTCCGCTTTTCCTGAAATAGATGAAAGCGGTATCCACCATGCGGATAAATCCCTCTACATTCGTGTATGCTGTGTTCAGCTCCACCTCCATGTTCAGATTCGTGTTCTGGAAACCGATGCCCGAACTAAGAAGAAACAAATCCATGCCGCCCACCTTGTCGATGAGCATATTCAATTTCTCGCCTGCATCTTCCTGGGTTACGTCCAACGTTTGAATTTGAATCTGATCCGGTGCTGCCCGTTGTAGGTTTTCGAGAGCAGATTGCCGTCTGCCGGCTACTCCGATTTGCCATCCATCCAGTAACAGACATTTTGCAACTTCTTGTCCGATGCCGGAGGTAGCGCCAATGATAATGGCTTTTTTCATTACTGATTTTTTTAGTAAGTTATAGGTTCAATAAATGTCGTATGGCCTGCCAGGGTGCATAAAGCAACATCCTCGGTCCGGAGAAACGCATCACCTGTCGCATTCGTTCGCGCATGACGGGTTTGTAACAATGTACGGTGCATTCTTTGCATGCACTCTTCTTCTCTCCAAACGGACAATGGTCGAGACGTGCGTGGGCATAGCGGAGCAACTCTTCACAGTCGGCACAAAGAATTGTATTTTTTTCTTTTTTCCGGCAATAGAGGCGGATCATCAACTCTACCGTTTTCTTTTCGTGCGCAATGCGTGATGCTTTCATCTCTTTCTTTTTTACACTTTGGAATGACAAAGATAGCGAAGATTATGCAGAAATGCAGGCGTATTCTGTTAAAATACACCTTCTTCTTTTTTCTATTTTGAAAAGCACCCTTTCATTTTGGTAGGGTGTTTAGAGATTACTTTTTCAAAATGAAAAAAATATTGCATTGATTACAAGCTAATTATCAGAATCCTTTTCATTTTGGCATACTCTTGGCTGTGAGGGGAACATACAAAATAATTCATGAGTTATGGAAGAGTACATTTCAGATAACAGTCTGTATATTCGGAGTAAGAATAATAGCATGATTAACCGGAAGATGATAGGGCGCGTGCTGGGTATGTTGCTATTCATCGAATTGGGGATGTTCTTACTTTGTGCCGGAGTGTCGGCTGGTTACGGGGAAAGTGATTATAAATACTTTCTTTACACCTGTATCATCAATGCTGTGGTAGGCGGATTGTTACTGCTCTACGGACGGGGAGCGGAGAATAAGATGAGCCGGAGAGACGGATATTGTGTGGTCACTCTTTCATGGGTGTTTTTTACCTTTTTCGGCATGCTTCCTTTTTATTTTAGCGGAAGCATTGATACGATAACCAATGCCTTTTTCGAAACCATGTCCGGGTTTACCACTACAGGAGCTACTATTCTCGATGATATTGAATCCCTTTCCCACGGTATGCTTTTCTGGCGAAGCCTGACGCAGTGGATCGGTGGTTTGGGGATTGTGTTTTTCACGATTGCCATTCTTCCTATCTTTACCACGGGAGGAGTGCAACTCTTCTCTGCTGAATCTACGGGAGTGACGCACGACCGTACCCATCCGAAAATCAATGTCATGGCCAAGTGGTTGTGGACAATTTATCTGGTATTGACAGTTTCGGAAACTGTCTTATTGATGTTTGGGGGCATGAGCTTGTTTGATGCCATTTGCCAGTCGTTTGCCACTACTGCTACGGGCGGATATTCTACCAAGCAGAACAGTATATCTTACTGGAATTCTCCGTATATAGAATATGTGGTGGCTATCTTTATGATTGTTTCCAGTATCAACTTCTCTTTGTTTCTGATGTGTTTGAAAGGAAAAGTCGGTCGTTTATTCAAAGATGAAGAGTTACACTGGTTTCTGGCGTCAGTGGGTATCTTGACTTTTCTTATCACGTTGGCGCTCGTCTTTCAAAATCATTATGACTGGGAACTGGCTTTCCGGAAAGCATTGTTCCAGGTGTCTACGGTGCATACTTCCTGCGGTTTTGCTACGGATGATTATAATATGTGGCCTCCTTTCACGTGGTTACTGTTGTTTATTGCGATGCTTTCGGGAGGGTGTACGGGTTCTACCAGTGGAGGTATCAAGAATATGCGGTTGCTGATTGTGGCGCGTGCCATCCGGAATGAGTTCAAACATCTGCTCCACCCGAATGCCGTGCTTCCCGTACGTATCAATAAGCAGACGGTGTCTTCTTCTATCGTAACTACCGTATTGATTTTCTTTGCTTTTTATCTGGTTCTGATCCTGATTGGGTGGACGGCTCTTTTGTTTTTGGGAGTTGGCTTTTCCGAGTCCGTCAGTACGGTTATTTCGAGTATAGGCAATGTCGGTCCGGGATTGGGAACTTGCGGGCCTGCATATTCGTGGAATTCTTTACCTGATCTGGCAAAGTGGATACTTTCTTTTCTGATGCTGGTGGGACGTCTGGAATTGTTTAGTGTACTCCTGTTGTTTTATCCGGGATTCTGGAAGAATAGATAAACTGTAAATCATGAACGGGCTTCTGAAACATCGTTGGAAGAGTTTGTGGTTGACGGAAACAATCTGTATCTTTGCAGCATGAAAAAGTTATTGTGTCCGCAATGCAAGATTGCAGCTATGTATGTGAAGAATGAACAGGGTGACAGGCTGCTGGTTTATGTGCTCGAAGATGGTGAAGTTGTTCCCAAATATCCGGAAGATTCGATGGAGGGGTTCGATTTGACAGAAGTCTTCTGCCTGGGATGCTCGTGGCATGGTTCACCTAAACGGTTGGTGAAACGATAGACCGGGAGACTCATGCTCTCATACTGATTTTTTTGATTTATGTCAACTAAAAGAGGAACGCAAATCAAGAACTAATTCATTGAATTTTCCGTATCTTTGCATCCGATTTTAGAACATAGACGTATGGCAACTTCTAAAGAAATGACGGCAGGGCCGGCATTACCTCTCATTTTAAAGTTTACGCTGCCGCTTTTACTCGGCAATCTGTTGCAACAAACGTATTCGCTTGTTGATGCTGCAATTGTAGGAAAGTTTTTAGGAATTAACGCGTTAGCTTCTGTTGGAGCCAGCACATCGGTGGTGTTTCTTATTCTCGGGTTCTGCAATGGATGTTGCGGAGGTTTCGGAATACCCGTTGCGCAGAAGTTTGGGGCGCGGGATTACAGTACGATGCGCAGTTATGTGGCCGTTAGTCTGAAACTGGCTGCGGGAATGTCTGTGGTGATTGCTCTTCTCACCTGTATTTTATGTGAGGATATTCTTCGGATCATGCGTACGCCGGAGAATATTTTCGAAGGGGCGTATGCTTATTTGCTTGTCACGTTTATTGGTGTGCCGTGTACTTTCTTCTATAATCTTCTTTCGAGCATTATCCGTGCGTTGGGAGACAGTAAGACGCCTTTTTGGTTTCTGCTGTTTGCGGCTGTTCTGAATATCATTCTTGATTTGTTCTGTATTTTGGTACTTGGCTGGGGAGTGGCGGGAGCTGCTATTGCTACTGTCTTTTCGCAAGGATTGTCGGCTGTTCTTTGCTACATTTATATGTACCGGAAGTTTGAAATATTGCAAGGTACTCCGAAAGAACGCCGGTTCCAGTCGAAACTGGCTAAGACACTGCTTTACATTGGTGTGCCTATGGGATTGCAGTTTTCTATCACGGCTATCGGCAGCATCATGCTTCAGAGTGCGAATAATGCATTGGGAACGGCGTGTGTGGCAGCTTTTACGTCTGCTATGCGCATCAAGATGTTCTTTATCTGCACGTTCGAGAGTCTGGGAATTGCGATGGCTACGTATAGCGGACAGAATTATGGGGCAGGAAAACCGGAGCGTGTCTGGTTGGGAATTAAGGCGAGTGCTTTGATGATGATCGTTTATGCGGCATTTACATTCGTTCTTCTGATGGTGGGAGCCAAATATTTTGCATTGATCTTTGTAGATCCGTCGGAAACGGAAATACTGTTGGATACCGAGTTATTCCTGCATATCTCCTGTATGTTCTTCCCGATGCTTGGTTTGTTGTGCATCTTGCGTTATACCATTCAGGGAGTAGGCTTTACCAATCTTGCCATGTTCTCCGGAGTGGCGGAGATGATTGCTCGTATTCTTGTCAGTCTCTATGCCGTACCGGTATTCGGTTTTATTGCTGTCTGCTACGGTGATCCGATGGCTTGGATAGCGGCAGACTTATTCCTCGTGCCGGCCTTTATCTATGTTTATCGCAGGTTGAAGAAGCAGGTATTTACGAATAGTCAGGTTACGCAAACGGTGGCATGATTGCCGGTTGGTGGTTTGCGTAACCCGACTTGCAGTTTGCATAACCCGGTTTGTGGCTTGCGTAACCTGGTTTGCTTTGATTTTATTTCGGATATTTTAATCTTGTACAGGGTATAGCGGGTTTCCGCTTTCGTCTACCTCTGTCCATTCTTTCACACTGACATTGGCGAATGAGATGGAGTTTTCATTGATAACTGCCCGGAAAAGGTATGAATTTCCGGCTGACAGGAGGTTGTTGGGTGGAGTGAGCGGAGTGGTGTAGGTACGTGAAAAGCTTTCTCCGTTTACCATCAGCTCCAGTGTCAAAGTCATGGGAGAGGAGCTCTTTACGGGTAACATGATATATTGTACGGTGAAGTCGTTGATTCCCATATCGGCTGCTTTGTCATAGCTGACTTCCGAAGTGATGATACCTGTTGACAAATCCATGATTGCGCCCGGTTTCGGTGGGGTGATGGTAGCGGAAAGTATCTTGTTTAAAGTGATATTTTCTCCTCCGGCGATCGCTACAACTACTTGCGTGGCTGCGTGTTGGTAGGTTATGGGGATATTTATCTGTGAACTGGCGATGTCCTGATGAACTGCGTGCCACCAAAGATAATCTACTCCGTTGGATAAAGGTTCGGATAGTCCGTTGGTGAAAGTAGGCGCCGGGCTGGTGGAATTGCATGATACGGCATAAAAGCTATAGATAGCATTGCTCAAATACATTTTATATCCTAGATTTCCTGTCAGTACACCGGGGGAGGAGGTGACATAGTTGCCTTGAGCAACGGGAGCGCCTGTGATATTGTTCGATGTGTTGGCTGTATAGGCACACAACCAGCTTTGAAGTCCTTTTCCCATGGGGGACATGGCTCGTGTGATGTTTCGTCCTTCTACGGAAGCACTGAAAGTAATCAGCGCATTCTCTTTGGCCGGATTACCATTGTTGTCATCATTGCCGGAGCCGGATGAGCCTCCGTTGTTTTCTTCGTCAGGATAGTTGATGTAGATATTGTTTTTGGAGCAGGCTCCCAGTAGCAGCATTGCTAAAGCAGATACGGCTAAATACTTTGTAATGCGGAATTTGATGTCCATAGTCAGGTTCTTTTTGAAAATTAGTAATTACCCCTATATACATTTCAAAAAGAATTTGGTTCATGGCTTAATCATATTTTTTTATGGAAATCGGCCTCTTTCTGTATGCAGAGAATGTCTCCGTATATGGGATGGCGGAACTCTATATATTCGGCATGGAGGTATAGTCTGTCTGCTTTCTTTCCGTAGAGTTCGTCTCCAAGTATGGGGCATCCCAAGCCTTCCGGATGGGCGGCGTGTACTCTTAACTGATGTGTGCGTCCGGTCAATGGATAGAAGACAATCCGGGTGTATTTTCTTGACTCATTGATATTCCTTTCTGATTCATCAATCCTGTTTGATTCGTTGAAAGTGTTTTCAGATTCACTGGTAATTCTTTCAGACTCACTGATGATCTGATATTCTGTAATCGCTTCTTTCCCGTGTTCGCTACTAACCATTTGCCGAGGACGGTCGAGAGGATTCAGACAAAGAGGGAGTTCGATTCTTCCTGTATTTCCTGTTCTTTCTGCTTTTGCTGTTTTTTTCGTTAATACAGTTTCCTTTGCTATTAATATAGCTTTCTCTGCTATTGGCTTTATCTCTTTCTCTGTTTTTATTATCACCCCATCCAACACCGCCACATAGCGTTTCTTAATACTTCTGTTTGCAAATTGTGCCTGTAAATCCCGATGTACCTCTTTTGTTTTGGCAACGAGCAATAATCCTGAAGTAGCCATATCGAGCCGGTGTACAATCATGGGGCCGGTAGCTTCGGGATATTTTTTCTTCAAACGATGATAGACTGAATCTCTGTCCTCTGCTTTTCCCGGAACGGACAACATCCCTGCCGGTTTATTGACTACCAGCAACCATTCATCTTCAAACACGATTTCCAGTTCTTCCTCTTCATGAACAGGATTCAGCAGTGGATTTTCGTCTACCTCCAATCCTTGCAACATGTGTTGCAGGATCGGTTCGCACTTTCCTTTGCAGGAAGGATAATAATATCCGTGATGCCGGATTTCGTTTTTAGGAGAGTCGCCCCACCAGAATTCAGCCATAGCCAATGGCTTTAATTGATGAAGATACGCATATTGCAATAACTTAGGCAAAGCACATTCACCCGCACCGGCAGGAGGAACTTTCTGAACCGTTTGCTCAAAAATAGTATATAAGTCTTTCACCTCTCCTTGGGCGTTTAGCATCCGGAACTGCTCGAATAATTTTCTTTGTAAAGCTGCCGAACGTTCTTTTCGTTCGGTTTTCAGTCGTTCTATTTCAATATCGAAGTGCCTGACTTCCGTTTCGAGCTCTTCCAATCGTTTCTTCCATTCCTTTTCCAGTCGTTTGTATTCCGCCTTTTGGTATTGGCTTTCCCGAATCAGGGAGGCTTGTTCTTCTTCGGAAAGCTCCGGAGATGACTGGCGGCGAATCTCTCTCGCCTCCTTTGCCATTTTAAGCTCCGCTTTTGCTTGATTCAAAACAGCTTTAGCCTGTTCCGTTTCTATCTTCCATTTCTCTTTTGAATTGAGATAAGAACTACTGTTTTCCAATTCACGAATACGGATATTAATGGCAGAAATCTGTTCTTCTTCAATTTTGAAGAATCCCTCCGGTTGTAATAGGTCATAAACAGGAGGAACGAAATAAGGATGCAGATTCTTTCCGCCCAGATTGCCGGAGAAAGCTGCAAGATAACCAATCTGATTTTCTTCGTTGTTTGTTATTCTGTTGTCCGTTTGCACAATCAACACTCCAAACATCTTTCCGGAAGCCAATTCCTCTTGCCATTCTTTCCGGCTTGCAATATATGCTTTCACTTCTTCCGCAGCCAACACACACAATGGATGAGGTGTATAATGGAAAGGATAAGTGAATTTCTCCGGCAACGCAAGGTGAGAAACGGGTTTCTTGAAAAAATGTATCATCGGTTTATATATATGAATGAATGTGATTACCTTTGCAAAAGTAACGTAAATCCGCGAATTTTATTCTATATTTGTTTGAGAGTTTGAGTGAGATAACGTGGACGTTTGAATGAAATTGTATGGATAGGATAGAAGAAAAACCAAAATTTGCCTTTCTTGGCAACAGTCACATGGCTTTTTGGGCACTGGATATCTATTTCCCGCAATGGGAATGTCTGAACTATGGTGCTCCCGGTGAAGGGCTGGCCTATGTGGAGTCTTTTGCGGTAGACACTTCCGATTGCCAGGTCGTTGTTCAATTCGGAACCAATGATATTTATCAGTTGAACGATGAAAATATAGATGAATATGTAGAGCGTTATGTAAAAGCGGTTCTTGCCGTTCCTTCACTGAAAACATATCTTTTCTGTATTTTTCCGCGTAATGATTACGATGATTACAGTACGGCTGTGAATAAATTTATCCAGATCCTTAACCGGAAGATACACGAAAAATTGCAGGGAACAGATATTGTCTATCTGGACGTATTCAATCGTTTATTGCAGGATGGCAGGCTGAATCCGGAGTTGACTCTCGACGATTTACATTTGAATGGTAAGGGGTACAGTATTCTGACAGAAGCACTGAAACAGGCTTCCGGTTTGTAAAACATACCTAAATACTTCATTCCTTGCTTTTATTTATAAATTTGGTGGCATATCAGTTTATTTTTCCTATTTTTGTCCCCAATTTAATAGTAAATAACCCCCATAAAAACGATAAGACTTATGGAAAAAGTAATTATCAATTCGTACGAAGAATTCGAAAAACTAGTAGGCCAACAGATAGGTGTTTCCGATTATGTGGAACTCTCGCAGGAACGTATCAATCTTTTTGCTGATGCAACGCTGGATCATCAATGGATTCATGTAGATACGGAACGTGCTAAAGTAGACAGCCCTTATCATAGCACGATTGCTCACGGCTACCTGACATTGTCTATGCTTCCTTATTTGTGGAATCAGATTATCCAGGTGAATAACCTAAAAATGATGATTAACTACGGTATGGACAAAATGAAATTCGGTCAGGCTGTATTGTCAGGGCAGAGCATCCGTCTGGTGACTACTTTGCACTCGCTGACTAATCTGCGTGGTGTGGCAAAAGCGGAAATCAAGTTTGCTATCGAAATAAAAGACCAACCGAAAAAAGCACTTGAAGGAATTGCTGTGTTCCTTTATTATTTCAATTAATGGCAAGCTGTTAAAGAAACAGATTTTATCCCCGGAAATGATCGAAATACGTCTCAAAAGTTAGATACAAAAACTTTTGGGATGTGCTTCAGATGGATCGTTTCCGGGGATAATTTTATCCTTTTACTCCCATAAATCTGAACGGCTGTGCCGGTTTAAACTCTTTCGTTGCATTTCCATGATAAGTTTCACCGTTGGCGATAGATAATTTGAGTACCGGAGCTCCTTCCGACAAGTCTGTTTCCCGTAAGTTTACCCAGAATGTATTAGGTGTCAGACTTGATTCGAAGAAGTAGAGCAAATTCTTACTATCCGATACCGTTCTCCATTGTGTGGTGGAAATTTCCGGAAATTCGGGAGTGGATATGCCATAAGGAACAGAAGTATTACGGATAACGCTGAATACGCTTGCTATGGCTATTCTCACATCATCTGTTTGGGGCAGGGCATTGATATAAAAACTGGCTCTTGCAAAACGGTCGGACGGACGGTTGGTTCCGGGCAGGAAGCTCAATCCTCCTATTGATTTCCAGTATTCGTTTAGTGCCAGTTGCTTGTTGTAGGTAGGGGAGTTGGTCATTACTTTGTACTCCTTGCTGTGGTAAACAGTCAGCTTTCCACCCGTATATTCGAATATCGCACAATCGCCCGTTGCGTCGGAAATAGATAAATGCAAGGTTGCCAGGCGGGAACCATCCGGCATCAGGTCCGATACCACTTGGAAAGTGTTTTCATCAATGAAAGCGACAGCCTCGTCTACGGTGGCGAAGTTATCCAGCATATATTGCACCCATGCAGTAATGGCAAGTCCCGGTTTACTTTGATCTCTGACCGGATACTCCGTTTCGGGCAACCATAACAGATTGGCAACCAACCCTTTTTCATTCATCCCGTCTGTACTGGCAATCTCGAAAGCTGAAGTCACCACGCTGCCATACTTGGACGTCCATTGCAGGGAGTTAGCTCCCGTTTCTCCATTTCTTTCCATACCTTTGGGAAATACCCAAAGATTGCTGTGCATTTCTGTTTTCCAGTCCATAGACCGGCCGGTTACCACCATTCCATTTTTTCCCGAATAAACGACTCTTGTACACATAATTTTAATTTCTAGTTAAAGGTTTATTATAAGCTGCTTTCACAAGGTATTCAACCGATGCGGATTCCTCTCGCAAAAGCATATTCTCAAAACAATAACGTTTCATTTATGTTTTAGATACATATCAGATATTAATAAAGTATCAAAAAACAGGTATTATGTCATTAAGTAATCTTCTCATTATATTTTCGTCATCGTTTATGGCGCTGTTTCCGGTGATAAACCCTTTGGGGAATGGTTTTGTCGTCAATGGATTCTTTACAGACCTCGATCCTCAACAACGGAAAGCAGCCATTCAGAAGCTGACGCTCAATTTTATAATGATCGGTGTAGGGACATTGGTGATAGGACATCTGTTTCTATTGATTTTCGGTTTGGCTATTCCTGTTATTCAGTTAGGAGGTGGAATACTGATTTGTAAGACGGCAATGGAGCTGTTGGGCGATTCAGGTTCGTCTGATAAAGAAGAAGCCAGCAAGAATGTAGACGGCTTCAGATGGAAAAACATCGAGCAGAAGATATTTTATCCTATCACGTTTCCTATCAGTATCGGACCGGGCAGTATATCGGTTATCTTTACTTTGATGGCGTCTGCCAGTGTTAAAGGTAAATTGTTGCAAACTGGGATTAATTATTTAGTCATTGCGCTTGTTATTATTTGTATGGCGGCCATCTTTTATGTATTCCTTTCACAAGGGCAGAGGTTTATTCAGAGGTTGGGACCGGTGGGAAATCAAATTATTAATAAGCTCGTTGCTTTTTTCACTTTCTGCATCGGTATTCAGATTTCAGTGACGGGTATATCCCAAATATTCCATCTGAATATACTCTGATTGATAGGTATATTCTTATTTGACAGCTAAATACGTATTTGTACTTATTGAAATGAAAGTGATAAAAACAATCAATTTTTCTTTGCTTTCATAGCTTTCAGGGTGTTTTTTCGTACGGAACGGATAGCGGGAACCAGTAAGTCGGGCTCCATGATTTCCAGTATTGTGCGTAGTTCCTGTTGCAGTTCCGGGATGGAGCGCGTCAGTTGATAAGCCAGTTTCATGCAGAGAGATTGCACACCGGCTGGTTCTTCACGTGATATCATGTGTTCCATGCAGAAATCGAGGAAATCCACTCGTGGCGGATCGGAGGCAGGTTGCTGGCATATCAGGTTTAGGATCATTCTCCGTTTTCCCGAGTGTGGGCAGGTCATGGCAGCGTCAATCAAATCTTCTTGTTTCCGGCTCAACCATTCTACATCTGCCTTTGAGAAATGAGTACATACCCACAATGCCTGATAGGAGACGATAGCGTCTTCGTCGAATATCAGTTGGTAGATTTCTTCTCTAAGCCGTTCATCATCCTGTATAAAGTGGAGTACCTCTCTGATATCTTCAATGTGTACTCGTTCGGATAATCTTGCACGTAGGTTCATGTAGCTTTCGTTTTTGGGGAATTAATCTCTATTAGCGGAATCAGCTTCCGGCAGTTGCAAATGGAGAATGGGGAAAGGTTTACCCATGCTGTCCGTTTCATCTCTGCCGATGACTTGGAATCCCAAATGGAGATAGAACTGGAGTGCTTTTTCATTCTGTTCGTTTACGTCCACCTTATCCATATGTTTTTTGTCTCTTGCATATTCCATTAATCGTTTGCCATATCCTTTTCCCTGTTCGTCGGGGTGTACGAATAACATTTCGATCAGTTCGTCGCTCAATCCCATGAAGGCGGCAATCTTTCCGTTGGCATTCCGGATGACAAAAAGTTCAACAGCGGGTAGATAATGCTTCCGCACCAGTGGTTTATAAAATTGGATATGCTCTTCCGTCAGGAAATCATGCGTGTGGCGAACGGACATTTCCCATACATGGAGGATTTCATCATAGTCTTCCGGAGTAGGTTGGGAGATGCCGGGCAGGTAGTAGCACTGGTGGTCGTAGATGTTTCCGTTGTAAGTCAGTTCTGCCTGATGAAGTGTACCTTCGTAGATGAAACCGTTCTTTTTCAGTACTTTCTGCGAACGTTTATTGTGCGGATAACAGGTAGCTGTGATGAGGCTAAGCCGCAATTCTTCAAAGCCATAGTTGAGGACACCCTGCACTGCTTCGGTCATGTATCCTTTGCCCCAATATGATTCGTTGAGCCAGTAACCCAACATTCTCACTTGTAGATTTTCGCGTTTAGGGTCGGGGATAATTCCTACCGAACCGATTAGCTGTTTTGTATCTTTTAGTATCACTGCCCATATTCCCTCTTGGTTGATAAATGTGGAATGAAGTATCCGGCGGGATTCATCCAATGTACGATGGGGTGGCCATCCGGCATTGTTTCCCAAATTCGGGTTCTGGCAACAAGCAAAGAACGCTTCAGCATCTCTTTCTTCGAAAGGGCGGAGAAATAAACGTTCTGTATGGAGCGTCACGGGGGGAATACTTTCTGTTTCAGTTTCCTGTCTTGCTTTGTTTTTCGATTCGTTTGCAGTTCTCCGATATACGCACTCAATCCGGTTTCCGTCAGGATCGAGGACTACACTTTCAAAGTATCCGTCTCCCGAAGTACGCGGTTCGCCGGCGATGGTATATCCTTCCGAACGCATTTGTTCGGTGAAGCGTAATACTTCTTCCTGGCTGGGAAAGGTGAAAGCAAAGTGTGTCAGTCCAACCCTGTTTTCTTCAATGGGAGTGTTCTGTACATCTGTACGACTCATCAGTTCCAAGTCTGTTCCCTCTCCAAAAGAGATAAAATAGGACTCGAATCCTTTCTTGGGATTGATATATTTTTCGTTGCTTTTTCCTCCGAAGAAGCGGACATAGAACTCTTTTAGTTCTTCCAGACGAAAAGTCCAGATAGCGATATGATGTAGTTTCATATAAATGAATTTTCTAATTTCTATTACTTTGTTTCTATCTTCATTTGTACCGAACGTACTTTGTCTCCATCTTAATGCTGCATTATATATTCGTAAACGATACGGGAAATATTAGCGATAATCTTACTGTTCGCCTGATTATTTTCTTCAGAATCCTTCACGAAGACAGCTATACTATAAGTACGTCCACCGGGCAAAAGTACGAAACCGATGTCATTACAACCGATTTGTTGTCCTTTCGCATTAAGATCTCCCGTTCCGGTTTTATGACCTACGGTTACTTTTTTGTCGAGCAACGGAGCAACCAGACGGTCTTGTCCGGTTTGACACTCCACCATTGTTTGAAAAATGAAGTCTTTGTACACGTTGGGAAATAATGGCTTCTTACGGAATATTTCCACTAATTCGGCTGCGGCTAACGGAGTAGTCCAGTTTTCATAACATAGGTTCAAGTCTTCGTGCATGGCAGTTTCCGTACCGGCAATGGCACATTCCCGAATTCCTAGTGAATGGATATACTTGTTTACGGCATCCGGACCTCCCTGATAATCAAAAAGAATATCGCAGGCATTGTTGTCACTCTGTTGGAGTGTATATTTTAGCAGGTCGGCAATACTCATTTCAATTTCACCCTGCGGATATTTATCCCGTAGCGGACTGTAAGTATCCGGCTTTAAATCCGATTTTTTAATGGGTAACCTGGTTTCCAGCGATTGCTTCTGTTTTCCCATATAATCTGCCAATGCTAATGCCTGATGAAACTTGAATACGCTCATCAGTGGATAGTGAATATCATTATTGACAGTTACCGTATCTTTTCCATCAATGATGACGGCTATTCCTATTTCGGCCTTCTTTCCTTTGATGGCTTCTTTCAACTGTGTCTCAAGTTGAGTTTGTCGGGCAAACAGGAGGGTGGGGACCAAACAAAGAAATACTATGAATGAACGCATAATCAATTTCTCTTTTAACGGGTTACTAATTCTCTATTGAAATCATATTTTCTGTTGAAGTCACAAAGGTATAAATAGTAATTGCCTTTGCAAATTCTTACTTGAAATTTATAGTTGTATAATGAATATGTAGAGTTAGTTTCTCAATTTTTGTAGTAATGAAAATATTGATACAGAAATTAGGTTTACTATTTCATTTATGTTATTTTTGTGATATCTTATTACTGAAATATATACTATGTAAATATTTGGAAGTAGTAAACACCATTAAAAAACAAAACTAATATGAGCACTTTTCGTTCCATAGAAGAACTTGTCAAAAGTCTGGACCGGGAGAAAGAACTCTTGAAAGAAATGTTTGCTAAACGGAAATCTCTTTCGTTCCGTTATGATTATGCGCTTGAAATGACGGAGTACAAAGAAGAGCGTATCCGCTATCTGATAGACTATGGAGTCATCCGGGACACTGGCGACTTCCTTGAAATGGAGGATATTTATCTGAAATTCTTTGAAGATGTGCTCGAAGTAAATGAAGAAATCAATGTATCTTTCGTGCAGGATTACCTGACACGACTGAATGAAAACATTGACTATTACTTGAAAGAGAATAACGAACAACGTAAATACAACTACCAGCGTGAAGTGAAACGCTGCCTGAAAAACATCGCTCTGACTACAGTCCGCAATGTGATGGATCTGAAAAGAAACATGGATAATACCTATAAGAACGAACCTAATTATAAGATAAAAAAGACTAAACTTGTCCGCCTCGATGAGAAACGGAATAATATTGCTCTGCTGATTCGTAAAAGTGAGGAATTGATAGACTACGGACAGCCTGTTTTCTTCCGGGTGGCGATGGACGTACAAATGCGGAATGTAGTAAGTGACGTAAAACTTCAGCTAAATGACTCGTACCATAATCTGATTGAAATCCAGAAACAAATCATTCATTATCTGAATCTGATAGATTATCAGAACCGTATCTTTGAGAAAGTAAAGAAGTTGAAGTACTTGAAAGACCAGTTCTTGTTGGAAGAACATACAAGTATCCGTTCTGTTGCCGCACAAAAAAATCCTGTCTGGATGGAGCCGCAGGTCGGTTATCGCATCAAGCTTTCCATTGATAATCTACGGACTTCCGATGAGGCTTTTCAGATTTTGAAGAAACTTGTCGCGCGGCAGAGAAATTCTCCGAAAGGAATGAAACAACTGGCAGATGCCATTCCGGAAGGATACCTGGATGGGCAGTCGCAAATGATAGATACCGTAAACTTGCAGGAGGTGCATAATTCATTTATGGCGTCCAGCACCCATCTGTTCTCTTTTGTGATGAACTATCGCTACCGGAAAGAGGTGATACGTGGAGAGAAATTAATCTTTTTCTGCCAACTGGCGTCACAGTATGCCGACGAACTTCGCTTTACGGATACTTATGAAATCTCCGACGAAGTGGAATACCCTTTAATATATGCCAAATAATGTATGCTGAATACTAAAAACAGATGACCATGAAATACACTGAAGAGATATTTAATATACTTAGCAAAGGGGGATTTATTTCTTCCAATAGTGTCTCTACCCAAGTGAAACGCTTGTATGATGCCATTGAGGAAGATTTGCCCGATTATTATGATTACTACAAAGGCATCGGTTTTTATCTGGAAGGCGGTGACGGTTATTACTACTTTACTCGCAAGGAATCGAAAGTCGACTTAGAACGTAAACTGGAAGCAATCCAGAAGTGGATTGATTACCTGAGTTTCCTGAAAACCTACCATTCGGCATTCGGCCCGGGATTTCTGTTCCGTGCCGCTGATATTGAGATTCAGATAGGATGCGATATCGAACTGAAAGAAAAGGCAACCAAACTGTTTTCGGATAAGAAGAAATATGATGAAGTTGTCGGCAAACTGTTGAAAGAACTGGAGAGTATAGGACTGATAGAGAAAGAAAACGAACTTGATGGGACGTATAAAGTATTGTCGGCTTTCCATTATATGGAGGACTTGGTTGATTGTATCACAATTTCAGAGGAGGTGCAAGATGAGATACCTGAATAAGATTATTTTTCTGAACAGTGCCCATATTCCGTATGCGGAAGTGAAGTTGGATGGGAACGTACATTTTATAGGTACGCAAGGTGTCGGTAAGAGTACGCTGCTCCGTGCCATCCTATTCTTTTATAATGCTGACAAACTAAGACTAGGCATTCCGAAGGAGAAGAAAAGCTTCGATGCTTTTTACTTTCCATACGCCAATTCTTACATTATCTATGAAGTGATGCGGGAAAATGGGGCGTATTGTGTGGTAGCTGCCAAATCCCAGGGACGGGTGTTTTTCCGTTTTATTGATGCGCCATTCCAACAGGACTGGTTCATTGACGAACACAATGTGGTACATTCCGAGTGGGGACGCATCCGCGAACATATCGGTTCGAAGATTCAGATTACTGCACAAGTGACTAGCTATGAAATGTATCGGGACATTATTTTCGGTAATAACCGCAAGCATGAAATGATACCTTACCGCAAGTTTGCCATTGTGGAAAGTGCAAAATATCAGAATATTCCGCGGACGATACAGAATGTCTTTTTAAATTCCAAACTGGATGCTGATTTTATAAAAGATACCATTATCCGTTCGATGAGTGATGAGGATATCTCTGTCGATTTGGACTTCTATCGTAGCCAGATAAAGGAATTCGAGCAGGAATACAGGGACGTGATGCTTTGGTTTACAAAGAACAAGAATGGAGAAGTGCCTGTCCGGAAGATGGCGGAGAAAGTAATGAACGCCTATCGTGACTTGATTTATACCCAAAAGCAGATTGGTGAAGGGCGTGCGGAGCTTAACTTTGCGGAGAAACAGGCTTTGCATGAGATTCCGTTAGTGAAGGAAGAACAGGCTAAAGCGGAGACGGAACGTGAACGGTTGCTGCGGCTTATGGGTGAACTGCAACAAAAGTACACCAATGAGCGTGATGGTTTGATTAGGGATATAGGTATAATAAACGATTTGCTCAAAAAGATACGTGAGAAACGTCTGCATTACGAGCAGATGCAGATTGAAGAAATCATCAAACGGGTATCTTGCGAAGAATTACTGATTCAGGAACTGGAGCAAGTCCGGAATATGAAATCGGAACTGACAAGAGCTTATGAGGATGTATTGAGTAAGTACCGATTGTTGTTTGAGAAACTGGAAGCTGATTTCCGTACTTTTGAGAATAGCCAGCAAGCACGGATAAATGCTCGGAATGCGGAGATTGCCGGCAAGCAGGAGGAATTGATGCAACAACTTCGTGTGGAAGAAGAGAAAGTAAGGGTAACGCAAGAAGAGAAAGTGCAGACTGTGGATAATCGTATTCGGCAGTTGCGCGATGAACAGGCACAGTGTAACCTGAAACTTCAAAAGGTGAAATACGAACATCCCCATCAAAAGGAAATGTCCGATTGTGAAGACGGTATCAACGAACTGCGCAAAAAGGACAAGGAACTGGAACATGGCATCTGTCAGCAACAAGGAGAAATAAAGCAGTTGAGGCAGGAGTGTGAATGGAAAGTGAAAGAGTTGAAATGGGAATTTCAGGCAAAGATGGAGACCGTTCGTAAAGAACGGAGCGCGATTGAAGAACAGTTGCAAACATTGGAGGTCTTGATTGAGAAACGAAAAGGTTCTTTGTGTGAATGGCTGGAGAAGAACAAACCGGATTGGCAGGAGACGATAGGCAAGGTGGCGGATGAGGAACTGGTGTTGTACAATAATGAACTGCAACCTCAATTAGTGAATAAGGAAGCTACTTTGTTCGGCGTTTCACTCAATCTGACAGCAATCGAGCGTTCTGTCCGCACTCCCGAGGAAATGAAGCAGGAGCGCGATAGGCAACAAGCAGCCCGGCAACTCTGTACCGACCGTCTCACTCGACTGACGGAAGAAGAGGGGGAAGCTGTTTCTTCTTTGGAGAAGAAGTATTCGAAGCAAATACATAGTATTTTGGAAGAACAACATCTGATGGAAGCCGAGCGAATGCAGATTCCTGCAAAATTGAAGAATTTGCAGGCTGATTACGCCTCATGGAAGACGAAGGAAGAGGAATGGAAAAGAGGATGTACCGAAGAATTACAGGCGCAACTGAATGATATCGGTCATCGTCTTTATGTGGCGGAAGGCGAGAAGGAGAAGCATTTGGCGGAACGGGAAAAACTGTTGAAAGCTTGCCGGAAAGTGTATAATGACAGCAGGACGGAACTCCGGAAGGAACTGGAGGAGTTTGTTGCCAGCGTTCAGCAAGAGATAGAGCGGATGAAACAGCAAACTGAGGAGCGGAAAAAGGAATTGAAGCAGGTGCAGGAGAATGAATTAAATGGAAAGGGTGCTGATACGGTCACTATCCGCAAGTATGATGACAGGCTTGCCGAAATAAATAAAGAATTAGATTATATAGGTAAATCCCGCCCGCAAGTTCTTTATTATGAAAGAGACAAGGAGGAACTGTTTGATAAAGAACCTGCTACGCGAAGCCGGAAGAAAGAACAGGATGCGAAGCTAGTTGCATTGGACGAACGTTTCGCTCTGAAAAAGGAGAAGTTGCAGGTTCAGAAAAAAGGGGCGGACGAGCACCTCGAGCGGATTGGCAAAGAATTGCACTTATTGGAGGACGGGTTGAATAAAGTGGATATGTTCCGGAAAGATGAAATTTTTTGTCCGCCTTCTGTGATAGAAATAGGAGAGAAGCCTACTCGGAAAAATTGCGATGTTATTGTGGAAGAGTTGAAGTCGCTCATCGTATCCACTATCAGAAAAACAGAAGAATTCAAGAAAGCGGTGACGCAGTTCAATGGAAACTTCTCGTCAAAAAACACGTTTCATTTCCGTACGGAACTGGTTGGAGAACAGGATTACTATGATTTCGCTTCCAATTTGTGCGAGTTTGTGGATAATGATAAGATTTCCGATTATCAGAAACATATCAGTGAACGGTATACGGATATAATCCGCCGGATTTCGCAGGAAGTGGGAGGGCTGACCCGTAATGAAAGCGAGATACACAGAACAATAAAGGATATCAACGATGATTTTGTTAAGCGGAATTTTGCCGGAGTAATAAAGGAAATAGCTCTTCGCCCGCTTCAGAGCAGCGATAAACTGATGCAGCTATTGCTGGAGATTAAACGGTTTAGTGATGAGAACCAATATAATATGGGAAAGGTTGACTTGTTCTCGCAGGATTCCCGTGAAGATGTCAATGCGGTGGCTGTCCGGCATTTGTTGTCGTTTATGAAATTCCTGCTTGACGAGCCGGGACGCAGACGGTTGGCGCTTGCCGATACATTCAAACTGGAGTTCCGCGTGAAAGAGAATGATAACGATACGGGATGGGTGGAGAAGATAGCCAATGTAGGTTCTGACGGTACGGACATTCTGGTGAAAGCAATGGTCAATATCATGCTGATCAATGTATTCAAAGAAAAGGCGTCACGTAAGTTTGGTGACTTTAAAATCCATTGTATGATGGATGAAATAGGCAAGTTACACCCCAACAATGTGAAAGGTATTTTGGACTTTGCCAATTGCCGGAATATATTGTTGGTAAATAGTTCTCCCACTACTTACAATGTGGAAGATTATCGTTATACCTATTTATTGAGTAAAGACGGGCGGTCAAATACACAGGTTGTCCCATTGTTAACCTATAATAAGATAGAAAAATGAGTGGCAGTTTATTTACATTGGCGATGGCGAGGCTGGTTCTGAAAATGCTGGGCGGCGAGCTCATACCTTACACAAAGTTTGATGGACTGATAGCAAATAGATTAATGGATGAGGGAATCATCACTATTGTTCCCCGAGGGAGTAAGCGTAGTTTTCGTATGATTGACCCGGAAGGATGCCGTATCTACATCTCCCAGAATTATACTTCCGGCATGGAATTGGAAGATTGGATTGAGATGAAGAACTGTCCGGATGAAGTGTTACGTTCGGAGCAAGTGGCGAAGGCGGGGGACTCTAAACTGAGATATACCCGTACGTTCAAAGGTTTTCTCCTCAATTGTTATACGCCTATAGAAGCTACTTTTCATGGCGAACCATGTGTTCTTTCTCCCTTGCAAGGCACTTCTATCTTCATGCAGGATTACGAATATTTCCGTATTCCTGAAGATGTTGTAGTAGTGGGTATAGAGAATGGAGAGAATTTCCAGCATATCCGTGCCCAAAAGTACTTGTTTGAAGGAATGAAAGTTCTATTCGTGTCCCGTTATCCGCAATCGAAGGATTTGTGTAACTGGCTAAAGATAATCCCCAATCGCTATATTCATTTCGGTGACATAGATTTGGCTGGCATTTCTATCTTTTTAAATGAATTCTATGTCAAATTGGGCAACCGTGCGGAATTTTTCATTCCAGCAGATGTGAAGAAACGACTCAAGGACGGAAACCGGCAACTTTATGATAATCAGTATTTGCGTTATAGGGCTATGTTGGTTTCTGACGAACGTTTAAGACCATTGGTGGAAATGATTCATAAATATGGGAAAGCGTATGAACAAGAAGGATATATAAAGTATTAAATTAGTCATATGATTACATTGGATAATTTTGAGAACTTTGTCCCCTATAAGATATTGATGCGTGGGGAAGAATATTATGATACAGATGCCGTTTCCGAACTGGAAGAAACCTCACCCGGTGAATGGACAGCGACTGTAGAGGGAACGGACGATTATAATGTAGAAATATCTATGAACGGAAAGGAAGTAGAATTCTGGTGCTGTGATTGTCCGTATGATGGAGAAATCTGCAAGCATGTCGTGGCAGCACTTCTGGCAATTCGTGATAATAATAAACGAGTGAGTCGTAGTGCATTTTCAAAAATGAGAATAGTTACAAAGGAAGAAGAGGTTGTACAGCCCGATGTGGACATCAAACAATTGCTGTCATTCATTAGTCCGCAAGAAATTTCTACATTTATCAATGAATATGCCTCAACGAATCCGGAATTTAAGGCAGCGTTTTTGAAGCGTTTTATATTCAAGGAATCGTCTTCGACATCAAAGGGAAAAGATTATAGAACGGAAATCCAAAAGATTTTTAATAGTTTCGGTGACAGTAAAAAGTCTCGTTATCATAATCGTTATAATGATTACAGTCGTGATTGGGAAACTGTTTTCAATCGAATGGATGTTTTTCTGAAGAAAGCAGACTTCTTTTTGAGTCTGGGAGATATGGATAGTACTATTGCCATAGTTCTTCAAACACTTCGTTCTATCGGTGAGAATTATGAGGATGAATTACTATATATTGACGATGATGATGACTTTGGCACTTCCCTTTATTGTGAGCATGCAGGAGGTTTACTCATGAAAGTGGTTGGACATCCTAAAACAACTCAGAAACAAAAGACGGATATTCTACAGGAATTACGTCAGATTGCTGAAATATCTACTTATCGAAATTACGGAATCTATGATATAGATGAACTTATGATGCAAATCAATCTTTCGATTCAGCCGACAGAAAAAGCCTTGGAATTGATTGATGGACTTCTTGAAACAAGAAAGGACACTCATGATTTATATCAGTTAGTTCTTCGCAAAGTCAACTTATTATTGGAGCAGAATGAAGAGCAAAAAGCGAATGAAACGATCCGCCAATATCTTTATCTGACTGAAATACGGGAGATGGAGGTTGAAAAATTGATTGTCCGTTGCCAATACGATGAAGCCATCCGTTTGCTGGATGAAGGAATAGGGATTGCGAAGGAAGAGATATATCCCGGTACCGATAGTAAATGGTTGGAAATAAAACTGAAGATTTACGAGACGACCAACCGGACTTCCGAAGTAATTGATACATGTCGTCTATTGTTTGTGACAGGCAGGGATAAACTGACATATTATAATAAACTCAAAACTCTGATTCCGAAAGAACAATGGAAGAGTTTTTTGGATATGATGATGAAGGAAACAGAATTTAGTAACTATTTTTCTTTCGGTGGAAGTGTTGAAGCTGATATCTATGTGAAAGAACAGGATAATGAGCGTCTGTTCACCTTGTTGTCATCAACTAGATATGATCAACTGGAAGCATTGATGCGGTATGCTCATTATTTGAAGGATACTCATTCGGAACAGCTGATTGCTATGTATACTTCTTCGTTGAATGACTATGCCGAACGGAAAATGGGACGGAGGAATTATGAATTTATCGCACAAGTGTTACCGTGCATATATAAACTAAAGGGAGGGCAGACTGCGGTGAAAAACATAGTAGCGGAATTTCGGATAAAATATAAACGTCGTCCGGCAATGATGGAAGTGTTGAAGGATTTTTGAAAAGATTTTATTATAAGTTTTTTCCATCTCTGTAGTTTAGGGATGATAAAGTTCGTACCTTTGTAAAGTTACAAATAAGAATGATAATGAAGAAGTCTATAAAACGTTTACCCAAACGTACACAGGAAGAATTGACAGTCTTGCTGGATTTAGTGTGTAAAAACATCGGGAATTGTCAGATGGTTATCCTGTTCGGAAGTTATGCAAGGGGAAATTATGTTTTATGGGACACTAATATAGAATTTGGTGTTCATACTTCCTATCAAAGCGATTATGATATTCTTCTTGTTGTGACCGGGCAGACTAAATATGTGGAAAGAAAATTGAACCGTATTACGAATCAATATCATGATTTGTTTGCTGGTCGTCGTCATGCTTTTCCACAATTTGTTGTAGAACATATTAATACAGTAAACCGTAATTTGGAAATCAGCCAATATTTCTTTACAGATATAGTAAAGGAAGGAATTATGCTTTATAATAGTGGCAAACACGAATTGGCTAAACCACGGAAGTTGAGTTTTAGAGAGATTCGGGATATTGCGCAGAGTGAATTTGATAGGTTGTATCCTTATGCTTGTGACTTTTTGGGTGTTGTGAAGGAATATTTCATGCCTAAAGAACAATATAACTTATCAGCTTTCATGCTTCATCAGACTTGTGAAAAATTATACTATACTATCCTGATGGTTTTTACGAATTATCTTCCAAAAACTCATAAAATTAAAGAGCTTAGTGGGATGGTAAAACGTTTCTCACAGGAATTGACCACAGTCTTTCCTCAAAATACGGATGAAGAGAAAGAATGTTTTGATTTATTATGCCGTTCGTATATCGAGGCTCGTTATAACAAAGATTTCAGTATCTCACAAGAACAACTGGAATACCTTATTGCCCGCATAGATATTCTGAAAGATATTACTGAACGCTTATGTAAAGAGAAGATTGTGGAATATGATACGATGACGGAATAATTGTTCCCTGTGAAATAAGTCGGTGTCGCATTTATAACTTGAACTCAGAGGTTCAACTCTCTATGAAATGAAAAACAAAATATATCTGTCATCTGTCACAGATTATAATCTAACTTGCAGAGTATAAGTACTTAATGCTGTGACAGCACAAGGTGACAGCAGTGTGATAGCAATAATGCTGTCACCTAAAAAAACAAATACAAAATAAAAACGCTGTTCGAAAATGAATAGTATTAGCCATAAATGGATAAGTTGTTCATTTTATTACCCCCGTACTTATGAATTGTGTCCTGCCTTGAAACCAACAGTTTCAAGGTGCGAAACTGTTGGTTCTGCGGTTTGAAACTTTAGTTTCATACGCTTGAAACTCTAGTTTCAATTACTTGAAACCATTGGTTTCTCACCGATGAAACTATAGTTTCCTTTAGCTGGAACTGTAGTTTCAAGCGGAGAAAACTAATTTGCCCCGTAATAGAGTGGTGGCAATCCCGTTTCTTTCGGTTAAAGAGATGCTTGATATATCAATAATTTTCTGTATTAAAAACTTGTTTTCTTTGCCGGTTTCGGATATTATGACTAATTTAGCAGTCTCAACGATCACAAAGACGCTGACAAAACAAATTATTATCAAATTAATGAAAATTACTCAATTTCGTAAGAACGAAGATACGATAGCGCTTAGCGTAATGGATCTAGATATACTGGTAAATAAGATAAAGACAGAAATAAAATCCCGTCCTGTTTCTACATTCAGAGAGCATCTGCGATATACCCTTTCCGATGAACGGTGTATGTTTGCCGATAAACTGCCCAAGATAATTCCTGCTGCCGAATTTCGAAAAGTAAACGGTCAGAAACAGATGAAAAACTACAACGGTATTGTAGAACTGACCATCGGTCCTTTATCCAATAAGTCGGAAATCGCTTTAGTGAAACAAAAAGCCTGTGAGCAACCACAAACCCGTTGTGCTTTTATGGGTTCAAGTGGAAAAACGGTGAAAATATGGACTACCTTCACCCGACCGGACAACTCGCTTCCCAAAACACGGGAAGAAGCGGAACTATTCCACGCCCATGCTTATCGACTGGCTGTGAAATGTTATCAGCCCCAAATCCCGTTCGATATACTTCCCAAAGAACCGACTCTGGAACAATATTCGCGATTATCCCACGATCCGGACATCATATATCGTCCGAATTCAGTCCAATTTTATCTCTCTCAACCATCATCAATGCCCGAAGAAACCACTTTCCGGGAAGCGGTTCAGGCGGAGAAATCTCCATTGACTCGTGCCGTACCGGGATATGATGCGGAAAATGCCTTCCTGATGCTTTTCGAAGCCGCTTTTCGGAAAGCGTATGCCGATCTTCGGGAAGCGGGACTTGAATTGCGTGAAGGCACATGGCATCCTTTAGTCGTCCAACTGGCTAAAAACTGTTTTGCTTCGGGACTTCCGCAAGAAGAAGTCGTGAAACGTACCGTTTTCCACTTCTATATGTATAAACAGGAAGAACTTATCCGACAAATGATTGGTAATATATATACCGAGTGCAAAGGTTTCGGCAAGAATATCAGCCTAAGCAAAGAGCAGCAACTCGCCTTGCAGACAGAAGAATTCATGAAACGCCGCTATGAATTCCGCCATAATACCCAAATTGGTGAGGTAGAATATCGTGAAAGGCTTTCTTTCCGTTTCCGCTTCAATCCTCTCGACAAACGTGCGCTGAACAGCATTGCTTTGGATGCGCAAATGGAAGGTATTCCGTTGTGGGACAGGGATATTAGTCGTTATATTTACTCCAATCGCGTGCCTGTATTCAACCCGTTGGAAGATTTTCTCTACCGGCTTCCCGCATGGGACGGTAAAGACCGTATCCGTGCATTGGCAGCCACTGTCCCTTGTAAGAATCCGTATTGGATGGATTTGTTCCACCGTTGGTTCCTCAATATGGTTTCTCATTGGAAAGGAAGCAATAAAAAGTATGCAAACAGTGTTTCGCCCTTACTTGTCGGACCGCAAGGAACACGTAAATCCACCTTTTGCCGGAGCATAATGCCTCCTTCCGAGCGTTCCTACTATACCGACAGTATTGATTTTTCCCGAAAGAAAGATGCCGAACTTTACCTCAATCGTTTTGCGCTTATCAATATCGATGAATTTGACCAGGTGAGTTCGACACAACAAGGCTTTCTGAAACATATTCTGCAAAAGCCTGTACTGAATGTGAAGAAACCTTATGGCAGTGCCGTGCTTGAAATGCGTCGGTACGCCTCATTCATAGCTACAAGTAACCAGAAAGACTTGTTGACTGACCCTTCCGGCAGCCGTCGTTTTATTTGCATCGAAGTGACCGGAGTGATTGACACCAACCGTCCGATAGACTATGAGCAGCTTTACGCACAAGCTATGTACGAATTGGAACATGGCGAACGTTACTGGTTCGACCAGGAGGAAGAAAAGATCATGGTGGAAAACAACCGTGAATTTGAACAAGTCCCACCGGAAGAGCAACTTTTCTTCCGTTATTTCCGTGCCGCACAGCCTGAAGAAGGGGAGTGGTTGTCTCCAGCGGAGATTATGGAGGATATTCAAAAAGGCAGTTCAATCCCGATGTCTGTCAAGAGGGTTAATTCCTTCGGAAGAATACTGAAAAAGCAAGAAATACCTTCCAAACATACGCGTAGCGGTACTCTTTATCATGTCGTAAGACTAATAACCAGGTGACGGCAAAAATGCCATCACCCTGCTGTCACCTCTTGCTGTCACGGGCTTATCGGTTCATTACTAAACTATTAACTCCTAAACTGTGACAGATGACAGCAACTTACCAAATATATTCTTCTGTGTAACGTTGGTAAGTTGGTTCTTCTTTTATCCCTTTATTACGGAACAGTTGTTTTATATAGGCTTGGTCTTTAGGCATAAGCCCCCGTTCTCCACGATAGAACCGATAATATCCCGTTTTCCCGTAGTGTCCCACTAATTGTATTCTGATACTGACTGCATCCTCATAAGGGATTCTGTCGAGCAACCGTTTTAGTCCCCACGCCACATGAACTTTGACAGCAGTCTTGAAACATTCGCATTGGTTTCCATCCGCAGGATAACGTGCCGGATTAACGATGGAGATATAAAGATAGTCGGCTATTTTATCTTGCGTAACTACGTGGCGCAAGCATTTCGAGGCTTGTGGACATTGGTCGTTGAAACACCGGGAGAAATTGTAGGGGACAGACGGGCTGTCGGATTCTTCTTTCATCTTGTAGGGTTTATTTTATTTGTGAGATACTGTTGTTAATATGTTAATATACGGGAAAATATTCTTCGCAAAAGTAGGGCTTTATTTTGGGAATGGGAAGTGTTTGGACAAATATTACTAATATGCAAAGAATCTTTTATAGAGAAATTGTGTTGTGATGTATCAAAAAATCTCTATTTCTTTCTCATATTCTATATTTTTACCTATTTTTGTAACTTCCGATAAGGCTATATTATCGGAAGTTACAAAAAAGACACACACATGAAACCGGAAGAAAAGGCTCGAATAATAATTGACCGTATGCTTAATGATGCGGGTTGGGAAGTAGTTGATAGAAATCATTATTCTTCTGAAGTATCTGCTATAGCAGTCGAAGAAGGCTTGCTGAAAGGTAATCGTGAAGCTGACTATTTACTTTTTTTAAATGGTAAAGCTGTTGGCGTATTGGAAGCAAAGAAAGAATCTGTGTCAATTTATTCTGAAATTGTGGCAGACCAGGCTGAAAAATATACTAGAGGTGTACCTCATTGGTGTCAGGCTTGGATGAATCCTTTACCTTTAGTTTATTTGTCAAATGGAAGGGAACTGTTATTCAGAGATACCCGTGAAGTTGATTCTGAATATATTTCTTTGAATAAAATTCATTCTCCTAAAGAAATAGTAAAACTATTAGGACTTAAAGATGATTTTGCAGGACTTCCAACTTTAAAAAGGAAAGGATTAAGGGATTGCCAGTATGAAGCAATAACAAAATTAGAAAATAGTTTTCGTAGCGGGCATGATCGTGCATTGATGGTTTTGGCTACGGGAGCGGGAAAGACTTATACCGCATGTTTGGCTGCCTATCGTTTGTTGGCTTTCACTTCAATGAAGAGGGTTTTGTTTCTTGTTGACCGTAATAATCTTGGAAAACAGGCAGAAGGAGAATTTGGAAGATTCCGTTTGACAGAAAATGGTGATCCGTTTAATACCATATTTGGGGTAGAAAGATTGAAAACCGCGAAAATCCCAAATGATGCCAATGTTGTTATCGCTACTATACAGCGTTTATTTTCTTTATTGTCCGGAGACGATTTTATAGATGATGATAATGAAGCGGATTATGTTGTCGACGGTACTAGAAATATGAATTTGCCGGTTCATCCTAACTTGCCCCCGGATTACTTTGACTTGATAATTATTGATGAGTGCCATCGCTCTATTTATGGTAGTTGGCGAAGTGTACTTGAATATTTTAGTTCTGCAAAAATGATTGGGTTAACAGCTACTCCTGCTGTTGAAACATTAGCTTTCTTTAATAACAACTTAATAGTGAACTACACTCTTGAAAAGTCAATAGTTGATGGTGTCAATGTTGATTATAGGGTGTTTCGTATTAAAACACAAGTAACCGAAGATGGCGGTGCAATTCGCGAGGGGGATAAAGTACGTAAAATAACCCGCTATACAGGTAAAACTGAAAATATCGAAACACAGGAAACGACTACTTATACAAGACAAGAACTGAATAGGAGTATTATTAATCCTGCTCAAATAAAGTTGATTTTAGAGACATATAGAGATGCGGTTTATACAGAAATGTTTAATGATCCCCAAAGAGAACCTAATTTTGACTATTTACCTAAGACATTAATATTTGCTTTGAATGATGCTCATGCAAGTAATATTGTTAAAATAGCGAAGGAAGTCTTTGGACGTGAAGATGATGCGTTTGTGCAGAAAATCACTTATTCGGCTGGAGATAGTAATGAATTGATACGTCATTTTCGTAATGATAAGGAGTTCCGCATTGCTGTAACTGTGACTTTGGTTGCTACTGGAACAGACGTGAAGCCTTTGGAAGTGGTGATGTTTATGCGTGATGTCGAGTCTGACTCTCTTTATACGCAGATGAAAGGTAGGGGAGTACGTACAATTGGTGATGAGCAACTTCGTAATGTTACTCCAAATGCTCATAGTAAAGATTTGTTTTTCTTAGTCGATGCGGTGGGAGTAACAGAACATGAGCATTATGTAACAACTTCTGGAGTGGGAAGCAATGCTGAAACATTGTTGTCTTTAAGGCAACTTTTAGAGCGTATCTCTCATGGTGAATTGCCGGATGAACATCTGCGATTGTTGGCTAGCCGTCTGTCAAGAATACATAATAAGGCAAATGAAGAACAGAGGAATGAGTTTATAAGATTGGCTGGTACAGATATGCGGGATATGGCATCTCGTATATATGAAGCTTTGGATAATAATCTGTTGCCGGAATATGTGAATATAAACGAACCGAATAACGAACGGAAAGGCTTGGTGCGTCCTCTCGCTATTCATCCCGATGCCCGTGAATATCTGTGTATTCTGAACGCCGGATTTGTCACAATTTTAATGCCCGGTGAAGATACATTGATTGAGAAAGGATTTTCCATAGAGGAAGCTCACGACACGACTCAGGCGTTTGAACAATATGTAAATGAACATAGAGATGAGATAGAGGCTTTACGCATTATTTATAACAATAACGGAGAACCTATCACTTATGCAATGCTTAAGGATTTGGAGAATCGGATGAAAATGGAGAATTACAAGTTTAATCCTTCTCAATTATGGAATACATACTCTATTGTTAACCCTTCCAATGTAGTACATTTTGGGACGAAAGAAGAAAAAGAAGCATTGACTAATATTATTCAGTTAGTCAGATATGCTTATCATCAGGTGAGAGAACTTCGTAGCCTGTCATCAATGGCTGCCCAACGTTTTGAATTGTGGTGTGGGCAGATACAGCGTACAATGACTGAGGCTCAAAAGAATACTATCCGTCAGATTGTGAACTATATTGTAGCGAATGGTTCTTGTACAATAAAAGAAATAAAGGAAGATGATAAAACAATAGCGCTTCAGATGATACGTAAGTTTGGTACTATAGCAGCGGTGAATGAGGCTATTGTTTCATTATCTCAGTTTTTAATTTATAATAGAAAAGTAGCATAAAATTAATATGGCAAAATCAAATTCGAATGAGCAAGGTCTGACTAAAAAGGTCTGGACACTTGCCACTACGTTAGCGGGTCAAGGTATTGGATTTACCGATTATATAACCCAACTGACTTATTTGTTATTTCTGAAAATGGATGATGAAAACGTTAAATTGCTTGACGAAGAATCAGCCATACCTGAAGGATATCGTTGGGAAAACTTGATAGAATTAGATGGTCTTGATTTGATAGGCCAGTATGAAAATACATTGAAAATACTGAGTGAGCAGGATAATCTAATTGGTACTATCTATACGAAAGCTCAAAATAAAATAGATAAGCCTGTATATTTGAAGAAGGTCATAACAATGATTAATGAGGAGCAATGGCTTATAATGGATGGTGATGTTAAGGGGGCTATTTATGAAAGTATTTTAGAGAAGAATGGACAAGATAAAAAGAGTGGAGCAGGTCAGTATTTTACTCCTCGTTCTCTTATATCGGCAATGGTTGATGTAACGCGTCCTCAGATTGGGGAAACGGTTTGTGATCCGGCTTGTGGAACTGGTGGCTTTCTTTTGGCAGCTTATGACTACATGAAAAAACAATCACAAGACAAAGGCAAACGGGATTTTTTGCGGAATAAAGCTCTGCATGGTTCGGATAATACTCCTTTGGTTGTTACATTAGCTTCGATGAACTTGTATCTTCATGGTGTTGGTACTGACCGAAGCCCTATTATATGTCAGGACTCTTTAGAAAAAGAACCTGATATATTAGTGAATGTTATTCTTGCTAATCCGCCTTTTGGAACCCGTCCTTCTGGTTCTGTCGACATTAATCGAAGTGATTTTTATGTTGAAACGAAAAATAACCAATTGAATTTCTTACAGCATATAATGCTTTCGCTCAAAACAGGCGGACGTGCAGCGGTTGTTTTGCCTGATAACGTACTGTTTGAAGGGGGCGCTGGAGAAGTGATTCGTAAGAAACTACTTTCAGAATTTAATTTGCATACTATCTTGCGTTTACCAACAGGTATATTTTATGCTCAAGGTGTAAAAGCTAATGTCTTATTCTTTACAAAAGGTAGTAGTACGAAGGATATTTGGTTTTATGATTATCGTACAGATGTAAAGCATACATTGGCTACTAATCCGATGCAACGGCATCATCTTGATGATTTCGTTTCGTGTTATCATACGGAGGATATAAATGCTCGTGTAGAAACATATAATGCTGAGACTAATCTAAATGGGCGTTGGCGTAAATATACTTGTGATGAAGTAATAACTCGTGACAAAACCAGCCTTGATGTATCTTGGATAAAACAGGGGGGAGATGAAGTAGACTATTCATTATCAGAATTAATGGCTATTATCAAAGAGAAAAGTGATAACATAAGTAAAGCGGTGGCTGAACTTCAAAAATTAATGGCAAATATCGAGGACTAATGGATACAAAGAAACTACGACAGAAAATATTAGACCTCGCTATTAGAGGAAAACTTGTCCCACAAGATCCAAATGATGAACCTGCGTCTGTTTTACTTGAACGTATTAAGGAAGAGAAAGAACGTTTGATAAAGGAGGGGAAGATAAGGAAAAGTAAGAGAATGGCTTCTTCTGATATGCCACATTATGAGAATGTGCCGTTTGAGGTGCCGGAGGGATGGCAGTCTGTACCTGTTTCAGAATTATTCTGTCTTAATCCAAAATCTGAAATAACAGATGCTACAAGTGTCGGATTTATTCCTATGGCTTGTGTCAATGATGGATTTTCTGGGAATCATCAATTTGAGGAACGCATTTGGAAGGAAGTAAAAAAAGGATATTGCCACTTTCAAAATGGAGACATCGGTATTGCAAAAATATCTCCTTGCTTTGAAAATCTCAAATCAACGATATTTCAAAATCTCCCTAATAATTATGGCGCAGGAACTACTGAGTTAGTTATCCTGCGTCCATTAAACATTCATGCGAAATTCTATCTATATCTCTTTAAGTCACAATGGTATATAAGTGAGGGCACAAAATATTTCAAAGGAGTTGTTGGGCAGCAAAGAGTTCATAAAGGAATTTTTACCGATTTACAAATTCCATTACCTCCTTTGGCTGAACAATATCGTATAGTAGCAGAAATAGAGAAATGGTTTGCTCTGATAGACCAAATAGAACAAGGCAAAACAGGCTTACAGACAATCGTTATGCAAACCAAGAGCAAAATCCTTGACCTTGCTATTCACGGTAAGCTTGTACCGCAAGATCCAAATGACGAGCCAGCATTCGAGTTGTTAAAACGCATAAATCCCGACTTCACACCTTGTGATAACGGACATTATACGCAGTTGCCTAAAGGATGGACAACAATCAAAGTTGGTGATGTTGCTATTTATACAAATGGCCGAGCTTTCAAACCTGAAGATTGGATGCATGAGGGGTTGCCCATTATTCGTATTCAGAACTTGAACGATAATAGTGCAAGTTATAACCGAACTCCAAAAACTTACGAATCTAAATATTTAATTCATAATGGTGACTTGCTGTTCGCATGGGCTGCTTCATTAGGAACATATATCTGGAACGGTGGTAAAGCTTGGCTTAATCAACATATATTTAAAGTAGATCCATATCCTTTTATTGAAAAACAATATCTTTACCATGTGTTCAAAGCAATGATTACAGAGTTTTATACTCAAAGTCATGGCTCTGGCATGGTACATATAACCAAAAAACAATTTGAAAATATTAAATTACTACTGCCTCCTTTAGAGGAGCAGAAACGAATAGTTCAAACCTTAGAGCAAATCTCAACTAAATTAGATGTGATAATGGGGAGTTTATAAACTCCCCATTATCACATCTAAAGACATAAATACTTTATTTGCAGCTTCTACAATTCTCTGTTGCTCCTTATAAGGTGGAATTGGTACTTCAATCGCTTTGAATAGTTTCTTGTTCAAGTGAGGAATGGCAGAACCTACCTTATTCTCTCGCAATATTGTCCTATGCAAGTTGATGACTTGTAATACATATTCGGTATTCATATCATAATTGATAGACAACAGCTTAAAAGTGCTACCTTGATAGCCATCAATTGGAGTTCTGAATACTTCACCGGAATTCTCCCCATCTACTAAAATCAAAAGAGAGTTTGCAGCTACATATTTGCCGGAAGTCAAAGTCTTGGCATCACGCTCACCACGCAAATATTTGACATCAAGATTTATTCTTTCTATACCATTTTGCTTTTCACCATCAATCAACGAACATAGCATTTGCATAGGCGCAACAGCCCATCCATCAGGCAACTGCGTATAATGTCCGATACGTTTTGCTATATTGTTACTGTATTCATTATAAATCAATGCAATATGGTAACAAAATTCAAAAATCATTTGGTAAAGACGAATCTTGCCAAGAACACCGTCACATCATATGTGTGGACGGTACAGTATTTCCTTAATCATTATGGAGAGGTGAACAAGAAGAACCTTTTGGCGTACAAAGGGTATTTGGTAGAGAATTTCAAACCTCAGACAGTCAATCTACGGTTACAGGGTATCAACAAGTATCTGGAGTTTACAAAACAAGAAAAGCTCAAAGTAAAGTTCGTAAAAGTACAGCAAAAGAACTTCTTGGAAAATGTTATTAGCGATGCAGATTACAAATTTCTCAAAGCCCAGCTTAAAGCTGATGGTTACGAGGAGTGGTATTTTATCGTGTGGTTTATGACCGCTACGGGAGCACGTGTCAGCGAATTACTCCACATCAAAGCAGAACATATCAATGTGGGCTATCTTGACCTGTACAGCAAAGGTGGAAAGGTTCGACGGCTATACATTCCCAAGAATCTACGAACAGAAGCAGAAAAATGGTTGAAGAATCAAGGCTTAACATCCGGCTATATCTTCCTGAACCGTTTCGGACAGCGCATTACCACTCGTGGAATTGCATCTCAACTCAAACATTTTGCCGAAAAATACGGAATGAACAAGGAGGTAGTTTATCCCCATTCATTCCGTCACCGTTTTGCCAAGAACTTCCTTGACCGCTTTAACGACCTTGCTCTACTTGCCGACCTTATGGGGCATGAAAGCATAGAGACCACTCGTATCTATCTTCGTCGCACTGCCAGCGAACAGCAGAAGATTGTGGATAAAGTGGTGAACTGGTAAAGTCACATCAGCCTTTAGAAGTGTATTCGTTTACACTTCTAAGGCATTTTGAATATTATCAAGAACTGAGAATAGTTCTTCTATCTTTTGAACAATGCGTTGTTGTTCGGTAAGTGGAGGTAACGGCATTTCAATTTTATGCAAAGCATTAGAAGATAGTCCAAGTAATCCTATACCTTTCCCTCCTATCAAATTGTTCTCTTTCAAATACGCCAATGTATAGTAATAAAATGGTACACATAAATCAATCTTTGGACGAAGTCTATGAATATGATTTTGAATACAAATATCGTAATCATAGTTCCAAATTGCAGAGCGTCCAATATCTCCACCTTCACACACAAGTAAATCTCCCTTTGTTACAGTACATTTATCCAATTCAATTTCTTTGAATGGCATTTGCTTTATTACTGTAAAATCAAACTTATTCCAATACACATTTGAAGTAGTCAAATAATCTTTCATTACACCTTCCTTGTTGGACGAATTAAGAGCTTTACCTGTATTATGATTAAAAAGTTCCCCTAAAATAGTTTCTAGCCATCCAATGGGATAATGTCCGTTATCACAAGGTGTGAAGTCGGGATTTATGCGTTTCAAGAGTTCAATGGCTGGCTCGTCATTCGGGTCTTGCGGAACGAGTTTACCGTGAATGGCAAGATCAAGTATTTTACTCTTGGTTTGTTTGATGGTTGTTTGTAAATCTGCTTTGTCAAATTCTATTTGCTCAATTAACGCAAACCATCTCTTGATTTCTGTCACAATACGTTGTTGTTCGGAAAGGGGTGGAAGTGGTATATACAATTTATCAAGTTCTCCAAGATAAACACCTGCTTGTGCATTACCAATACTTTTTTCTAAAAAGAGAGATTGAAAAATTGTAGATTGCAGTAAATAGAAACAATATATATTTGATACGTATGTATCTATTATAGATATACTTCTTTGAGCTATTACAGGAACAGATAAATCATAAATGGCAACATTACCAATAGACCCTCCTATAATACCTAATATTATATCCCCATTAGTTATTTGAGTTCTCGGGTTTTCCTTTTGGAATCCAAGTTCATCAGTATATCTATCTTTGTCCGTAAAAACAATCTTACCATTTTTTATATTCTGAGCACTTATGACGGTATACCCATTAGAGCATTTTGGAGGAGGATTGTGTGAACCATCTGTGAGTTTTTTGCAGACATTACCAAATGTCGTCCACACCCATCCTTTCGGCACCTCAAACGGCACATTCTCATAATGTGGCGTATGTGGTTTTAAAGTAATAAACAAAAGTGGTTTATTGCATGAGTATTATTAATAGCGACAATATTATTCTGTGTAATATAGATAGTAGGTATATTTCAATAAAAAAACAGAGGTGTTTACTATATTAAAATAACTATTCTGTATCTTTGTGACTTAAAAAGTAATTCACGGGCAGGTGATTTTGTTTTTATAAAGGTGTTTGTTCTGTTGTAGGGTGATTTTGATATATTGTTGAAAGAATTGGACATGATAAAATAAGATATTGGAAGGTGAATTAATGAAGAAAAGTTCTAATACTATTTGAGTATGATTGACAGAAGACAGATATATCAAGATTTTCAAGCTGCTTTTCCGAAAGAGCGTCTTGTAAAAATGACACTTACACAATATACAAATCTCGAAAGACAGAATTCGTTTTGCTATTGGGTTGAATCTAAAACATATGATTTAGGTTCTATTTGGGGTGGCTCTTCTTATAAGTTTGGTATTTATGAATATAGAAACAAACCCAATAAGAATGATTCTCGTATTGTTAGCAATGATAAATATGCTTGGTATAACAAATATGATAAACAGACTGCTGATGAAGCTTTTGCTATTGTCAGAAGCACTATATTTAAAACAGCAGAACATGCAGGCAAAGGTGAATTGGAAGCAATAGAGAAAATAGATGAGTTAGGCGATGCTTACAAATGGAAAATAGCATTTTTATATTCAGATGAGACTTTAATACCAGTATATAAGCGTGATATGTTGGTTAAGTTGGCTAGTTATTTTGGTATGTCTGTCACAAATAAAACTAAAATTTCTGATTTGCAAAGGTTCCTGATAGAACAGAAAGGCGAAAAAGACCTTTTCGAATTTTATGAGGAGTTACTAAATATTGTAAATGAATTAGATAGTTCAAATATGGAACATAAGATTTGGTTATACGCTCCGGGAGAAAATGCATCTAAGTGGGATGTGTGTTTATCTCAAAACATAATGTGTATTGGTTGGGATGATATGGGTAACCTTTTGGAATACTCTTCTAAGAAAGAAATGGCAACTAAATTGCAGGATATATATGGCAAGCCGGGATCCTCGTTTAAAAATGATAGTTTGGCATTATGGGAGTTTGCTTATGAGATGCAAGTGGGTGATATTGTTATAGTCAAAAAGGGACAGAATCAAATAATAGGGCGTGGTATTGTGAAAAGTGACTATACTTTTGATGATTCTTTCTCTGATTTTAAGCATGTTCGTAAAATGCAATGGACGAATGTCGGAGAATGGGAGACAGTAGGTAAGAATGTCCAAAAGACTTTGACCGATATAACCAAGCAGCCGGATTCTGTGAAATCTTTGGAGAAGCTATTTGAAAATAAATCTCAAAAACAATATTGGTGGCTTGTGGCAAGTCCTAAAATATGGAGCTTTTCGAAAACTCCGGTTGGCGAAATACAAGACTATACTCTTTATAATGATAGTGGAAATCAACGAAGGGTATTCCAAAATTTTATTGATGCAAAAGAAGGAGATGTTGTTATTGGCTATGAAGCTACTCCTGTTAAACAGGTGGTAGCTATTGCAGAAATAGCCAAATCTGCCGATGGACAAAAAATATATTTCAAAAAGATTGAGAGCTTATTGAATCCTGTTGATTATTCAGTTATAAAGGATATACCGGGATTAAGTGGCATGGAATTCCTGAAGAATAAGAACGGCTCGTTTTTCAAACTGACAAAAGACGAGTATAACATATTGATGAAATTAATACGTGGCGGAAATCCTATGCATAATCCTCAATATTCCGAAACAAATTTTTTGGATAATGTATTTATAAAATCAGACGAGTATAACAAATTGAGAAACCTGTTGTTGGCAAAGAAAAATGTCATATTACAAGGCGCTCCGGGTGTTGGTAAAACGTATTCGGCTAGGCGTCTGGCTTATTCTATTATAGGGGAAGAAGATAGAACTAAAATAGAGTTCATTCAATTTCATCAGAATTATTCCTACGAGGATTTTGTGATGGGATATAAGCCAAAAGAAGATGGTGGTTTTGAACTTAGACGAGGGGTATTCTATAATTTCTGCCGGAAAGCCCAAAGTGATCCGGATAAGAAGTATTTCTTTATTATTGATGAAATTAATAGAGGAAATATGAGTAAGATTTTTGGTGAGTTACTGATGCTTATTGAAAAAGATTATCGGGGCGAAAAACATCAAATCCGTCTTGCATACAATGATGAGTATTTTTTTGTACCGGAGAATCTTTACATCATAGGTATGATGAATACGGCAGACCGTAGCCTGGCTATGATTGATTACGCTTTACGTCGTCGGTTCAGTTTCTTTGATATGGTGCCGGGATTTGATTCGGATGGTTTCAAAAAGTATCAGGAGAATCTTGATTGTGACGCCTTTAATAGGGTGATTGATGCCATCAAAGCTCTGAATGTTGAGATTGCTAAAGATGATTCACTCGGAAAAGGCTTTTGTATCGGTCATAGTTACTTCTGTAATCAGGAATCTATTGATGATATGTGGCTTGGAAATGTGATTGAATATGATATTGCTCCTATGTTACGCGAATATTGGTTTGACAATGATAAGAAATTCAAAGAAGAAACAGACAAATTATTGAGCCTGATAAAATGACAATAGACAAAGGTATATTCATTCGCAATATCTATTATATGTTGACTTATGCTTTTCAAGAGCTTAAGCAGAATAACTATGAAGAAATAGCAGGTGAAGAATTTGACGAGATTCATGATTTATTTGCCGAAATTCTAGTTCGTGGCATTTCGTATCAACTTAAGCAAGGGTTACATAAAGAATATATTTCCTGTCATGGTTCATTATCTACGTTAAAGGGCAAGCTTGATATAAATGGTACTATCAATAATTTGATGCGAAAACAACAGAAAATAGATTGTGAGTATGATGAATTATCAGAGAATAACAAATTTAATCAGATATTAAAGACGACTGTTCAATTCTTGCTGAAACATCCGAATGTCAAATCGGACAGGAAAGCTTCGTTGAAGCGTCTTATGCTTTTCTTTAGCAATGTAGAAGTTATTGATATTCCGACGATAAACTGGACTACTATGCGCTTTGATAGAAATTGTAAGACTTATCAGATGCTTCTATATATTTGTTATTTCATTCTCGACGGGATGTTAATGACTACGGAAAAGGGTACGTATAAAATGAGGGATTTCTCCGATGAACATATGTGCAGGCTTTACGAGAAGTTTGTTTTGGAATATTACCGAAAGCATTATCCGGAATTAAAAGCAAAGGCTACTCAAATAGACTGGAATATTGATAAAGAACAGTCTACTTCCAGCATTCTTCCTATAATGCGGACGGATATAACGTTGACATTTAAAGAGAGAACATTGATTATTGATACCAAATATTATAGTAAATCAATGCAATGTCAATTTGACAAGAGAACTATTCATTCTAATAACCTGTATCAAATTCATTCTTATGTAATGAATTATGATGTTAATCATGCTGGGAACGTGGATGGAATGTTGCTGTATGCCAAGACAGAAGAAGATATAACACCTGATGGACAGACGACATTTAGGGATGGGAATATCATATATTACCGGACACTTGATCTGAATCAGGATTTTGAGAATATCAAGAAACAATTGGATGGATTTCTAGTACATGGTCTATAACTATTATTGGTGTAATACTTCGCTTACCATGATATAACAGAGAAATCATCCCCTATCTAATTTATAGTAATATTTTATTAAAAATAAAACCATTATTACTTTCGATTCTAGATAAGTTACTCTATCTTTGTAAGGTAACACAAACAAAAGTGTAACCTTATATGAATCAAGACCATTGTTTAGTAGAACAGTTTGAAATGATATTTAGAGCTCATTTCTCTTCAGTGAAGTTTTTTATCAATATGTTTCTTAAATCGGAAGCAGATGCGGAAGATTTGGCTCAAGATGTATTTACCAAATTATGGACTAATTTTGAGACGTGGCAAAATAATGATGGAAAAGAAGGGTATATATACGCTATGGCAAAAAATGTTGCATTTGATTTTATCAAGCACAAAAGACTGGAAAATGATTATCGGGAGGAACAAATAAAGAAAAGTACAATTAAGGATTTGTTAGGCTTCTCAGATCCGTTAAATTCGCTTTATTATAAAGAAATGCAACTAATAATAAGAATGGCTCTTGAAAACTTTCCTGAACGTCGCAGAAGGATTTTTGAGATGAGCCGTTTCAATAATATGAGCAATCAGGAGATTGCATTATCCTTACATCTTTCTGTTCGTACAATAGAGCATCAGATATATTTGTCGCTTCAAGTTTTAAAGAGAATCATTTTAATTTTATTTTTCCTGTATTTTCTTTAAGTAGCTGGAATGTTTCAATCGTTATATATGAAATTTCAAAATCTAATATAACGATAACATGAAGAATTATTTTCAGAAAATATTATCCCTTTTTGCCCGACATAATTATTCGGAACAAACAAATCAAATGTTTTACAGGTGGTTGGTTGATAATGAATATGAAAAAGAAAAGGATGAAGCATTACAGGAGCTTTATCTAGAAGCAAGAAAAAAAGGAAAAGTATTCGACTTGGAGAAATCATTGGAACGTTGGAAGTTAGATAACAATCTTACACATGTTCAACCTCAACAAAAGTCCGATAAAAAACTGTTTATGCGATTGTGGCAATCGGTAGCTGTTATATTATTAATAGTATCTATATCTTTAGGATATCTGCTTTGTAAGGCAGAAAAAGACGATTCAGGAATAACTCAGCAATGCATATCGGGCACTCAGATGAAGACATTTTTTTTGCCTGACGGAAGTCGGGTAAGCATGAATTCGAGGAGTATGTTATTATATCCCGAACAATTTACAGGAAAGTACCGTAGTGTTTTTCTAATTGGCGAAGCTAATTTTAAAGTAAAAGCTAATAAAAACAAACCGTTTATTGTCAAAACCAATGATTTTCAAATAACAGCTTTGGGAACCGAGTTTAATGTATCCGCATATACTGAAGATAATAATGTTTTTACAACTCTAATAACAGGGAGTGTTCTTGTGGAATTTGACGACTTGGGCAAAAAGAAGTTGCTTAAGCCAAATGAACAATTGGTGTATAATAGGAAGAGCCGTCAAGATACTCTGACTTATCCTGATATGAAAGATGTGACAGCATGGCAAAAAGGTGAGTTGGTATTTAATCGAAAGACTATAACGGAGATTATAACGATATTGGAACGTAAGTACGATTGTAAGTTCTTTTATAATCAGCATAGCTTAAAGAATGATCGTTATAGTTTCAGGTTTAAAGATAATCCACTTTTGTCTGAAGTTATGGATGTTATTGTTGATGTAGCAGGAGATTTATGTTTTAAGATAGAACATGATAAATGCTATATTATGCAGAAATAATTTTGATATTAGAAAGTTAAAGCGGTGGAAGGTATGTCGAATAACTAAAACGGAGAAAGGAGGAATTATTAAGCTTTTAGAACGCATTACCTAAGCGAAATAGTAACCATATAAAAAGTAATACTATATGAAAAATTTGAAATACTTCTTGTTACTCGTTGTAGCAATGGTGGCAGGAACTTTGATCATAGGTTGCAGTAGTGATGACTACATGGGAGAGGCACAACAACAAGGTACTTCGCCAACTACTCGCGGCGTCAGCGACAAGATGCCGAAGTTGACTACTTATATTGAAACTAATGATGTAAATCCTCTAAATGCAGGAGAGTACTATTTTACAGGTACGGATCCGCAAGAGCAGGTGATTGATAATGTGATTCTGTTTGCTTCTAATATTCGGGGTGCGGCTAGTACTGTTCAATTGTATCATAACAATAATCAGTCTCATATATTGACCAATGCCGGTACGCTTATCGCTCCTTTACAACAGAAAGGTATCAGAGTCTCTTTAGGGCTGTTGGGTGATCACACCGGAGTGGGGTTCTGTAACTTGACACCGGCCATGATTGAAAGTTTTGCACAACAGATTGCCGCTTGTGTTAAGCAATACAATTTAGATGGTGTGGATTTTGATGATGAATATGCAGACTATTGGAAGGCACCTTCTAATTTACCTTCACCAAGTACTACGATTTTTGGAAATCTTGTAAAAAGAGTGCGTCAGTTGTTGCCTGATAAACTGATTACAGTATTCAGTTTTGGTGGTTATACAAATTTTGATGCGACTACAATGAATGCCATTAGTTACATGTGGCCTGATTTCGGGGCGGATTGGAGTACTCCGGCCGGATTAGGGAATAGCAAATGGGCAAAGATGTCAATACACTGTACGGATGGTAGGCCAAGTGCAGGTGTGATACAAAGTAGCGCTGCAAATTATAGTGGCTATGGCGCCATTATGATGTTCAATCTACGCGAGTCCGGTCAAACAAGCTTAATGAATAACTTTGCTTCAAGAGTTTGGGGAGGCAAGACCGTATCTCGTACGACGACTATCTATGCGAAGAATTATTAAGATATCAGGACGCTCCATGTGAATGAATTGAAGACTGGAAGTGATAGACTTTCAGAGAAGGACACTTCCGGTCTTTTATAAATTAACCTGAATATACAAACTGCAGATGCCTTTCATTTGTTGATAGGCACTGCTTAATAATAAAGATATATGTGAAAAAGTATCTATGCCAGAAATCTTTCTGCCTTGGATATGAAATCGAAAATTAAAACAGATAGACATGTGTTGCGAATAAAAAAGTTAGCAAACTAATACTTAAAATTCATGTTACACAGTTATACATTGAAAAATGATAAGAAGGCAAAAGGGATAAGATTTGTGTTGTTTTTATTTATGGTTGTAATACAAGCTACAGCTTTTGCCCAAAGTGGTATGAAAATTACTATTCAAAAAGAAAATATAACTGTTATTGAAGCACTGAAAGAAGTGGAGAAGCAATCAAAGCTTTCAGTAGGATATAACGATTCGCAATTAATTGATAAACCGGCTATCAATCTCAATTTGAAAAATATTGATTTGGAAAAAGCCCTCTCGATTATCCTTAAAGGAACAGGATTTACTTATGGAATTAAAAGAAATTATATTAATATTATTCCTCAACCCAAAACAGGAGCTGTGGTTATTAAACAGGTAACAGGCAGGGTTGTTGATGAGAAAAATGAACCTCTGATAGGAGTAAATATACGGGTAGAAGGGACTGATGATGGAACTGTTACTGATTTGGAGGGTAAGTACGTCATAAAAGCTTCTATAGGTAGTATATTAAGCTTTACTTATATTGGCTATATTTCGTCTTATGTAAAAATAGCAGATAAGAATGTATACAATATACAAATGTCTGCTAACGTAGAGGCGCTAAATGAAGTCGTTGTAACTGCCTTGGGTATCAAGAGGGAACAAAAGGCTCTGAGTTACAATGTACAACAGGTAAAATCCGACCAGTTGACAAATGTCAAGGATGTAAACTTTATTAATAGCCTGAATGGCAAAGTCGCAGGAGTTAATATCAACAGTAGTTCTTCAGGAGTAGGTGGAGCTAGCAAGGTGGTGATGCGTGGTACAAAGTCGATAGAACAAAGCAGTAATGCATTGTATGTTATTGACGGTATTCCCATGTTTAATTTCGGAGGTGGCGGTAGTATGGAGAATGGTTCACAGGGAGTGACTGAGAGCATTGCCGACATCAATCCGGATGACATTGAAAGTATCTCAGTGCTGACTGGAGCAGCAGCTGCCGCCCTTTACGGAAGTAATGCGGCAAATGGAGCCATCGTTATTAATACGAAACGTGGCAAAGTTGGTAAATTGCAGGTTTCTGTGTCTAGTAATACCGAATTCGCTAAACCATTCGTACTTCCACATTTTCAAAATCGCTATGGTACAGGCAGTTCGGGAAAAGCAGGTAATTCTACTACGTTGAGTTGGGGGACTTTATTAAATGACGCATCTCGTAGAAACTATGAACCACGTGATTTCTTTGATACGGGGATAACTTATACCAATTCCGTTACATTATCAACGGGAACAGATAAGAATCAGACCTTCTTTTCTGCTGCTGCGGTTAATTCGGAAGGGATTGTACCGAACAACCGTTACAACCGTTTTAATTTCACCTTCCGTAACACTACAAACTTTCTGAATGACAGGATGAAGCTTGATGTAGGTGCAAGTTATATTATTCAGAATGACCGCAATATGACTAATCAAGGTGCTTACTCAAATCCGATAGTTCCTGTTTATTTGTTTCCACGTGGCGACGACTTTAATTTGATAAAAGTGTTCGAACGTTGGGATCCGGCCCGTAAGATTAAAACCATGTTTTGGCCTCAAGGGGAAGGAGACTTGCGGATGCAGAATCCTTATTGGATCGCTTATCGCAATTTACGGACGAATGACAAGAAGCGTTATATGCTGTCTGCCTCTTTAAGTTATGATATTACAGACTGGCTGAATATTTCAGGGCGTGTTCGGGTTGATAATTCCAGTACCAAATATGAACAAAAATTATATGCAAGTTCCAATACTACTCTTACTGAAGGTAGTGCGCAGGGATTTTATGCTATATCTAAACCTGACGAAACACAAGTGTATGCTGATGCGTTGGCAAATATAAATAAACGTTTGGGGGATTATTCTATTGTGGTCAATATCGGGGCGAGCATCGTAGATAATAAGTATGACGAATTGAGTTATCGTGGGCCGATACGTGCCAATGGTATTCCCAATGTTTTTAATGTGTTTGATCTTGACAATACGCAGAAAAAAGCACGTCAGGATGAATGGGAAGAACAGACGCAGTCTATATTTGCCAGTGCTGAAGTAGGGTGGAAGAGTATGCTTTATCTTACGCTGACCGGACGTAATGACTGGGCGTCACAGTTGGCAAACTCATCTTCTACTTGTTTCTTTTACCCGTCAATTGGACTTTCGGCTGTCGTCTCTGAGATGGTGAAACTACCTTCTTTCGTTGATTATCTGAAAGTGCGCAGTTCGTTTAGTTCGGTGGGTATGCCTTATCCTCGTAACTTGACATCGCCTACTTTTGAGTATGACGAAACTACTCAAACGTGGAAGCCGAAAACACATTATCCCATTGGTGACCTTAAACCTGAACGGACCGATTCATGGGAATTTGGCTTGGATATGCGGCTTTTCAAGGACTTTAATCTCAGTTTGTCATGGTATTTGGCTAATACGTTTAATCAGACGTTCGATCCGAAAATTTCCGTGTCATCCGGATATACCACCATCTACCTTCAAACAGGATATGTACGTAACCAAGGAGTAGAGCTTTCATTTGGTTACGGACATACATGGAAGAAAGATTTTCGCTGGCAAAGTAATTTTACATTAAGCCATAACAAGAACAAAATTATAGAATTGGTAAAGGACTATATACATCCGGAGACTGGTGAGCCTATAAATAAAGATCGGCTGGATGTAGGCGGACTCGGAAAGGCCAGATTCATATTGAAAACAGGAGGTTCGCTGGGTGACCTTTACACACAGTCTGATTTGAAGCGGGACGACAATGGAATGGTAGAAATTTCTCCTGCGGGTACATTAGTAACAGTGAATAATCGACCTGATATTAAATTAGGAAGTGTTTTCCCTAAATGTAATTTGGCATGGAACAATCAGTTTTCATGGAAAGGGTTTAATATCAGTGCTTTAGTTACTGCACGTATAGGTGGTATTGTTTATTCGGCTACTGCAGCGGCCATGGATCAATATGGGGTATCTGAAAGTTCGGCGGTTGCCCGTGATAATGGTGGGGTATTAGTGAATGGACGTAATAGGGTGGATGCGCAGACATGGTTCACGGCTATTGGTTCACAAAGTGGTCTGCCACAGTATTATACTTATAGTGCTACCAATATTCGATTGCAGGAGGCGGCTATCGGTTACACGCTTCCACGTAAATGGTTGCATGATGTGTGCGATATTCAGTTGTCTGTTGTGGGACGCAATCTCTGTATGATTTATAATAAAGCTCCTTTTGATCCGGAAGCCGTTGCAACGACTGGTAACTATTATCAAGGGATCGACTTTTTCATGTTGCCGAGTACCCGTAATGTCGGTTTGAATGTGAAAATCAACTTTTAACAGATAAAAAGTAGTTACTATGAAATATATAACATCTATCATAAAATTGCTTTCGCTAGCGCTATTGCTTATTGTTGGTTACGCTTGTACGGATAATTTCGATAAAATCAACCGGAAGGATTATCAGGTTGACAAAGAAGAGTTGGGGCGTGAAAGTTATAACGTAGGCGCCAGTCTTAAAGGATTACAAGGGTTGGTGATTCCTACGGAAGAACATCTCTATCAGTTTGTTGAAGCACTTGGCGCAGGTGCATTTGCCGGTTACATTGGTTGTACTGTAGAATGGACGGCTAAGTTTGAAACGTATAATCCGCCAATAGATTGGCAAGAAGCTCCTTTTTCAGATTTAGTCACCCGTACTTATCCGTTTTATCGGGACTTGTTGGATAAAACAGACGATCCTGTGGCGTTGGCACTGGGGAAACTGTTTCGTGTGGTCATCATGCAGCGTGTGACAGATATGTATGGTCCGATTCCTTATTCAAAAATCATTTCTAAAACAGGTAAGGTTTCTCTTACCGTACCTTATGATTCGCAGGAAGAGGTATATAAGCAAATGTTCAGTGAATTGGACGAAGTGAGTGATGTCCTTAGGGATAATCTCAATTTGAGTGCGGAAGCTTTTCGTAAATTTGATGATGTATATCAAGGCGATCTTTCCAAATGGCTCAAATTTACTAATTCACTCAAATTGCGTATGGCCATGCGCTTGACTTATGTACCGGAAATGCAGGCGGAAATACAACGAATAGCCGAAGAAGCTGTAACGGCAGGCGTAATGACGGAAATAAATGATAACGCTTTCTTGAAAGTGGAAGAAAATAGGGTTGCTATGATTTTTAATGACTGGAATGACCAGCGTGCGGGGGCTGATATTATCTCATATATGAATGGTTATAAAGATCCGCGTCGGGAAAAGATGTTCACTACAGTGAAAATGACTGTATATGATGAAAACTTCCAACCGCAAGAGGTTGATGGATACGCGGGTATTCGTATTGGCATTGATGTGACTACCAAGGATGAGATGGTAAATGCATACAGCATACCGATTATCAGCAGTACCAGTCCTTTTTTATGGATGAATGCCGCAGAAATCACTTTCTTACGTGCCGAAGGTGCCTTGCGAGGCTGGAATATGGGTGGGGAAGCTAAAGATTTATATAATATGGCGATAGCCCTTTCTTTTGAACAATATGGTCTGTCGGGCTCTGAAACCTATGCGGAGAATTCGACTGACACTCCGGAAGCGTACAATGATCCGACATTTGCCTATACTGATTGGGAAGGTCCGAGAAGTACTATTACTATTGCTTGGGAAGATGGTGCGGATAATTTTGAACGTAATCTTGAACGTATCATCACTCAAAAATGGATTGCTAATTTCCCTTTAGGTGTTGAGTCATGGAGTGAACTCCGCCGTACAGGATATCCTCATCTTATGCCGGTTATAGAAAACAAAAGTGGTGGTAGCATCAGTTCCGAGCATATGATCCGTCGTTTGTGGTATCCGCCTACAGAATATACTGAAAATCTTTCGAATATCAATTTGGCGATAGGTATGTTAGGAGGTCCTGACAATGGGGGAACGAGATTGTGGTGGGATAAGAAATCTTATCTCAATTGACGAGAGAGTTTGAATACGAATAAAAGAATGAAAAAGAATTTATATGAAAACAATAATATATAAACAATTCATTTATAGTCTTCTGTTTTTAACGGCTTTTTTATTGCCTGTTGCTTGTGATGACTGGAATGAACCTGAAATTGTAGATATTGATATTAATAGTGCGAAAGAACAGAATCCGGAACTATGGGCGCGTTATATGCAGGCATTACGTACCTACAAACAAAGTGAACATTACTTGTCATATGCGCACTTTGATAATTCTCCGGAAAAATCGCTAAATGAAGGTAGTTATCTTCGGGCATTGCCGGATTCGTTGGATATTGTGACCTTGGGTAATTCTCACCAAATCTCTGATTATGATCGGGAGGATATCCCTCTATTGCAGGAAAAGAGTATCCGGGTGCTTTATTTGATAGATTATGTAGCTCACGCCTCTTCCTTAACAGATATCACGGCATTAAATAGTTGGTTGGATAAAGAAATTGCTACGTCGGCCGAACTCAATCTGGACGGATTTGCTTTTACCGGTCTTCCGCTCTATAATGGAACTGATGCTGAATTGGCATCGTATAAAGAGAAATCACGGCTGATTGTTTCTAAATTATCTACTGCTACGGGACAGGATAAATTATTGGTATTGGAAGGAAATCCGGCTTTCGTTGATGAAGCAGACTTTGACAAATTGAATTATATTGTGTTGAATACTGCAGAGTTGACTAATGTTACCGATTTGAAATTGCAGGTGACGGGGATTCTTGCCAATAGTTTATTGTCTAAAGATAAATTATTGTTATCTGTTCAAATGGGCGGACAAGTAATTGATGAGACTGGTGTAAAACAAGAGGCTGTAACTTTAATGACTGACCGTGTGGTTGCTCTTGGTCCATTAGCTGGATTGGGAATTTATGCTATAGGCAATGATTATTATAGCCCGATAAGGAATTACGAGATTACACGAACGGCTATTCAACTAATGAACCCATCGAAATAAAAAAGAATTAATATGAAAAAGAATCTTATCATACATTTTATATTAGTATTGTTACTGAAAATAGGAGTAACAGGGTGTACCGAAGAGACTATCTCAATGAATGCGGACAGAATGCCTGACGAGACGGCTATGGATAATATTGCAGGTGCCCTGCGTAACACAACTACATTGACTAATAAAGCATTTATTGAGTTGACGGAAGGGGACGAATCTGCCACAGAGGAAATATTCTATTCACTGTCACAATCAGCCGGAAGCAGGTTGACTGTCACAGCCGTTGTAAACGAGAAGCTTGTAGAAGATTATAATGAGGAAAACAATTCCAAATTGAATACATTGCCGGCTGGGAATGTGCAGTTCGAAAATGGCGGAGTTCTTTCAATAGATACTGGAGAACAAAAATCTGCCAAAATCAAATTTACTATATCCACAGCCGGACTGAATACTGATACTTCATATCTTTTGCCATTAACTATGGAAGAAATACCTGCTGGAGTAAAAGTGGATACTAAGAAACAGGTGCTTTATTATATTGTGAATATTCGGAAAAGAATAACGACTTGTTATCCTAATAACCAGTATGAACAAATAGATATGCCGCCAATGCTACCTGATGCATTTGTTGTTTTCTATGTGAATACTTCAACTTATCAACCGTTGATAGCTGATGTTTATGGAATTCAAAAAATTAATCAGATAGATTATACTCAAACTTTACATAATATAGGTAGTATCGTGAATCTACGAATTGTGACAATGGACTATGAGTCTGCAACAGGACGTGCACTGCTCAATTTGAGTAGTGACATACGTGATGTGTTGGAAAAGGCGGATAAGTTTATTCGTCCGCTTCAGGAACACGGACGTAAAGTATGTCTTAGCATTGAAAATGGTAATAAAGGGTTTGGCTTTTGTAATTTAAACGATATGCAGCTTGCAGATTTTGTTCAACAGGTGAAAAATGTGGTAGAACTTTATCGTTTGGATGGAATAAATCTCTGGGACAAAGTGAGTACTTATAACAAGGAAGGTATGTTTGCTATGAATACAGTCTCTTATCCTAAACTAATAAAAGCATTGCGGGATGCACTTCCTGAAAAGTTGCTGACAGTTGTTGATAAAGGAGAAGCTACTGAATATTTTTATGATGTAAATCGATGTGGCGGCATTGAGGTAGGTAAGTATATAGACTATGCGTGGCATGCGTATGATAGTGGAAAAGAAGTGGTACAGATTATAGAACCATGGGACGCAGAGCATCCTTATAGTGAATATACTCGTAAACCTATTATAGGGCTGGCACCGGAATGTTATGGAAGTCTGGTTATTCCATTATATGAAAAAGGAGAAAATCCTTTGAGAGATAAATCGCAATATAGGATGGTGGATTGGAAAATGAATAAGCGTAAAAAAAATAATATTGTTGTATATGCGTTTGATCTTACAGCTAATGAGCAAAATATGTATGAAGGAATGGTGAACGATATCGCGATAGGAGATGGCATTAACGCTATGATGGATGATGGTGCTTATTGGGGGCAATCCATCTATCCTCCTTATGATTGGGGATTTATTTCCGGTGAGTATTCTTATACTTATAAACCGTTGGACTGGCTTTTGCGCCAGATGTATAATGTGTATTCAAAAGGATGGGTACGTCCGTCCGGAATGTGAGAAATAAAATGAATCTTAAAACTAAAGATATAATGAGTCTGATAATTCAAAACAAGAATATAATGAAAATAAGTAATAATTGTTTGGTCATGGTTTTCCTGTTATTAATAACAGGTTGTGACAACAAAGATTATACTAAGGAATCTCCTTTTGGTAATAGTGTATATATTGATGCGGCGAAAGTGAAGGATATAGCTAATTTTACATTTAATAATCTTAAACAGGATGGACAGCAACAGATTTCTGCTGTACTGGCATATCCTGCTGAGCAGGATATAGATGTCAGCTTTCGGACAGATCCTTCATTGATAAGTTATTATAATGCACGTTTAGGGAATAATTATGCAATGTTGGATGCTAAGTATTATAAGTTCTCCACCCAGCATGTTGTCATTCCTAAGGGAAGTGTAGATTCGGAAATGGTAACTATTGAATTTTCCAACCTGATAGACTTGGATATTGACACTAGCTTTCTATTACCTGTTACTATTGGAGAAGCATCAGGAGGGATGAGCATATTGGGCGGATCTAAAAATATCTGTTACATAGTGCGTCGTTCCAGTGCTATAACTACTGCTGTCAGTCTTGCTAACAATTATTTTGAGATACCGGGATTTGTTGCCGGTAGTCCTACTGCTAATGTAGTAAACGGATTGAAGCAACTTACTTTCGAAGCTGTTGTTCGAGTGAATAGATTTGATCCTCTTACTGAAATCTCATCCATTATGGGTATTGAGCAATATTGTTTGTTACGTTTTGGTGATTCTGGCTTTCCTAGACAGCAATTGCAATTTGCGGTTAATGAAATGAAATTTCCAAATGCCAATGATGGTAAACTGTTGCAACCTGGTGAGTGGTATCATGTTGCCGTTACTTATGACACGGAGACAAAGGCTGCTATTATGTATGTAGATGGTAAAGAGCAGAGCCGCATTGACGATTACGGAAATGGGGAAGCCATAAACCTTGGAAAACAGAAGAAAGGAGACTTTATGTTTAAGATAGGACACTCTTATGGAGACCCCGACGATATGAGTCGGCAATTAAATGGAGAGATTTGTGAAGTACGTATATGGAATGTGCTCCGTTCACAAGAAGAAATTTACAGGAATATGTATGATGTTGATCCCCAAACTACTGGTTTGAAAGCTTACTGGAAGTTCAACGAAGGTAAAGGAAATAACATTGCAAAAGACTTGACCGGTAATGGAAATGATGCTGTGGCTTATACAACTGCTATATGGCCGGAGGGGATTGAAGTACCGCAGAAAAATAAAGAGTAGCTTTCGGGAATAATATCTTGAAATGAAATTAGTGCAAATAAATCACCTTTGTTACATTGTGTTTCAAAGGTGATTTTTCTGTTTAGATTCAATTCTTTAAAATATCAGTCATTTTATCTTAGGCGATATATAATGTGCATTTGCTATAAGAATAATGCTTGGTGCTTTGGTTTTCTCGGATTTTATGTTCACCTTTGTATTGCATTACAATATTTAAGTCGTTTATATGTCTTAGGAGATCCTTAGTTGTCGTCAGTTGCAGGTATATATATACTTTGCAGTTAATGATAGTACGGCTCTGTGTTCCTCGTGTGGTAGGTTAATTACCCCACTCATATCCTAGGCTGCGGCTAATAGATTTGTAATGCAGCGGGGGATCAGGGTCGTATCTTTTTATTGAGATTTTTATATATCATTCTGTATTATTTTATAATAAAACATTGATTTTATTGGCTTTATAAGGAAATAGTCTTATCTTTGTAGGGCATTACATGTCTATTTTGCCGACTGGAAGCCAAGGAGCCTTTAGTCGTAAACGACTACGAACATATTTTTAATATGTTCGTAGTTTCGCGATATTACGGTTCTGTCCCCGTGTGGAGGGTTAATGCCCCCACTGTATCCTAGGCTTCGGCATAGATATGTAATGCAATGGGTCGGCAGGACCGTATTTTCTTATAATTGATTTAGAAAACTTGACTCTGTAAAGACTCTGTAAATGGCCCTGTAAACGGGAAAATTTAGCAATATAAATATTATTTTATGTATCGCTTATCGTATTGATTGAGTAATGAAACGTGCGATATAGTTTAGTGATTATGCAGAGTACAATTCTCAAAGTTATGGTTTAACGTTCGGGATAAAACTCTTTTTCTTCTTACTGAACTATCTGAATTTTTCAGATAGTTGCGTCTTCTTGTACTTCTTCTGATTCGTAATAATGGAAGTCTTTTTATCTTTTTGTATATTAATCTGAATATTGATTTGGGTAAGTGAGTGTACGTTAAATATAATTATGGTTTGAGATGGTTATTCTAATATTTTTCTTTTAGAATATCTTCGACTAAGGCAAATGTAAGATTCTCGGAATCGTATTCGGATATTTTTTTGTGCTTCTTCAAATAGGCAATTCGAGCATCTGTATATTGCTCATATAGATAATCGAATATAGAATGAATCTTACTGGTGGAAACAGTGCCATTGTTATATTCGATATAAGCGATCAAATCGCTGATATTGCAGTCTTTGGGTTGTTCGTTTCCCGATGCGACTAAATAGAATTGTGATTTAGCCCTCGAAACAGCAACATTGAGCAGGTTGGGATCGTCGGAAAAGGAAGTGATGACATCGTCGACGGTGGTCATAATGATAGCATCCTTTTCTCTTCCCTGAAATTTATGGACTGTTGCGACATCAATATCCTCTTCAAGTGCGGATTTTACTGCATCTACTTGTTTGTTATATGGAGCTATGACGCCAATTTCATCTGTTTCATAAGATAGATTCGGTAGTACTTCCTCTTTGATAACATCTATTTCCCGTTGATTCATGTGACTGCGGGAGTGATTACCTTTGGCTGTCCGTATGGCACAAATGACATCCTCTTCTCCTTTATCACGTGTCATGATGACAAGATCTCCACCATAAAATTTCTGATTACAGAAGTTGATGATTCGAGGATGGCATCGATAATGTTCCCGTAACAAGGTCTGCGGTACAAATGACCAATCGGGGATAAAGTTTAGATGACTTCGATGGATGGCTCTTTCTCGTCCAAAATTGGCATATGTTTTTTAAGCGCTTCTATAATTCTTTCTTTTTTATCCGTTTTCATCATTCTCAGAATCAATTTAGGATATTCATTTGATGATAACTTTAGAATACCTGAAATTTGGAGGTGTAAGCTTTTCCGATTATAGATTTTCAGTAGGTTATCATAATCTTGCGATGTAACTATGGCATCAATTTTCTGTTTAGATTGGTTATATATTTGCGGAATATCAATAGAATTCACAATCTTTTGTGCTTGCGCCTCTAAAGCTTCCATTGTATTTTCACTAGATTTTGTGTAACATTGAAGTTTATGGCGGATTTCTCTAGAACAAATTGAACATAGTTGTAAATCATATTCTCTTTTAAACTTGTTGAATAAAAACTGTTTTACCTGATTAAATGTTTCATTAGGTTCTAATGCTTGGTTCTCTGCCACTAGTTTTATTATATCCTCGATTAGGTATAAATTTTCGACTTCAGCCACATCTAGCGTGTAAATATTCGATTCCTTATAGCATGAAATCTCCGCTTCCGTCATATAATCACGATCTATTAGCCCTTTTATGCTATAATTATGCATGTTTTTTATTCGCTCATTATTGAATGATTTTGTCATTTCTATGACTTTAGAGCAATCATGGCATGGAATTATGTTATAGTTACTGTAAACGAAAGGGTATAATTGATTATCGTAACTTCCTCTTTCTCCTTCGACAAATAGAACAGGTTTTCTATTGCCTAATACCTCAAACATTAAACTATCAGGAATATTTTCATCGGGATCTAATATTTTAATATCCCATCGGTTATTGCCAAAATATGACTTAACCCATATTTTAGTTGCTTCTTTTCTTGAAGCAGCAAAGTCTAAATCATGAGTTATATATATGAATGTTTTGTTTGGACAGAATTCTTCAATTTTATCCCATAAACGATACATAATAGATTTGTGCAAATGTATTTCAGGTTCATCTATTATGATTGTCATATCATTCGGCGCAATAAGGCATTGACCTAATAGATAAATTGTTACTCTTTCTCCATCAGACATTTCTTTGGCATGATATTCCTCTGATGAAGTGGTTTTGGCTTTTATCTTTGCATCCTCAAGAATAATTTGTCTATGAGGATATATAGCATTCCATATAGAAGTAATTTTGTCTATAATCATTTGTGGAACATCGGCTTTCGTTTCACCTCTTTTTTCTTTATCCTTACAGTCTATAACATAAGCTCTATCTTCTTTATTTAAACGGGCAAAGATAGCAGATAAAACGCTGTCATAATCATCTATTAGTTTAGTAGTTAATCCATTCCCCCAATTCCATTTGTAATTTTTATCATGGTGAAGTTCTTCACCATAATATATTTTATTCCATGCCGCTTCTTCGCTTTTGATAGTGATATTATCCGGGATTGACAATGCTCTTTGAGCTGAAATTCTAAGGACTTCTCCATTTGCTGATTGCTGTTCAATCCAAGCACCTAGATGGCTTTTTCCACTTCCATTTGCGCCTACAATAACAAAATTTTGTACACTCTCAATTTTTGTAGGTTTATTGTTCACAGGTATGATTATAGACTTGTTACTCATTGTTTTTTTCTGATAAATTATTGTATTTGATGTTTGGTTCAGCAGTTATGGTGTATGAACTGCTTTCAGGAAACTCATATTTCTTCGGGGCTTTTTGATAAAGAGGTTCTGAATCATCATTATCCGTTCATTGTTTGCATTGACGAATGACTGTTTCCAATGCATTAGCAGCTTCCTCGGGCGGATATTTATATTTCTTCAGCAACCGCTTTATCATTTTGCGCATTCCGGCTCTGGCAGATTCTTTTTTCTGCCAGTCAATGTTAGTTATCTCTTAATTTAGCTTCTATCTCTTCAATGGTAGGCATGGTACCTTCCACTTTTTCGGGATAGAACTTCTCCAGATCATATTCGGAAATACCCAAAGGTTGGCTGCTCGACTCCAAAGCATACTGAGCTTGTATGCGGTCTTTCTCTTTGCAAATCAGTAAGCCGATGGTTGGGTTATCCCGTCCTTCCTTACGCAGCAAATGATTGCAAGCTACCACATATCCACCTAATTGACCGATGTCGGCAAAAGCAAATTTACCGATCTTTACCTCTACCACTACATAGCAGGAAAGCGAAAGATTATAAAAGAGTAAGTCGATAAAGTTTTCCGTTTCGCCTATTTCCAAACGATATTCTTTGCCCACATAAGCGAAACCTGTACCCAGTTCAATCAGGAATCGGGTAATGTTATTCAGTAGAGCATTTTTGAGCAATCGTTCATTGTAACGCCCAGTTATACCCGTGAAAGCAAAATTGTAGGGGTCTTTGGTCAACTCCTGTGCAAGGTCGCTCATCGCATCGGGCAATGTTTTTGTAAAGTTAGTCAGTGCCTTGCCCTGCCGCTCATAAAGGTCGGTGCTAATGAAATTGAGCAGCATACTACGACTCCAGCCGTTCTCCACCGTCTGGTGAACATAGAACAGAGCTTTGTCTATATCGTCTTTCACTTTATCCATTATCAAGCAATGGTGTCTCCATGGGACTTCAAATATTCCACCAACTTGGTGGAAAGTTTTCAGAGCATCCTTATATAACAAATAAAACTTCCTACAATAGTAGATATTGCTCTTTGACAAACCAGCCGCATTGGGTATAGCTTCACGTAAATCTTTGCTCAATTGAGTGATAACACTTTCGCCCCAGCGTTCTTCTACGTGCAATTCAACAATGTCACGACCTAAAAGCCAGTTGAATTTCAACTGTTCCACATTTACTTTCACCGCTGCCTTTATTTGGCTTTGACGATAGCGACCGCAAAGGTCTTTCACCCATTGCAGATATTCTTTATCAAGTATGTTTATTGACTGGTTCATCGTAATCTATAATACTTCAGTTGCGTTAATTTTTAGTTCTCCTGACATCAGCTTCGGGAGAAGAGTGTCGCGTAGAATTGTTAACCTAATACTTTCCTGTTCATTTCTTAGTATTTGGTCGAAATACGGTTTATTTATCTGCCTATTTTGGTAAAACAGATGATTCTTATTGTTATGTGTATTGTATCTTATCCGCATTTTAATTAATGTATTAAAAGTAGAAAATAATTTCCATTGTGCTGTCGTACTTTAAATGAGAAGTAAATGTAGGTATTATTATTGATGTAATTGTTATAGTTGGAGTAAAATTTATTCTTTTGGTTGTTAGAATATGCAGAAACTTCTATTCTAACAAAAAAAATGATTTGCAATGAGCATTCTAATGCAAGTTTAATACTTCGCTTAACTTATCTCCAATAATTTTTTTCTCATTACTACCTATAGTAGACAATCTCACCAATGGAATTCCGTACAACTCTAAGATACGATCCTTTTTAATATCACGTTCTGACTGACTCGTCCCCGATTTGTGGAATGTATAACCATCTGTTTCAATAGCCAATATCGGTTGTTTACTCACACGATTATAAATTAGAAAATCGATATGAGTATTTATATTTGCAGCATATTTGCTTTCCTCTTCATTCAATAGAGAATAATCCTGAATCAACATATAGAGTGGTAAATGGCAAATGATATTCAAATGACGCATATTGATATTTTCTTTCAGGATATCTTCAAGTAATGCAAATGTAAGATTCTCGGAATCGTATTCGGATATTTTTTTGTGCTTCTTCAAATAGGCAATTCGAGCATCTGTATATTGCTCATATAGATAATCGAATATAGAATGAATCTTACTGGTGGAAACAGTGCCATTGTTATATTCGATATAAGCGATCAAATCGCTGATATTGCAGTCTTTGGGTTGTTCGTTTCCCGATGCGACTAAATAGAATTGTGATTTAGCCCTCGAAACAGCAACATTGAGCAGGTTGGGATCGTCGGAAAAGGAAGTGATGACATCGTCGACGGTGGTCATAATGATAGCATCCTTTTCTCTTCCCTGAAATTTATGGACTGTTGCGACATCAATATCCTCTTCAAGTGCGGATTTTACTGCATCTACTTGTTTGTTATATGGAGCTATGACGCCAATTTCATCTGTTTCATAAGATAGATTCGGTAGTACTTCCTCTTTGATAACATCTATTTCCCGTTGATTCATGTGACTGCGGGAGTGATTACCTTTGGCTGTCCGTATGGCACAAATGACATCCTCTTCTCCTTTATCACGTGTCATGATGACAAGATCTCCACCATAAAATTTCTGATTACAGAAGTTGATAATTCGGGGATGGCATCGATAATGTTCCCGTAACAAGGTCTGCGGTATATTCGGAATAACTTTGCAGATGGATTGCAAAAAACTCATATTGGCACAATCATATTCCGGCTTAATCAGGCACGCATTAGCGATAAAGTTTAGCTTTTCCTTATTTTCTTCCGTGACCACATTGGGAAGTTGCATGGTGTCACCGACAATGATTGCATTTTTAGCACATGACAAGGCTAAAGCTCCGGTCTCAACGGAAACCTGTGATGCTTCGTCCATAATGATATAATCATATACGGCATCTCGTTGCAGACTGCTTAATGATGAAAAGGTCGTACTTAAGATAATAGGGTATTCTTTCTGTACCTCTCGCCAATTATTTTTTAGATCAGGGAGCGTAAAGATGGGCTTGTCATGATTATTGCCATAGGTATGAAATAACTGATTCTTTAGATATTTCATTGATGTATCGGCCATTTGTCTAGCCATTTCTGCTGCATCTTTGTTGGCAAGTTCCTTTTCTAATGTGTCTATTTCAACTTCCAGTTCTGCATACTTTGTTTGGTAGAATAAGATTTGGAAGTCGGCGATAATCAAACTCATCTCCCGTTTATAAAAACCTTTATTGGGGATTTTACAAATCGCTTTGCTTCTGAATTTAAAGAATAACCATTTCAACCGTTGAATAAAAGCTGCTATTCCCCGAGGACTTGATGATTGTTCTTTTTCTGCAAATTGCTGACATTCATTCCATAAATTCAGAAGGTCTGCCGAACTGGAATTTTTCCGTTGTTGGAGAGTAAATTCTTTTGTTCCGAACTCTTGCAGATAATGTTGCCACTCTATTTTTAAAGCTTGTATTTCCTGTCTTGCCATGGCAAGGCGTTCCTGTTTGTAAAATATGCTTTTTAGTTCTTCTGTCTGATGATGTATCTGATTGAGAAATTGAGGTTGGTCGACATCCGTATTATGCCATGACTCAAAGTGCTCCGGATATTGTTTTTCCTCTTCTTGAGTCTCGATGAATTTCTCTTTGTTAGCTGTGCTGCCAAGCAATGCAACAATGAATCCCATATCGTATTTGGATAACTTCTCAAGTACATTGACAATGGCGGAGTTATTATTAGATACTACCTGAACAGTCTTACCACGCACAAGGATATTGGCAATGATGTTCAGAATCGTTTGGGTCTTTCCAGTTCCCGGAGGTCCTTGTATAACACTGATTTGATTCTCAAAAGCTGCCTGGACTGCTTTTTGCTGGCTTGCATTACAACCGAAAGGAAAAATCAAGGTTGAGGCAGGCTGGGTCTGCATTTTATATTTTTGAGGATTCAGATATACAGCAATAGCTCTGTTGTTTGCGATGAAATGAATCTTTTCATATTGTTTTGCCAATAGCTTCGTTCCGTCATCAGCTTTCAATTCGTTCGCATCGGCAACTTTCTTCAAATATTCGAATATACTTTTCGAACGACTCTCTCCCAAGCATGATTCGATAATTTCTAAGTCCTTTTCTCTGTAATCATACTCTTTACCATTCAGAAAACGAATGTGCCAATAGTTGTGTGATCCGGCCTTAAAAATAGATAAGGCTTTGATGTTTGATAAAGTTCTCCCTTTACTGATTATTTGATAATTATTGGGGTCCGGTTTGTCCGGATCAGTCAGCCAAAGGACATTTTCTTCTTTGTAAGTATACGCACTGGGAACATTCCGGAATACTACCTTATAGTTGCCATTATGATTTTGGCAACTTTCTATTTCAGGAGTCTTGATTTGACCTTTTATAATAATCAGATTTTCGGAAGTATCTATCATAGGCTTGTGTGTAAATATAATAAGTCATGCTGCTGTTTTTATTTATTATTTAGGATATAAAAGTAAGAATATTTTCCAGAATATCAAAGCTGAAGTAGAAAAAACAGTGAATGACTTTATTCAGCTTTGTATTGTTATAAATATAGAGTGAGATTCGGTTTGGGAGTATTGAACGTGATAAAAGAGATTTGTTTTGCCAATGAAATCATTATCTTTGCAAGGTATATATTAATGAACGAGGAGGATATTATGCTTGCATACACATATATTGAACACGGAAAGTTTGAATTGCAGGAGAAAGCAAGACCGGAAATAAAGGATTCACGGGATGCAGTCGTGCGTGTAACACTTGGTAGCATCTGCACCAGTGATCTTCATATTAAACATGGCAGTGTGCCGCGTGCTGTGCCCGGAATAACTGTCGGGCATGAGATGGTAGGTGTGGTAGAACAAGTAGGGGCTGATGTCACTTCGGTGAAGCCTGGTGACAGGGTGACTGTGAATGTCGAAACTTTCTGCGGTGAGTGTTTTTTCTGTAAGCATGGATATGTGAATAACTGTACTGATCCTAATGGCGGTTGGGCTTTAGGTTGTCGAATTGATGGCGGTCAGGCGGAATATGTCAGAGTTCCTTATGCGGATCAAGGTTTGAATCGTATTCCGGATACAGTGAGTGATGAACAAGCTTTGTTTGTCGGTGATGTGCTTGCAACAGGCTTTTGGGCAACACGCATCTCGGAAATAACCGCGGAAGATACTGTTCTTATCATCGGTGCCGGACCTACTGGGATTTGTACTTTATTGTGTGTGATGCTGAAGAAGCCCAAACGCATTATTGTCTGTGAAAAGTCTCCTGAAAGAATTCGGTTTGTCTGCGAGCATTATCCTGATGTGTTGGTGACTGAACCGGAAAACTGCAAGGATTTTGTTCTCAAGAACAGTGACCATGGTGGTGCAGATGTCGTTTTGGAAGTGGCAGGGAGTGACGATTCCTTCCATTTGGCTTGGAATTGTGCCCGTCCTAATGCTATTGTCACGATTGTAGCCCTCTATGATAAACCACAACTTCTTCCTTTACCTGATATGTATGGCAAGAATTTGGTTTTTAAAACAGGTGGAGTGGATGGCTGCGATTGTAACGAGATTCTCATGCTGATTGAGGAAGGTAAAATTGATACAACTCCTCTTATTACACATCGATTTCCATTAAATGAGATTGAGGAAGCTTACCGTATTTTCGAGAACAAGTTGGATGGGGTTATTAAAGTAGCTATATCAGGAAATAAATAAAAATAGAATTTTTGTATGAAGAATATACTGATAGTAAGTAATAATGATATGTGCCGCAGTCGTATGGCACAGGAAATTTTGAACTCCTTCGGTAGAGGGATGAAGATTAGTACTGCCGGTATTTTGGCTGGAAATTCTGTTCCTGACGTTGTTTGCCAAGTGATGGAACAAAATGGATATGACTTTTCGCGTAGAAAGCCCTGTGACGTTGCGACGTATGCCCAACAGACATGGGATTATGTCATTACCCTTTGTCCGGAAGCGGAGGAAGTGCAAAAGGAAATGCAGAGTGTAGTGAGAAAATACGTTTCTTTCAACTTTACAGATCCCTTTCAGGGAGGAATTCATGTAGAAGATGAGCAGGAAGAACGGGTTAGGGCACTATATGACATCATGCATAAAGAACTGTATGAGTTCTTTCGGAGTGAATTGATGGAAAAGTTGTTGCCTCGCTGTTCCTGTGGCGCAAATACGTATTGTAGGTGTGAGTAGGAATTAAGTAATCATATATGTACATCATCCGGTAATGGTGGCAGAATTGCGTCATTTTGAACGCGAAGTTGCCAGAAAGCAATAGCGGATGCGGCGGCTACATTGAGAGAATCGACACCGTTTGCCATAGGAATGCGGACTACATAGTCCGCCTCATTAATTGTTTCGTTTTGAAGACCATCCCCCTCTGTTCCCATTACGATGGCTAACTTGGGTTCGGTTGCTAAGATAGGATTATCGATAGAGATTGATTTCTCCGTGAGTGCCATAGCGACTGTACGGAAACCCAGTTTGCGCAACTCATTGGGAGAACCGTCCAACCAAGTCCATGGTATCAGGAAGACAGAACCCATCGAAACCCTGACTGCACGTCGGTTTAACGGATCACAAGAATTGCGTGTTAATAATATAGCATCTATCCCCAAGGCGGCTGCGGAACGGAAGATGGCTCCGATATTAGTAGCGTCTACCACGCCCTCAATGACTACGATCCGCCGGGCTTTCCGACACACCTCCTCTACACTTGGTAGTGCCCGACGACGCATGGCACAGAGGACACCGCGCGTCAGTGTATATCCGGTCAATGTGGCAAGTAACTTTCTTTCACCGGTATAGACAGGTATATCACCACAACGTTCAATGATGCCAGCGGCATCACCAGTGATATGCTTCTGTTCACACAAGAGGGCTAAAGGCTCATAACCAGCATTCAGAGCTACATGGATAACTTTGGGGCTTTCTGCAATAAGCAATCCCTTATCAGGCTCGATACGATTCCGTAATTGAGCTTCGGTGAGGGTACTGAATATTTCTACTCCGGAGTCTGTTAAGGATGATATTTCTATAATGGGCATAGTGATTTCTTTAAACGATCTATTTTATTGCAGCAATGATAGTATGCGCTTCTTACTTACCAATACAAAAATGTTGAAAGATATTTTGAAGCACCATATCATTCGTAACCTCCCCCGCTATGTCCGAAATAAAGAAGATACACTCTCGTATGTCTTGCGAAAGAAAATCCCCGGAAATCTGCGAATCAAGTCCGTTTTGTACTCTATGAATAGCTTCCAAAGCTTTGTTTAAAGCTTCGTAATGTCTTACGTTTGTCACAATAATATCATTCTGTGTCACTGTAGGCAAGTGTGCAGCATCAATAAGCATTTTTTGTAGCTCACTTGTATTCTTCCGTTGTTTGGCCGAGATGAAAATAGATTCCGTAGATTCTTTGGGGAAGTCTTTTAATAAAGATAATACATTCTCTTTCTGTTTATCTTCAATCAAATCAGTCTTATTGAATACAACAATCAAATGTTTTCCTTCACAACGTGGAATTATTTTCTCCGATAACTGTTCAATTTGAGAAGCGGCATTCACAGCATCTACCATCCAAAGAACAATCTCCGCCTGATCCAACTTCTGAAAAGTACGTTCAATACCCAAACTTTCAATCGTGTCATTGGTTTCCCGGATTCCGGCGGTATCAATGAACCGGAAAGTGATTCCTCCGATATTGACAGTATCTTCGATTACATCACGTGTTGTCCCGTGAATATCACTGACAATGGCTTTATCCTCATTCAATAATACATTCAGTAAAGTCGATTTTCCGGCATTTGTTTCACCGATGATAGCTACGGGAACACCATTCTTAATGGCGTTGCCGACACTAAATGAATGAGCCAACCGCGAAATGACCTGTTCAATTTCATCTGCCAGTTTCCTTAATGCCGAACGATCGGCAAATTCCACATCCTCTTCGCTGAAATCCAACTCCAATTCAATCATGGAAGTGAAATTCAACAACTTGTTGCGTAGATCTGTCAGCTCTTTACTGAATCCACCCCGCATCTGGCTCATTGCCAATCGGTGAGTGGCAGCAGATGAAGAAGCAATCAAGTCCGCCACAGCTTCTGCCTGACTTAAATCCATTTTTCCATTGAGGAAAGCACGTTGCGTATATTCTCCCGGCTGGGCCATGCGGCAACCGTTTTTAATAAGCAACTGCATTACCTGTTGAAGAATATAAGTGGAACCATGACACGTGATTTCCGTACTGTCTTCTCCCGTATACGAATGAGGAGCACGGAAAAGGCTGACGAGCACTTCATCAATCATCTCGTCTCCGTCATAAATACGCCCGAATGTCAAAGTATATGGTTTTTGTTCGCTCAATAATTTGCCAGCTTTGGCTGGCTTGAAGATGCTGCCGGTAATAGAAATAGCTTCCGGACCGGAAACGCGGATGCTTCCGATAGCACCGCCTTGAGCGGTAGCGATGGCACAGATAGTATCTTGAATCATTGTTTTTTCTTTTTGGATGAGCAAAGATAATTGTTTCTAAGTAAAAAACAGAAAATTGAGCACAACTTGTGCTTTATTTGTTTATATTTGCTGCCATGCAGTGGTACACCAAACAAAATAAAACAATAATGCTTATGGAACCAGCGATTAATTTATATTCTTCCAATGAAAAGAGTGAACTCATACGGGAGAACTCACAAGAAATACTTTCTGTCCTTGCAGCTCATCAAATAGCTTTGTGGGAATATGATATCATTACGGGCAAATGCTCCTTTTCAAACGATTATTTTTTTACACTGGGATTAAAGGATGCCGGGATCATTTTTGAAGATATAGATGATTTCTATCGGTTTATTCATCCGGAAGATATTGAATTCTATAAACAAGCCTTTGCAGAAATGCTTTCATCAGACTCTAAGACCTCACAAATTAGAGTTCGTTGTATAAGTGAACAAGGGAAAGTAATTTGGCTGGAAGATCATTTTCTGTCTTACAAAGAGAGTTGCGAAAGTCATCCGGGTAAACTGCTGGCATATACGGTGAACGTCACTTCACAATGCGAAAAGGAGCAACATATCAAATATCTGGAAGAGTATAATCGCAAAATAATTGAAGCATTGCCGGAATTCATTTTTATTTTTGATGATAATTTCTTTATTACCGATGTCCTGATGGCACCGGGAACGATATTGCTTCACCCTGTGGAAGTGCTACGCGGAGCAGATGGACGATCTATTTATTCACCGGAGGTTAGCGACTTGTTCATTTGTAACATTAGGGAATGTTTGCGTGATGGTAAGTTGAAGGAAATAGAATATCCGCTTGAAGTGGATGGAAGTCTGCATTATTTTCAGGCACGTATCGCCCCCTTTGAAGGAAACAGGGTACTTGCGTTGATACATGATATCGGAGACCGGATTCAGCGTTCGCAGGAATTGATCGAAGCTAAACGTCGTGCGGAAGATGCTGATAAAATGAAGTCGGTCTTTTTAGCTAATATGAGCCATGAAATTCGTACTCCGTTGAATGCTATTGTCGGTTTTTCGGAGATTATCGCAGTGACAGAAAGTGAAGAAGAGAAAATGGAGTATCTGGAAATTATTCAGAGAAATAGCAACCTGTTACTGCAGTTGATTAATGATATTTTAGACCTTTCCCGTATTGAATCCGGCAAATCGGAAATGCATTTCCAGCAGGTTGAGATCGCAGGACTAGTGGAAGAAGTGGAAAAAGTGCACCAGCTGAAGATGAAGTCGAATGTAGAATTGAAAGTGATTCGTCCCGAAGGAGAATACTGGACTTCTACTGATCGTAACCGTGTGATGCAGGTATTGTTCAATTTCTTGTCGAACGCAATTAAAAATACGGAAAAGGGAAGTATAACTTTAGGCTTGAAACATGAAGGCTCCTGGCTGAAACTGTATGTCAGCGATACGGGTTGCGGTATATCCAAAGAGAAACTCCCTCAAATTTTCACCCGGTTTGAGAAACTGAATGATTTTGTGCAAGGCACCGGATTAGGGCTTTCAATTTGTAAAAGCATTGTAGAACGACTGGGCGGCCGTATCGAGGTAACTTCAGAATTGGGGCAGGGGAGTACGTTTGCACTCTATTTGCCTTATCAGGAAGTACCGAAAGAAGTTGCTGAAAGAAGCCTCTCACATAAGAAGAACGTCGATGAGGATAAACGTAAAAAGATATTAGTGGTAGAAGACATTGAGTCGAACTTTGTCCAACTTAATATTCTTCTGAATAAGGAATATATTATTTCATGGGTACGCAACGGACAGGAAGCCATCAATAGTTTTATCCGCGAAAAGCCGGATTTGATTCTGATGGATATTCGTATGCCGATCATGGACGGTATTCAAGCCACTGAAAAGATCCGTACTATTTCTCTGACTGTGCCTATTATTGCAGTGACCGCGTATGCTTTCTATACTGAACAGCAACAGGCTATTCAGGCAGGATGCAACGCTGTTATCTCAAAGCCCTATTCTTTGGAAAGGTTGAAAGAGACAATAGAATCTTATATCGGATAATTAATTTTCTAAAAGAGAACTAACATTCTGAATGTTGTAGTGTTATTTATTATATAGTAGTAACATTATAATATATTAGAATATGGAGAAAGTGAAAAAGATAGTCCTTATCGGGGCAAGCGGCTTTGTGGGCTCTGCCCTTCTGAATGAAGCATTGAATCGTGGTTTCGAGGTTACGGCAGTGGTTCGTCATCCGGAAAAGATAAAGATAGAGAATGAAAATCTGAAAGTGGTGAAAGCCGATGTCTCCGCGCTTGATGAAGTGGCTGCCGTTTGTAAGGGTGCAGATGCTGTTATTAGTGCATTCAATCCGGGATGGAATAATCCTGATATATACGATGAAACAATCAAAGTTTATCTGACCATTATTGATGGAGTGAAGAAAGCGGGTGTTAATCGCTTTTTGATGGTAGGCGGTGCCGGTTCTTTGTTTATCGCTCCGGGCTTGCGTCTGATGGATTCCGGTGAAGTACCTGAAAATATATTGCCGGGAGTGAAAGCTCTAGGAGAGTTCTATCTGAACTTTTTAAAGAAAGAAAAGGAAATAGACTGGGTATTTTTCTCTCCGGCAGCGGATATGCGTCCGGGAGTACGTACAGGACGTTATCGGTTGGGAAAAGATGATATGATTGTAGATATTGTAGGAAACAGCCATATCTCTGTTGAAGATTATGCCGCCGCCATGATTGATGAACTGGAATATCCGAAACATCATCAGGAGAGATTTACAATTGGTTATTAATAAAAAAACAATGGCTTGAATCTACACATATTATCAGTGAAAGATTCAAGCCGTTATACATTCTTTTAATTGCAATTTTATTCTTTCGATTACAATTTAACTCTCCTGAATATAGATTTATATCCTGTCAAGTACTGTCTTAATTAGCGTATCGATTGTATTCTTATATCCGGTGTTGGCCTCTTTGATAAGTCGGTTGGCTATCACCATGCAGACGGTCATAGCCTTGTGTCCCATCAATCGGCTAAGTCCTGCCAAAGCTGAACTTTCCATTTCGAAGTTGGTAATTTTGTAACCTTTATATTCGAACGCTTCAATCTTATCATTCTGTTTCGGGTCTGCTAACGGGATACGAAGTTCACGTCCTTGAGGACCGAAGAAACCTCCGGCAGCGATTGTCACTCCACGTACCATGTCGTCTTTGGCGATCCGGTCAATCAATTCTTCATTGGCATCAATGACGTAAGGAGCAGGAGCGCACATATTTCCCGACCAACCCATGTGATTGAGGAAAGCACGTTCGAAAGGCAAATCGCATACGGCATTACGTCCGGCATAGAAATTCAGTAACCCGTCGAAACCGATGGACTTTTGTGAACAGACAAAAGTTCCGACAGGCGTATTGGGTTGCAGACCGCCACATGTGCCGATACGCACTAATTCCAGTTGGCGGAACTGATCCTTTTCTTCACGGGTGACAAAGTCGATATTGGCGAGTGCATCTAATTCATTCATTACGATGTCGATGTTATCGCAACCGATTCCTGTAGAGACTACCGTAATCCGTTTACCTTTGTAAGTACCCGTGATGGTTTTGAATTCGCGGCTTTCCACTTCACATTCTTTGTTTTCGAAATGAGAAGCTACGAGTGCTACACGTCCGGGGTCACCTACCAGGATTACTTTATCTGCCAACCATTCGGGTTTTACGTGAAGATGGAATACTGAACCGTCTTCATTGATTATCAATTCAGAGGATGGAAAGTACTTTTTCATGTCATTGAAAGGTTTTAGTTTTATAATAGGATTGTATCTATAAATAGAAACGCCGGAACCGGATTTAAGTTCAGAAGAAGTCTCTTTCTTTTTCCATAGGAAAGGGGAGAACGTCTTACGACTGAAATAAAATCGGATTCCGGCGTTTGTGAACGATTATTTGCTCAATGGCTGATTGCCAGCATTGCCTGTTGTCGGCTTGGCGATATTCTCACGCATGGAAGTATCAGCTTCGATATTCTTCATGCGATAATAATCCATGATGCCTAAGTTTCCACTGCGGAAAGCTTCAGCCATTGCTTTAGGAACTTCAGCTTCTGCTTCGATCACTTTGGCACGAGCTTCCTGTGCTTTTGCTTTCATTTCCTGTTCGGAAGCTACTGCCATAGCACGGCGCTCTTCAGCTTTTGCCTGTGCAATATTCTTATCTGCATTAGCCTGATCGATTTGCAGAGCCGCACCGATGTTCTTACCTATGTCGATGTCCGCAATATCAATAGACAGAATCTCGAAAGCAGTTCCTGCGTCCAGACCTTTACGAAGTACAAGTTTAGAGATAGAATCCGGATTCTCCAATACCGATTTATGGTTTTCAGAAGAACCGATAGACGAAACGATACCTTCACCTACACGGGCAAGGATCGTATCTTCACCTGCACCACCGACCAGCTGGCGGATATTGGCACGTACTGTAACACGAGCCTTAGCTATCAACTGGATACCGTCTTTCGCAACAGCCGTTACAGGAGGAGTATCAATCACTTTCGGGTTTACAGACATCTGTACAGCTTCGAATACGTCACGTCCTGCCAGGTCGATAGCAGTAGCCATCTGGAAAGGCAATTCGATGTTGGCTTTCGATGCCGATACTAAGGCGTGAACTACCTTTTCTACGTGTCCGCCAGCCAGATAATGGGCTTCCAGTTCGTCGCGGGTGATATTTTTCAGACCGGCTTTGTGGGCTTCGATCATTCCCGGAACGATGATATACGGCGGAACGTTACGTATACGCATTAAGAATAGTTGTATCAGCGAGATGTTAACTCCCGAAACTTTAGCCGACAACCAAAGGAAGAACGGCACGTAATGGAAAAATATTATCAAGAAGATAATACCTCCGGCTATCAGAAAGATAGGCAAGTAGAAAGATGATTCCATTGATGTTTTTATTAAGTGAATATTATTCTTTGTGTTTCTCAACCATGATTGTACCGTCGGTGATCCGGCTTACGATTATCGGAGTCTTCTCATTGAGGAACCCGTCTATTGACTTTACCTCTACAATTTTTCCGTTAATCTCGGCATAACCGATTTGTGCCAGGCGGGTAGTACTGATTCCTATATCACCCACTTTGACGCTATCTTCTGCGCTACGGTCTACTTTTGAATCGATATCTTTTTTCAACGCCAGTTTGTCCAGCATTTTCGATCGCATAAACCAAATCAGGGATCCGATACAGGCAACCGTTGATATGCCAAGAGTGACAAATCCTCCTGCCATACCTAAATTGGTGAATGCATAGTAGTTGGCATACAGGATGCAAACCAATGCAGAAATTCCGGCCAGACTAATGCCCGGGATGACGAACAGTTCTACCAGAAACAGTATGACTGCGGCAATAATGAGAACGGCGATAATGAGTATATCCATAGTTCAGAGTTATTATTTATTTTGTTTTTTCTGCATTACGTACATTCACTTCGAGAGCATCGAGTTCTTCGGACATTTGCAGTATCCGCTTTTCGAGGTCGAGAATGGCAGGAGCCATTTTGGCTTTTCCCTGTTGGTTGGCACCGGCATATTGTTGACGAAGGCCGTTCAGCTTTTCTTCTTGTTGATAATAGTCTTTTTCCATCTGCTGATAGCGTCGGAAAAGTGTCTTGGCTTTTGCGGATTTAAAGTCGCTCATCAGATAGTAAGTCGTATGGTCGTCAATGACAAACTCAAAGTCCATGGCACGGCGTTCTTTGGGCTTATGACTGATAGCAGCTTTCAATCGTTGCAGTGCTTCGGTAACCGCTTGTTTATCCTTCCAGGTTTCTTTCAGCGAATGAATCTGTGCCAGACGAATGATCTCTTGCTGCTCCATTGCTTCATAATTATAAGTCTGTTTGGAAGTGTTAGGGATGAATACATAAATACATACCTTTCCTTCCGGTTGGAAACGGTCGGAAGCAAACCATCCGAGGTTGTTGTATTCATCGATGACGTACATATAATCGTTGTACGGCGAGTTGAACGGCATACCCACATTTTCCGGAACAAGATAAGTGTCGGTATTCGTGTTGTAGCGAGTGACAAAAATATCATAGCCACCCAATCCCTCGCCATCGCTGGCGTAATAAACGGTGACTCCATCCGATAGAACAAACGGATAATTCGCATTCCCGGAAGCATTGATACTACCCGGTAACGGACGTCCGTCACTCCATTCATTCAACAACTTGTTCTTTGAAAAGATATCAAGATTACCTTTCTCGCCCTTTTCGCTATAATAAATTTTATTTCCGATTTCTGTTTCATAAACAGTTCCCGGATGATCTCCTTCTGTCTTGAAGAATTCATTGAAAGTAAACAGTTTGCCCGATTCTTCGCTGATCTTGTAAGCGTTCAGGAAAGTTGCTTTGTCCACAACGAAACTGTCGATGATACATACTTCCTCAACCCCCTTCAACATACGAAGGTCAGATTTGCTTTTCTCTAGAAGTTTCTCCGCTTCTTCCGTCGGTTTCTTGCGTTTACTTAAGTCTGCGATGTATTCTTCAAAGCAGTTCACGGCATCTTCGAAGCGGTACGTCTCATTATATGCTTGTCCCAAATAGAGTTGTCCACCGGTGATACGTTTCTTTACCGCTATTTCAAGAGGTTTCACCGCCTCTTCCGCCTCTCCGGTTTTCAGGCAACATACGCCATACCAATAATTATAATTCCCGTTCGACGGTTGTGATTTAGTATACTTCTTAAAAACTGGTTTGGCTTGTTCGTACTCACCTTTGGTAAATAAGGTGCGTGCCTGTTCCAACGTTTGTGCAGAGACTTCGCAAAGGAAGAGGCTGCAAATTAAAAATAGAATATATTTTCCTTTCATCGTTTTGAGCGTTTATGAGTGACGGGTAGATTGAAAACATCGCTGCTTTCGGGCACCGGTCCATTTATCAATTGTTCAAAAGTACAAATTTATTAGAAATAAACCCTTTTTCAGTGATTCTATTATGTTAATTCTTCTTTAAATCATTCTTTTCGCTTACTTTTGCAGCCGATTTTTAAAGATATGACACAATTTACGGAAGAAGAGAAAACCATTCGCCGCATTGAACGGCGGTTTAGCAAAGGAGTGGTGCAATATGGATTGATAGAAGAAGGAGACAAAATCCTTATCGGACTATCGGGAGGAAAAGATTCGTTGGCGCTTGTGGAACTGTTGGGGAGACGCGCACGTATCTATAAACCTCGCTTTTCTGTCGTTGCCGTCCATGTAGTGATGAAGAATATTCCTTATCAGAGTGATACGGAATATTTGAAAGCGCACTGTGAGACGTATGGAGTTCCCTTTGTGCAGTATGAGACAGCTTTTGATCCTGCTACCGACACACGTAAATCTCCCTGCTTCCTCTGTTCATGGAACCGTCGGAAAGCCCTGTTCACAGTTGCCAAGGAACACGGATGCAATAAAATCGCTCTCGGTCACCATATGGATGATATTTTGGAAACTTTATTGATGAATATCACTTATCAGGGAGCTTTCAGTACAATGCCGCCCCGGTTGATGATGAAGAAGTTTGATATGACAATTATTCGTCCGATGTGTCTGGTCCATGAAGCTGATTTGGTAGAATTGGCAGCTTTGCGTCATTATCAGAAGCAAGTGAAGAATTGTCCTTATGAATCGCAGTCCAGCCGGAGTGATATGAAAGGAATTTTACGGCAGTTGGAAGCGATGAACCCGGAAGCTCGTTATAGCCTTTGGAGCAGTATGACTAATGTACAGGAGGAATTATTACCAGATAAAATAGATTAATTTGAATAGATTGTTATGAAAGGATTCTATACCATTTTGTTACTGATTGTATCTAATGTCTTTATGACATTTGCTTGGTACGGACATTTAAAGATGAAACAGGAGTACAGTTGGTTCGCAGCTCTTCCGCTGATCGGTGTGATTGCGTTCAGCTGGGCGATCGCCTTTTTTGAATATTCCTGTCAGATACCGGCCAATCGCATTGGCTTTATAGGCAATGGAGGCCCGTTTTCATTGATGCAACTAAAAGTCATTCAAGAGGTAATAACACTTGTTATTTTTACAGTGTTCACTACCATCTTCTTTAAAGGTGAGGCTTTACATTGGAATCATCTGGCTGCATTTATTTGTCTGATTGCAGCAGTGTATTTCGTGTTTATGAAATAGATATTTGCCAATTGAATAGAGGTTCTGTTTTACTCAAGTAGAACCTCTGTTTGTATAATATATATATATATATATTACGGAGTAGTTATGTATTTTTTCATTCCCTCCGTATAATAAGTCTTGAACTCTCCATTTTCTCCACTATAAATAAAGTAGGCGTCAATCGTTGTATCCGCTTTGCAGAAAGCTTCCGCTTCTTCCAGTCCCATCACCATGAAGGCGGTGGCAAGGGCGTCGGCAGTCATACAGTCTTTGGCGATTACCGTAGAGGACAAGATATTGTGTTGTACCGGATAGCCAGTTCTAGGGTCAATCGTATGGGCGTATTTCTTCCCATCCTTATAATAATAATTGCGATAGTTTCCGGAAGTAGCCAAGCCTAAATCTGTTATCTCAAGAATTGTCTGTAAGTCTTGGTTTACGGCCAGTGAATCGTCGATGGGCTTATTGATTCCAATGCGCCATAAGCCTTTGGAAGGATTTTTCCCTTTCACTACCACCTCGCCTCCTATATCTACCATATAGTTTTTTATTCCCTTACGGTCGAGCAGTTGTGCAATTACGTCTACCGAATACCCTTTGGCAACGGCACTACAACTTAACATGGTACGAGGATCCTGTTTGATAACTTTGCCGTTATCCATTTTCACTTTTTTATATCCGGTGATTTGTAACAGACTGTCTATCATTAATGAATCAGGAAAAGCACCTTTTTTGAAACCGAATCCCCAAGCATTGGCAAGAGGGGCTACTGTAATGTCGAAAGCACCCTTTGTCTCGCGGGAAATTTCCATCGAGCGATGGAAGCATTTCTGGAAAAAACTATCAGTCACCAGCTCTTCATTGCGGTTGACGCGACTGATAACAGAACTGTCATTGAATGGCGATAAAGATTGGTCGAAGCGTTTTAGTTCAGCTTCTATTTCCGGTTTTAAGTCACCGTCATGCTGATAAGTAATTTTATATACTGTCCCAAACACCAAACCTTTGACACTGTAATAGCCACCTTGTTGATTATGTCTGACTAATATCCAGATAGTTGCCAAAATCAGGAAAGCCAGCCAAAGGAAACTTTTTTTTGTTTTCATACGCTCTTCTATTTGATGAGAAAACTCGTTTTATTGAAGAAATAAATGTTCAATTAATATCTTTAGTCCGATAATGACTAGAATGATACCTCCCCATAACTCTGCTTTCAGTTTCCGGGCGATGCCGCAGCCACATTGGATACCAAAGATCAGACCGATGAGTGACATGACAAATGAAACAAATCCGATAATGCTGATAGGAGGGAGGATTTCGGTATAATCCTGAACTCCCAGAAAGGCAAAGGAAATGCCGATTGCCAATGCATCAATACTCGTGGCTATTGCCATGGTTAATACCACTTTCGGATTTGCCGGATTGAACAGTTTACAACATTCTTCTTCTTTGAAAGATTCTAAAATCATTCGTCCGCCTAAGAAGGCAAGGATCGCGAAAGCAATCCAATGGTCTACACTTTCTATAAGATGACTGAATGTCTTTGCACACATCCATCCGATAAATGGCATGATTGCCTGAAAAAAGCCGAAAGCAAAAGCCATGACTAGCATGGGTTTCCATCGGGTACGTTTCAAAATAATACCGCTTGCAATTGAGACAGCGAAACAATCCATCGCCAGACCTATTGCAAGCAGCCAAATCTCTAGTCCTGTCATTGTATTCTAAAGAGGCAATTTATAAATAAGGGAATAAGTGATTCCCATGTTATTTGATTTAAACTTTCCGTAACCGGGCACGTACCATGGGTCTCCATATTCTCCGGTAGATGCTTTGGTTTTGTATTTCATACGTACCGACCACCCCATGTTGAAGTTTTTGTAAATACGTACTTTGACGCCTAAAACGATTTCCAGCCATTGCACCGATCCTTTCATACCCAGATGGCTGAATGGCACACTTCCTCCCCAATAACCGTCTTCCAAACTGGGGTTACCTATTACATCTCCCCAGATAGGATCATCTGCCGGCATTGTGGAAACATCATATTTAAATGAACTGAATGCATAGCGAAGTCCTGCATACAAGTAGCTATTCTTCTCTTTTTTCTTTGCCATGGTGTTGTAGTCCACACCGATTCGGAAGAATGGGGCCATTTTGCTCTTATAGTGTATGCCTGTTTCGCTCCAGGTATCTGTTCCTCCCATACCAAACTCAATAGTAGGGATGAATTTATTCTTGAGGTTAACGGCTACGCTGACTTCAGAACTCATAAAGTCGCCTCCCAGCAGCTTGCTTCCAATGCCATATAAATCCACACCGACATACGTACCATTGTAGAGCGGAATGGTATCTATCTCGGCAACCTCTTTTTTCTTCTGATCTCTTTTGGGCGTTTGCGCCGGACGTTGCTGTTGTGCCAGCAACGGAAGCCCAATGCAAAAGAGCAGAAGCAGACTAATTAGTCGTTTCATCAGGTGTGCGTTCTGGCCGATAATTATAGAATATCTGCAAGTTCTCGATTTCATTTGTATTGGCTTCTTTATTTTTTATATGAAGAGAATCTATCTGGTCCGGCTGCCCGTTGCCATAGGGAGGAGGGTTACCCGGTCTTCCCGGTTTTCCAAATTTAGCGCTGATTATATTTTGTTTCATCATATAACCACATTCCATGGACTGGAAATAAGGAGTATTTTGTTGTACAATGTATAATGTGTCAAAATCTTTTTCTCTACGTTTGGGATCGTATCTGAATATGAACACAGTAGTGTCACTTGTGTATCGTAGTGGCAACATCAGGGTATGCACATTCTTTTCATTGTTCAGAATGATAGAGTCGGTGCCTAATGCTGTGATTGTTAATGAATCAAGCGTGTCTTTTAATGCAATAGTAGGATTATCCGGATTAATGGTATATATTGTGCAGTACATCATCGGACGTCCTGCCAATGAGCAATCGTTCTCATCCGAGCAGGCACTGTGTAAGCTGACTGCACCGCCAATGATAGTCAATATGAGAAAGATACGAATTAAATTCTTCATAGTCAGTTTATTGAATGTGAATCAAATTTTCTTTTCTATCTGATAGTTATTCCGTTCCGGTGCATTGCGCGAGATGAGTTCGCCAAGGAATCCGGCTAAGAATAATTGCGTACCTATAATCATTGCCGTAAGTGACAAATAGAAATAGGGAGAGTCGGTCACCAGTCGGTAGGGGAGACCGTTGTACATGGCATATAGTTTGCTGGCACCTACGATGATGACAGAAATCATTCCGATCAGAAACATCAATGATCCCAACAGTCCGAAGAAATGCATCGGCTTGATGCCGAATCTGGAGAGGAACCAAAGAGAGAGTAAATCCAGATACCCGTTTACGAAACGGTTCAGTCCGAATTTTGTTGTGCCGTATTTACGCGCCTGGTGGTGTACCACCTTTTCACCGATTTTCTTGAATCCGGCGTTCTTTGCCAAATAAGGTATATAACGATGCATCTCACCGTACACTTCGATATGTTTTACGACCTCTTTGCGATAGGCTTTCAATCCGCAGTTGAAGTCGTGCAGGTTTTTGATGCCTGATACTTTGCGGGCAGTAGCATTAAACAACTTGGTGGGCAGTGTCTTTGAAATTGGATCATATCTCTTTTGCTTCCAGCCGGATACCAGGTCGTAGCCATCCTTTGTAATCATCCGGTAAAGTTCGGGGATTTCGTCCGGGCTATCTTGTAGGTCCGCATCCATCGTTATGACTACGTTTCCTTCCGCTTCAGCGAATCCACAGTAGAGTGCAGGTGATTTACCGTAGTTACGGCGGAATTTGATACCTTTTACATGTTCCGATTGAGCTTTAAGCTTTTCGATCACTTCCCATGAATGGTCGGTACTTCCATCGTTAACGAAAATCACTTCGAATGAGAATCCGTTGGCTTGCATTACCCGTTCTATCCAAGCATAGAGTTCGGGTAGTGACTCTTCTTCATTGAATAATGGGATTACAACTGATATATCCATTTTTTTATTACTAATTACTTACGAATTACAAATTACGATTGAGACACTCCGTCATTTTCCGATTTGGCCTTTTTCATTACCATCAATGCGGTAGGAATGGCCAGGATGCTTCCCCAAAATACATCCCATGACAATAGTTGCATGGTGATATTGATGGAAGTAAGTGAACGGGCGGTATCTATCGTTTCTTTTATAACTTCTTTGTTTTCTATCAGAGCCGGGGTGTTGGTCATCAGTTCGTCCCACAACTGGATGTAAGAGTTGATGATAAATCCATGATCGATGAATTGGAAATAGGCGTAGTGAGCCACAGCTACCAGCAGAGAAGCAAACATATACATAAATATGGTAAAGAGCATGGCATGTGAAAATTGGATACTTCCTCCGCAAATCTTATCCCGGTACATTTTCGCATAGTGATATCCGATGAAAGGTACGGACAATGTCAGGATTACAAATAAAAGCGAAAGGAAAGGTATGTGGAATCCCAGCGGAAATAATATGAACTTCAATATCCAGTAGATTCCCATATACGTGCCAAAATGCATGGCATATTTTTGTAAATAGCTTCTGTTCTCTGTCATCTTCATTTATAAATTGCGCACAAAGGTACAAATAATATCGGTTGGTAGGGGAAATCTGGTTGTTAAAGTTAATAAAGCAGAGGAAGTTGCTGTCTGAATATTTTTTTGCAATTTTAATTGCCTGAAATGTAGTCTGTTAGTCTTTTGTTAGTAAAAAAGTTGTCTGCAGCTATTGCAGAATACATAAAAATGTCTACCTTTGCAACCGCAAAACGGGTAAGTCCTATACGGCCAGCTCCCTTCGAATCCTCCAGGGCTTGATCGCAGCAAAGGTAGTTGGTTGTAGCGGCGCGATATAGCAAGCTTACCCACCCGCCTCTTTAGCTCAGTTGGCCAGAGCACGTGATTTGTAATCTCGGGGTCGTTGGTTCGAATCCGACAAGAGGCTCAAAAAAGGATATATAACAAATCCAAGAAAAAAGCATTCAGGTATTAGTCTGGATGCTTTTTTTATATATTTGCATATTATCGAAATACACAGTTCTGAAATGACCAGTTCGGAACTGTGTATTTCGGAAACTGATAAAGTGTTGATAATATGAAGCTTGATAAGCTTTCTGTTCTTCTTGAAGCTTTGATGAATTTTGGTTTTTCCCTAATTGTTGTAATATTCCATTTTTAAGAAAAGCAAATATTTATAGTTTCTTTTTGATTCATTATTGTTATTCATTCTTGTATATTATGCTCAGGATAGGATCTGAGTAAAAGCATCACATTGGATAAATGGCGTTGCAATATTCCATGAAGTTGCTTGATGATATTTATATTCCCGGAGAGAAAAACGATGAATTGCAGTTGAGAGGCAATTTCTTGGTTCGTTTGTTTGCGTTCTTTACTTTCGATGTTATTTTGCATTAGATAAATGCCTAATGCTTTCTGAATATCGGCTATTCCCTTGTCCCATTCATGTTCGCCAAGTGTTTGAATGAAAGTACAATATTGCTTGAGCTTTTTGCTTAGCTTTTTTAAACTGTTGTATTCGGTGTCAATGGGAGGATTAATGTGCGCAGAGCGTATTATGTTTGACATCAGCAAATAATACGTTTTCATTCCATTTTCAGAATTGAATGTAGTCAGGATATACTGTTTCGTAGCTTCTGAAACCTCTTCCTGTAAGTCTTTTAATTGACTGTTTTCCATAATCATTAGAATTTAAAAGATGAATAATAGATTGATGGGAGAGGAAGAAGTGCTAATAAAAAAGCGGTTTCGCCTGTCCCATTGTCTAACATACCGACGGCAGGTTTAGAGGTGCATTAACACTCTCTATGGGGGTACGAAACCGCCCATATAAGAGTTCACATACGAACATAAAAATGCTCGCTGCGATAGTAGGCAGGTTTCCCCACCGTCTGTTAATATGTTAGACGTTGCAAATGTAGCCTTATTAATTCAATTCGCAAAATATTGGAGATATTTATTGATGCTTAGTGAAGCTAGTTTTCTTACAATGCAAAAAGATTTAGTGAATGGTTAATATGTAAAAATCCCCGGATAATCTAATTGTCCGGGGATGAATTATTCAAGTAAGAGAATATTGAATTATTTAATTCTCTTGTAACCATATACAGCCAAATCTCCCAGTTCCTCTTCAATGCGGAGTAACTGATTGTATTTAGCCATACGGTCTGAGCGGCTTAAAGAACCTGTCTTGATCTGTCCGCTGTTAGTAGCTACTGCGATATCGGCGATAGTAGCATCTTCTGTTTCACCCGAACGGTGAGAAGTAACAGTAGTGTATCCATGACGGTGAGCCATTTCGATAGCGTTCAGTGTTTCTGTCAGCGAACCGATTTGGTTTACTTTAATCAGGATAGAGTTGGCACAGCCTTTTTCGATACCCATTGCAAGGAAATCTACGTTGGTTACGAACAGGTCGTCACCTACCAACTGGCAACGGTTGCCGATGCGTTCGGTCAGCTTTTTCCAGCCTTCCCAGTCGTTTTCGTTCATACCGTCTTCGATAGAGTCGATAGGGAATTTGTTGATTAGTTCTTCCAGGTAGTCAACTTGTTCTGCGGAAGTGCGTTTCTTACCTTTTTCACCTTCAAACTTGGTATAATCGTAAATACCATCGTGGTAGAATTCGGAAGAAGCACAGTCCATACCGATCATAACGTCTTTGCCCGGTTCGTATCCTGCAGCTTTGATAGCGGCCAGAATAGAGTTCAAAGCATCTTCCGTACCCTCGAGGTTAGGTGCGAAACCACCTTCATCACCTACAGCAGTGCTAAGGCCACGGTCTTTCAAAACTTTCTTTAAAGCGTGGAATACTTCAGCACCCATGCGCAGACCTTCTCTGAAAGAAGGAGCACCTACGGGACGGATCATAAATTCCTGGAATGCGATCGGAGCATCGCTATGTGAACCACCGTTGATGATGTTCATCATCGGTACAGGCATTACATACGTATTTGTTCCACCGATATAGCGGTATAGAGGAAGATCCAGATAGTTGGCAGCAGCTTTAGCTACGGCAAGAGATACACCGAGAATAGCGTTAGCACCTAAATTCGATTTAGTCTTAGTGCCGTCCAATGCCAGCATTGTGTAGTCGATACCTCTCTGATTGAGTGAAGACATACCAATCAGTTTCGGAGCGATGATTTTATTTACATTATCAACCGCTTTTTGTACTCCTTTTCCACCATAGCGCTGTTTGTCACCATCGCGAAGTTCCAATGCTTCGTGTTCACCTGTGGAAGCACCTGACGGCACAGATGCACGTCCCATAATGCCGGATTCCAATACTACGTCAACTTCTACTGTGGGGTTACCTCTTGAATCGAGAATTTCTCGAGCTACAATTTTTTCAATTTTCATCGTTTCTATTGTTTTTGAATAAGATTTCTGCAAAAGTACGGACTTGACGGGGAGTGAGAAATCACTATAAATAGGTATTCTTTTTGTGCCTATTCCCTATATGTCGTTAGTCCGACCTTATACTATAACAACGGGACGATGCTTTTTGTTTGAGTGCGGCGGGGTGAATTTGCAGGATTTTAATCTTCGATAATAACCCCTAACAGTGGAAGCAAATCCATTGCTTGCAGGGAAGTGATGACAGCCCCTTTCAGATCGCTGATGTTAAGCGTGATTCCGCTGATACGGGAAGTGCGCAAATCTATTCCGCGAAGCGGAGCGTGTGAAAAATCGGCTTCTACGAGATCGCAACTCTCAAATGCGACGGATGAAAAACGGCAGTCGTTCAGACTTCCGTTGCGGAGCTGGCTGTGTGCAAAACGTACCTGGTTCATTTTACTCATAGCCAGATTGATATAACCTGCGTTGCAGTCATGCAGCAAGACGTGATTCATTGTTGTTTCCGATAAATTGGTACCCAATAGCTTGCAGGAAATGAATTCTACCCGGTAGAGCGAACTTTCAGCGAAAGAAATGTTGGATAAGTCGCAGTTCTCGAACCTGACATCGGTCAGTTGGGAGGAACGGAATTTACATTCGCTGAATGTCTGATGCTGAAAGGTGCAGTTTTTGAAACTTTTATAAGATTTGTCGATGCCTTCTTCTTTTCCTTTGCAGAATAAAAGATGAGAGACGGTTTCTTCTCTGTCGAGCCATTTCTGTAGGGTAATAGTACTGACTTCCTGTTCTTCCATCATGGGAGGAACAACGCGGACGGGTTTGGTTGGGCTTCTTTTAATCATGGCGTAAAGGTAGGATTTATATTCGAATTATTAAATCTGTTTTCCCACATATCCGCCGGCTAACGTTGCGGCTAATCCTATTCCTATACTTAATAATGTATATAGAACAAATGCTCCGTAAAATTCTCCTTTCAGCAGACCTACGCCGTCACTGGAGAAAGTAGAGAACGTTGTGAAACCTCCACATAAACCCGTTGTCAGAAACAAACGGAACTCGAACGGAAGGTGGAATCGCTCTGAAAGGGCATAGAACAGGCCGATGAGAAAACTGCCGAGAAGATTGACCGTGAAAGTGGCCCATGGAAAATGATAAGGGACGATTCGTTCGTGCATTAACAACTGGATGAAATAACGCAGTGCACTACCGGTTCCTCCACCGATAAAGATATAGATAACTTCTTTACTCATTTGATTGAAAGATTGATATTATTTGTAGGCGGCTTCAAAATCTTTTTCGAATTGCTGGAAGCCTCCGGGATAAACAAGATTGATTTGTTCTGAAACGGTTGACGGATCATTTTTGTTTTGCAGAACGGATATGAACTTTTTGAATATCTCGCGAGGAACGCTCTCTATCCAGAAAGTGACAAGCGCATGCGAAAGGATATAAGAGTATTGCTCGTCCGTCATTTGCTGTTTCATAAATTTGCCCTGGCTGCTATTTAAAAATGTAGGAAGGTTTACTTCTCCCAGCATATACATCGTCCGAACTCTCCCTTGTTCGTATTCGGTAAATGTGTGGCGGACTGCTTTTTTGTGAATGGTGCAATGTTCGAAGTACTCCGACAGTCCTTCGTTAAGCCAGCTTGGAGGACGCTTGCCGAGAATCTGCGAAACGAAATGATGACTCAGTTCGTGATAGATAATGGCAAGACTTCTCTCCCGTCCATTCTCCCGTCCTAAGATGACTGCCTTTTGTAGCTTAGGTGAGTATGCACCACTTGCCTTGATAGGCAGAGACACATTGATACTTTCTAAGTAATCGATTGCTTCTCTTCTATTTTCAAATACATATAGTTGGAGGCTCAGCGTATCGGGCAGTCCGAATTGTGAATAGAAATCAACCTCATGTTGAAGAAACTGTTCTATCTTCTTCCGGTCTTTGTCGGGAAGCGGGTCACCGCCATATTCCACTTTTACGGTTTGGGCATGAAGCAAACCGCAGAAAAAGAAGACCGGGAAGAAAAGTAAAAATATGCGCATGATACATCTATTATTTCAGGTTGTGTAGCTTCATATATTTCTTTTTATCACGTTTACTCATGTCCTGCATGATAAGGTCATGGTCGGTCACAGCCTGATAGATGGTTTTCTCTTCCGGTTTCACATCTCCTTCAGTTGTGCGGAATACAGGAATAAAGTGGGAGTAAGGGTATCCGGATGATAATCCTCCTTTGAACTTATTTTCATCCAGAAAAAAGAAAGAGATGGCAGCACCTGTGGGGCCTGCCTTTCCTATGGCTTGTCCAACTTGTACTTCTTCGCCCGGTTCGATAAAATTCTCGTTCATCACCAGATAGGCTGCAAAAGTCTGATCGGGATGATAGATGAGCAGCTGTTGCGGGTTGGTGGTTTTACAGGCTATTCCGCTGCGGGTGGCGTAGATTGTATCACCTTGTTTGATGTGAAAATTCAAGGTCTTGAATGGTTCACGCGGATCGGTTTTCCAGGCTGTCTTTTGATTGTTCTTTACGGGTAAGGCATAAGGAGTCTGAATATTGAAATCTTTAGGAAATTTGCCCCGGCAGAACGTATAAGAAGAGGCACTTTTAAACGGATTGTCTACCTGTGCGTTCTTTTCTATTTTAAATATAGTGTTTTTTCCGTTACTTAAATTGTAGGAACGGTCGTTGGCACGATACAGATAATAGTCGCAATAGTCTTCATTGTAGTAATTGAGTTCGGTAGTTCCCTGAGCATCTTTTTCCCATTTTGACTCGATGATACCGTATGGACGTTCCAGCAGTTTACGTAAAGACTGCGCGGAAGTGTAGCTGGCGGACAATGTGAAAATCAATAGAGCGATCAATTTAAGGTGCTGTGCCATATTCTAAATAGTAAAGTGTTTATTGATATAGTTGGGATAATACGTTGCAAATATAGAAAGATTATGTAATATGCGTCTTTAATCCTTTTAATTTCTTCACCATAGACACTATATTTTTTCTAGCTTCTGGATTTGTTATCTGCTTTATATTTAAATGTTTATCCCGTTTCAACTTCTATATCCTTCTATATTTTCTTTATAAAGAAAAACACCTCTATTGTTTCCTGTCTATCTTTGCCATACGATTATTAACTAACTCATTTATATCATGAAGAACATGAAAATAGGAACTGCAATATGGGTCTGCCTGTTGCTCTCTTTTTTCTTCGGCACATCAGCAAAGGCCGAAAGTATCACTTCTCCTGACGGACAATTAAAACTTAATTTCTCTGTCAACATGCAAGGAGAACCGGTGTATGAACTCTCTTATAAAGGAAAAGAGGTGATTAAACCTTCGAAACTGGGACTGGAATTGAAAAATGATCCCGGACTGATGAAAGGATTCACTCTGGCCGATATTAAAACTTCTGCTTTTGATGAAACATGGGAACCGGTGTGGGGAGAGGTGAAATCGATCCGCAACCATTATAATGAAATGGCTGTTACCCTGAATCAAAAGGCGCAAGATCGTAATCTGATTATTTGTTTTCGTCTTTATAATGATGGCTTGGGGTTCCGCTATGAGTTCCCGCAGCAAAAGAATCTGAATTACTTCGTTATAAAAGAAGAACATTCGCAGTTTGCTATGGCCGGCGATCATACGGCATTCTGGATTCCAGGCGATTATGATACGCAGGAATATGACTATACCGAATCCAAGCTTTCAGAGATTCGCGGATTGTTGCAAGGGGCAATTACTCCAAATGCTTCTCAAACTCCTTTTTCACCAACAGGTGTGCAGACATCTTTGCAAATGAAGACAGCCGACGGGTTGTATATCAATCTGCATGAAGCGGCTTTGGTTGATTATTCTTGTATGCATCTGAACCTTGACGATCAGAACCTGATTTTTGAATCATGGCTGACTCCTGATGCAAAAGGGGATAAAGGTTATATGCAAACGCCTTGCCGTTCACCCTGGCGCACGGTGATTGTCAGTGATGATGCTCGTGATATTCTGGCTTCCAAATTGACTTTGAACTTGAATGAACCTTGTGCCTACGAAGATGTTTCCTGGATTAAGCCGATGAAATACATCGGTGTGTGGTGGGAAATGATTACCGGAAAAAGTTCCTGGTCGTACACGGATGATGTTTATTCTGTGAAACTGGGACAGACGGATTATTCCCAAACAAAACCGAGCGGGCGTCATGCAGCCAATAATGACAAAGTGAAGCGTTACATTGACTTTGCTTCAGAGCATGGATTCGACCAGATCTTAGTGGAAGGCTGGAATGAAGGATGGGAAGACTGGTTCGGAAATTCGAAGGATTATGTCTTTGATTTCGTAACTCCGTATCCTGATTTTGACGTGAAGATGCTCAATGCGTATGCAAAGGAAAAAGGAGTGAAGCTGATGATGCATCACGAGACTTCCGCTTCTGTACGTAACTACGAGCGTCATCTTGATAAAGCCTATCAGTTTATGATAGATAACGGATACAATGCTGTGAAGAGCGGGTATGTAGGTAATATTATTCCGCGTGGAGAACATCATTACGGACAGTGGATGAACAATCATTATTTATATGCGGTGGAAAAAGCGGCCGAATATAAGATCTGTGTAAATGCTCACGAAGCAACCCGTCCGACAGGATTATGTCGCACATATCCGAATCTGATCGGTAATGAATCGGCTCGTGGCACGGAATATGAAGCCTTTGCAGGGAATAAGCCGTTCCATACCACTTTGCTTCCTTTCACCCGTCAGATTGGTGGACCGATGGATTATACACCGGGTATCTTTGATACAAAACTTTCTTTCCTGTCAGGCGACCACAGTTTTGTACGTACAACTTTGGCAAAACAGTTGGCACTTTATGTAACGATGTACAGTCCTTTGCAAATGGCAGCCGACCTTCCGGAGGGTTACGAACGTCACATGGATGCATTTCAATTTATCAAGGATGTAGCCGTTGATTGGGATGACAGCAAGTATCTGGAAGCGGAACCGGGAGATTATATTACCGTAGCACGTAAGGCAAAAGGTACTGATAACTGGTTTGTAGGTGGTATCACCGATGAGAATCCCCGTACTTCTGCTTTTACACTTGATTTTCTCGAACCGGGAAAACAATATGTAGCTACTCTTTATGCTGACGGAAAGGAGGCGGATTTTGAAAAGAATCCTACTTCTTACCAGATAAAAAAAGGACTTGTTACAAACAAGAATAAGATGTCTGTGAAGCTGGCACGTAGCGGAGGATTTGCAGTAAGTTTGATTGAAGCAACTTCCGCTGACTTGAAAACGATCAAGAAATGGAAATAAGATTCCGGTAAAAAGATTGTTTCCGGATTCCCCGCTTTTTAATAAATATTAGTTGTGCTTCGCAAAGAAAACTAAAACTTTGCGGAGCGCTTTTTTTATAGGACGAATTCTTTTTTGTACTTTTGCGCCATCTTTTTTAAAACATCATCAATAAAGAGAACAACATGGGAGGTTTTTTCGGAACAGTCTCGAAAACTAGCTGCGTGACTGATTTATTCTACGGCACAGATTATAACTCACATCTGGGTACCAAGCGAGGAGGACTCGCAACATACAGTGAGGAAAAAGGTTTTATACGCTCCATTCACAATTTGGAAAGTACTTATTTCCGAACCAAGTTTGAAGGAGAACTGGACAAATTCAAAGGAAACGCCGGCATCGGCATCATTAGCGACACAGACGCACAACCTATCATCATCAATTCTCACCTCGGGCGCTTCGCCATTGTCACAGTCGCTAAAATAGTCAATATCCAGGAATTGGAAGAAGAACTTCTCAGTCAAAACATGCACTTCGCCGAACTTAGTTCGAGCAACACCAACCAGACGGAACTTATCGCATTACTTATTATACAAGGCAGAACTTTTGTGGAAGGTATCGAAAATGTGTTTAAGCACATTAAGGGTTCTTGTTCGATGTTGCTTCTGACGGAAGATGGTAGTATCATCGCTGCCCGTGACCGATGGGGACGTACTCCGGTGGTGATTGGAAGGAAAGACGGTGCTTATGCTGCAACGAGCGAATCGTCCAGTTTTCCGAATCTGGATTATGAGATTGAGAGATATTTAGGTCCCGGTGAGATTGTCCGTATGTATGACGATCATGTTGACCAGCTTCGCAAGCCCAATGAGGATATGCAGATTTGCTCGTTTTTGTGGGTGTACTACGGTTTCCCGACTTCTTGTTATGAAGGAAAGAATGTAGAGGAAGTGCGTTTCACCAGCGGATTGAAAATGGGACAGACAGATGAATCGGAAGTGGATTGTGCTTGCGGTATTCCTGATTCGGGAGTGGGTATGGCTTTAGGATATGCTGAAGGAAAGGGGGTTCCTTACCATCGTGCTATTTCAAAATATACACCGACATGGCCTCGTAGCTTCACTCCGAGCAATCAGGAGATGCGTTCGCTTGTTGCTAAGATGAAGTTGATTCCCAACCGTGCCATGCTGCAAAATAAACGTTTGTTGTTCTGTGACGATTCAATCGTGCGGGGAACTCAATTACGTGACAATGTGAAGATTCTGTATGATTACGGAGCAAAGGAGGTGCACATGCGTATCGCTTGTCCGCCATTGATTTATGCTTGTCCGTTTGTTGGTTTTTCGGCTTCTAAAAATGCATTGGAGTTGATTACCCGTCGTATTATCAAGGAACTGGAAGGGGATGAGAATAAGAACCTGGAGAAATATGCTACTACCGGTTCTCCGGAATACGATAAGATGGTTAGTATTATTGCAGAGCGTTTCGGTCTCAGTTCATTGAAGTTTAATACACTGGAAACGCTGATTGAGGCTATCGGATTACCTAAATGCAAGGTTTGTACACATTGCTTTGATGGTAGCAGCCATTTTTAAAGTAGTCAAATAGGATATTTAAGTATCCGGATAAAAGTATACAATAAAAAGAGCCGTGAATTGCTTTGTAATTCACGGCTCTTTTTTTACCTTTACGGCACTATAAACTATCAATTTGTAAATTGTAATTAGTAACTTGTAATTAAAACAATATGACTTTAGTAGACAGATTTTTAAAGTATGTAAGCTTCGATACACAATCTGATGAATCGACAGGGCTTACTCCAAGTACTCCGAAGCAGATGATTTTTGCTGAATACTTGAAAAAAGAGTTGGAATCTTTGGGATTGGAAGATATTACTTTGGATGAGCATGGCTATCTTTTTGCTACACTTCCTGCCAATATAAATAAAGAAGTACCCACTATCGGGTTTATTGCCCACATGGATACAAGTCCTGATATGACGGGTAAAGATGTCACTCCGCGCATTGTGGAAAAGTATGACGGTTCGGATATTGTGCTTTGTGCTGAAGAGAATGTAGTCCTTTCTCCATCACAATTCCCGGAATTGCTGGATCATAAGGGAGAAGACTTGATTGTGACCAATGGAAAGACGTTGCTTGGTGCTGACGATAAAGCCGGGATTGCGGAAATTGTATCTGCAATGGTGTATCTGAAGGAACATCCTGAAATCAAGCACGGAAAAATCCGTATCGGCTTCAATCCGGACGAAGAAATTGGTGAAGGTGCTCATAAATTTGATGTAGAGAAATTCGGTTGCGAATGGGGATATACGATGGATGGAGGTGAAGTAGGGGAGTTGGAGTTTGAGAACTTTAATGCTGCTGCCGCAAAAATAACCTTTAAAGGACGTAATGTGCATCCGGGATATGCCAAGGATAAGATGATTAACTCTATCTATCTTGCCAATCAGTTTATTACGATGCTTCCCTCACAGGAAAGACCGGAACATACGACCGGCTATGAAGGATTCTATCATTTGATCGGTATTCAGGGGGATGTGGAGCAAAGCACTGTGTCTTATATCATCCGCGATCATGACCGTGCAAAATTTGAGAACCGTAAAAAAGAGATAGAACGTCTGGTAGCTCAAATGAACGCTGAATATGGAGCTGGTACTGCGACACTCGAACTGCGCGATCAGTATTATAATATGCGTGAGAAAATAGAACCGGTAATGCACATCATCGATACTGCTTTTGCAGCTATGGAAGCCGTGGGTGTGAAACCGAATGTAAAACCGATTCGTGGAGGTACGGATGGTGCGCAGCTTTCTTTTAAGGGATTGCCTTGTCCGAATATCTTTGCCGGTGGTCTGAATTTCCACGGTCGTTACGAATTTGTGCCTATCCAGAATATGGAGAAAGCAATGAAAGTGATCGTAAAAATAGCAGAACTGGTGGCTTCCAAATAAAAAGACGGTAAGCTCCGGTAATACTTAATACCTGATACTTAAAACTTAATACTTTAAAATAATGAAAACCACTCCGTTTACAGAGAAACATATAGCACTTGGTGCTAAAATGCACGAGTTTGCAGGTTATAATATGCCTATTGAATACTCCGGCATCATTGATGAACACATAACTGTTTGTCAAGGTGTCGGTGTATTTGATGTATCGCACATGGGAGAATTTTGGGTGAAAGGACCGCAAGCGTTGGCCTTTCTGCAGAAAATAACATCTAACAATGTGGCGGCACTGGCTCCGGGTAAAATACAATATACTTGTTTTCCGAATGAGGATGGGGGGATTGTAGATGATTTGCTGGTTTATCAGTATGAACCGGAAAAATACATGTTGGTGGTGAATGCTTCCAATATGGAAAAAGACTGGAACTGGTGTGTTTCTCACAATACGGAGGGAGCCGAGTTGGAAAATTCGTCGGATAACATAGCTCAACTTGCTATACAGGGTCCGAAGGCTATTTCGGTTCTGCAAAAGTTGACGGATATTGATCTTGCTACTATTCCTTATTATACATTTAAGGTTGGAACGTTTGCAAGTGAAGAGAATGTGATTATCTCCAATACGGGTTATACCGGTGCGGGAGGTTTTGAACTTTATTTCTATCCGTCTGCGGCTGATTCTATATGGAAGGCTATTTTTGAAGCTGGTGAAGAGTATGGCATTAAACCTATCGGTTTGGGTGCCCGTGATACGCTCCGGTTGGAAATGGGCTTCTGTCTGTATGGCAATGATCTGGATGATACGACTTCTCCGATAGAAGCCGGATTGGGATGGATCACTAAGTTTGTGGAGGGCAAGGATTTTGTCAACCGTCCGATGCTGGAAAAACAGAAAGCGGAAGGTGTTACCCGTAAACTGGTTGGCTTTGAAATGGTTGATCGCGGAATTCCCCGTCATGGCTATGAACTGGTGAATGATGAAGGCGAGAAAGTGGGAGTGGTGACCTCCGGTACGATGTCGCCTACCCGTAAGATTGGTATCGGTATGGGATATGTGAAACCGGAATATAGTAAGGTGGGTACGGAAATCTGTATCGATATGCGTGGTCGGAAATTGAAAGCTGTGGTAGTGAAACCGCCTTTTAGAAAGTAAAAAATAAGCTTGTTATTGTGTATAGCCCCGGATAAGTTACGACTCTATCCGGGGCTAACTTATTTTATGATGGTTATTGCAAAACATATCCGTAAATATGTTGTTTATCCCATAGAAATAATATAATTTTGTCATCAAATACGATAAAATAATGTCTCAATTACCTACTCTTATAGCTGACCTCGCACTTATATTGATTTGTGCCGGTGTTATGACTTTGTTGTTTAAGAAGTTGAAACAACCTCTGGTCTTGGGATATGTAGTTGCCGGATTTCTGGCAAGTCCGCATATGCCGTATACTCCTTCAGTGATGGATACTGCCAATATTAAGACTTGGGCGGATATTGGTGTTATTTTCTTGCTGTTTGCTCTTGGTTTGGAATTTAGTTTTAAGAAGATTGTCAAGGTGGGTGGTTCTGCCATCATTGCTGCCTGTACCATCATCTTTTGTATGATTTTGTTGGGAATAGGAGTCGGCATGGGTTTCGGCTGGCACAGGATGGACAGTCTGTTCTTGGGCGGTATGATTGCGATGTCGTCTACTACTATTATTTATAAAGCTTTTGATGATTTAGGATTAAGGAAGAAGCAGTTCACCGGACTTGTGTTGAGTATCTTGATTTTGGAAGATATTTTGGCTATTGTATTAATGGTGATGCTTTCCACTATGGCGGTAAGCCAACATTTTGAAGGTACCGAGATGTTGGAGAGTATCGGGAAATTATTGTTTTTCCTTATTCTGTGGTTTGTTGTCGGTATCTATCTGATTCCTGAATTCTTGAAACGCTGCCGGAAATTGATGGGAGAGGAGACTCTGCTTATTGTGTCGTTGGCACTTTGTTTCGGTATGGTAGTGATGGCGGCTCATACAGGATTTTCTGCTGCATTTGGTGCATTTATAATGGGATCTATTCTGGCGGAAACAATCGAGGCGGAATCCATAGACCGGCTGGTGAAACCGGTAAAGGATCTTTTTGGAGCTATCTTTTTCGTATCGGTCGGTATGATGGTGGATCCTGCAATGATTGTAGAATATGCCGTACCTATTATAGTTATTACTTTGGCTGTTATCTTGGGACAGGCCGTTTTTGGTACATTCGGTGTTATTCTCTCCGGAAAGCCTTTAAAGACGGCTATGCAATGCGGCTTTAGTTTAACGCAGATCGGCGAATTTGCGTTTATTATTGCTTCTTTGGGAGTCTCTTTGCATGTAACGAGTGATTTTCTGTATCCGATAGTGGTAGCGGTTTCTGTGATTACTACTTTCCTGACTCCTTATATGATTCGTTTTGCCGAGCCGGCTTCTACTTTTGTGGATGCTCATCTTCCGGAATCATGGAAAAAAATAATGATGCGTTATTCTTCCGGTTCGCAAACAGCTCTGAATCACGAGAATTTGTGGAAGAAGCTAATCTTGTCAATGGTACGTATAACAGTTGTTTATTCAATTGTCAGTATGTCGATTATTGCACTTTCTTTTCGTTTTGTTGTGCCATTCTTTAAAGAGAATCTGCCTCATTTCTGGGCATCGTTGTTGGGAGCGGTATTTATGATTCTGTGTATTGCTCCTTTCTTGCGTGCCATTATGGTGAAGAAAAATCATTCGGTTGAGTTTATGACCTTATGGCATGATAGCCGTGCCAACCGCGCGCCGCTGGTATCGACAATCGTGATTCGTATTATGATAGCGGCACTTTTTGTCATCTTTGTTATTTCCGGATTATTTAAGGCGTCTATCGGATTGATTATTGGAGTGGCTGTACTTATTGTATTGTTGATGGTATGGTCTCGCCGTTTGAAAAAGCAATCGATATTGATTGAACGTCGTTTCTTCCAGAATCTCCGTTCCAGAGATGTACGTGCAGAGTATCTGGGAGAGAAAAAGCCGGAGTATGCCGGTCGTTTGTTGTCGCATGATTTGCATCTTGCCGATATGGAAATTCCGGGTGAATCCAGTTGGGCGGGAAAGACATTGATGGAGCTGAACTTGGGGAAGAAGTTTGGAGTTCATGTTGCTTCTATTCTTCGTGGAAAGAGGAGGATTAATATCCCCGGTGGTTCTGTTCGTCTGTTTCCAATGGATAAGATACAGGTGATAGGGACGGATGAACAATTAAGTGTGTTTAATGAGGCGATGCAAAACGGAGCGAAGATAGACTGGGAGGTTTATGAAAAGAGCGAGATGGCTTTGAAGCAGTTTATCATTGACAGTGATTCTGTTTTTCTGGGTAAAACGATTCGTGAATCGGGTATCCGCGACAAATATCATTGTATGATAGCCGGTGTTGAAAGTGAAGACGGTACACTGATGGTTCCTGATGTAAATGCTCCACTCGAAGAAGGCGATGTTGTTTGGGTGGTAGGCGAAAAAGAGGATGTGTACCAATTAGTCGATCAAAAAAACGAAAAAGTACAAGCCGGATAAGAATGGAATACTTATTTTTGCAACGATAAAAACTTAAAATAATAATATCATGAAGAGTGATCCGAAAGAATGTCTGTATTGCCAGAACAATGAAACGCTGCATAATCTGATGATTGAGATTGCGCAATTGAGTGTGTCACGTGTGTTTTTGTTTAAGGAACAAACCTACCGTGGACGTTGTCTTGTTTCTTATAAAGACCATGTGAACGATTTGAATGAATTGAGTGATGAAGACCGTAATGCTTTTATGGCAGATGTAGCGCGTGTCACTCGTGCCATGCAAAAAGCTTTCCAGCCGGAAAAGATTAATTATGGTGCTTACTCGGATAAATTGTCTCATTTGCATTTTCATTTAGCACCTAAATATGTGGATGGACCTGATTATGGAGGTATATTCCAAATGAACCCGGGAAAGGTTTATCTGACTGACGCAGAATATCAGGAACTGATTGATGCTGTTAAAGCGAATCTGTAAAAAGAAAGGGCGAACTGCAACTCTATAAGTGGTAAGCTATACAAATCGTAAACAATGAACGGTGAGCAAGCCTGTGGATATAACGCAGTCTGTTCACCGTTCATTGTTTACGATTCATCGTTTTTCTATTTATCCTATTCTTCAAAATCGAAATCAAAGTCAAAATCATCCATAAACTCTGGAGTTGTAAATTCTTCCAGTTCCCGGCGATCTTTCTTGGTCGGGCGTCCGGTTCCACGTGCCCGGTCTACGAATCCGCTGATTTTGCTCATTTCAAGTAATTCATATTGATCGGGAGTCGTTACATTTTCCATCATTTCCGATACCAGTTTGGCTCCTACACGTTTCTCAATCGGTTGTAATACTTTGAATGAGTATGTGATAGGTGGTTTCTTCACTTGAATAACATCACCCGGTTTTATCATACGGGCAGCTTTGACCAGCGAACCGTTGATGGTAATACGTCCTTTTTTGCAGGCTTCTGCTGCAATCGTACGTGTCTTGAAGATGCGGACAGCCCACATCCATTTATCTATTCTTGCTTCAGCCATTTTAGTTAGTTATTTAGTGATAAATAATTAGTCGGTTAGTGGACGTTATCATTGATCGCTAACCGTTCATTGTTATCTTTATTTTTTATAGAACAGGTTCATTATTTCTTGTTGAACTGGTTCATTGTGATATCGATACCGGCAAGACAGAAACTTTTGATAATTTCCCCTGCCATCTCCAGTCTTTCATCCATTGTCTTCCAGTCTTCATCAGTGAAGTGACCGAGTACGTAATCGATTTGTCCGCCACGTGGAAAATCACTCCCGATTCCAAAACGCAGACGGGCATAGTTTTGAGTGCCCAGAGTGGCGGCAATATGCTTTAATCCGTTATGGCCTGCATCACTTCCTTTTCCTTTTAGGCGTAACGTTCCGAAAGGAAGAGCCAGATCATCTACTACGATCAGCACATTTTCCAATGGAATATTTTCTTTCCGCATCCAATAGCGAACGGCCAATCCACTCAGGTTCATAAAAGTCGATGGCTTGAGCAGGATCAACTGACGTCCTTTGATGGAAAAGCTGGTGGTGAATCCATAGCGTCCATCCATAAAAGGAGGAGCATTGTTAATTCTGGCCAATGCTTCTACTGTCATGAATCCGATATTATGTCGGGTTTCATGATACTCGGGACCAATGTTTCCCAGTCCGACAACTAAATATTTTATCATCGTTTTTCCGTAAAACAGTTCATTAATATAGAAAGAGAAACGCAGATTAATACAAATTAATGCAGACTGAACATCTGCTTTAATCTGCATTAATCTGCGTTTGAAGTATATCTCTTTACAGGGATAATCTCAATTACTTGCCAGCGGCTGCTGCTGCACCTCTTGCTGCACGAGTCAACTTAACAGCACATACAACGGCTTCTTTAGCACTAATCAGTTCAAGGCCTTCGAAGCTCAATTCGCCAACTTTAACAGTCTTGCCCAATCCCAGGTGAGAAACGTTAACGATCAGTTTCTCAGGAATTACATTGTACAAAGCTTTCACTTTGATCTTACGCATCTGCAGTGCAAGTTTACCACCGGCTTTCACACCTTCTGCAAGACCTTCCAACTGTACAGGTACTTCCATTACGATAGGTTTAGCTTCGTCAATCTGATAGAAGTCAACGTGCAGGATAGTATCTTTTACCGGATGGAACTGAATATCTTTCAGGATAGCGTTTACTTTTTTGCCATCGATAACCAAGTCTACAACGTAGATGTGCGGAGTATAAACTAAGTTACGAAGTCCTTCGTTAGTCACTGTGAAGTGAACTACTTCATTACCTCCGTAAAGTACACAAGGTACACCACCGTTTTTACGAATTTCTTTCAAAGCTCTAGCTTGTTCAGAAGAGCGTTCTGCAATTGTTCTTGCAGTTCCTTTTACTTCAATTGATTTCATTTCTTTAAAAATTTGTGTTACTCTAAATTAAGTTAGCTTGCTTAATTCACCATCACACGATGTGGATTATCACACGATGTTGCAAAAAAGCGGTGCAAAAGTACGTCTTTTTTTTGAAATATCAAAGAGTTACTTTCTTAAAAGTCAATATCGATCTTAATTTCGTTCTCTAACTTGTTTTCCCGGGCTTCTTCGATTGCTTTCTGTTCACTTTCTTCATCCGCTTCGGTGTTCAGGCGGGCGATGTATTCGTTCGCATCACTGCACTCAATGAAGTTGACTGCTTCTTCGAGTCCTGCCATAAACTTCTGAAAGTCCTCCCTATATAGGAAGATTTTGTGTTTTTCGAAACTAACCTGAGAATCGTCACCTTCTCCCGTTATCACTTTCTTACTCTCTGTAATAGCCAGGAACATTTCATCTTTACGATTCTTCTTTACGTCAAGGTAATAGATGCGTTTACCTGCTTTAATGGACTTGGAGAATACAATCTCCTTATCATTCATGTCTGCGCTCATTTTCTTTTTTAAATCTTCCATATCTTTCGGTCCGTTTATAATCGGCCTCAAAATTGGATATTTTTTTTAAACTGTCAAAAGAAAAAGCGCAGAGAATCAAATACTGCATTAAAAAATGTGATTTATTAGTGGAAACTCATTAAAAATATCTACTTTTGCAGTTCGATAACAACAGTATTAATTTGAATTATGATCAACAGAGTTCTTATTCGTCTTAAGATTATACAGATAGTATATGCCTATTATCAAAATGGCAGCAAAAATCTAGACTCAGCGGAGAAAGAGTTATTCTTTAGTCTTTCAAAGGCGTATGACCTTTATAATTATTTGCTAATGCTGATGATAGCATTGACAGAGTATGCACAAAAACGTATTGATGCGGCAAAAGCTAAATTGGCACCTACGAAAGAGGAGTTGTATCCCAACAGGAAGTTCGTAGATAACAAGTTTATTGCTCAATTGGAAGTCAATAAGCAATTGGTAGAGTTTATAGCCAATCAAAAAAGAACCTGGGCAAACGACCAGGACTTCATCAAGGAACTTTATGAGAAAATTGTAGAAACCGATATCTATAAAGATTATATGGCTTCTGACGACCACTCATACGAGGCCGATCGTGAATTATGGAGAAAACTCTATAAAACATACATCTTTAATAATGATTCTCTCGATCAGGTATTGGAAGATCAGAGTCTGTATTGGAATGATGACAAAGAAATTGTAGATACATTCGTCCTGAAAACGATCAAACGTTTTGATGAAAAGAAGGGTGCCAACCAGGAACTGCTTCCGGAATTTAAGGATGACGAAGATCAAGAGTTTGCACGTCGTCTGTTCCGTCGTACTATTTTGAATTCCGACTATTACCGTCATTTGGTTAGTGAGAATACAAAAAATTGGGATCTGGACCGTATTGCATTTATGGATGTTATCATTATGCAGACTGCATTAGCAGAAATTCTTAGTTTCCCGAACATTCCGGTCAGTGTTTCGTTAAATGAATATGTAGAGATAGCGAAGTTGTATAGCACAGCTAAAAGCGGTAGCTTTATCAACGGTACACTGGATGGAATAGTTAATCAATTAAAAAAAGAAGGTAAGTTGACTAAAAACTGATACCTTTGTCCATATAGTAGAAACTAAAACAGATTATTTATGAACGTATTGACTGTATTATTGCAAGCTCCTGCCGGTGCTGCCGGAGGTGGAAGTATGATGTGGATCATGCTGATAGCTATGTTTGTTATCATGTATTTCTTTATGATCCGTCCTCAGAATAAGAAGCAAAAAGAAATAGCAAATTTCCGTAAATCTCTTCAGGTAAATCAGAATGTGATTACTGCAGGTGGTATCCACGGAACAATCAAGGAAATTACTGACGATTACATAGTACTTGAGATTGCTTCTAATGTAAAGATTAAAATAGACAAGAATTCTATTTTCGCTGATGCTTCAGCTGCTAGCAATCAATCTAAATAATAGTTGATAAATAAGTGCCTATGTTTGATCGTAGGAAAATAGAATATACATATTTAAAACTATCAAAGAAAATTAAGGATTTTCTGCTCAGTGATAAGAGCAGAGAGTTCTTAATTTTTTTATTTTTCTTCTTGATAGCCGGTGGATTTTGGCTGCTTCAGACTTTGAATAGTGACTATGAAGCGGAGTTTTCCATTCCGGTGCGAATGAAAGATGTTCCCAATAATGTAGTGCTGACTTCGGAACCGCCTTCCGAACTTCGCGTCAGAGTGAAAGATAAAGGTACGGTGCTGCTCAATTATATGCTGGGGAAAAGTTTTTTCCCGGTAAATCTAGGTTTTCTTGATTATAAAGGAAAAGATAATCATGTGAAGATTTACGCATCTGATTTTGAGAAAAAGATATTGAGTCAATTGAATGTGTCTTCCAAAATTCTTTCAATCAAGCCGGATACATTAGAGTATATCTATTCTGAAGGAAAGTCTAAGTTAGTACCTGTCCGCTTTCAGGGAAAAGTGACAGCCGGACTTCAATATTATGTATCAGATACGATTTGTAATCCGGACTCTGTATTAGTTTATGCTCCGGAAGGAATTCTGGATACTATTACCACCGCATATACTCAAAAGATAAACCTGGAGAATATTTCAGATACAACCCGGCGACGAATTCCGCTGAATTCTGAAAGAGGAGTGAAGTTTGTTCCGGCTTCGGTAGAAATGACCTTTCCGGTAGATATTTATACGGAGAAAACAGTAGAGGTGCCATTGCACGGAGTTAATTTCCCAGCCGATAAGGCATTACGTACCTTCCCTTCCAAAGTTCAGATAACTTTCCAGGTGGGGTTAAAGCGGTTCCGCAGCATAAAAGCAAGCGATTTTATCATCAATATTTCTTACGAAGAGTTGTTGAAGCTCGGTTCTGATAAATATACGGTTAAATTGAAGTCGTTTCCGAGCGGAATCAATCAAATCCGTATTGTTCCTGAGCAAGTAGACTTCTTGATAGAACAAATTACTTCTAATGTCGATTAAGATTGGTATAACCGGTGGTATCGGTAGCGGGAAAAGTGTGGTTTCCAGATTATTTGGAATAATGGGAATTCCTGTTTATATTTCAGATATAGAAGCAAAGCGTATCACGCAGACAGATCCGGTGATTTGTCAGGAACTTTGTGCGCTGGTCGGTCAGGATGTGTTTCAAAATGGTGTGTTGAATCGTTCTTTGCTGGCATCCTATATGTTCGGTCATCCGAATCGTGTGCAGAAAGTGAATGAAATTATTCATCCACAGGTGAAAGAAGATTTTCGTCGGTGGGCTGCCCGGTTTGGTGGTGAACAATTGGTAGGTATGGAGTCTGCCATACTTGTGGAAGCCGGTTTTAGGAGTGAAGTTGATTTTCTGGTTATGGTGTATGCGCCGCTGGAAGTGAGAGTGGAGCGCGCCATAAAACGGGATTGTTCATCGAGAGAACAGGTGATGAAGCGTATTGAGGCACAAATGAGTGATGAAGTTAAGAGAAGTCATGCTGATTTCGTGATAGTCAATGATGATGAAACACCGTTAATTCCGCAGGTTTTGGAGCTTATTTCTTTGCTATCTAAAAATAATCATTACCTTTGCTCCGCAAAAAATAATTAATAAATAAAAGGATATATACTATGTTGAAGACTATCTTGTCTATCTCAGGTAAACCGGGATTATACAAACTTATTTCGCAAGGAAAAAATATGTTGATTGTTGAATCAGTCAATGCTGAGAAGAAACGTTTCCCCGCTTATGGTAATGAAAAAATTATTTCTTTGGCCGATATAGCAATGTATACGGACGATGCAGAAGTGCCTTTGTATGATGTGCTGGAAGCTATAAAAGAGAAAGAGAAATCAGCGCAGGCTTCTATCGACCCGAAAAAGGCTACTCCTGAACAATTGCGTGAATACTTGGCTGAAGTATTACCAAACTTTGATCGTGAACGCGTATATGTAGCAGATATCAAGAAATTGGTAGCTTGGTATAACATCTTGATTTCTAATGGAATCACAGAATTTAAACCGGAAGGTGAAGTTAAGGAAGAAGCAGCTGCAGAATAATCTGTACCGTTTATTTAATCAAAAATAGAGAACATGATAAGCATTTTAAATGCTTATCATGTTTTTTCGTATAAACACTTGTATGTTCAGAAAAAAATTAGTATTATTTGGGTAATCTTTTACTAAAATAAATATCTTCTACTTATATTGTAAATAATGATGCTTTTTTATGTATCTTTGTCGCTGTTCACTATTCTTGGGAATAGCAGTAGTGAACGGTGAATAACAATAGAGAACAAAAGCGTTATAAAGATATTATTCAAGACTTGAGATCTGGACAATATTGAACTACTTAGGAATAATGTTTAAACGCTCGTGTTCTGCCATGTATGTAAATATGTGGTTGAACATTAGTTGTTTTGCATGATTTGGCTAGTAGATGTCTAAAACGTCAAGGGGGGATAATTGTAGTAAGTTCCCACGCTTTTTATTTTTAATAGCCTTCTAGGGGAGCAGACGGTTTTTGATATAGGGTATGGAGACAATAACAAATAAAGAAGTAAACGTCCGTTTGGACAATGAAAAAGGGACATTATGCCTGACAGGTTTGTTGGCAGGTACAATGGTATTCCTTTACGATTCACAGGGAGAATTAAAAGGCAAACATAAATTTGCTTTGCCTTCATTGACTATGGAAATCCCTCAACAGGGTACCTATGTTTTGGTAATGAGCCATCCGAATTGCCAACCGGAAGTCCGGAGATTTACATATTCAGGGATATAAATAATACCGGTATGCTTCTTATCAAGCATACCGGCATTCTATTTAAATGGAAACTCTTAATTTCTGAATACCAATCCGTCTCCACCAGCGTCAACGGTAATTGCTTTGCTGCGGTCGACTTCTTGGGAAAGTAACTTTTTGGATAGATCGTTCAACAGATAACGTTGAATAGCCCTCTTTACCGGACGAGCTCCAAATTCTGGATCATATCCCACTTGAGATAAGAAGTCCAATGCTCCTTCCGTTAGTTTCAGTTCCACTCCGTTTTCGGCAAGCATTTTCTGAACTCCCTTGATTTGTAAGAGTACAATCTGCTTGATTTCCTTCTCATTCAATGGTAAGAACATGATCGTTTCATCAATACGGTTCAGGAATTCCGGGCGAATCGTCTTTTTCAACATATTCATGACTTCCTTTTTCGTTTCTTCAATCACTTCTTCTTTATTGGAACCGTGCAACTTCTCCATCTGACTTTGTATATAAGAACTGCCCATATTCGAAGTCATGATGATGATTGTATTTTTGAAGTTGACCACCCTTCCTTTATTGTCAGTCAGTCGTCCGTCATCCAATACCTGTAACAGGATATTGAAAACATCCGGATGAGCTTTTTCTATCTCGTCAAACAGGACAACAGAGTAAGGTTTTCGACGTATAGCTTCTGTCAGCTGACCGCCTTCATCATATCCTACGTATCCCGGAGGCGCTCCGACTAAACGGGAAACACTGTGCTTTTCCTGATACTCGCTCATGTCGATACGAGTCATCATCGTTTCGTCATCGAACAGGAATTCCGCCAATGCCTTCGCCAGTTCGGTCTTACCTACACCGGTGGTTCCGAGGAAAATGAACGAGCCAATCGGACGTTTCGGATCCTGTAATCCGGCACGACTACGGCGCACGGCATCTGCCACGGCTTCAATCGCTTCATCCTGACCGATTACACGTTGATGGAGTTCTTCTTCCAGGTGCAATAGTTTGTCTTTCTCACTTTGCAGCATCTTGCTGACAGGAATACCTGTCCAACGGGAAACAACATCGGCAATGTCCTCCGCATCTACCTCTTCCTTAATCATGGCCTTATCGCCTTGCATATCACGTAGCTGCTTTTGAGTATCTTCTATCTCTTTGTCCAAAGCCTGAAGTTTACCGTAACGGATTTCGGCTACTTTACCATAGTCACCTTCACGTTCAGCTTTTTCTGCTTCAAATTTAAGATTCTCTATCTCAACCTTATTCTGCTGGATTTTATCCATCAGCGTTTTTTCACTCTGCCATTTGGCTTTAAAGGACTTTTCCTGTTCTTTAAGTTCGGCAAGCTCCTTACCGATGATTTCCAGTTTCGGTTTATCGTTTTCACGTTTGATAGCTTCCCGTTCGATTTCCAACTGCTTGATTTTGCGGGAGATTTCATCCAGTTCTTCAGGAACAGAATCTACCTCCATACGCAGTTTAGCTGCGGCTTCATCCATCAGGTCAATGGCTTTGTCCGGCAGGAAACGGTCGGTGATATAACGGCTGCTCAATTCGACGGCTGCAATGATTGCATCATCTTTGATACGTACATGGTGATGGTTCTCGTAACGCTCTTTTAGTCCACGAAGGATAGAAATGGTACTCAAGTTGTCCGGTTCATCCACTTGTACGATTTGGAAACGACGCTCCAAAGCTTTGTCCTTTTCGAAGTATTTTTGATATTCGTCGAGGGTTGTTGCTCCGATGGAACGTAATTCTCCACGAGCTAAGGCAGGTTTTAGAATGTTTGCGGCATCCATGGCGCCCTCACCCTTGCCGGCTCCTACCAGTGTATGAATCTCATCAATGAACAGAATAATATCACCTTCTGATTTCTTCACTTCATTGACAACTGATTTCAGCCGTTCTTCAAACTCACCTTTATACTTTGCACCGGCAACCAGTGCCCCCATATCCAGTGAATAGACCTGTTTGTTTTTCAGGTTTTCAGGTACATCTCCTCGAAGAATACGATGTGCCAAGCCTTCTACGATCGCTGTCTTACCAGTTCCCGGTTCACCGATTAGAATCGGGTTGTTTTTTGTACGGCGGCTCAATATCTGGAGTACCCGGCGGATTTCTTCATCACGTCCGATTACAGGATCCAGTTTTCCGCTACGGGCAGCTTCATTCAGGTTGATAGCGTACTTTTCCAATGATTGATAAGTGTCTTCACTGGATTGTGATGTTACTTTTTCTCCTTTCCTCAACTCGCTGATGGCATTGCGTAATTCTTTTTCCGTCATACCGGCATCTTTCAAGATAGTGGAGACGGTACTTTTCACAGTCAGCAATGCTAGTATGATATGCTCTAATGAAACAAACTCATCGCCCATTTCTTTAGAATACTGTGTTGCTTTCTGCAATACTTCGTTAGATTCACGACTCAGATACGGTTCTCCGCCGGATACTTTTGGCAGGGAGTCGATCTGTTTGTCGACAACAAGAGCTACCTGCTGTCCGTTCATGCCAAGTTTCTGGAAGATGAAGTTAGTGACATTTTCACCCACCTTCATTACTCCCTGCATGATGTGGACAGGTTCAATGGCTTGTTGTCCCCGGCTTTGTACCAGGTTCACGGCCTCCTGTACCGCTTCTTGAGATTTGATGGTAAAATTGTTAAAGTTCATATCTTTGTTCTCCTTTCTTATTTCACGTTTTTAATAACACCTAAGAGGGCGCAAAAGATTTGCCAAGTATAAAAATATGACAAAATAGCATGAGTATTAAGGAGTTAAAGGACAAAATGACCTTTTTATCTGGGAGTAACTGACGAATTTGCTATAAAATATCATTTGTTACCTGATACGCTTGTTTGTGTAATCTTAGCCTGTGATGAAAGAAAATAAATATTGAAAAGTGGATAAATAAAAGTATTGTAGTATCTTTATCCGCTGTAATAATATAGATGGTATATGAGTGATAAGCCCCAAATAAAACTTGCTGAAACAGTGGTGTTGATTGACGCTGCTTTTTTGAATTTTGTAATAACGGATATAAAAGGATATTTTGAAGAAACTTTGCATCGTTCTTTACAAGAGATAGACCTTTCGATGTTGACCACCTATATAACCTTGGATGCAGGGATTACAGAAGGGAAGAACGAGGTGCAATTTCTTTTTGTGTATGATAAAGAATCCAGTCGATTGCAATATTGCCAACCTTCCGATTTGCAGGAAGAATTGAATGGAGTTGCGTTTCAGAGCCCTTATGGTGAATATTCTTTTGCTAGCGTTCCGTCGGAAGGAATGGTGTCAAGAGAAGATTTGTTTTTGGATTTACTCTCTATCGTTTCCGATTCGGCAGACGTGAAAAGGATGATCGTTATTTCTTTCAATGAGGAGTATGGAAAGAAAGTGACTGATGCTTTGCATGAAGTGAAAGGTAAAGAGGTCATTCAATTCCGTATGAATGAGCCGGAACTTCCGGTGGATTATAAATGGGATATGCTGGCTTTCCCTGTCATGCAGGCGTTGGGGATAAAAGCGGAAGAATTGCAATAACTATTGTGCTTTTATTCTTTCTGTAATTCATTATTCGTCATTGATTTCTTAACTGTTAATCATAATTGCCGTGTCCGATTTTCGTTTAAAAGTATTTCAGAGCGTAGCGAAGAATCTAAGCTTTACGAAGGCTTCGCAAGAATTGTTTGTCAGCCAACCTGCTATCACCAAACATATTCAGGAACTGGAGACTTACTATCAAGCTCGTTTGTTCGACCGTCAAGGGAGCAAAATCTCACTGACTAAGGCCGGAGAATTGCTGCTGAAACATAGCGAGAAAATCCTGGACGATTATAAACAGTTGGAATATGAGATGCATCTGTTGCATAATGAATATATCGGTGAACTGAAATTGGGAGCCAGTACTACGATTGCACAATATGTACTTCCTCCTTTGTTGGCGAACTTTATAGCCAAGTTTCCGCAAATTAATCTTTCTTTGATTAATGGAAATTCCCGTGGAGTGGAAGCTGCCTTGCAAGAGCATCGGATTGATTTGGGACTGGTCGAAGGGATCTTCCGCTTACCTAATCTGAAATATACTCCATTTTTGCAAGATGAACTGGTTGCCGTGGTGCATACACAGAGTAAGTTAGCTGTCTCGGATGAGATTACTCCGGAAGATTTGCTGAATATTCCTTTGGTTTTGCGGGAGAGGGGTTCCGGTACATTAGATGTATTTGAACGTGCCTTATTGCAACATAATCTCAAACTTTCTTCTTTAAATGTATTGATGTATCTCGGTAGTACAGAGAGTATCAAACTTTTTTTGGAACATACGGACTGTATGGGAATTGTTTCTATCCGTTCGGTGCATAAAGAGCTTGTAGCTGGTAATCTCCGTGTAGTCGAAATAAAAGGAATGCCGATGCTGCGCGAATTTAACTTTGTACAACTGCAAGGGCAGGAGGGAGGATTGTCACAGGTATTTATGCGTTTCGCCGGACATCATAGTAAAAGCCTGTAAGTTTGTCTTTTTCTCTCGTGCAGGCTTAGGGTCTCCAGAATCAGAAAAATGATTTTCATTTCTCATATTCTCATAATCACTATATAATAATTTTATAACCAGTTGATTACCGAATGAGAAACGTTTTGAGAAAGCCTATTTCTCATAGTTTCTTTAGTGAAATAGGCCTCAAAACAGTTATTTCTCATCTATTTCCGGGGTATTTCTCATACTGTTATTCACTTTGTTCAGCTATTTTTTTCTTTATATATACCCTGTGTGCTCCTCTTCCAGTGATTTCTATTCCAGAATCCGGTTGATGGCCCCACTGTCTTAGTTCGTTGGTTGCTGCTGTTTGCAACAATCCTGTTAGTTTGCGATATTCCCAAACAGTCAGGAAGGGATGTTCGTCCAGATACTTTAAAGCTAATGCCAGTCGTTGTTCCGGTGTGAATTTTTTAGAGGAGCGTTGTTTTTTCCAGGGTGCTCTTTCCAGTTGGCATCTTTCGCTGATATTTCTCACCATTTCTCGGTCTACCCGAAAGTTTACACCTCCTATAAAGATACTTTGTGCGTTGCGATGAGTTCCACCTTCTTCCGGATCTTCCCGCTCCTTGTCTCTGCCTAAGGTAAGAGAGGGAGTAAACGTTCCTATTCCGTCTATTTTTACTGAACGTCCTTCTGCCATCAAATGCGCCATTTCAATGGCGGTTTGAAGTAGTACGCCTTCTATGTCTCCTGCACTGAATCCACTGACGTCACCAACTCGTTGCGCTAACTCTTTTATGCTTGCATTATCTATCCGCGCAAATTTAGGATAAGTAATTCTTTTGCCTGTTTTCTGAAGATCGGGCATCTCCTCTATGATATATCTTGCCATATCATCTATTGTTTAAAGTGTTAATAGATAAGTTCTTTTGTATTAGAGGCAAACTTCCTTTCTTCTAATAGTAAAGTTCTTGTTGATTAATTATAAACTATAAATGCAACTTTTGTTTTTATAATTGAAGCTTGCATTTATAAAAACAAAGCTTTCATTTTTATAATCAAAGCTTGCATTTATAGTTTGTTCCTATGCAAAGATAAGTTTTCTATTTGACAAAAAGAAGTTTATCCTTAATAAAGAAGAAGTTTTCTATTAATAGTTTGAGAGGGAATGAAGATGATTAACGAGAAAGGATATAGCGGGATTTTATGCTTAATATATTATTTCCTAAAAAGTGGATGCAATGCTTCTGTTAGTTTTTAGAAAAGTGTATATTTGTAATATTATGAGTCATACTAATATCATGCAAGCTGAAGAAAATGATTTGGTAAACATTTTATCTTTGCAAAAGAAATCTTTTATGGTGGTGGCCGAACGAATGAATAAATTCGATTTTCCCCCTTTGTTGCAAAATCAGGATGAGATTTGTGATGAGTATCAGACAGGCATTATTCTAAAATACGTATCAGATGATGGACAGATTGTAGGTTCTGTCAGGGGATGTATGGATGAAAATAGAGTATGTCATATTGGTAAATTGATAGTGCATCCCGATTTTCAGAATAAAGGCATAGGTAGAGAACTTATGACTGAAATAGAACGATTATTTCCTCACTGTCATAAGTTCTCTCTTTTTACGGGCGAAGAGACACCCAATACTTTGCATCTATATAGCAAAGTCGGTTATAATATTGTATGTAGAAAAGAAATGGAGGGTATCAGCATGATTATTATGGAAAAAGAAAAACTTACTTATAGAGATTTTACGTCTGACGATTTAGAAACTGTTTGTAAATTACCTCGAAACAAGCAGGAACTGTTTTTTATGTTTCCTAAAGCTGATTTTCCTTTAACAATCGATCAATTAAAGAATACAATAAAAGATAGATTTGATTCGACTGTTGTTTTATTTAATAATGAAGTAGTAGGGTTTGCAAACTTCTATGAGGTAAGAGAATCTCAATATTGTGCTATTGGAAATGTAATAGTAAGTCCTTGTTTTCGTAATCGTGGTGTTGGCACATTTCTGATAAATACTATGGAATATATTGGGAAAAAGCAATATAATGTATCGGAGCTTCATTTGTCTTGCTTTGATACTAATACGAATGGGCTTCTGTTATATACTAAATTAGGATATAAACCCTATGAAATAGAGAAGTATATTAATAAGGAAAACGAAGTCTCGGCTTTAATAGAATTGAAAAAAGTGCTGTGATTCGAAATAAATCACTTATTTGATTCTATTATCTCCTGAAAGTATGATAACTTAAAAAAAATGCGAGAAGTATCTATGACTGACTATAACTTACAACGATTTTTAGATGCTCAGCGAGGGGATTATGAACAAGCCCTTGCAGAAGTTAGAAACGGGCGGAAATATTCCCATTGGATTTGGTATATATTTCCTCAACTGAAAGGATTGGGCGTGAGTTATAATTCACAGTATTATGGTCTTAGCGGCAAAGAAGAGGCTGAAGCATATCTTGCCCATCCAATTTTGGGAGAAAGACTGCGTGAAATAACGTCTGTTTTTCTTCAATTGAAGAATAAAACGGCGCAGGAAGTTTTCGGTCCGTTAGATGCGGTGAAAGTATTGTCATGCATGACGCTTTTTAATGAAGTTGCTTCGGATGATTTGTTTCAGCAAGTGATCGACCGTTATTATCAGGGTAAAGTGGATGAGACAACAAAAAGAAAATTGGAATAATAACTAATACTAATTTATATGGGCTGTTTAATGAATTTATTATGGCTGTTGCTTGGTGGTATCTTTACCGCTGTCGAATACCTCATTTCGAGTTTATTGATGATGCTGACCATTATCGGCATTCCTTTTGGAATGCAAACATTGAAGTTGGCCGGACTTGCTTTATGGCCTTTCGGTAAAGAAGTCAGAAGTGGGAACCGTTCCGGTGGCTGCCTCTATATATTGATGAATATCCTGTGGATATTTCTGGGTGGCATTTGGATTTGTCTGTCACATTTGGTTTTCGGGGCTATATTGTGCATTACCATTATCGGAATCCCTTTTGGATTGCAACACTTCAAGTTGGCATCTTTGGCATTATCGCCTTTTGGGAAAGACATTGTAACAGTGTAAGAGTAGTTGGGAGAGAGTATGCCTATAATTAAAAGTTATAATGCATAATTAGAAACTATTGGTGGGTCTTGATTGTTTACCGTACCTTTGCACCCGGAAAACGATTAAAGACAAAAAGATATGATTTCAACAGCTACAAAAACTTTGCAGGCAAATAATAAGATGATTTATATTGCGCTGCTTTCCACTCTGACTTTCTTCCTGTTTTTAGACTATATTCCGGGATTGGAAGCATGGTCGGCTTGGGTAACTCCTCCCGTTGCTTTGTTCCTCGGACTTATTTTTGCATTAACTTGCGGACAAGCACATCCAAAGTTTAATAAGAAAACATCGAAATATCTGTTGCAATATTCAGTAGTAGGACTGGGATTCGGTATGAACCTTCATTCTGCTTTAGCTTCCGGTAAGGAAGGTATGGAATTTACGGTCATTTCAGTAATCGGAACATTGGTAATTGGCTGGTTCATCGGACGTAAATTGTTTAAAATAGATCGGAATACAGCTTATCTTATCAGTTCGGGAACCGCTATCTGTGGTGGTAGTGCTATCGCAGCAGTGGGACCGGTGTTGAAAGCGAAGGACAGTGAAATGTCTGTGGCATTAGGTACAATCTTTATCTTGAACGCTATTGCACTTTTCATTTTCCCTGCCATTGGTCATGCATTGAATATGGATCAACAACAGTTTGGAACATGGGCAGCTATTGCCATTCATGATACCAGTTCTGTAGTAGGCGCGGGAGCTGCCTATGGTGAAGAAGCATTGAAAGTGGCTACTACTATCAAATTGACCCGTGCTCTTTGGATTATCCCGATGGCTTTTGCTACTTCCTTTATTTTCAAGAGTAAAGGACAAAAGATAAGTATTCCATGGTTTATCCTCTTCTTCGTATTGGCATTGGTGGTAAATACTTATTTACTGGATGGAGTGCCACAATTAGGAGCAGCTATCAACGGTATTGCCCGTAAGACTTTGACGATAACTATGTTCTTCATCGGTGCTTCTCTTTCTATTGATGTTTTGAAAGCCGTTGGAATTAAACCTCTGATTCAAGGAATATTGCTTTGGATAATTATCAGCTTGAGTACATTGGCATACATTTATTTTGTATAAGGGATAAAAGAGAGAATGATATAAAAAAGAAAAAGGTGGGAGAATGATCGTAAACGACTTTCTCCCACCTTTGTTTACTTAGCTTTCAGCCTACGGATAAACAGATCTAAAGCTATTTATTTCTTCTTCAATTCTTCAAAAATCAGTCCTTCCAGTTCTTCTGCCAATTCAGGATTATCCATAATGCATTGTTTAGCAGCATCACGCCCTTGTCCTAACTTAGTATCGTTGTAGCTATACCATGAACCGCTCTTTTTGATGATTCCCAAGTCAGCACCCAAGTCGATGATTTCTCCGGAGTGGGAGATACCTTCACCGAACATGATGTCAAATTCAGCTCTGCGGAAAGGAGGCGCTACTTTGTTCTTCACTACTTTCACTTTGGTCAGTTTACCAAGAATCTCTTCACCATCTTTGATAGGTTGACTACCACGGATATCCAGACGTACAGAAGCATAGAATTTCAATGCGTTACCACCAGTCGTTGTTTCCGGGTTACCGAACATAACGCCGATCTTCTCACGCAGCTGGTTGATGAAAATACAAGTCGTACGTGTCTTGCTCACAGCAGCTGTCAACTTACGGAGTGCCTGAGACATCAAACGTGCCTGAAGACCTACCTTGTTGTCACCCATGTCACCTTCGATTTCCGCTTTAGGGGTCAGTGCGGCTACAGAGTCGATAACGATGATGTCGATAGCAGAAGAACGGATCAGTTGTTCTGCAATTTCCAAAGCCTGTTCTCCGTTGTCCGGTTGAGAGATATAAAGATCATCAATGTTCACTCCCAGTTTAGATGCGTAGAAACGGTCGAAAGCGTGTTCGGCATCAATAAAAGCAGCGATACCGCCGGCCTTTTGTGCTTCAGCAATGGCGTGGATAGCCAATGTTGTTTTACCGGAAGACTCCGGGCCATAGATTTCGATGATTCTACCTCTAGGGTAACCTCCAACGCCAAGTGCCACGTTCAGGGCAATAGAGCCTGTCGGGATCACTTCTACTTGTTCAACACTATCATCACCCATTTTCATGATAGAACCTTTACCGAAGCTCTTTTCTATCTTTTCCATGGCAGCCTGTAAGGCTTTTAGTTTTTCGCTTGATGCCATTTTATTATCTGTTTCAAAATTAAGTTCATCTTTCTTTGCCATACCTTATTCTTATATAATTAATGGAGTTATTGATTTAAAATCTGTGAGGCATGTTCCTTGGTCTTCACTTCTTTGGGAGTGATAATCCGTTCTACGATTCCTTCTTCATTAATCAGGAAAGTAGTGCGGAAAGTACCCATGTAAGCACGTCCGTACAGTTTCTTTTCTCCCCATACTCCAAACTCTTCCACTAACCTTTTGTCAGTGTCGGCAATCAGGGTAAAAGGAAGATTGTTTTTTTCGATGAATTTCTGGTGCGACTTTTCATTGTCTACGCTGACACCGATTACTTCATAGCCGGCTTTACGTAGTTCGGAATAGTTGTCGCGCAGATTACACGCTTGTGCGGTGCAACCTGATGTACTGTCCTTCGGGTAGAAGTACAACACAATCTTTTTTCCTTTATAAGCACTTAAACGGATTTCTTCGCCTTTTTCATTGATGCCTAAGATTTCCGGTGCTTTATCTCCTACGTTTATCATAACTATCTTTTTAATGAATAAGTCTACTCTTATAATTCCAGATTTTTGTCGAACTCTTCATGCCAGGGAAGACCTTGCTTGTTGAGTTGTTCCATAAACGGATCCGGATTGAACTCTTCTACGTTGTTTACACCCGGACGCTTCCACTCACCTTTGAAGAACATCATGGCTCCGATCATTGCCGGAACTCCAGTGGTGTAGCTCACTCCTTGCATACCTGTTTCCCGGTAAGCTTCCTGATGGCTGCAATTGTTGTATACATAATAAGTACGTTCCTTGCCATCTTTCAAACCGCGGATACGACAACCGATAGAGGTTTCTCCTTCGTAGTTTTCTCCTAAATCCTGCGGGTTAGGCAATACAGCTTTCAAGAATTGCAGCGGCACAATCTTCACTCCGTTGTAATCAACTTCGTCGATTCGTGCCATACCGATGTTTTGGATAACGCGTAAGTGAGTTAAATACTCTTGTCCGAAAGTCATCCAGAAACGTGCACGTTTGATTGTCGGGTAATGTTTCACCAATGACTCTAGCTCTTCGTGATAAAGAAGATAAGAATCACGCGGACCGATGTTCGGATATGTCAGGTCTTTATGAATTTCCAGCGGACCGGTAGTTACCCATTTGCCATTTTCATAATAGCGTCCGTTCTGCGTAATTTCGCGGATGTTGATTTCCGGATTGAAGTTCGTAGCAAATGCTTTATGGTGGTTACCCGCATTACAGTCTACAATGTCCAGATATTGAATCTCATCAAAATAATGTTTAGCTGCATAAGCGGTATAGATGCCACTTACTCCCGGGTCGAATCCGCAACCGAGAATAGCTGTCAGACCTGCTTCTTTGAAGCGATCGTGATAAGCCCATTGCCAACTGTATTCAAAGTGAGCTTCATCCTTCGGCTCGTAGTTAGCGGTGTCCAGATAGTTCACTCCAGCTTTCAGACAAGCTTCCATAATAGTCAGATCCTGATAAGGGAGAGCCACATTAATCACCATTTCCGGTTTGAAATCGTTGAATAAGGCTACCAGCTCATCTACATTGTCTGCATCAACTTTAGCTGTTTTTATATTGGGGTTACCTATTGCCTCGACGATTTTATCGCATTTCTCTTTCGTACGACTGGCAATCATGATATCTGTAAATACATCGGCATTTTGTGCCACTTTGTGCGCAACGACAGTGCCAACACCGCCCGCACCAATAATAAGAACTCTACCCATTTCGTTAATTGCGAATTAAAATATTAAGAATATTGGAATTGTTAGCTTTGCAAATATACGTGATTATTTTCAGATAATCATTCGCAGCTACCCCTTTTTATTTGTAACGCTGCAAGGTTCCATTTTCAAATTCCAGTGTTTTGCCATTGTAAAACCAAGTTTCGAAACGATTGTCTTTTTTTAGCTCGATTTCTATCGGATCACCAATGGACAAACGGCATTCCACTGTACTCATGCCCGTCTCCAGATCTCCCCGGGAGATAATCTGCCAACGATTTTCTGTGATACCCGGATATTTTTTATGTATATCTTCGAATCCGAAAAAGTCTTCGATATAATTTTCATTTCTGACGATAACATCATATTTCAGATCGGTTTCCAATTCATAGATCTCTCCGTCATTGTCTTTTAATGAAAGAATAGCCAGACTGCCGGGAGGAGATAATCTAATATCTTTGATTTGCAGAACTGTATATCGGGGCAGGTGAACGCGTGATTCGGTCTGCTTGTCTTCAAATGATACGATTCTTTTGGCTGGCAGCACCTTTTTAGGATAAACTGTCATTCCCATATATTTATTTTTCAGGCTTTCGATAGTGCCTAGACTCTTATTGGTGAAACTGAATGCATTTGAGAAATATTTCATTCTTTTTTCTTCTTGAAAATCATTCAGGTCCATGCCGGAGTTTGTTCGTGAGAGGGCAACTTCCAGATAATAAGAATGTCCCTGCGTATCTTTGAATACGATTTTTGCCGGATATGCCTGACTGCCGACTCCGATAGCGGTAATCGTTGCTTCCGTATTGACGGGAATGGCTATATCCCGGTAGCCGGAATAATTGTTGGCATCGTCTATCCGGACACTTTCTGCTTGTATATAGACTGTTTTTCCTACCAACAGCTCTTTAGCAGTATCCACATCCTTCAAATAAACCAATCCGTTGATGCCGGCACGGGGAGCCTTTTCGGAGATCTCCTCCAGCCGCATATTCTTTATCTCATAATAATATTTTCCTCCCTCACATTCGAAGATGAAGCGAGTGGAGTAGTTAGTCCCGTTGGGGATATTCTGAGCTTTCTCTTCAGTTCCCGTGAAAGTGAGTATTTTATGTTTCAGCAGGCTGTTGTCTACCCCTTTCTCGGTCTCGTAGCTGGAAAGGGTGGGAAGGAACATGCTCCGTGGAGATGGAACGAACATAAATTTCATTCCGGGTGTCCATTTGCCCAGCGGTAGCAACGGAAAGTTACTTTTGATAAACTGTTCTTCTTGGCCTACAGGGATTTCCTGTGCAGAAGGAGTAGTGACGATGTAATCATTTTGGGCTATGATAGGAGACGTACCACAGTAGAATAGAATCAAAGACAGGACAATTATTCTCATATTTGTTTACTTTAAGTGAACTATGTAAATTGTTCGTTTGTTGTACATTTACTGGCAAATGTATATATTTTATGTTGCATTGGATGTTATTTTCCAATCTTTTTGATATCTTTGCCCTCGATTTTAACTTAAACGTTATAACAATATGAAGAAAGTATTTGTTTCAATTTGCATTGCTGGTGCAGCACTTGCAATGTCTTCGTGCCGTTCGGTTGAGAAGGCAATTTCCCTGTCGTCTATCAATGGTGAATGGAATATCATAGAAGTCAATGGCTCGAAAATCACTCCGGGCGAAAGTAAATCCCTTCCTTTTATCGCTTTTGATACAGCAACCGGTCGTGTGTCCGGCAATAGCGGCTGTAATCGGATGATGGGTAGCTTCGATGTAAATGCGAAGCCGGGAAGTCTTGAACTTACAGGAATGGCTAGTACCCGGATGATGTGTCCGGATATGACTACTGAAAATAATGTATTGAATGCTTTTGCGCAAGTAAAAGGATATAAGAAGGCAGGTAAGGACAAAGTGTATCTTTGCAATTCGTCCAACCGTCCGGTTGTCGTTCTACAAAAGAAGGAGGCTGATGTGAAACTTTCGGTTTTGAATGGAGAATGGAAAATAAAAGAAGTGAATGGTGAAGCAATTCCTTCCGGAATGGAAAAACAACCTTTCATTGCTTTTGATGTGAAGAAAAAGACAATTCATGGCAATGCCGGATGTAATTTGATTAATGGCGGTTTTGAAACCAGTACCAGCAATGCCAAATCAATTTCTTTTCCGGGAGTAGCGAGCACAATGATGGCTTGTCCGGACATGGAAACAGAAGGTAAGGTGCTGAAAGCTATCAATGAGGTGAAGTCATTCGATGTGTTGTCCGGTGGCGGCATTGGCTTGTATGATGCAAATGGCGCATTGGTCATCGTGCTGGAAAAGTAATAAATAGATCAATCTATATAATAGGATATGCCTGTGTCGCACATGACGACACAGGCATATTTTTTTTCTTTCATCGAACCAGAGTCGTCTGTATTTGTTTAAAGAAACAGTTGCTGACTGGCTTTGAATATGACTATGTCAGCAGTGTTTATTTATTAAAACTGTCTTTTTGGCAGATATTATGTCATGCATTCGTATAATTTCTTTTTGGCACACGGTTTGCTTTTTAGTAAGCGTCCGTTCGCGACGAGGCTCCTTGATAAGAGCCGGAGAAACAACCGGACAAAAAGAAATCAATGAATAAATAATAAATAAAAAAATAACGATCATGGGAAAAATTATTGGTATTGACTTAGGAACTACAAACTCTTGTGTTGCCGTATTCGAAGGTAACGAACCTGTAGTAATTGCAAACAGTGAAGGTAAACGTACGACTCCTTCTGTTGTCGCTTTCGTAGATGGCGGTGAACGTAAGGTGGGTGATCCTGCAAAACGTCAGGCTATTACGAACCCTACACGTACAATCTTCTCTATCAAACGTTTCATGGGTGAAACTTGGGATCAGGTACAGAAGGAGGTGACTCGTGTTCCTTATAAAGTAGTGAAAGGTGACAATAACACTCCGCGTGTTGACATCGACGGACGTCTGTACACTCCGCAGGAAATCTCTGCTATGATTCTTCAGAAAATGAAGAAAACTGCCGAAGACTATCTCGGTCAGGAAGTAACAGAAGCAGTAATCACCGTTCCTGCATATTTTTCCGACTCTCAACGTCAGGCTACTAAGGAAGCCGGACAGATTGCCGGTCTGGAAGTAAAACGTATTGTAAACGAACCGACAGCCGCAGCTCTTGCTTACGGTCTGGATAAGGCTCACAAAGATATGAAGATTGCTGTATTCGACCTTGGTGGTGGTACATTCGATATCTCTATCCTCGAATTTGGTGGTGGGGTGTTTGAAGTACTTTCTACAAACGGTGATACTCACCTGGGTGGTGATGACTTCGATCAGGTAATCATCAACTGGTTAGTACAGGAATTCAAGAACGATGAAGGTGCTGACTTGACTCAGGATCCGATGGCTTTGCAACGTCTGAAAGAAGCTGCTGAAAAAGCTAAGATTGAGCTTTCTTCTTCTACAAGTACAGAAATCAACTTGCCGTATATCATGCCGGTAGGTGGTGTGCCTAAGCACTTAGTGAAGACTTTGACTCGTGCAAAATTCGAATCTTTGGCTCACGAATTGATTCAGGCTTGTCTTGAACCATGTAAGAAGGCAATGAGTGATGCAGGTTTGAACAATGCTGATATTGATGAAGTAATCCTTGTTGGTGGTTCTTCACGTATTCCGGCTGTTCAGAAATTGGTAGAGGATTTCTTCGGCAAGGCTCCTTCTAAAGGTGTGAATCCGGATGAAGTGGTAGCAATTGGTGCTGCTGTACAAGGTGCTGTTTTGACAGACGAAATCAAAGGTGTGGTATTGTTGGATGTTACTCCGTTGTCAATGGGTATCGAAACACTGGGTGGTGTAATGACTAAGTTGATCGATGCTAACACTACCATCCCGGCTCGTAAGAGTGAAACATTCTCTACTGCTGCCGATAACCAGACGGAAGTTACTATCCACGTATTACAGGGAGAACGTCCGATGGCTGCACAGAACAAATCAATCGGTCAGTTCAACTTGACAGGTATTGCTCCGGCTCGTCGTGGTGTTCCTCAAATTGAGGTTACATTTGATATCGATGCCAACGGTATCTTGAAAGTATCTGCAAAAGATAAGGCTACCGGTAAAGAACAGGCTATCCGTATTGAAGCATCCAGCGGTTTGAGCAAGGAAGAAATCGAAAAGATGAAGGCTGAAGCTGAAGCTAATGCTGAAGCAGATAAGAAAGAACGTGAAAAGATCGACAAGCTGAACCAGGCTGACAGCGTAATCTTCTCTACTGAAAATCAGTTGAAGGAATTAGGTGATAAGCTGCCTGCTGATAAGAAAGCTCCGATTGAAGCTGCTTTGCAGAAATTGAAAGATGCTCACAAGGCACAGGATTTGGCTGCTATTGATACTGCTATGGCAGAAATCAATACTGCTTTCCAGGCTGCAAGTGCTGAAATGTATGCACAGAGCGGTGCACAAGGTGGAGCACAGGCTGGTCCTGATATGAATGGTGGTGCTGGCCAGCAAGATAACAGCAAGCACGGAGATAACGTTCAGGATGCTGACTTCGAGGAAGTGAAATAAAATCGCTGAATAAGACGATTGAAATAATAGAAAAGGGGTTGAAAGTCTATGACTTTCAACCCCTTTTTATTTTTGAATGACTATTATTCTATATCGGAAAGTTCAAAAAAAAGTCCGTACGTCTTTTTTTTAGGGCGATTTGTCGAATAAATTTTCTGGTAATGAAAATGTAGCTTATCTTTGGTATAACAAAATAACATGTAATGGGTATGAGAACAATTTATCTTCTATTATTTCCCTTGTTTTTGTTTTTTATAGTATCCTGTACTGAAGATGAAGTAGATCCTAACTTTTCGATAGAGAATGTCGGAGATGTCGTGATGGGTTCGGCTAAAGGTTTGCAGGTAACAATCAGTTTTACGGGTACCCGTGAATGGAAGGCGAGTACAGTTGCGGATTGGTTTACAATCGCTCCGGTTTCGGGAGAAGCGGGTACGTGCAATATTACGCTTACTGCTATCAGTGAGAATGTAACAGGAAATGTACGTACAGCAACACTTACATTAACTTCTGGGACATTGACGCAAGACATTACCATAGAGCAGGAATCGGCAGAATTTGTGAATCTCGAGCAGAATATATATAATGTGTCTGTTGAAGGTGGAGAATTGGATATTAGATTCTCTACGAATATAGCTGAAGATGAATTGTTGATTTATGGTTCTTTGGGTACTGGCACTTGGCTGACACAGGAGACAAAAACTCGTGCATCCTCTTCCTACATGCTTAACCTGACTGTATTGCCTAATACTGATGGTGTTTCCCGTACTGCCTATATCTACTTTGTGAAAGTAACTGATATGGAATCGATCGTAGTAGAGATGGTTACTATCATACAAAGGGGGGAAGTAGCTAGTGAAACTACTGATTATTCGTCAGATAAAAAAGTACGTGTTCTGCAAACAGCAAAGTTGGGAAAAGGGCTTCCTATTGTGCTTATGGGCGATGGATTTATAGATACTGAAATTAACGATGGAACTTATGATGCGGTTATGGACAAAGCTTTTGAGAATCTTTTTACGGAAGAACCCATCAAGTCACTTCGAGATTATTTTAATGTATATGCAGTAACTGCGGTTTCGAAACACAATATTTTTGGTACAGGATATGAAACAGCGCTTGGTTGTGAACTGGCGGGTGGAAACAGTACGGGGATTTCCGGTGAAGATAATGCTGTACAACGTTATGTACAATGCGTGGATAATATAGATATGAGTGAAACATTGGCTGTTGTAATTCTAAATTCTCCTGCGTATGCAGGAACTACTTATTTTGGTTATACTAATCAGACGAAAGTGGTTGAGTTTGCTATTGCTTATTGCCCGGTGATATACGATTTGCAAAGTGAAAGTTTCAGGCAGGTACTTGTACACGAGGCTGTTGGACATGGTTTTGCCAAATTGGAAGATGAGTATGCTTATCAGGAAAATGGGACTATTTCTTCTAAAGAAATAAAAAATGTACAGTATCTGCAGACATTAGGATGGGCGCAGAATGTTGATTTTACATCCGATCCATCTCAGGTACTTTGGTCTGCTTTCTTGAATGATAATCGGTATGTGTCAGAAAAACTGGGAGTATTTGAAGGGGCATGTACTTATATAAAAGGGGCGTATCGTCCTTCAGAAGAGAGTATGATGAATAGTAATACCGAGGGATTTAATGCTCCTTCCCGTAAAGCGATATATGATAAAATAATGGAAAGAAGTTTGGGTACACAAATGTCTTATGAGGAGTTTGCCGTATTTGATTTGCAGAATAAATCACAAACGCGCAGTGCTAAACCAACTGTAGGACCAAGTAAACCATTCACACGTCCTCACTTTGTAAATAGAATGTTAGATAAGTAAAGCAGATGAGGCTGAACTTCAAATTTAGTTTTGAGTTCAGCCTCATCTGGACTTTATATGTAACGTATTTATTTTGAATCAGAACTTTATTGCAGTATACAGCCTATACAGAAACATTAAAGCTGTTGTATAGTGGGTACTATACTTTTGTATTCCATTCTGGCTTAGATACCAATTACGTTAAGTACAGTATTTTTCTAATCTTTTCCCGGTTGCCCACAATCCAAACGAGATCTCCTAATTGGAAAGTTGTGTCTTTATCCAAGGTAATCTGTTCGTCATTTCGTTCAATGGCTACAACAATACTATCATGCTTCTCTCCTAAATGAGACTGCGCGATAGTCTGATTTAAAAAGCGGAATTCTTCGTCTACCGTGAAAGAGTGGAGAGTTATCTTTTTATCCACTGCATCTGTATCTGATGTGCTTTTTACATCTTCTATTCTATTTCTGAATTCCTGCAATTGCGTATCTGTACCAACTACTGTCAATTTATCCTGCGGATAGATGTGTTCAGAGCTTTTCGGTATATATATGTTCAGATCGCCACGAGTGATCGCGACGACATTTACTCCAAAATTTTGCCTGAATGAAAGTTCTCCTAAAGACTTGCCGATGTAATCGGAATAAGGCGATACGAGGATAGATGTCAAGTCAAGGTCTTTATCATTGAATTCGCTATTGAAACTTGTTTTTAGCGGGTGCCGTTTTTTAGCTACCTCTTCCCGTCGGTTAAGATTGGCAAGGAATCTTGTTTCCAATCGTGAATATTGCGTGAGGTCTTCCCTAAGAATAAGAATCAATGCTACTACGGCTATGGCAATAATCACACTTATTCCCCAGTTGAGTTTAAAGTAGCTGATGACTACACTAGTGATAAAGAAAAGAGCAACAGATACACGTCCCAGAACCAGGGAAACCAGGCGTCCGTGATTGTAATTCTCGTCTCTCCATAGCTTCAGGAATAATTCCGAAGAGTTGTATTTGTTGGAGATGAGCGCCCATAAAAAAGGAGTCATAAGCAGAAGAGTACCCAGACACATCACCAGTTTGATCCATATAGTGATAGGAGTAAACATTTCGCTGATGGCGGGATAAATGATTTGTATCGACAGCAGCCAAATAGCAGTGAGCAGTACGCTATAGATGACAACTCTCCCAATCATGTTTTTTAGTAATTTCTTCCAGTCACTATCGTGGTTCATGGTCTTCTTGCCGGAAGCATAACGATCTAATGTCTCCTGTACTTTAGTAGGCAATATTTTGTAAAGCCATTCGGCAAAAGGATTGGCTAAACGGATAAAGTAAGGAGTCGTGAAAGTGGTAATAACAGATACAGCCACAATGATAGGTGAAATAAACGGATCAAGCACTTTGAGCGAAACACCCAGTCCGGCAATAATGAAAGCAAACTCTCCGATTTGTGCCAGGCTGAATCCGGATTTGATGGAAGTGTTCAGTGGTTCTCCGGATAAGAGTACGCCAAACGAAGAGAAAATGGCTTTGCCGATAATGGTAACCAATGTAATGATGATGACAGGCCAGGCGTATTCTACCAATACAGCCGGATTCACTAGCATACCGACCGAAACGAAAAAGATAGCTCCGAAGAGATCTTTTACCGGTTGTATGATATGTTCGATATGTTCGGCCTCGATGGTTTCGGCAAGGATAGATCCCATGATAAATGCTCCTAGCGCTGTTGAAAAACCTGTGTAAGTAGCCAATACCACCATTCCCAGACAAAGACCGAGAGAGACAATCAGAAGAGTTTCGTTATTCATCAACTTCTTTGCTTTTTTGAGAAAGGCCGGAATAACGAAGATACCTATGAGAAACCACAGGATTAAAAAGAAAACGACCTTGAGCACACTTATCAGCAAATCTTCACCCACAAAGTCTTGACTCACTGCCATTGTGGAAAGAAGCACCATCATTAAGATAGCAATCAGGTCTTCCACTACCAGAGTACCGAATACGATACCGGTAAAACGTTGGTTACGCAATTCCAGATCATTGAAGGCTTTGATAATGATTGTAGTGGACGACATAGACAACATTCCCCCCAGGAAAATGGAATTCATAGTGCCCCATCCTAATAATTGTCCCACCAAATATCCAATGAGCAACATACTGATTACTTCGGTGATAGCCGTTATAAAAGCTGTGGAACCTACATTCATGAGCTTCTTAAAACTAAACTCCAGTCCGAGTGCAAAGAGCAGGAATATCACACCTATTTCTGCCCATATATTGATATTCTCAATATCTCCTACTGTAGGGAAAATATTAATATAAGGACCTGCCAGCAATCCGGCAATAATGTAACCTAAGACTAAAGGCTGTTTTAGCCATTTGAACAATAAGGTTATGATACTGGCCGATATTAATATCAGCGCAAGGTCGGCAATCAAAGTTGGCAAGTGTGACATTAGGTGTGGGTTTATTTATTATAACATTCCTGATAGATAATATGTTTCCATCTATAAAAAGATGGAAACAATATAATAAATAGCTGCAGCTAAGAGTCCACTGACTGGAATTGTAAGAATCCAGGCAGTCATGAGGCTTTTGGTTACTCCCCAACGAACGGCAGAGAGGCGTTTAGTTGCACCTACTCCAATAATCGCTCCTGTGATAGTATGTGTGGTACTAACGGGGATTTTCAACATTTCCGTAATGTAGAGAGTGAAAGCACCTGCTGTTTCGGCAATCACTCCTTCCAATGGGGTTACTTTGGTAATTTTTGTTCCCATTGTTTTCACTATTTTCCAGCCACCGGACATCGTACCGAGTGAAATTGCTGTGAAGCACGAAAAAGCAACCCAGTCGGGAAGGTCATTGATGCTGTTGATACCCATGCCCAATCCCATTGAATGGCCGGCTATCATGGCAGCGGCAATAATACCCATTACTTTCTGTGAATCGTTCAAGCCATGTCCGACGCTGAAGAGGGCGGAGGATACGAGTTGTAACCTCTTGAACCATTGCTCGGCTGTGTGAGGATGTGCGCGTCGGCAGATGTAGAGGACAAACAGGGTGAAACCAAAAGCAATGACCATTCCGATAAAAGGAGCCAGAAAGATAAAGGCTGCAATTTTAAGAATGATGTTAAGCTGAATTGCTTCAAATCCGTTTGCCATAATGGCAGCTCCTGCAAACCCTCCGATAAGGGTGTGTGAGGAAGAAGACGGAATCCCTTTCCACCAGGTAACCAGGTTCCAAGTGATAGCCGCTATAATTCCTGCTAATATAATGGGCAGGGTGATATATTGCTCTACCACAGTCTTGGATACTGTATTGGCGATACCGAATCCACCTATTATATATTTGGCAATGAAAAAGGCTACGAAGTTGAAGAAAGCAGCCCATATTACAGCTTGAAAGGGAGTAAGCACCCTGGTAGATACGATGGTAGCTATTGAGTTTGCTGCATCGTGAAAGCCGTTGATATAATCGAATATCAGAGCCAGAATGATGATAGTCACTAATAATTCCATGTGTTCCGGCTTGCTTTATGCGTACTTTACAATCAGGTTTTTGAGAATCTTACCTACATGCTCTGCGGCATCGGTCGTTTTTTCCAGTTCATGCATGATCTCCTTTATTTTGATAAGTTCAATGCAATCTTTTTCCTCTTCGAAAAGTTTGGTGATAAAGAATTCGTATACATCATCCGCCTGGTTCTCGATTTCATGTAGTTTGGAACAGTATTCACGGAGAAGAGTCGGTTTCTTACGGAATGTTTCGAGTTCGTCCATGGCTTTGCATATATAGATCGCTTCCTCCTGAATCAAACGGCTCAACTCTTTGCCATTCTCTGAAATAGGACGGGGATTGTAAATAGAGATTCGTTTGGCACAACTGTTTATTCCGTCAATGACGTCATCCATGCAGGAAGCTAAGTCATGAATATCTTCGCGGTCGAAAGGAGTGATAAAGGTAGTACCTAATTCATCAAAAATCAGGTGTGTCAGTCTGTCGCCTTCCCGTTCCAGGTCTTTGATTTTTTTGTAGTAGTCCGAACGTTCTGTAGGTGAGTCATGTTGCAAGCTTTCTATTAAAACAACTGATGCTTCGCAGAGCACTTCTGATAGCTGTTTCAGTAAAGGGAAAAATTTGGGCTCCTTTGGAGTAAACCGGCTAAAAAAAGAATTTTTCATAAGTGTAAAAACTTTAAATTGTTTTTTCTTCTCTATTTATATTAGTAACAAATGAATACAGATTATAGTTTGCTGTTTTTAAGATTTTAGTTTGGCACGTACTACCTCTATAATGGCAGGCAATACAGAGATAAATATGATGGCTACAATCAGTAACTTCAGGTTTTCCTGCACAAACGGAAGGTCGCCGAAGAAATAACCAGCATAACAGAATACGGCAACCCAGAGCGCACCACCAACTAAATTATACATCATAAAATAGTAGTAATTCATCTTTCCCATTCCTGCTACGAAAGGTGCAAATGTGCGTACTATCGGGACAAATCTGGCTAGAATAATTGTTTTCCCACCATACTTTTTATAGAACTCGTGTGTTTTCTCCAGATAACTTTGTTTGAATATCCTGGAGTTGGGATTATTAAACAGCTTTCGACCGAAGAAATGTCCTATCATGTAATTGCAGGAATCGCCTAATACGGCAGCGGCAAATAAGATAATGACAAGTATATGCACGCTGATGGGCATATCGGGTAATGCTGAAATGGCTCCTGCAACGAAGAGTAAAGAATCACCGGGAAGAAAAGGAGTGACCACTAATCCGGTTTCACAGAAGATGATAAAAAACAATATGGCGTATGTCCAGGCATGATAATCACGCACAATCATCACCATATATTGATCGATATGAAGTATAAAATCCAATAAAAAGTCCATTTTATATACTTTGGTTATTATTGTAATGAAAGAATGTTATAGGCTTCCAGACCATAGTGAATTCTTTTTTCACTCAAATGGTGGAGGCAAACAGAAAGTGGGGCATAAAAGACTTGAATTGTCCTATGCCGAAAAAAGATATAAAATGGCTAAATGAGTATGTGTCCTAATGAATAGATATGATATCTATCGGAATATTTAAAAAGATTGGTATAATATGAAAAACCTGTCCATTGATTTTTAGGAAGTTGAATCTTTAGCGAGCTTAGTATGCGGATAGTGACAGAAGGAATATTGAATCTTAGTATTTTTAAGGGAGAGAGGTGGCGGAAGGAAAATGGATTTAAAACGCCGTTATCGTTATTGTAATTTTGCTTTCCGGCGTATTCTTTTGTCTTGACTAGTTTCTGTTCTTGATCCAGTTGTATAATGCTAGCTTTAGAGGTATATGAATAGGAATAGGTTTGTATGCCGTTACTACCGGCTTCTAACCGGTATGCCTCTTGTGCTTCGTTGGAAATCAGATGGAATCCCCAACACAGAAATACGCCTAATAGTATACAAAATATGTACTTCATCATAACGGCCGCAAAGGTAGAAACTATTTTTATATGAAATACATATTCACAAGCATAATTAACAATTATATCAGTGATTACCGGGAATTATTCTTTGAAGTTACTTATCGTAAATTTCATCGGAGTATATGTTATCCCATTGGTACATTGTTTCTTATTAATTCCCGGATATAACATTGGAATATGATTTCTTTTTCTTTTTTTTGTAAAAGCTGTAGGGTATTTCCAGTCTGAGCGCTCTTATAAATAGAAACGTAATTTATTTACCTTTAAAAAGCATCAGTATGAAGAATGTAGAAAAACACTTGGTTGGATGGCTGTCAGTTTGTTTGCTGCTTTGTAGCTTTCCTGTGTGGGCGCAAGGAGATGCCGGAGATTATCTAACAATCGTTGGCATGGTGAAAGACAAGCAAAATAAAAAAGCTCTGGAGAACGTAAATGTATCTGTACATGGCAGTAATATCGGCACTGTGACGAATGCGGAAGGAGAATTTGCTTTGAAAATCAAAAAAACAGAAGCGCTGCGCGAACTGGAGATTTCACATATAGGTTATGTAAATAATCATATCTCTCTGGAGAAAGAAACACCCTCTAAGTTGACGGTTTGGCTGACACCTCATGCCAACCTGCTGAATGAAGTGGTGGTGTTTGCTGAAAATCCACGTATGATTGTAGAGAAGGCAATCAGTAAGATTCCTCTAAATTATAGTGATAAGCGTGATATGCTGACGGGATTTTATCGGGAGACTGTACAGAAAGGGCGTCGGTATATCGGTATATCGGAGGCTGTAATTGATGTGTCCAAAACAGCCTACACTAATAGAAATACTAATTATGACAAAGTAAGGGTGGTGAAGGGACGTCGCCTGCTTAGCCAGAAAGCGAGTGATACATTAGCTGTCAAGGTTGTTGGCGGCCCTAACTTGAGCATCACTTTGGATGTTGTGAAGAACAAGGGAGCATTACTCGATATGGAAGAATTGAATAATTATGAGTTCTGGATGGCGGAATCTATGCTTATAGATAACCGTATGCAGTATGTTATTAATTTCCGCCCGAAGGTAATCCTTATGTATGCTCTCTTGTATGGCAAATTATATATCGATCGTGAACGCTTGTCATTTACCCGTATAGAGATGAGTCTGGACATGCAGGATAAATCGAAGGCAACCACTGCCATTCTATATAAAAAGCCTCTCGGTTTAAGATTCAAGCCGCAAGAGCTGTCCTACCTGGTCACTTATAAAGATGTGGATGGAAAAACTTATCTGAATTACATTAGCAACACAATCCGTTTCAAATGTGACTGGAAGAAGAAACTGTTTTCCACAAGCTATACAGTAGCTTCCGAAATGGTCGTGACCGACAAGAGAGAAGGAATGTTGGAGACTATTCCCAACAAAGAAGCCTTCAGCTTGAATCAAATATTCTATGATAAAGTAGACGAATATTGGAGTCCGGACTTTTGGGGAAACTACAATATCATCGAACCTACGGAATCTTTGGAGCACGCAGTGGATAAATTAAAAAAGCAATCGAATTGAAACAGGGATAGTTTTCTTATATTTGAGGTCAATCATAAAGAAAAGCAAGTATGCTGGATGAACTGCTCATACTAAAAAAGATAAAGGGAGGTGACATAAAAGCGTTTGAGGAACTCTTTCGCCGTTACTATTTTCCTCTTTGCTGTTATGCGGCAGGCATTACCGGGCAAATGGAAGTGGCTGAAGAGATTGTGGAGGAACTTTTTTATGTACTTTGGAAAGAAAGGGAGCGCTTACAGATCTTTCAGTCCGTTAAAAGTTACTTGTATAGAGCGACTCGTAATCAATCTTTGCAGTATTGCGAACACGAGGAAGTTCGGAACAGATACCGTGAAACTGTATTGACTACTTCCAACCCAGAGCAGTCAACAGATCCTCATCAACAGATGGAGTATGAGGAATTGGAGAGATTCATAAATGGAACCCTTGAAAAGCTGCCGGTTCGCAGACGGAGGATTTTCGAGATGCATCGTCTGGAAGGGCGGAAATATGTCGAGATAGCGACGCAGCTTTCGCTTTCTGTTAAGACAGTAGAGGCTGAAATGACAAAAGCCCTCCGGACATTACGAGAAGAAGTAGAAATTTATATTCACATGAAGTGATGAAAACAGATATTTATAAAATAAAGACAGATCAGGCGTGGAATCGATTGTATAATCGCTTGGACAATGACCGTTTACTTGCGAAAGTGGATGAAGGCCACCATACACGCAAATATTCACAATGGATCAGGTACGGAGCAGTTGCCGCCGTTTTGATAGGCGTCATTTGGGGAACTTTGTATTGGGTGACCGGTTCTGATAAAGAACTGGCACAGCATCTTCTTACACAGGAAAATCAAGGTGTTTCCACTTTGGCAACGACTCTCGAAGACGGTTCTGTCGTACTCTTGGCAAAAGAAACTTCCCTGTTATATCCGAAACATTTTATTGCTGATAAACGGGAAGTGAGTCTACAGGGAAATGCGTTCTTTGACGTAGCAAAGAAGCAGGGACAACCCTTTTGGATTGACACGGAGCAAGCTAAGATTGAAGTGCTAGGTACTGCTTTTAGTGTGCAAAGTGATGAAAATGCTCCGTTCCGTTTATCCGTACAAAGAGGGATAGTGAAGGTTACTCTAAAAAAAGGAAATCAGGAGTGTTATGTAAAAGCGGGGGAAATGGTAGTAGTGCGATCACAACGATTAGTCGTTTTGGATACAGATAAGGAGAATGAAGAGTGGGGGAGCTTCTTTAAGCATATACGATTTAAAGATGAATCGTTAGCGAACATTCTGAAAGTCATGAATTTGAATTCGGATAGTTTGCAAATACAAGTTGTCTCACCGGCATTGGAGGAACGTCGGCTGACTGTCGAATTCTCTGACGAATCTTCTGAAGTTATAGCTAATCTGATAGCTAATGCGCTCGGTCTGCAATGTATCCGGCAAGGAGATATTCTTTTATTATCGGAATAGAACTCATTAAAGTTGGGAAAAATGAAACAGTCTTATCATTATCTGTCCGTTCTGCTGATACTCTTCTTCTTCGTCGATATGATGAGAGCGGATGGAAGTGATGTGCTGGAACGTATAGTCAGACTTCCCAAGATAAAAGGTACTGTTTATTCATTGTTGAGTGATGTCTCTCAACAGTCGGGATATATGTTTATTTATGATAGTAAAGTCATTGATAATGATGCAGTAGTGAAGATAAAGGGAGGCGAACGTTCCATTCGTCAGGCAGTGTATGACATCGTAGGAAATACCAGTCTGGAGTTTCAAGTGATGGGCACTCACATCCTGATTACTCTCCCTTCGGAGAAAAAGGTACGTGTGCAACAAGATTTTGTTCCGGAACAGATAACAAACTTTGTCATTATCGGTACTTTGCTGGATAAGGAGACAGGAATACCTATCTCTTCTGCTACTGTTGGAGTGCGAGGAACATCTATTGGCAGTATAACGAATCAGAATGGAGATTTTAAACTGTCTTTACCCGATTCTTTGAAAAATGATTTGATTACTTTTTCTCATATAGGTTATCTTTCACAGGACATAGAGTTTGCTTTGCTGATTGGACGGCACAATATACTTAGTCTCGAACCTAAAGTTGTCCCTTTGCAGGAAGTGGTGATTCGTCGAAGTGATCCAAAGAAACTTTTGCGTGAAATGATTGAGCGGCGGAATAAGAATTATTCGCATACTCCGGTATATCTGACTACTTTTTATCGTGAAGGAGTTCAGTTGAAAAACAAATTTCAAAACTTGTCGGAAGCTGTGTTTAAGGTTTATAAGACATCCTCATATTCTTCTGTACCGGATCAGGTGAAGCTGTTGAAGATGAGTCGGCTAAGTAATGTAGAAGCAAAAGACAGCTTGCTTGTAAAAGTAAAATCCGGAATTCAGGCTTGTATCCAGATGGATATCATCAAAGATATGCCCGAGTTCCTGACTCCTAGTGTAGAGAAGGGTATTTATGACTATACTTCAGAAGGAGTAACATTTTTAGAGGACCGATTTGTAAATGTGGTGCATTTTGAGCAGAAAAAGGGAATCAGCGAACCTCTTTTTTGTGGAGAGCTATTTCTTGATTCCGAGACAAGTGCTCTATTGCAAGCCCGTCTGGAAGTTCATCCTGTATATGTGAAGAATGCGGCAGGTATGTTTGTCGAAAGGCGTACGCGTAACGTGCGAATGATTCCTCAAAAGGTGGTATATACAATTTCTTATAAACCGTGGCAAGGGACTTATTACATACACCATATCCGTGGAGATCTTCATTTCAAAGTGAAACGGGTAAAAATGCTGTTCGGCAGCCGGGATCTTCATATCTGGTTTGAGATGATTACTTGCAAGGTGGATACCGAGCAAGTGGTCGTATTTCCCCGTACAGACAGATTGCCCACCCGTACCATCTTCTCTGACACCTATTTCAAATATGATGAGAACTTCTGGAAGGACTTCAACGTGATCCCATTGGAAGAGGAAATCAGTAAACTGATAGAAAAGATCTCTTTGAAGATAGAAGAAATAGGAGATTGATTTGTTTTGTCATTCAATGAGATTGCTGTACCTTTGCATCCGGTTTAAAAGATTGTATGTTATGGAATTACCAAAAGATCCGATGATGTTGTTCAGCGTCATCAATATGAAGTTACGTGATTGTTATTCTTCACTTGACGAACTTTGTGAAGATATGAATGTGGATAAGGATGAATTAGTGAATCAGTTGAAAGCCGTGGGCTTTGAATATAGTGTGGAACACAATAAGTTCTGGTAATGTATTGGTTCTATTTATCTTAAAAATATGAGAAAAGCCTCTATAGATAATAAATCGATAGAGGCTTTTCTTATATTACAGGTATTGTGTGAAAACTACTTAGTATCTACGTTTATCGCCCAATAGGCATTGGCATTAGTGGAGCCGACGCCTTGTCCGTTTCGTGCACCAAACATCTGTATACGTAGTAGTCTGGCTTTTATATTCTTCGGGAATATGAATGTTTCATAATCAGATTTACTACTGCCTACTCCTGGCATAACTTGCATACCCATAATGTGTCCACGACCTAAATTGTCGGATTGCCATGATGAATTTTTGACCTTCTTCCAGGTATAGCCATCATTTGAAATTTCAAAATCAAAATAATATTGTCTTCTGATTTGCGTATTTCTGCCATAGCCGAGCGATACCTTTTCTATTTCCACAGGGGTGTCTCCTAAATAAAATTGTACGTATGGAGAACCTGATTGACTCCATAAAGTTTTTGGGTTACCATCTGTCAGTTTTTCTAATTGCTTGCTGCTTCCATTGGATGAGATTTTTTCTTTCGATACAAATCCATAAACTATCGTATAGACACTTGTTATCTTTCCATCTTTCGTAACAGTGAATGTAATACCTCTACTATTTTCGTCTTTTTGTATACTGGTTCCCTTTTCTCCTTTGACAGTCACTTGAGGTAATGTCTTGTAATCTAAAGCGATAGGAATAGTATAATTCAACACTTCTTTTTTGAAGTTTTCTAATTTTACTCCGTTGATGTTGATCTCACTTAAATAAGCAAACATATCGTTGAAACTGCCAGACTCATCTTTATAGGCCGGAATGTTCGATGAGTTTGTATTGTCTACAGCTTGTTGTCCCATTCTGTCCTTGAGCTGTTGTAGGTATAGGCTGGCCGGATTCATCTTTTTGCCAACGCTGTATTCATATGCTTTAAAATTAGGTACGTTTCCCGGATCTACTTCCGCCATGATAAACGGTAGGCGATCGTTTGCATCTGATTGTCCGAATAAATAGTTGGCTGCCAGCTGATTTTGGCTGATGATGAACTTGCCTTCATTGTTATACAAGGTATAGTTTGCTCCCGACCAGCCATGAGCCGTTCCGTTATTCCAGCGGTTTTGCACATAGATACGTCCTTTGATATTATCGAACAATCCACCGGTTGACCATCGGAGATGTGGTTCGTTGGCGTCGAATTGGTAATCACTCCGATCATTATAAAATACGTTTGGTCCCATCACTTGTCCCATAATAATAAAACCGTGACGAGTATAGCGGGCATAATTGCGCTGATTTAGAATGAGCGATCCGCCTGAATTCGTAAAACTATATCGGCGCTCTCCACCCGTGCCACTGACAGGTTCAAGGCAATTGACATCTTGTACGGTTACCCATCTGGCTCCATCTGATATATTAACTGCTACGTCAATATGGTAATTGGTGATTCTTCTTACCCATATATTTTCAGCATTGCCGATACGTACTGCTACTTGTGCATGATATTCATCATCATATGATTTGTAATTGATTCCGAAGGCAGAGTTTTCTGCGGTAGTTGATTTATCGAAGCGGGAAAGAATTTGAATATTTTCAATACCTGCATTTTGTACTCTGTTGTCGGATGTAAAACGGGTAACGGTTGATATGCCATATTTCATACTCAATGGATCTACAATGGGTTCTACCAATGTAATCGTATTGGTTTGAGAATTGACAGAGAGAATGGTGCGTTCCTGATAAACATTCATATAAGAACTCTCTAGTTTCCCATTCACTGCCCATTGATTTGCAGAAGGTACGGATGGAGCGTCTGTAATGACATCCATTTTTAAATCTTGTGCCCATGATGCGTTAATAATTCGGTTGACACGTATATTATCTCCTGCTTTTAATCCCTCAACAGTTTGCAATCTGATAGTACGTGTACCTGCAGGAACATATTGATCTGCTATTTCTATTGTCTTTTCAGTGTTGATATTTCCACCGGCAAAATTGAATACGGCAACATTTTTATTGTATGAGTCGGCTACCCATGTAGCTACTACTTTGGTAACATTCTTTTCTGCTTTTTCCGATTGTCCATAATCAAACCAATTATTGGGCCCAAGCGGTTTGGAGTGTTGTTTTATATTTTCGTGTCCGTCACCTTCTCCTTTAATAACAATGCCGCTTTTATCAATTTTGATTGATTGGCTGACACGGAATGTACCTGCTTTTAGTAAAATGGCTCCTCTAAATCCATTTTCGTCTGGCTGGAGGCGTCCCAACATATTAATAGCATTTTGAATACGTTCCGTATCATCTGCATTCTGATCAGCGGAAGGTTCCAGGATGACACGAACAGGGACGTTCGGAATTTTCACACCACCACCTTTGTAACCTACATTGGAGTAATCTATCACTGTATTTCCTCTGTAATCCGGTATATAGACAAGCCGACCTTCCTGCATATAGATAGCAGGGTAAGGTTTTTCATAGGTATACGAGGAAATATCTTCTTTTATGGAAGTAAAGTAATAGGAGTCATAAATGGTTTTATCGCTGGTTATGGCAAATTCCATATGATATGTTCCCAATGCATCGGCTACCTTATCAATGTCAATTTTGTAAGTATCTCCTTTCTTTATATGAATCGGTTTTAAAGCATATATTACTTTACCGTCAGGAGCCATCAGATTTCCTGTCACAGAAATATCCTTTTGCGCTATAATATGATAAGATGGTACGTGAGTTCCTTGTTGAATCACTGCCGGTCGTCCTACCATTATATTCATTTTGTCATAATCGGGCTTTATTCTGGCTGCATCAAAAGTGGGATAAGATGGTTGCGGGAGTGCGCCATCAACTAATTGTTTTTGGAACACAAATAGATTGTAAATCTCAATAAAACGATTGGCCAGTTTACCACTTACCATCACATATCTTGCTTTTATCACTTCAGGGAATGAGTGAATGAAAACTTTGTTTCCATTGGCATCAGGCAGTTCATCTACATTTTGCGAATGTATGATTGTCCATCCTTTAGGGGCACTGTATCCGTTCAGTCCAACAGAACCGCTTCCTTTAGCATTAGAAAGTTTAGTCCATTTATTTAAGTCATTTGTGTAGGCAATCTGATAAACTCCATCTACTAATCGTTTCTTTAAATTAGCAACTGAAGTTCCCCAGGCCACTCCGATGGAATGAATGTCTTTTTCTTCTCCCAAGTCTAATGCCAGCCAAAAAGTCTCTTTTCCTTCACTGTTTGCTTGCGAGCCATCTACTTGATAACCACTTCCTGATGTTCCTGTAGAGTTACCGTCAAAAGCTTTTTCGACCGTACAGTTCTTGCGGTAAGTACTGACCTTAATCTTTTGCGGTTCAGGATTAAGAGCAAGATTAATCAGTTCGTATCTTTTGACACTGATGGAATAAGTTTCTTTTGTTTTACCATTACTTATGATTAACAGATCTTTATTCTGTATCTCTTCTATATCCGTTCTGGGAGCTCCATTCGAATCTGTTACTCTCATAGATAGCCCTTGAGGGATATTGATTTGCTCATTCAGTTGATAAGGGCTGGTATTCGTTAATAGAGTCAGAGTCTTCGTCTTGTCATTGAATTTCAGAATATTAGGATGCGAAGACTTTAAAACAAAAGACAAACCACCCCCATTTTGGAGGTTGGTTTGTATCATTGTTGTTTCGGGAGGAGCCATTTTTACACCGAGCGGCTTCCTTTTACTTATTTCTTTGAAAGACTTAGTATCTTCCATTGCTTGCTTTAACTTCTTGATAAACTCGATCGTTTCTTCGTAGGGAGGGGTTTTTAAAGAAGTCGGGGAACCGGCATCCTTGCTAATCCACAATAACTCTATGGGAATGTATCCTCTATACGGGCTTTTACGAATATCTCTTATCAAACGGTTTAAGTCCATTAACTCCTGCGTTTCTGCTCCTGCCGGTTTTTTCTTTATCTGAAAATTGTTGGAGTAAGGAAGTACCAGGGCAATGTCTCTGTACCAATCGTACTTGGTAGCATCAGTGTTTAGAAAATCACGATAGAACCCTGTATCATTTACAATACCGACATTGTCACAATCAATCCATTTTAATAATTGTATTACTTGGTTTGCGGTAGCGAGCATGTCTCCATGATTTTGTACGCCGATGCGTACGTCCGGATAATTCTTTTGGGCATATATGGCAACCTCACGGATATGTGGCGCTATTCGTTCCCTTGCAATTTTCTCCCATCCTTCACGACGAATATCTGCGGGAGGCGGACCTGCGAAAATGCGTAGTACGGGAGCTCCCATTTCGTGAGCGATTTTAATCCAGTATTTAATTCTTTCAACATCTGTTTTTCGACGTGCCTCATTAGGATCAGCAAAGTTGTTTTGAATACCTGTACCACTAATGGCTATATTTAATTCTGAACAGAGGTTCTTAATGTTTCTTGCATATTTGATTATTTCAGAGTCCGGTCGGGTAGGCATTGCTGTATTGCTATACCCCGGAATATAGTAACAGGTGACATCTACTGCGTCAAAACCAACCTTTGCTGCCCATTTAATAGCATCCAGTGTGCTTAACTGCGGAGCCACTGTGGAGTTGTTCATCCAAGCATTGATATTTGTATTAAATGTATACATATTCAAGCTTAGTTTATAATCTCCCGAGTAATAATCTCCCGAGTAATCTTTATCTGTGCGGTCAAAATGTGGCAGAAGTTGATCGCGCAATGGGTCGTAAGCCGAATCATTGTATTCGGCAGCCTGTTGAATGGCAGGTAATTTATCTCCATTATCGGCAACGAAGTTGAAAGCACTCCAGTCTACAGACCCACAGTTTTCCACTTTCATGAATTCGTCATATACTTTGCGGCTAGGTATATGAATGACCATTTTGGTTACTCGTTCGAACCATAGTCCTTCTTTTCCTTCGGGCCTTTTTAAAGCTGGAGGAGCATTGAGATATAGTTCTGATAAATTAGTACAGTAATAGAACATTCGTGGATCAGCATGTTTCAGTTTAGGGAATCTTGCAATTCTTAGCTGACTGTTGTTTGAGCCTTTTGGCTGTGCGAATGCTTGTACACCGGTCTTTTCTACATTTGGAAAATCAATAGTTTCAAGTTTCTCACAACCACTGAAAGCTTTAAGTCCTATTTCTTTTGCCTGGGTTGCCTTTACTCTTTTAAGATTGGGCATCCCGTCGAAAGCTCCTTTGGGGATAATGCCATTGGTGAAATTGGCTGTTCCTTCAATAGTTAGCTCTTCCAGTCCAGTTAAACTTTTCTTTATGAACTTACAATCATCCGGGGTTAATTCTCCGGCTTGGATAATTAATGTCCTTAGTTGGCTGTAATTGTTTCCAAATTTAGCGTCTATTTTGGATTGCAATTTTCCACCCGACAAAGATTTGTCGGTAAGAACTAATTTGTCTGATGTGGACTTTATTGTTTCAGTTATAAAGTCCGGAATGCTAAATGTCTTGTTGACATAAGTAGCTGACAATGCTACCGCGAATAACAATGCGAGTGCAGAGCCGATTATTTTTTTCTTCATTATGTTGTGAAATTAGTTATTTATTTTCAAAATGCAAGCGTCTTTTATTCTTCATATCCTATTAAATAAAATTCAGCCATTTCTGTTGTTGAACTGTTTTGTGTGTTCCAGCCTGTTATTTCCACTTTTATATATCGGTAGGTATGAGCTGTGCTTCCTTTTAAATCTATTTCTCCGGAATCAGAACCCGCCGTCTCGGAGTTGGGTATTGAAACATTCTTTTCTTTAATCACTTCCCAAGCTCCACTATCAGAGTCTTTTCCATATATTGTAACAGCTGTCACACATGCTCGTGGGTTTTTACCTTCAGGTTGGATAACTTTGAATGAAAGGAATTCATTTTGGCTATTTCTGTCAATTACGAAATATTGATTATTTGTATCATCTGCCGGCCTGTTTCCTTTTCCGGGTTTATCGAATTTGATTGTTGATGCTTTATCCCCATCAATTACTCTAGCTCTCACAATCTCTGCAGTTTCGTCTCCTGACAGGGTTAAGTATTCGCTTGCTTCTGTTACTACCCAATTTTCTCTATTTAATATTACAGGTACTTTGACCGGAATATCTTTGACTTCAAGTGTCACAGATGTTTTAATAATCGGGTTTTCCGAACTTGTCACCGTAATAGTCGCTGTTCCTGGTGCAAGTGCTTTAATAATACCAAATTCATCTATTTCTGCAACCTCTTCTTTATCTATCGAATAGGTAACATTGGGGTTTGTCGCATCTTCGGGTGTAATAATCACATGCTCTGATAAATTGAATGTTTGTCCGGGACTCTCAATGACAATACCATTCTTTACTTCTTCGGAAAGAGTGATGTTTTCTACTAAGACTTTACCTGCTACTACATTTACGGTAAATGCAAACCCTAGTTTGGAATTATGTGAAGGAATCACATTAATCGTTGTTTCACCTACTTTAAGGGCTGTGATAACACCTTCTTCGCTAACTGTTGCTATAGCCTCGTTTGATGATTTGTATTGGAAGGTGTATTCTTCTTTGTCTATAGCATCCTCGGGGTATAAGTTCAGTCGAATTGTGAAACTAGCATTTCGTTCGAGATTGAGAGTGCTTCCTTGTATATCATCAGCTTTAATCCATATTACTTTATCATCTTCTTTAGAAGAATCCGCAGGATCTTCATTACAACTTATTAAAGTTGCAATGCAAACAAAAAATAGAAAATTTAATAAATAAGTTGTCTTCCTCATGGCTATAACTCTTATAATGATTATAATACCAAAAGGCTTAATGAATGGTTTTTATAATAGGAGTAATGCAACAACACTGCGACTGTGTATTACTGTGTATTATATTCAGGCACTGCAAAGATATGGATAAATATTTAAAAGCCAAATCTTTCGGATCTTTTTTTATTTCTCCTTATTCTTTTTATATCTTGCATGCTTTAAATTGATTCTTGGTGTCTTATGTACTGCTATATTTATTGTGTTCTGTGTTCGTGCACATTTTTATTTAAGAAAAAATATGTTTGTTTAGTTTGTTGATATATAGAGTATTATCGTCTTTCTTTCTGCGTTTTAATTAATCTGGTGAAAAAAAATAATAGCAAAAATATAGTTGGTTTCAAATAAAATCATATATTTGCAACACAAATACACAACTTTTGCTTTCGTTTGTGTGTGTTCGTGCACACTGTTCAGGCGTAATCAAGAGATTGTAACTTAAAAATGCAGCCAGAGGGCTTAATGATGGTTAGTGATTCGAAGGTGAAGGTTTTGGATTTGTATAGGAAATGAATATTTTATTAAAACATTAAGAATCTTTATTTAATGGAAAACAGGCTAATACACTTATGGAAAACAGATTGTCTGCTGATTCGATTGCTGTGTGTGGCAATTTTGATATCGTGGGCGAATGTGGAGGCTGGTGCTCAACAGAAAAAGGTGGAGCGGGCTATAAAAGGGGTTGTTTTGGATAGTGACACGAATGAACCTCTGATCGGAGTGAACATAACATTCAAGGAAATAAAGACGGGAACTATAACGGACGTTGATGGGAATTTTTCTTTGCTTATAGATAAGCAGAGAAAAGTGTATAATCTCGTCTTTTCTTATATTGGGTATCAAACAAAGGAAATAGCTTGTGCGGGAAATGAACCATTGATTGTAAAACTGTCGCAGCAGGCGCAAGCATTGGATCAGGTTGTTGTGGTTGGTTACGGTGTTCAGAAAAAAAGTGATGTGACGGGGTCGGTGGCTACGGTTTCTAAAGATCGTATTGAAAATACTATAACTACGGATATCTCCCAGTTGTTGCAGGGTGCGGTTCCTGGATTGAATGTAATGTCGCAAGCTGCAGGAGCGGATCCGGGTAGTGGAACTGTTATGCTGGTTCGGGGTCGAAATTCTATTAGTGCTAATAATGAGCCATTGATAATATTGGATGGTGCGCCCTATTACGGAAGTCTTTCTGAAATTGGGACTAATGAAATAGAGAGCATTAATGTGTTGAAAGATGCTTCTTCGGCTGCTATATATGGTGCACGTGCGGCGGCGGGAGTTATTTTGATTGAAACAAAGAAGGGGGTTAAGGGAAAAATTAAAGTTTCCTTTGATGGCTTTTATGGAATACAGAAGGTTGCCAATTATCCGGATTTGATGAATGGTGAACAATATCTGAATTATAAGAATGGATGGACGAATGATGATGCTAATGATGAAGATGCTGCGTTGACTGATTTTGAAAAGGCAGTTTATCAGAGCGGTTCTTATAAGGATTGGTCGTGGAAAGATTTGATTGTCAAAACAGGTCATACCAAGAATTTTAAATTGGGGGTTTCCGGTGGTGGAGATTATACACGTTTTAATTTTAATGCTTCCTATTTGGGTACGGATGGTATTGTGATAAATGATGAATATAAACGATTGAATACTAGATTGAATGTCACGACGGATATTAACAAATGGATTCGTATGGGAAATAGTGTCGGCTGGACGTATATTGACAGAAGCGGAGCTAAGCCGCCTTTTGTGGATGTGTTTAATAAATCTCCGCTTGCAAAACCTTTCAATGATGATGGGACGGTTAACATAAATCCAACGGGTGAGGACACTAAAGTTAATCCTTTGGAGTGTTATTTGTATGACGATTTGAATGTGAATTATGCTCTAACGGCTACAAATTACCTGGAAGTTAAGATTCCGGGTGTGGAAGGGCTTTCGTATAAATTGAATACGAATGTTCAATATGGTGCTGGAAAACAATATTGGTATCAAGGTTCTAATACGAAGAAGAGTGGGGCTTTTGGTGGAGAGGGAGAAATGGTTAATACCATGAAATATTCTTATTTGGTAGAAAATATTGTGAGTTATCAACATACGTTTGCTCAAAAGCATGAATTGTTTCTAACTGGACTTTTTAGTTTTGAAGAGAGTCATAAAGAGGGGACAACGATTACAGCTAAAGGATTCAGTGGGGATGATCGCTCTTATTACGGTATTCATGATGCGCAGGAAGTTAAAGTGGAGCCGTTTAAAAATGATAAGACTCGTTTACATTCATATATGGCGCGTGTTAATTATGCGTATGATAGCCGTTATTTGTTTACGGCAACTGTGAGACGTGATGCGTCTTCTACATTAGGGCGATATAAGCATTGGGGAACATTCCCCTCCATGGCTTTGGGGTGGAATATTCATAATGAAAAATTTTATGCCTCTATGAAGGATGTCGTGAATACTTTGAAGCTTCGGCTGTCGGTTGGGAAGAATGGTCAAAGCGGATTATCTCCTTATTCTACTCTTCCTATTATGGAGGATAATGGATATACAAATGGGAGTTCTCCTCTTCCTGGCTATATTCCTGGCACTATTGGATCTCCTAATTTAGGTTGGGAAGTGATGACATCTTATAATGTAGGATTGGACTTTGGCTTTTTGCGTTCTAGAATTACCGGTGAATTAAATCTTTATAAAAATATGAATAAGGATTTGCTTTTGAAGCGTACGATATCTTCGGTACATGGTATTAGAGAGGTTATGCAGAATATAGGTAGAACGGAAAATCGCGGACTGGAGGTGTCTTTGAGTTCAAACAATGTTACATTGAAAAATTTTTCCTGGCATACGGGACTTAGCTTGGCGTGGAATGATAATAAAATAAAGGAACTGTATGGGGATGGTTTATCGGATATTACTAATAAATGGTTTATAGGGCATCCGGTATTAAGTAATTTTGATTACAAAATTATTGGAACCTGGCAGTTGGGTGAAGAGGAAGAGGCTGCTAAATATGGTGCTAAGCCTGGTTATGCGAAGTATGAAGATCTTAATAAAAATGGTGAGATAGATCCGGATGACCGGCAAATATTGGGTTCTTCCGAGCCGGATTTCACTTGGAGTCTGTCGAATACGCTGAAATATAAAGATTTCTCTTTATTTGTGTTGTTGTATGGAGTTTCGGGGTCAACTAAAGCTAATCCATTTAGAGATAAGACGTATTTGATTAATCATAATTTCTGGACTGTGGATAATCCTACTAATGAATATTGGAGTACAGAGAAAAATGCGAATAAATATATTGCGAATAAATCTATAAGTCCAAGTAGCTATCAGAGTGCGGACTTTATGAGAATTAAGGATATAACACTAACCTATACACTTCCAACCCGAATTATTAGGAAAATGGGATTGAGCAAGTTGGCGATCTATTTTACAGGAAAGAACCTGTTGACGGTGACTGGATGGGAAGGTATGGATCCGGAGTTCGATACTCAACGTGCAATTCCGGTAAGTCGTGAGTATTCATTTGGTATTAATCTGGCTTTTTAAATACTAATAATATGAAAAAAGGAAAATATGCCCTGTTTGGGGGATTAATTGCTGTGTTGGGATTTTCTTCTTGTCAAAATGATCTTTTGAATGAAGAACCAAAGCATCTATATACGGCAGACCGGCTTTATACAAGTTTGGAGGGGTATGAAAATGGACTGAATGGGTTGTATGCGGAAGTGCGAAAAGAATTTGAAGGGATGAATTATACAACTAATTTTGGTACGGTTGATTTGCGTAATGTACTGTTTACTATTGGTACTGATAATATGTCGACGGGAAGTAATAAGGGAAACGTGCATAGAATGTTGAATAGTTGGGGGGTGGCAAATCATCCTTCTTATAAAGATTTTGATAAATATTTTTTGTGGTTCTATGAGACTATAAATGCAGCCAATGCAATTTTGGACAGGGCCCCGTATTCTGATATTAATTGGGATGATAAAAGCGGAAACAATCAGTATTATAGAGTAATAGCTGAAGCCAAGTTGTTCAGGGCATGGGCATATCGGCATTTGAGTTATTTATGGGGAGCGGTTCCGATTGTTACTACGGAATCTACGGATGCCATTCGTACGGATTTTGTGCGGGAGCCTGTTGAGAAAGTACGCCGTTTTATTATTGAAGATCTGGAATTTGCAGCGGAATATTTGCCGTGGACTCCATCCCGGACGGGAACGGTGAGTAAAGGAGTGGCGATGACCTATTTGGCGGAGATGTATTTGGCGCTTGGTGATGCGGAAACTGCATACAAGTGGGCAAATAAATGTATTACAGAAGGGCCATATGCTATTCAGAGGAGTAAGCATAGCACGGACAAGTCTGTTTTTATGGGTATGTTTCAACCTGAAAATATAAATAGTTCTAATCCGGAAATTTTGTGGGAGTTGAAGTGGGCAAGAGGAATTGTTGGCGGCGGTGAGAATATTATGCGTCATGAATCTACGTTGCGTTATGGAAATACAAAATGGAAAGGTGCGGATGGATTAACACTGGGTTATACAGAGGAGCGCGGTGGACGTGGATGGCATCGGATGAGTATATTGAAAAATACGTTATTGTTATATTACAGTTCGAGTAAAGATGCGAATCCCGCTAACGGGCAGATTGATGAGCGTGGAAATGAATATGCAATTGGTCAATACTTTGTGTTGACAGATGCCGATAAACTGACGGATAGTAATGGTAATGATATTATGAACGCTACAGAAGGACGTCCGTGGAAAATAGGGGATAAACTCTGGATTGGAGCGTCGAAAGATGCATCAATTAAAACGACAAGTGGTGGATATGACTATAATAACTTGAGTGATACTAAGGTTACGTCTAATAATCATCCATATCCATTGAAATTTGCTTTTTGTGATGTTGGTTATCCGGAGAATACGGAATCTCATTTTTCTCAAATTTATATGCGGTTGGCGGAGACATTATTGCTACGGGCAGAGGCTTCTGTTAGATTGGGCGATTTAGCATCAGCGGTTAGTGATATAAATGAATTAAGAGACAGGGCTAATGCAAAAACAATTACAGTTGCTGATTTAGGGGCTTCTTTAGAAGAGCGGTTGAACTTTATATTGGATGAGCGTAGTAGGGAATTGTTGTTAGAGGAGCATCGTAGATATACATTGCTTCGTATGGGAGGTAAGGATTTTATGTATCCTCGAATTAAAGCATATAATCCCATCGATGGAACAAACTTTGCTTTAAGAGATACTATCTTCCCGATACCGCAAACTGTTATTGATGCTAATCGTACTTTGTATATGCCGCAAAATCCGGGCTATACATCAGCGAGTGAATGATAGAATTATGAGACTTGGTTTTAATAAATTATTTACTAAAAAATTAAAAAATGATGAGAAGTATTATTTTGGCGTTATGCCTATTGTTTGCATCTTCTGCATGTGTGTTTACATTTGCGCAGAAGACAAAAAGTGTTGAAGAAAAGGCGCAGAAAATGGTAGAGAAACTGGATGCTTTGTTGGGGTTAACTCAAGAACAGAAGGATAAAATTCTGGTGATATACTCGAAGCCTAAAGATCAACGTGGTAAGGTGGATGCTCAACTGAAAGAAATATTGACGGTGGAGCAGTATAAAAAATATCAGGATAATAAAGCTGCGGAAAAAGCGAAAAAAGGCGAAGGAAAAACTGGAGATAAACAAGAGAAGAAAGGTGGTAATAAGAATAAAGAAAAGACTAAGTGATGAGTTTTGAAGATTAAGTTTAAATTTCATAAAGAAGAGTTTTCTTGAACTTTATGTGGATAGAAAGCTCTAGTGTTTTAGAGGTTTTGGATAAGGTGTGGGTTGTATCAATTCACGCCTTATTCATATTTTCTTGTTTCAAATGATTGTTGTAAGAAGGATTAATAAGACTGGGGTTATTCTCGCTGCAATGAGAAAAAAATCTCATTGCGGTGAGAATTTTTTCTCATAACGATGAGAATGCTTGAGTATTTTAGTGGTCGTAAATGGCTGTGTACTTGTTGGTTACCAGAAATGTAAAGTCTTGTAATTGCATTGCTACCGTTGGGTGTTGAAAAATAAAGTTGCCGCACTGGATTCTTTATATAAATCGGCATTCTCTTTTACAATAATATCCATTGGCATATAATTGTTGTTTTGCACGCTTTTCCCAAAAACTAAATATTGTATAAGTGTTTCTACTGCCATGTAAGCTTGTTGTCCGGCTCTTTGTTCTACGAGAAAATCAAGATAACCTTCGTCCAGCGCTTTTGCATTTTTTTCTGTTAAGTCTATTCCGACAAATTTGACGTCGCGGATTTTATGTCTTTTGAAATAATTAGTGATGACATGTGCTCTGGAGTTGAATATGACCGCTCCTTTTATATTGTGGTTTGTGATAAAGTAGTCTTTCAGTAAATCTTCATTTTTTTCGTTGTCCTGTGCTGAATAATTAACGCGACACAATTTATTCTGCAGTTTATGTTCCGCATAGTAAGCCATGAAACCGGCTTTTCTTAGAATAGTGGTATTGGCGCTTTCGTCCCCAACTCGTATGGCTTGAAAAAGAGCGATATCTGCGTCTTTAGGAGTAATCTGGGTAATTAATTTCGCAATGAGATATCCGCATGTGTATGGGTTGGCTGTGTAAAACGCCAACGGACTGGCCCCTTCTACTGTGGAGTCAACAAATATATATGGAATATTCATGTCTGAAAGTTGATTGGCCAGGTAGATAGTTTCATCTCTGAAGGTGGGGCCGATAATTACGGCATCCGGTTCGTGCTGAATAACTTGCTCAAAAGAAGTTCTGCATGAAAAAAGGTCGAAATGGTTGTAATAACAGAACTCGCATTGAATATCTATTGCAGAATAGGTTTCTAGAGCTGCATTAATTCCTTTTTCGGCAAAGGACCAATATTCTCCTGCGCTGGATTTAGGAATGGCAATAACGAATTTGTAGCTTTTCCGAAGAGAAATGGCAGAAACATGAATGTTGGGTGTGTAATTCATTTTTTGCAGAGCTTCTTCTATTCTAATTCTCTTATCTTCGGTGACATTGCCACGGTTGTGTAAAACACGGTCAACTGTTCCGGCTGAAACTCCTGCTAAATCTGCTATGTCTTTGATTCTAATTTTCTTTGCCATATGAATAAATCTCTTCTTTAAAACTTTTTTGATATTGCAAAGATAACCAATATAAGGTAATAGTAAAATATAAAATGAAAAAAATACGTAGTTTTTTATAGATATTGTTTGTGTTTCAAAAAAAACTAAATATATTTGTGGACGTACACAGAATTGAATGTGATATATTTAAAAACAATAAAAAGAGATACGATGGAAAAGAAGATTTTAAAGGCAGGTTTTGTTGGTTCCGGGTTTGCAGCACGCTTTCATTACAATGCGTTACAACATGTGTTTAGTGCGAAAGTAGAGATTGCAGGTGTGTTTTCTGTAGCTAGGCAAGAGGCGGAACAGTTTGCAGTCCATGGAAATATGGCAATTTTTGATACACTTGAAGAATTGATTGATGCTTCTGATGTTATTCATGTGTGTACTCCACCGGTGACACATGAAGAAATTGTAGTCGCTGCATTAGCCAAGAATAAGAATGTGATTGTAGAAAAACCATTCACGGGTTATTTTGGCGATGGTACAGAGGATTTTAGCGGGGAAAAATTTTCGCGTGAAGAAGGACTTCAGAAAACAGTAGAAAGTATCAAAAGAATGTTGGATGCTGAAAAAATTAGTACTGGGCGGATTATGTATGCTGAAAACTGGGTGTATGCTCCTCCCGTACAAAAGGAACGTGAGATAATTGAAAAATCAAAAGCGCAGATTTTGTGGATGAATGGGGAACAATCTCATTCGGGTTCACATTCTTTGGCTTATGGTGAATGGAAATTTTCTGGTGGCGGTTCTTTGATAGGAAAAGGTTGTCATCCGTTGACTGCTGTTATTTATTTCAAACATGTGGAAGGAAGAACCCGGTTTGGCGAACCTATACGTCCGAAAACAGTTTCTGCCCGCGTGCATTCCATTACCCGTTTACCTAATTTCGATGATCGGGGATATTTGAAAACTCATTATAAAGATGTGGAAGATTTCGCAATTGTCCATATTGTATTTGAGGATGGTACGATTGCCGATGTTATAGCAAATGAACTAAGTTTGGGCGGTACTAATAACTGGATTCGTGTCAATGCAAACAATCATCGTACATTGTGTAATATGAGTCATAACAATACTATGGAAACATACACTCCCGATGAGAAATATTTTGATGACATTTACGTCGTGGAAAAGACCGAGACCAAACAGGGATGGTCGCAAATATCTCCGGACGAAGGCTGGTTTTTGGGGTATCAACACGAATTAAATGCGTTTTATAATGCTGCTGCTTATGGAACACCGATAGAAAGTAATAGCAAGTTGGCTGCTGATACTATGTCTACACTATATGCAAGTTATGTTTCAGCAGAGAAAAATGGTACTGAAGTCGAAATATCTATTCTTTAATAATATAAACCATGGAAGATAATAAACGTATATACGAATCGATGTCGAGTGATGAAATTTCTGCTGCCTATAATTCTCTGGAAGGGAAGTCAGAATTGGTGAAGAAAGAAGTAGCGGAATTGCGTGGATTAAAAAATGAGGGCTTTTGGAAACGTACTAAATGGTATTTTTCAAAATCGGGTCCAGGGTGGATGCAAAGCGCTATGACTCTTGGAGGAGGTAGTGCCATGGCTTCTTTGTTTTCAGGCGCACATGCACAATACCAGTTATTGTGGGTACAACCTGTTGCTATGGGAATTGGGGTTATTATGCTATCGGCTTTGGCTCATCAGACCATGTGCAGGGGAGAACGCCCTTTCTATGCAATGAAGAAATATGTGAGTCCGGTTATTGCGTGGGCATGGGCTTTGTGTACGATCGTTGCGACCATGATCTGGCATTTTCCACAATATTCTCTAGCTTCAGGAATGACTCTTGATTTGATACAGGCATTCGGAGGGTTCCAACTGGAAGATGGTTCAGCAGGACAAACTGCTGCGTTGCTGGGAATTGCGGCGATAGTTTTGTGTGTGGCATGCCGTATTGTCTGGAATTATAATAAAGGAAGTAAAGGAATCAAGGTTTTTGAGAATATAATCAAGAGTATTGTTTGGTTTATTATTCTTTCATTTTTGATAGTCGTTGTAGTTTGCAGTTTCAGTGGCAATGGAATAGACTGGTCTGCTGTGGGAAGAGGATTTTTACCTTTTTCTATGGAAGGTGGATTTCATTTAAATATTCCAGGAGATACACAAGGCATTCAGATTTTTATAGCATCGTTGAGTGCAGCTGTCGGTATCAATATGACTTTTTTATTTGGATATTCTTTCCTGAAAAAAGGTTGGACAAAAGAGTATTCCGGATTGGCAAAGTTTGATTTGATAACAGGAATGTTGATTCCATACACCATTGCAACCTCTTTGATGATAATAGCTGCAGGAGCTACGATCACTCTGGCGCCGGGTGAAACCTCTATTTCACCGATTAAAGCTGCGAGTATGTTGGAAGCAGCCGGTCTTCCGGCATTAGTATCCCGTTTGATTTTTGGTTTGGGGATTATTGGTATGTCTCTGAATGCTATAATACTTCATATGGTAGTTTGTGGTTTTGCAATTTGCGAGATATTTAAATTACCCGAAACTGGCTGGAAGTACAAATTGGCTACATTAGTTCCCGTACCGGGATTTTTGGGTGCTATACTTTGGAGTAAAATGGGTACATGGATTGCTATTCCTACATCAGCCATTGCATTGATTTTATTGCCTGTGGCATATATCGGCTTTTTCTTATTGAATAATAGTGAAAAGTACATGCGTTCCGATATGCCTCGTGGTGGCAGACGTTTTTGGTGGAATACTGGTATGATTATAGCTATTTCTATAACATTGATCAGTGTCGTTTATTATTTAGTGAAAGTAGCACCTACATATTTTACAAAACTCTAATACTATGGTTCAGTTAAGTGGATTTGCAGACGAAGTTTATGTGAACTTTAAGCAGCAATTGGATTTTTTTCATTCGGTGGGACTCAAGTATATTGAATTGCGCTTTTTAGATGGAATCAATATATTGGATATTTCGAAGGAAAAGTTGACAGAGGTTAGACAGATGTTATCGGATAGTGGCATTGGCGTTAGCGCCATTGCCTCACCGATTGGCAAGTACGGTTTGGATCAGCCTTTCTCTCCCCATTTTGATAAATTTAAGCATGCTGTCGATGTTGCTTCATTTTTAGATACTGAGTTGATTCGGGTCTTTAGTTATTATGCACCCGAGAGAGAAGATGTAAACCGGTATCGGGATGAAGTGATGGAGCGTATGACAGCAAAGGCTGAATATTTAAGAGGTGGCGGAGTGAATATGGTACATGAAAATGAATCTCATATTTACGGATACTGTGCGCAAAACTGTGTCGATATTGCATCTACTGTTAATTCTGAACATTTGTCTCTTGCGTACGACCCGGCCAATTTTGTATGGGGAAGTGACATTGTGAACAATGTGGAGGTATGTTGGCCATTGATGAAGTCGTATACTACTCATATACATATTAAAGATTGGAAATTGGGCAGTAAAGACATTGGTAGTCTTCCGGGTGAGGGAGATGGACAGATCGAACAGTTGATAAAGGAATTGTCCCTTATGAAATATGCAGGTTTTGTGACTTTAGAACCTCATATGAGTTCTGGAGGACAATTTGGTGGAGAGACAAAGCCGGAACAGCTGAAAGCTGCATTAGAAAATGTAAAAGCCTTTTGTAATAAATATAATATAGTATGCGTATAGAGACAGATGCTAAGATAGAACGGAGGATTGAGAATATTCCGGCTCGAAAAAAAATAGTTCCACGGTTCGATTTACAAAAAGATTATAAGGTAGATCAACCACAGGTAGAAGTAGGACTGAATGCATTTTCATTTAATGATGAGTTGATAGACTATGCAAAAGGATTAGGTGGCGGATTATCTGTTTTTGATCTAATCGATTTCTGTGCTTTGCACAATATTAAAGCACTAGACTTAACGGCTTATTATTTAATCGGTTATCCGGATGTTCCTGCTGATAACTATCTATTTGAAATTAAAAGATATGCTCGCAAACGTAATATTCATTTATCCGGAACTGGTGTTTGGAATGATTTTGCAGATCCGGATCCACAAAGAAGAAAATATTTTGTCCAGTTGATAAAAAACTGGATTGAAGCTTCGTCCAAAATGGGAATTGAAGTTATCCGAGTATTTTCGGGAGTTCCACCGGAAGGATATACGGAAGAAAAACGTCCAGAAATTGTAAGGCAAATAGTCGAATGTTTGAAAGAATGTGCTGTTCATGCTGGTAAATATGGGATTATGATAGGTTTACAGCACCATGCGGATATGCTAAAGACTGCTGATGAGACTATTGAGATGATAAAAAAGATAGATTCTCCATGGGTAGCTGTAATTCTTGATACAGGTAATTTAATTAGTGAGGATCCTTATGCTGATATGGATAAATTGATGCCTTATGTAATTAGTTGGCAGTTGAAGGAGAGTGTGTTTGGGTGGAACTTATCTGTGAGAACTGATTTGAAAAAAATCATGCAAATTATACGCAAACATAATTATCGTGGTTATTTGCCGGTAGAAACATTGAATACCGGAATTTGTAAGTATGATCCTTATGAACAGGTTCCCCGATTTATTAATGAGGTTAGACAGGCTATTGCTTCTGCTTTTTGAAAAGAAGTGCTGTGCGTTGGGTTGTCAGATTGGGCTTTCTTGTAGATAATAACAGAAATGGAAAATTTATTTAAAAAAGGAATAATAGGTAATCGGATTATTCAAAACAGGTGGGTTGCCCAACCTATGGAAGGTAATTCCAGTGGTTTGGGAGGGGCTGTATCAGTGCTTACAATAGATAAGTATAAAAAGTTGGCAGCAGGTGGATGGGGAGTCATTATTGTAGAAGCAATATCTGTAACTTCAGGCTCATTGGCGAGAAAAAACGCTTTGGTGATGAATCATAGAAACTTAGATGGATTCAAAAAGCTTGTTGACCAGATAAAGGCTATAAATCCAGATGTGACTCTCTTATTTCAAATTACTCATTCCGGCTCTATTAGTAATCCTGTTTTTTCGGAGCAGGTATCTGTTTCTCCGTTTTCGGAAGGGAGGTTACTTAGCTCTGATGAAATAGAGCAGATTAAAGATGATTTTATAACTTGTTCGTTGCTATCGGAAGAAGCTGGTGCGGATGGGATTGATTATAAATGTTGTCATGGCTATTTGGGTGCCGAAATGTTGTGTCCGGCAAATGTTCGTACTGATAAATGGGGAGGAGCCTGGGAAAATCGTACGCGCTTTCTTCGCGAAGGTATTGGAGAAATTATAGCCCGGCGCAAAACTTCTGATTTTATAGTAGGTAGCCGTATTTCAGTATACGAGGGGGTGAGAGGGTGTTGTGGTACCTCTGCTCCGGATGAGTTGGTTGAAGACTTAACAGAATCACTCCAGCTTGTTCGTTTGATGGATTCATTACAGATGGATTATGTGAATGTTTCTGCAGGTATTCCTGCAAAAACTCCGATTTTAACTCGTCCTGTTCAGAATTCTGAATTAATGTATTTGCATCATTTGCGCTATACTAAAGAAGTGAAAAACGCCTTGAAAAATTCGTCGATGAAAGTAATAGGTTCTGCCTATTCTATCTTGCGCGAACGTGCTTTTTCTGTAGCAGATGAAATGTTGGAGAAGCATTACACTGATTTTATCGGTTGGGGAAGACAAACGTTGGCTGATCCCTTGACGCCGCAGAAACTATTGAATGGAGAAAGAATCAATTTTTGTTTAGCTTGTTCAGGATGCTCAAAAATGATGCTGAAACAGATAAATGTAGGATGTATTATATTTAATGAATACTATAAAAAATATTGGAAAGAAAATCTTTAGTAATACCAGTGGAAATACTATATAAATAATTGTAATGCCATGATAAAAAATAGATTATTACTGATTGCTGCTCTACTTCTACTGTCAATAGGCTGCATTTTTGCACAAGGTAGACGTCAATCTAATAAAACAGTCAATACAAACAGGCCAACAGGTGCGCCTATCGAACATTTTAAGAAATTTGATACATCTGCTTCTTATGTGAAAGTTGCTTTGAATGCATATTCATTTACTAAGAATTTGAATGATTATATTAAAGGGCGTTCGAATGATCCTATGACGCTTTTTGATTTAATTGATTTTTGTGCAGCTAATAAGATTGATGCTTTGGATGCTACAGGATATTTCTTTGTCGGTTATCCTGATGTACCGACTGATAAATATATTTATGAAGTAAAGAAATATGCTTTTCGTAAAGGAGTTGATATTTCGGGTACGGGAATAATGAATAACTTTGCTAATCCTGATGCGGCGGCTCGTGCAAAAGACGTACAGCGTGTAAAAGATTGGATCGATGTTGCAGCAAAACTGGGTGCTCCTGTCCTTCGGGTATTTTCAGGACCTGTTCCTAAGGGATATGAAGATAGATGGGATGAAGTTGCTTCCTGGATGATTCCTTGTTTCAAAGAAGTGGCAAAGTATGGAGAGAGTAAAGGGGTGATGGTGGGTGTACAAAATCATGGAGACATGATGGCTACCGGAGAACAAACTGTAAAAGTATTGAAGGCAGTAAAGCACCCTTGGTTCGGCTTGATACTTGATACTGGCTATTTTCATACGGAAGATCCCTATAGGGATATGGAGATGTGTCTGGACTATGCTATTAATTGGCAGATAAAGGAGAGTGCTTTGGGGAGAGAAAGTATGCAGCCTCTTGATTTAAAAAAAGTCATGAAGATGGTACGTAAAGTGGGTTATCGTGGTTATCTGCCTGTAGAAACGTTGTCTGTGCCGGGACGTCCATACGAACCGGTTAAGCTGGTTCCGGAATTTATAGAAAAAGTTCGTAAAGCCATTGAAGAAGAATTTGCAAATTGATAATATTATGAAGAAAAGTAGATTAATTGTATTGTTGTGTGCTTTGTTAGGAATATGCGGAACGGTAAAAGTTGAAGGACAGACACCACAACGTCCACCTATTACCGGAGTAGCTCATGCCGCTTTTTTTACGAAGGATTTGGAACATACCCGCAGTTATTTAAAAGATTTCTTGGGATATGATGAAACGATAACTCTAAAAAATGCGGAAGGTAAAGTCTCATTATCTGTTTTTAAGATTAATGAAAGACAATTTATAGAAGTTTTCCCCGAACGCAAGGAGAAATCTAATCGTATGTATCATTTTGCTGTAGAAACGACTGATGCGGAAGCTATGAGAATTTATTTGAAATCGAAAGGGTATAAAGTTCCCGATCATACTCCGAAAGGTAGAACAGGTAATCTGAATTATTTTGTAACAGATCCGAATGGCACAATATGTGAAATCGTCCAGTATGGCACAGAAGGAATGATGGCAGCTAAAAAAGGTAAAGATTTATCAGAGAATAGGATTTCACCCCGTATGAGTCATGTTGGTTTTATGGTGGCCGATGTTGACAAAGCTGTCGAATTTTATTGTGGTGTATTAGGTTTTAAAGAAGTTTGGCGGGGAGGTAGTAATCCGGATAAAGTCAAATGGGTGCATCTTCAAGTACCCGAAGGAGATGAGACGATTGAACTGATGCTTTATGATAAAGAACCTACTTGGGAACGTATGGGCTCTATGAACCATATCTGTTTGGAGGTGAAAGATATATATGCTGCTGAAGCCACGTTAGCAGGTAGAGTACAGCCGGAGGGAGTACGTGTACCAACCCCGCCTAAAGCTGGTTTTAACAAAAAACGGCAGATTAATTATTACTTGATTGATGATACACGAATTGAAATAATGGAAGAACAGCCTTTTGATGGAATTCCCGCTCCATCCTCCAAAGGCAAATTGATGAAATATATTCCTATGGATAAATAAGGAGTTATCGAAGAATAATATATCTTTGATGACATTCAAATGAGAAATAATCGTTTCTAATGTATACACACTATAAAAAATAAGTTATGAAAAAAGTTTTGTTATTTATATTTCTAGCTGCTGCAATGTTTTCCACATTAAAGGCGGAAGAGGGTAAATGGATTAATCTGTTTGATGGAAAAACATTAAATGGATGGAGAGTGTTAGGAGATAAGGCTACATTTAGAGTAGAAAAAGGGATGATTGTTGGAACCACTTCGACTGGTGGTGAGAATTATAATACATTCCTTTGTACAGAAAAGGAATATGGTAATTTCAATTTAGAGTTTGAATTTCTGGCAGATGAGGGTCTGAATAGTGGGGTGCAGTTCAGGGGAGTATTTTCTGATGGTTTGGTACGTGGGTATCAATTTGAGATAGATCCGGATAGGACTACCAAGTATGCGGCACAACCTTGTAATCAGGATGCAAAGGGGCAGATAATACCTTCGGGGAAAGAACCAAGAAGTTGGACAGGAGGAATTTATGACGAAAAGCGCAGAGGATGGTTGAACAATTTGACAGAGAATCCTGAAGCACGTGCTGCTTTCAAACCGAACAGCTGGAATAAAGGTCGGATCGAAGCTCATAAAGATGGAATACGGACTTATATTAATGGAGTACTCGCATCTTCAATGGTCGATTATATGACACCAAATGGTTTTATTGGTTTGCAAGTACATTGGTTGAAAGAGTATAAAAAGATGGAAGTACGTTTCAGAAATATACGTATTCAGGATTTAGGATTGAACCCTGCGGGAACAGGGGAAACTGTAGATCGGTTTATTGGTGAATGGAAGGATGATCGGACAAATTATTTGGCACAGTCTTATATAGACAAGACTACAAAAGAATATAAATTGAATATTTCCAAGATTCCTTATGCAAATGCTGCACCTTTCGTTGTATTAACAGGAACCGTTAGTGGAAATCATATAACTTACTCTAATGAACAAGGATATAATGCTACTGTGGAGAAAGGAATCTTGAAAGTAAAAGGTGAGGGATTGGATTTTTCCGGCAGACTGGTCGTTCGCAAATCTCCTACTCTGAATATGCCTGCTCCAAAAGATGCAGAGATTTTATTTGACGGCAATGATCTGAAAGCATGGGGAGGATTAGTTAAGAAAGAGTGGCTGAAGTGGAGTTTTGACGCAGATCAGTCAGTAGAATTGACCCCCGCTGGTAATATTCGCATGATTCCCGGCAAACAGTCCATTATTACGAAGAAAGATTATGGAGATATTAAACACTTACATTTAGAATTTCGGTTATTGGGAGAAGTGACGAATGGCGGTGTGTATATGCAAAGTCGTTATGAGTTTAATATTAAAGATTCATGGGGACAGGGTAAAGGAGCACCATGTGGCACCTTTGGTAATTTGGTAAATTCAAAAGAGCCTGAATTTAATTATGCACTACCTCCAATGGTATGGCAAACGATGGATATTCAATATAAAGCAGCACGTTTTAATGAGCAAGGTGAAAAGATAGCTAATGCACGAGTATCAATGAGTATGAATGGTATGCCTATTTATGAAGATTATGAACTCGGTCTTATCAAGGGAGCAGCTGGGGGACGTACCCCTCTGGGACCATTAGGACCTATTTATCTCCAAGAGCATGGGACTGCTTATGAATTTAGAAATATCTGGGTCGTTGAGTAAAGTAATTACCGACACTGCATATCCGGCAATGAAGAAAGTGGATTTTACTCAGAATATAGTGGAGATGGAACGGGATCTTTATCACTTTGCATACAAGCTGACTTCTGACTATGATTCTGCCAATGACTTAGTACAAGATTGTATACTGCAAGCACTAAATAATTCAGAGAAGTTTATGTATGCTGATAATTTGAAAGGCTGGATGTATACTATCATGCGTAATATTTTTATAAGTAACTATCGGCGTATGGTGCGTGAAATGAATATTATTGATAAGACCTATACTGTTTTTCAGCAAAGTTTAATCGAAGATGAAGATAGTGATCGTTTTGAGTTATCTTATGACATCAAGCAGCTCTATCGTGTGATATATTCTGTGCCTGATGAATTGAGAGTACCATTTCAGATGTATGTAGCCGGATTTAAATATAGAGAAATTGCAGAAAAATTGGATTTGCCTATAGGAACAGTGAAGAATCGTTTATTCTTTATTCGTAAGCGCTTAAAAGATGAATTGAAGGTTCTTTTGGATATTGAATGATAAGTATAATATTAAAATAGAGAGAGAAATGTAAGAGTCGGAATAGGTTATATCCTATTTCGACTTTTTTATTCGTGCCTGTTAATAAATGCAAAATGCGAATTCCTGTATTTAACTTCCTCGTTCTTCCTCGTTCTAACTAATAAAGCTCAGAAAAAGAATTGATGATAAACGAGAATAAAATTCGTGAAGCTTGTGCCTCGAATCGCGAACGGGGATTCAAGATGTTGATGGACTCTTTTCAGGTACCGATATATAATTATATCCGTAGACTGGTCGTATCTCATGAAGATGCGGAGGATGTGCTTCAGGAAGTCTTTATCCGGGTGTTCCGGCATATCGATCAGTTTCGCGAAGAAAGTTCACTGTCAACCTGGATTTACCGGATTGCCACGAATGAGAGTTTACGCTTGCTGAACGGTCGTAAAGATGAGGGAGTTGTTTCTGCAGAAGATGTTCAGGAAGAGTTGATGGGCAAGTTGAAGGCTTCCGATTATATTGATTATGAAAATGAGCTGGCAGTGAAGTTTCAGGAGGCCATTCTAAGTTTGCCTGAAAAGCAACGGCTTGTATTCAACTTACGTTATTACGATGAACTTGAATATGAAGAGATTGCCCGTGTACTGGATAGCAAAGTGGATACACTAAAAGTGAATTACCACTATGCGAAAGAGAAGATTAAGGAATATATATTAAACAGATAGAATGATGAAAAAGGATTTTGATTTTGACGATATTGGTAAACGGACACCTTACCGTACCCCCGATGGATTCTTCGAGGATGTGCAACGAAAGGTGATGGAACGCGCCGGAGTGAAGCAACAGCGGAAATCTCACATGAAGCTGATTATTTCTACGGTGATTACCATGGCGGCAGTATTGATCGGATTTTTGTTTGTTCCATCTTTGAGACAGGCAGATGAGGTGAAAACGTCTTCTTCGAAAGTATTAGCTAATGGTACAGAATCTGTAGATAAATGGATTAAAGAACTATCGGATGAGGAGTTGGAAGAGCTCGTCAGCTTCTCTGAAAATGATATATTTTTGAATTAAGTAACTCAATCATTATTTTTAAACGTGAAGATTATGAAGACTAAATTTATTTATGTAATTTTGGCTGTCCTCTTGATGGGAAGTCAAATGGCCTTGTCTGCACAGAATACAGATAACAAAGAGAGAAAACAGCGTCCTACACCGGAACAAATGGTGCAGATGCAGACTAGCCAGATGGTAAAAATACTGATGCTGGATGATGCAACAGCTGCCAAGTTTACTCCGGTTTATGAGAAATATCTGAAAGATTTACGCGAATGTCGTATGATGTCCAAACCGAGAACTGAAAAAGCGAAAAAACAAGGGACAGATGCTAATGCTAAGAAAGAACGTCCGTCCATGACTGATGACGAGATTGCGACCATGTTACGGAACCAGTTTACTCAAAGCCGTAAAATGCTGGATGTTCGTGAAAAGTATTACAATGAATTCAGCAAGATACTTTCGCAGAAGCAGATTTTGAAGATTTATCAGCAGGAGAAGATGAATGCTAATAAGTTTAAGAAAGAGTTTGACCGAAGAAAAGGACAGAAACCGGGACAGGGACATCACCAGGGGCAAAGATCTCGCGCTCCACGTCCGGACCAGAAATAAATATTAGGTTTATTTTATTATAGTTTTATTTTACTAAATCAACACAATTTGAACATAGACAGCCATATTTATTCTTTTCAGTACCGTTTGATTACTTGTTATGTCTTGTTACTGATTAGTTTGACTGTTTTTGCTCAGTCCGGCAAAGAGCGTTTTTCCGGTCGTGTGATTGATACTGAAACCTATCAGCCGGTACCGTTTGCTACGGTCCGGCTTTTAGCTTTACCGGATAGTACATTGTTGGGCGGCGGCGCTACGGATGCTATCGGTAAATTTCAACTTTCCGTTTCCATTCCTAATCATGCAATTAAAGCGAAGTCTTTATTATTACAGGTGTCATATGTCGGATATAAGCAGGTTTTTCATCCCATTTCCATTTCCAGCAAAAGCTCTTCTTACGAATTGGGGGATATAAATCTGACTCAGGAAAGTTATGCTTTGGATGAAGCAGTGGTAGTAGGGCAGGCTCCAATGGCGGTGACAGAGGGGGATACAACGGTATTCAACGCTTCTGCCTATCGTACTCCCGAAGGCTCAATGCTTGAAGAATTGGTAAAACAGCTTCCGGGAGGTGAAATAGATGCAGACGGTAAGTTGCTAATACATGGCAAGGAAGTAAAAAAGATTTTGGTGGACGGTAAAGAGTTTTTCTCTGATGATCCGAAAGCTGCTCTTAAAAATCTTCCTGTGGAGATGGTGGAGAAGTTAAAAGCGTATGAACGTCAATCGGATTTGGCACGTCTTACGGGAATAGATGACGGAGAGGAAGAGATGATTCTGGACTTGTCTGTGAAAAAAAATATGAAACGGGGCTGGATGGAGAATTTTATGGGAGGATATGGAAGTAAAGACCGTTATGAATTAGCCAATACCTTGAACCGTTTTCGTGAAAACTCTCAATTAACCATTATCGGGAATCTGAATAATACCAATAACCAGGGATTCTCGGAATTACAGAATGAATCTTCCAGTTCAACAGGCAATATCCGTAGCCGGATGGGACTGACTACCTCCCGCTCATTGGGGCTTAATGCGACTTATGATTGGAAGCGCGTTAAATTACGTTCAAATATTCAATATGTCGGCACCGATCGTTTGGAAGATAGCCGTACCACAGTCGACAACTTTCTCCGGGAAGATAAATCAATCAATCTGGGCACGAGTCATAGCCGACAACAGAATCACGAACTGGTAGCCAATGCTTCTCTTGAATGGAAAATGGATTCTGTTACTACATTGATTTTCCGTCCTCAATATCGTTTCTCAGCCAATGACAGAGAGAATAGTGGCTTTCAGGAAGGGTGGGGGAATGATGTCTTGTTGAATGAAAGAGAGTCCTCCGGCACCAATCATAATTCCCGGTATAATCTGACGATGATGTTGCAACTTAGCCGGAAATTGAGTCGTTTGGGGAGAAATGTTGCTTTGAAGGTAGACTATGGTACTAATGCTTCAGCTACAGACCGAAAGAGCCTTTCCACCACCCGGTACTTCAAAAATAATACGAAGAAGATTCAGAATCAGAAAATAGAGGATGATGTTGACGGCTATAATTACCGGGTGCAACTGGTGTATGTAGAACCATTGCCGTGGCGGCATTTCCTGCAACTTCGTTACAGCTATCAGTATAGAGTGAACAATTCGGATCGTTTTGTCTATGACTGGGATAAGGAACTGGAAGAGTTTGCTCCTGACTTTGATGAAGACTCTAGTAACCGTTTTGAAAATCAATACAGTAATCACTTAGTGAACCTTGCCATACGTACTTCACAAAAGAAGTATAATTATAATATTGGTGTTGATTTTGAACCTCAAAAGTCTGTTAGCCATTCATTGTTGAGTGATGCTCCCGAAGATCAGTTGGAAAGATCGGTCATGAATTTTTCGCCTACTGTCAATTTCCGCTATAAGTTTTCAAAACGCACCCGTTTGCAAATTGTGTATAGGGGAAAAGGGAAACAGCCTAATATACGTGATCTCCAACCTGTGACCGACCGTACCAACCCTTTGAATATCCGTGTCGGAAACCCTTCGTTGAAGCCTTCATATATGAATACTTTTACGCTGAATTTCAATTCTTATAATACCAAATATCAGCGAAATATGGTAGCTACCGCTTTGTTCGAGAATACCATTAACAATGTAACTAATCAGGTGACTTATGATAGTGAAACCGGTGTACGAACTACATCTCCGGTCAATATGAATGGTAATTGGCGGGCCATGGGTTCTTTTTCTCTCAATACCCCTTTTAAGAATCGTAACTGGATATTTCGTACTTACTCCTATCTGCAATATCGGAATCAGAATGGCTATACAACCTTGAATAAAGAAGAACCGGTGAAAACTTCCGTACAGCATTTAACGGGACGTGAACGTCTACGGATTACTTATCGTACCCGCCAAATGGAACTTACAGGGCTTGTTGGCCTGACTTATAACAATTCTTATAATGACGTACGGGAGAAACGTACTGAAACTTTTGATTATCAGGCAGGAACTGAATTGCAGCTTTATCTTCCCTGGGGGATGGAGTTATATAATGACCTGACTTATTTCCTTCGTACCGGATATGGTTATGAGGGTTATGCCAAAGCAAATTTCATGTGGAACTGTCAGCTGTCAAAAGCCTTTTTGAAGAGGAAACAGTTACTAATCCGCTTCAAAATATATGATATTCTTCATCAGGACATTTCTATGATACGCACGATAACCGCTACTGCCATTCGTGACACTGATTATAATGCACTGGGTTCTTACTTTATGGTGCATGCTATCTTTCGTTTGAATATGATGGGAAAATAATTAGAAATTAAATCTTCATTAGTTTGAAAACCACAGCAGGGTTTTGATTGTTGTATGTCCTACGTATAAAAACAATGTAAGGCTGGCTGAATGTTTCGACTGATAAAAATGATAAAAGATAAAGGTCGTTGGCGCATTTTTAAACTGAAGTTGATTGATGCCCGACTATACTTTGTCAGTATCTTCGTAGGATTACTGACAGGACTTGTGGCTGTGCCTTATCATTACCTATTACAGTTTTTCTTTAATCTCCGTCACGATTTCTTTGATTCTCGTCCCAAATGGTATTGGTACATACCTCTTTTTCTTTTGATGTGGGGAATACTTGTATTCGTATCCTGGTTGGTAAAGAAAATGCCGCTTATTACCGGTGGGGGTATTCCGCAAACACGTGGAGTTATCAATGGCAGGGTTGATTATAAACATCCTTTTCTGGAATTGGTGGCAAAGTTTGTAGGTGGAATACTTGCATTAAGTACTGGATTGTCTTTGGGGCGTGAAGGTCCCTCCGTGCAAATAGGTTCGTATGTTGGATATTTGGTATCCAAATGGGGGAGGGTGCTTAGTGGTGAACGGAAACAACTATTGTCTGCCGGCGCCGGTGCCGGGTTAGCTGCTGCTTTTGCTGCCCCATTGGCTTCATCATTGTTGGCGATCGAATCTATCGAGCGGTTCGATGCACCTAAAACAGCTATTACCACTCTTTTGGCAGGAGTAGTGGCAGGTGGAGTTGCCAGTTGGATTTTCCCGATCAATCCTTATTTTCATATTGATGCTATTGTACCGGAGATGACTTTCTGGGGGCAAGTGAAATTGTTTCTTTTGCTGGCAGCAGTGGTTTCTGTCTTTGGAAAGTTCTTTTCTGTCACCACTCTTCAGGTGAAACGTATTTACCCTGCTATTAAGCATCCGGAATACGTGAAGATGTTGTATTTGCTTTTTATCGCTTTTCTGATTTCTATGGCTGAGTTTAATCTGACCGGAGGAGGGGAACAGTTCTTGTTATCACAAGCTATGCATCCGGACACGCATATTCTCTGGATTGTCGGCATGATGTTGTTGCATTTTGTTTTTAGCACTTTTTCTTTTTCTTCGGGTTTACCGGGAGGAAGTTTTATCCCGACGCTGGTGACGGGAGGACTTCTTGGACAAATAGTGGGATTAATTATGGTTCAACAGGGTGTTATTGCTTATGAGAATATTAGTTATATCATGTTGATTTGTATGTCTGCATTCCTTGTTGCAGTAATCCGTACCCCTTTGACAGCTATTGTACTAATAACCGAGATTACGGGGCATTTGGAAGTCTTTTATCCTTCTATTGTTGTAGGAGGATTAACTTATTATTTTACGGAAATGCTTCAAATCAAACCGTTCAATGTTATTTTGTATGACGATATGATTCATTCGCCTGCATTTAAGGAAGAACCGCGTTACACATTGTCTGTAGAAATAATGAGCGGCTCTTATTTAGACGGGAAAATAGTAGATGAACTTCGTTTACCGGAGCGTTGTGTGATAATTAATGTTCATCGTGACCGGAAGAATTTGCCTCCTAAAGGGCAGACATTAATGCCCGGCGATCAGGTGCAAATAGAGATGGATTCGCAGGATATAGAGAAACTGTATGAACCTTTAGTCAGTATGGCGAATATTTATTAAGTGTCTGGCTCTTATCCTTTGATATATACAAAAATAGCTGAAAGAGAAATTCTTCCAGCTATTCTTGTTTCAGTATATTAAGTACTTATTTTTTCTTATACCAATCGGCGTTTGTATCATATTTAGCCCAGTCTATAAATTTAGGATAGATTTCGCTGATAGACTTCTTCTCGTTTTTATCGAAGTTCTTTAGTTCTGCAATATCATTAGCATTGGCATTTGACAAATAGAATGCAAAAGGATAAATATTCTCTTGATTCGATACATAGTAAATGCCTTCATTAGGTTTAGAACAGTCTTCATATTGTCCGAAGAGAGAAGTATCGACTTTAGAAGTTGGTTTCTTCATAGGACAATGAACTTCCAAGCGATTACCTTCTTTGCTAGGACGGTATATGAATGCATCGATTGATGTTTCCTGCTTTTTATTCGAGTTTTTATCTCCGTATTTGAATGTTACTTTATATTCGGCATTTGGGTTTGTTTTAACATTATCTGTCAATATGATTGCATTGCTTTCACGAGTAAATTTGTCAGCTCCCGAAGCTACAGTAAAGTCCTTTTCATTTTCTTTTCTAATAAAGTATTCAGTTGACTGTGCATTTCCCTCATTTGAAAGAATGAAACCTAATCCGTTAGTGAATACAGTCGATTTATTATATAAAGTTTTAAATGTAAATGACTCGCTTAAGATTTCATTGAATATATTGAATACTTTTTGATAAGTATACTGAACCAATACGTCATTCATATCGTAATCACCAGCTTTAGGCCATTCATCTTCAAATGCGTATACACCTGTCTTTTCAATAGTTGTATTTAAGTCTTCATCTACAGGAGGAACATTAGTGATTTCAGGATTGGCTTTTAATGAGAATACAACATCTGTAAAATTCTGATCATCCATGAAATCTTCAAAGGCGATAGCAATGTTACTGTTTTTATCTTTAAACATAGCTGTACGTACATCTATACCGCTATTAACTTTAGTACTAAATCCTTTTGTGGAACTAGCATAAAATCCTTCGGTTAGAGTATAACTGTTGAAACCTGTAAAATAGGTGTTCCATGCGTTGCAAGCGAGAATAAAACCAATGTAGTATCCTTTGGGGAAGTTCTTGCCTTTTGGATATTCCGGATCATCAAAATATTTTAGTTGTACAGCTGTACCTTCTTTTATACCTTGGGGAGAGGCTTGAAGGCTTCCATTATTCCAGGTCATTTGAGTATTGGGGAATACAGCATATACTTTTACGTCTTTCAGACTGGCAGGAGCTTGATCGTATCTGTAATAGTAGTAGCCTAATGAACTGTTCCAACAGGTCCATCCTCTTAATGCAGTTAGTACTACGGCTGTTTCATCTTCCTCTACATATAAGTCGGCTTGAGTACGATATTCCTCTGGACAACTTCCTAATGTATTCAACACCTTGCTTACAGTAGTACGTAATTCGTTCATTTCAGATTTACTTAAAGTGAGCTTAGGATCATTACCTTTATAAGCATAATCAATAACTCCACTGCGATCGTCGAATGAACCGAGATTAGTATTCCAACCTAGATTATTAAACCGATTTCTATCAAACCGGGTTGACTCTCTGTAGGATGCTCTGGTAGTAAGTTGTTCATCTGTGTCTGATACTTTCAAAACACCGTTAACTATTTTTCCAGGGATTGCCTGTCTGGCAAAAGGTGATGTAGAAACGATATACACATTAGATACATAAGCCGGCAATTCAACCGTTGCGGTGAATTTACCTTGTTCATCTGTCCATGCACCATCTAATGCCTGAACGTTTTCTTTTAGAATGGTGGTGTTTTCACCTTCAATCAATGGATTTCCATCATAAATGGAAAAAGGAACTCTTGATTCGGAATTGGAATAATCAATTTCTACTTGTACTTTTTGTATAGTAGAAAAATTAGAGGTGTTAATTTCTGCCCCTGGAGCTTCTTGGTATAAGTCTTTATCACTATCCACACAACTGCTTATACCCACTACAATTACCATTGTGCATGCTAACCAAAATCTTCTCATATCTAATAGTTTTTGTTTATGCGATACTTTAGTTCGTTTTGTTTTTAAAAGAAACCCGTAAGTTCTTTGAAGTTCAAAGGCTTACGGGTACAAAGATATATATAATATTCAACACAACCATAAAATAGTTGAATATTTTTTCAAAATATGTTCTATAACTTGTATTTTCTAATCTTTTATTCCATACTTCTTAACCATGCAATTTCTTCTTTCCATTTACTTTCATCCGGAGTTTCGAGTATTAACGGTATATTATCAAATCTGGAATCTTGCATTAATCTTTCAAAAAAAGCTTTGCCAATCAATCCTTTACCAATGCTGTCGTGGCGGTCAACATGGGTGCCTAATGCTTTTTTAGAATCATTCAAGTGCATACCACGGAGGTAGTTGAATCCGACTTCTTTATCAAATTCATCAAATACTTTATCATATTCATTGACAATATCGTAACCAGCGGTATAGGTATGGCAGGTATCGAGACAAACACCTACCCGGTTCTTATCGTTTACCCGATCAATGATATATTTCAATTGCCAGAATTCGCTTCCTAAATTACTGCCTTGCCCGGCTGTGTTTTCAATAACAGCTGTTACTCCTTTTGTTTTTTCTAAAGCGAGATTAATGCTTTCTGCAATAAGCGACAGGCAATCTTCTGTTGATATTTTATTGAGAGAGCTACCGGGGTGGAAATTTAAAAGCTTCAATCCAAGTTGCTCACAACGTTGCATTTCATCCAGAAAAGCGGCACGACTTTTTTGAAGTCCCTCTTCCTCCGGATGCCCCAGATTGATAAGGTAACTGTCATGTGGAAGGATATATTCCGGTTGGAAAACATATTTCTCACAATTCTCTTTGAAGAGACTGATACTTTCTTCTGTTAGAGGTTTACTTACCCATTGACGTTGATTCTTGGTGAATAATGCAAAAGCATTTGCTCCTATTTCGTGCGCATTAATGGGTGCGAACTCTACGCCACCAGAGGCGCTAACATGTGCTCCGATATATTTCATTGTTCTTTCTTAATTTATTTTACTCTGCAAATATAACGTTTTTAAAGGAGTATATGTTTGTAGAGAGAACTCTTCTTGGTTACAATTCATAGGATCATGTACTTTATACTCTGTTCTTTATCTTTTATTCTCTATAAAAAATATCCCGTTATTCAATTTTCTATAAATTGAATAACGGGATATTTTTTGGGGGGAGAGATTAAATCTCAAAATCCGGTAAATAGTCTGTCAGGACTTTATTAACCTGTTTCCCTTTTACCTGATCTGTTACCGTCGTTGCACCTTCCTTTTTACCGGCATCGTAGTTTAAGGAAACTTTCTCCACTTTATTACTAACGTGAATAGCGGCTTTTCCTTTTTCCGTAAGGTTGCAAGTGATAGTCCAGTCACCTACTTGAATGATATTGCCTTTGCGAACTACCTGCATATCCGGACGGTTGTCTCCATGTGTATCCATCACAGTCAGGAAACGGGCGGTTTTGCAAGGAACAGTTGTAGAAGAGAAATGCCAGTGATTAGGATATTTCACTGCTTTTCCTTGTGCATTCGTCACATTTTTCCAGTTGGTCGGAGCACAGAAGAAAGTATCTACCATTGCCTGTTCCGTTTTTGCCGAACTGAAAAGATGGGCAACAGAGATACCGCCAGCTTTATTCCTTCCGGTTACTTTCACCTCATCGGTCAGTTCCTGTATTTCCATCGGTAATTCTACAGTATGTAAAAGGTAACTCCATGTAACAGCCTCCTTTCCTTCCAGTTCATCATAAATCACGAAAACTCCGGTACTTCCCAGTTGGATGATATGACGGCGGAACATATTCAGTTTGTTCTCATCCCATCCTTTTTCAGGCGTATATTGCGTACCGGATAGTTCTCCACGTTTCAGCCATAGGGGAGAAGTCACTTTACCATAAGCATTGGAAGCATCTCCTACCATATAAGCGATTTTTTCTCCTTCATACCAACGCGGAATCCAGCCATATCCTTCCGTTCCAATCTTTTGAGTCATTCCATTTACCAAAATGCTGTTGTGTGCACGGGTGTTACGGTAAGAATACATACAATGATCGTCCGTAAAACCTGTACGATGTCCGCTGCTGTAAAAAATGGCTTTACCTCCATAGAATGTATTAAAAGCATTCTGATTGGCCAGTGCATGGGAAGTGGAACCATAAGAACTGGAGCGGAACGATAACATGGCATTCTTATCTATATCTCCCAAAGAGGTATTCATCGTACCGATTCCCGTTTCATTGAATACTTTTGCCATGGGTAGTTCGGCAAGAGTATGTCCTTCTTTGGGGAGAGCTTTTTTGGTTGTACAACGATACCAGGTCAAGTCTCCAGATTTTCCGAGGAAAGTTTTTTCCATGATATCCGGTTCCTTTTGCAGAATGGTACGTACATAAGCAGCCGCCCACGGATTATTACATTCACGTGCCAAGGCATCCGCATAACCTACTCGTGTACCGTTCGGCTTCATTTTGCTTTCATGTGAATTGCCTTGTCCGGCTGATTTTGAGAATGGAGGCTGCTGGTAGATGACGTAAAATGCATTGTTGTTATACCACGGATCAGCGAAGAAATCGAATCCGCTGATACGGGAGTAGAAAGCGGGAACTTCAATCAATGTGCGGAGATTGACCTGGAAATAAGAATCACCATTGTGCCATCCTCCATCCGCGTTGAGGCCCGGCAGACGGGATACCCATTCATTGTAGCAATAATCCACCCAGGTGGAAGCCATCGGGAGTTCGCCATACGTAGCAAATGCCGCCATATTCAAGATACGGAAAGTCATTTGCCAGACATGATTATCAGCAATGCGGTTTTCCAAGTGATTGACATATTCATGATAGAACTTCTTTCCATTGTCACGAATCGTTCTTAGGAGTAGTTTTCTCTCATTCGGAGTCAACAGATTGTACCATGCATCATACGCTGAAGTGCTCATGGACAGAATAGTAGAACGATTGAAATCTCCAGCAAAGTACTTACTTTTTTTCCAGGAAAGAATTTCGGAAAGACGCTTAATGCCTTCTTTGTAGTATACCTCATCTTTCGTTAACAGGTAAGCGCGTACCATGGCTTCGATATTTGCTTCTTCACGGTCTACAATCTTACGACTTTCCCGAATCAGGGCAGAACGATATTGAACAATATTTGTCAACTTGACAACCTGGGTTGTATCAATTTCTTCTTCCAGATGTTTCAGCGGGTGGTTCAGGCATTTATCGGCTTTTCGGATATAAGCCTGTGCCTCCGGATTGTTTTTATTCCGTTCGATGATATTATCCCAATCTTCGGCATCAAGCAAGATGCGGGGATGAGTCTTAGGCAATTTGGTTAATACTTCCTGTAGAGAAGGAGGGTTGAATGTACGTATGTGTTCGTCTATATAAAAATGATAAACAGGTGACCATTCTTCTTTTCCTTCTTTGTTAACGTAGGCATGTTGCCAATACCATTTCCCTTTTTCAAAGAGTTTGAATGGGTTGAAAAATGCCCATTTTCTTTCGGCGGTAATCACTTCCGATTTAAATTCGGGGTCGCGTGCAATACGGATGCGGTAGGTTACTTCGGGTTTGTAGTCCTCTTCTTCAACTCCGTCCAATACAGCACCGAGGTGCGGGAACTTATCCGGCCACATAAAACGTGGGGGATTGACAGTAATATGCTGTCCGTCCAGAGGCGAAGGCGTTTCGCGGACTTCATGCATCAAGGTCTGTTGAGTCAGACGCATGATTCCTTTTTGTGCATATCCATTGGCGAATAGCAGAAGGGTGAACAAGAGAAAAATAGATATTCGTTGTTTCATCATATAACTTTGCTTTTATTATTCATCGCTTTGTTATTCAGCGTTGTTTGAACAAATCTTTCAGACGAACAGTCTTGTTATTAATCAGTGGACATGCCCAGAAACCGATAAAGGTGATATATCCTACAAAAACAAGGATAAAGAGCATACCCGTACGGAGTGATGTTGCATCTGCCAGTGTACTTACAATCATCGGACCACCGGCACCACCTACAATTGCCGAGCATAGTATACCTGCGAATGAACCGTGGTGCTGTGACGCAGAGTTCAGTGCCAATGAGAATACGATGGAATACATCATGGAGATGCTGAATCCAACAGCAGGGAAAGCAAGCATGGATACTTCCTTACTTCCGAATAATGCTGATAATAATAGGATGATCGTCAGAATTCCGGAAATTTGCAACAATTGTTTACTGTCAATTAACTTGAGCAGAATCATACCTACCAGACAACCGGCTGTCATCAATCCCCAGAAATAGCTTACGGCCTGTGCACCGTCTGTTTGTGGGTTAACTCCATGATATTGTTCCAAGAAGGTACTCATGAAGATTGAAGTTCCCTGTTCCGTACTTACATAGCAGAAAATTCCCAGGAAAAACAGCCATACATATTTCTGTTTGAATAAAGCCAGATATGAATCTTTAGACCCGCTTTTCTCGTCTTCTTTCAACTCGATCTTGGGAAAACGGGATACACCGACAGCTATCAGCATGACCAATAGCAGGATTGTAAATACCCAATAAAGAGATACCCACGGCATTTCCCGTGGAGTGACATCGGCCAACAGGTCGATAAAGAAACCTTTACCTGCTGTATATGTTGCCGGATCAAGTTCACGAATTAGATAAGTATATACCAGAGGACTTAGGAAAGAAGCAATGCCAAACATGAACTGTGCCAGTTCGGCGATAAATGCATAGTTTTCTTCTCCTCCTACGGTACGTTGGAGTGGATTCAATACCGTTTGTAACATGGCCATTCCCAGTCCGATGATGAAAGAAGAAGCCAATAACATCGGATACGTGTGCATGCAGGCAAATAGGATGGTGCCGATAAACGGCATCAGAAATCCACCGAATAATATCGGCTTTTCACCGAAACGGTCGATGAGCAATCCGGCAGGGATAGACATGATGGCATAGGCCAGGAAGAAAGAAGTCGGGATAAATCCCGCCATTGCCAGGTCACTTAGATTGAAGTTGTGGATAATATCCGGAATGAGTGGGCCTAGAATATTGGTGATAAACGAGATGGTAAACCAGAACGCCATAATCAGCGCCAGCATCCCTAAATTTTTTCTCATAATCTTAAATAGTTGATAGTTGATAAATGATAACTGATAGATGGAAGTTGATAATTAATTGATGATTGAGTATTTGTATGTTGGGATAACTTTCATTTACTAACTATCATTTATCAGCTATCAACTATCATTTATTTTTGTTTTCATTTGAAAAAGAGTGAAGCGGCTCCAATACTTCCGGCCTTGTTTCCAAGAGCGGCAGCTATGATTTGAGTATTCACGGCACAGTCGGGGATGGCGTAACTGCGGGCTTTTTCGCTTACTTTCTGAATATAAAAGTCTCCGGCTTCGGAAAGTCCTCCACCGATCACAATCTTTTGAGGGCTGAAGATATTAATGAATCCTGCAATTCCATGTCCCAGAAAATCACAGTGTTCTTCCAGCGATAGTTGTGCAATCTTATCTCCTTGTTTGTAAAGGCGGACGATCAGTTCTCCATTAATCTCCTCATTCGGGTAGGAGATACCTGCGTCTATTATCCGTTGACTGAAACGGTGTACCAAGGCGGAAGTGGAAGCATAATGTTCCAGACAGCCGACGGAACCACAGGCACAAGGTTCGCCATTGGCAATGAGAGGCACGTGCCCCAGTTCTGTCCCCCGGTTGGCATAACCGTTGAACAATTTGCCATCGATGACTACTGCACCGCCAATGCCTGTTCCTACTGTTAGGAAAACAACATGAGTGGCTCCCTGTCCGGCTCCATACATTGTTTCTCCTAATCCCATCAGATTGGCATCATTTCCTAATAAAGCCGGGAGTCCGGTTTCCTTTTCAATGCGGTCCGCCAGATGTATGTTTTCCCAACCGTTGATGTTTTCCGCACCTCCCAGAACTATGCGGTTTGTAGAATCTACGATGCCCGGTGTACCGATTCCTATACCATTGATTTTGTAGCCTTGTTCCTGTGCAAAGGCTTTCACTTCATTGATAGCAGTAACCAACTGTCCGATGACAGCTTCTGCTGATACATCGGCTTTCGACGGTAACTTCCCTTGAAAGTAAAATACGCCTTCATTATCAATTAGGGCGTATTTTACAGAAGTTCCGCCAAGGTCAATTCCTATAGCGTATTCTTTTTCCATATCACCAAGTAATACTTAATACATAATACTTAATACTTAAAAAAATCACACTCTTTCTGCCCAAATCGGTGAACTCCAAGCCCATTGTCCGTCACGTTGGCGAACGCGTACATAGTAGTAGTCCGTATCACGTTGCGGGTCTTTATCTTCCATGTAGTGTTCCAGAGTGAAACAGCTTTCCGGCATAGCACGATTGAAAAGGATCGCCTCGCTCAACCAACCGATCATGAAGTGTGAACGTGAACCTTCGAGCAGCTCGCCCAACGTATGTTCAAACTTCTTGCCATTGAATTCGGCAATGATCTTACCGTCTTTGGGCATTTCCACATCCAGAATGACGGCTTGCATGGCTGCTGTAGTCGTATTCGGATTTTTGCTGCTATACATATCTAGTTCGGTTTCCTTGTTGCCAACGGATACGATACGGTTGACATGCGTGTGGAATTCAGTTTCACCTTCTTGCGGAGAAGTGAACGCTGCGCCACGGAAACAAGGAGTTACACTATGGATCTGTCCTTTGTCCACGGACAGTTTACCCTGCCAATGTACGTATTTCTCTTCACGATTCCAACCAAAATCAACTTTAACTTTGCAACGTACCGTATCACCTTCCGGGGCAATCGGAGTCAACGGGCCATTCATGCGAGCTAAAATCTGTCCGTTCTTGACAATATCTACATAGTCGATACAGCTTTCACCTGTAACGTTCAGATAGATACGGCGGCTGTTACCGCGAACCACGTCACCCATGAAAGCGTCGTTGAGGCGGAAGTCGATAATAATTTTATCACCGGTTGCGGCACATACATGGCGGGTGCGGAGAGCTTCCCAAATAGCGTCGCGAGTCAATGACGGAGCCATGACACCGATACGACCGTCGCCATAGCTTCCCGGATAACCGGAATGTTGATCGGTAGAAGCCATGATACCGAATTTGTTGCCTAATTCAAGACCATATTGAATGGTTCCTTCCCATTGGCGCGGACCCATATCGTGTAGATAAGGATAATCTCCCTGATCGCTTTCTGCCAGACCATGACGGGAATACATTTCTACGAATGGGGTAATATCTCCTTCGGTAAAGCATTTCCAGTTGTAACCGCGATAGCCGCCCTGGTAACCCATGTGATGTGGAGTAATAAATACTTTGTGTCCTTTTGCCTTCTGTTTCCAGTCTTCGATAGAAGTACATTCCACAAGCGGTGCGTCGAGATCATAATTCAATGCAACATGGTCACCATGTTCCATGCTGTGGGCCTCGTATCCGACAAAAGTAAGGAATTCACCTTCTTTATTATATTCATTCGTCATTTTTACGTACTTCTCATAACCGCCTTCACGCAAACGTTTGAAAGCTCCTGTGTGATAATCAATCACCCATTTCAGGCGGGGATCATCTGCTCCGGGAATATCCGGCCACATAGCATGAGGAGTGACACTGACAAAATCCAATTGTCCTTTCGCTGCTTCAAAAGCGTCGCGCATGTCGCCGTGTCCGTATGTGATGTTGCAATGGTTATGTAAGTCGCCCCAGTACATTTTGAGGTTACTGGCTGACGGCATAATCTTTTTTGCTTCTTTGCTTCCAGCTGCGCAAGAACCCAGCAAACTGCCTGAAGCTGCCAATCCGAGGAAAGACCAGCCTGTGTTTTTTAAAAACTTTCTTCTATCCATGGTTTTATCTAATTTATTCGGTAAACTAATAATGAAGCATATTAATTCTTATTTATATGTCCTCCTCTTAGCGGTTTTGCATTTGTCGGCGATCACCTTTAAAGAGGACTTTTTCCTTTTCATCCGGGTCAGTATCTTTGTACTGTTTTTGAGTGTCCTGAAGTAGCTCCATCAGCTCTTTTTGTACTTTAGCATACTCCGGTTTGCCGAAGACGTTGTTCATTTCTCTCGGATCAGCTTTCATGTCATACATTTCCCATTCGTCAATATCGTTGTAGAAATGAATTAGTTTGAAATCTTGTGTACGGATGCCATAGTGACGTTTTACAGAGTGTTCTGCAGGGTATTCGTAATAATGGTAATAAGCAGCTTTACGCCAGTCGGCCGGGGTTTTGCCTTCGTTGACCAATATCGGTTTCAAAGAAGCTCCTTGAATATCTGACGGAATATCTACTCCGGCAAAGTCGAGGAAGGTAGGAGCAAAGTCTACATTCATGCTGATTGCATTACTGGTACTTCCTGCTTTGATTGCTTTCGGGTAACGGATGATAAGAGGCATGCGCTGACATTCTTCATACATGAAGCGTTTGTCAAACCAGCCATGTTCGCCAAGAAAGAAACCCTGGTCGGAGGTGTAGACAATGATTGTATTGTCTAGTTCACCAATCTTTTCGAGATAATTCAGTAGTCGGCCGATATTTTCGTCTACTGCCAGAACCGTAGCCAGATAATCGCGCATATATTGTTGATATTTCCAGCTGATTAAAGATTTGCCTTTCAAGTCACCTTTGCGATATTCGGCAATGCGCCCGGCGTATACAGAATCCCATTTATCCTGAACTTCAATTGGCATACGTTTATATACACTATAAAGACGGTTGGTTGTATCTTTCAGCATTTCTTCACGAGTCATCAATTTGAGATCCCAGTCGTTTGTCAACGTGTGCTCGATAGACATATCCTGCTCGCGAGCAGCTCTTCCACGACCTTCGTAGTCGTCGAACAGATTAGCCGGTTCCGGAAAAGTTGTATTGTTGAATATGCCCAAATGGCGGGGAGCGGGCATCCAGTTACGGTGTGGGGCTTTCTGGTGATACATCATGCAGAACGGTTTGTTCTTGTCACGTCCTTCAAGGAATTTAATTGCTTTGTCGGTAATAATATCCGTAGCATATCCTTTTTCTACGATATGTTTTCCGTCTTCCCAGAAATCAGGATCGTAATAGTCACCTTGCTCATGTTGGCCGCTAAGGATACTCCAATGGTCGAAACCTTGCGGTTCGCTGATGAGATGCCATTTGCCAATCATGGCAGTCTGGTATCCGGCTTGCTGAAGAAGTTTGGGGAATGTCTGCTGATCGCCGTTGAATGTACTTGCATTATCGGTAAAACCATTTTCGTGACTGAACTTGCCGGTGAGGATGCAAGCGCGCGAAGGTCCCGAAAGAGCATTGACAGCGTAACAATTATCAAAGCGAATACCTTCATTGGCAATCCGGTCCATATTAGGAGTTTGAATCAAATTTCCTCCATAACAGGACATCGCTTGAGTGGTGTGATCATCCGTCATCATGAAGATAATGTTCGGCTGTCTGACTTCTTCTTTCTTTTGGCTGCTGCAAGAAACGAGACTTAGTGCTGCCAATGGGAGGAGTAGGGTAGAGGAGGTGTAATAGTTTTCCATAATGATAAGAAGCCTCTCCCAAGAAAAGGGGCAGGGAGAGGCTTTGAGGCTTTTTATAGTTTGTATTTTAATGACTGTTTCTTTCCGTTTACTTTCACTTCTACTTCCAGACCGTTTTCATCGAACGCTTTGTTCTTGAATTTAGCGTCAAATTTAGGGGCATCTGCGCTTTTCTTAACCGGGTAGATAACAGTGATGTAACGTACAGCTTCTTCGCCGTCTTTTCTCACGTTGAACGATACATTCATACGTTTGTAGCGTTTGCGATAAGCTGTTGAACACCATCCTGGTTCTTTCTTCATACTCATGCCAGCAGGGCCAAAGCATTGCAGTTTCATATTGCTTCCATCCTCAAACTGTGTCAGGAACGTCATGTCTTCGCGGCTGTTGGCAATTTCTCCTTTCGGCATCTGATAGTGAAGATTGATAGAACCTTTACCGCTACCTGCCATTTCATCTACAATGACAAAGTAAGTGTTATTAACGAAGAAAACAGAACGACGGTGTTTCAGATTCTTGTAACTCGGATTTTCAGTCACTAAAGTCTGGATAGCACCTTCCGGTTGCCATAACTTAGTAACAGATTCTGTTGTCTCGAGATTTTTGTTGTCCAAGGTTACTGTGTTGTGAACACAAGTCTGACGGTGCCAGTTGCGTTGTTCCATTACTTCGCCTTCACCGGCGTATACATACGAACCTGAATCCGGGAACAAATTCTTGCCGTTGAACCAAAGTTCAAATGTACCATTATCCGGCTGACAGTGCCAAAAAGCTTTCGGACCTGCCTTTACTACCATTTGGGTAGCATCCATTCCCCATGAATTACGGAATACAAAGAAGCCTGATTTCAGGAAACCTTTAGACATATAATCCGGCAATGCACCTTCTTTTCCTTCTGTAGCAAAGTATTTGATTGCCTGGTTCTTCGGGAACAGTTTGCTCCATGACTTGTAGTTTTTCACCATTTCTTTCTTTGTTGTCAACTTGGCGTCGCTGAAACATGGATTGGTGTAATCAGGGAAAGAAATGTTTGCATAGAACATAATCATGTTTTCAATGGTATCCAAATAATCTTGAGGGAATTCCTTACGGAATCCGTTGGCATCTGCGATACCTAAAGCTTTACAGAAAATGTTAATAGCTGCCAGATGATAATGTGGATCAAGTTCGAACTGTCCGCCATCTTCGTATACCTGTACGTGAATTTCACGGTTCAGAATGTCGATACCACTTTTTCTCCAAGCCGGAGCATCTTTGAATTCAGGGAAAAAGGCACCTGCATAAATCATGCGTTGAGCTTCAAACAGTAAATGGTTGCCTTGATCCGAGTAATTAGCAAGGATATGTACAGCATGTTTGTAATAGTTCACCAGGAATTCTGTCAGGAAGTCTGGAGTGAAAGAAGGGGAGGGGAGGAATAACTGGAACTGTGAAGTCTGGTCTTGCAGACGATTACTCACTTCCAGAGGACGCCATGCAAAACGTACGTTTTCTACTTCACCTTTGATTTTTCCATCACTTACCAGCTCATATTCTTTCTTGTCCATCTTCACCAACGGATTCTTTTTAATCCAATCGATATACTGGTGTGCCCATTCTTTAGCATATTTTTCATCACCGGATATGCGGTAAGCTTTTCCCATCGGAGTGAACCATTTGTGACGATGCAACTGCCAGCGCAGCTCATTATCTTTCACCGGCCAGTATTGCCAGTTGATATCTTCTCCATAATTGTAAGAAGGTTGATGACCTTTATGTACGAAGAATGTATGTTTCAATCCATCATCTGCCCATTGCTGTTCTTCTTTGCTGATGGTCACTTTGTTCAGATTAATATCCGGAGTTTTTACGTTGGTACGTGCACGGTAATAGTCCAGTAATGCTTTGGCAGCATCCTCATCTTTACCCTCCTGATGCAAAGCTTTTACTTTCTCCAGTCCCGGATAATCCAGGTTAAGGAGAGAAAAGACTTCACTTTTCAGTTCTTGGGCGTAACCCTTGCTTACGAAACATGCGATTGCAAGCAAAATGATGTACTTTAAAGTTTTATTCATGATATAATAGGTGTTATAATTTTATGTATTAGATATCTTTGTAGTTGATACCTTTCAGATTCATGAATCTCTTCAATGCTTCCAGATAATAGTAGTCAGCATAGTTCAGTGGAGTGTCGATTTCAGAACCATTGGGTAGTGAACCTACGGAGTGCATCAAAATGAATCCTTGATTGTCACCCACTTTTGCGAGATACGCATCACTTGACAAACTCTTCAGAATCTTTTCCGCATAATCCAGATATTTCTGTCCATCGGGAACCATTGTGCTTAGTTCGATCATTGCAGAAGCAGTGACAGAAGCAGCAGATACATCACGTGGAGTTTCTTTGGTTACAGGAGCATCATAATCCCAATAAGGAATAGCGTCGTCTGTTTTTACGCGATCCATAATCATATCGGCTATGTCCTTTGCAAAGTTCAGGAAGATACTATCATTTGTTTCGCGGAAACAAGCGGTGTATCCGTATACAGCCCATGCCTGTCCGCGTGCCCATGAAGAATCATCGTTCTTGCCTTGGTGGGTTTGTTTTCGTTCTACTGTACCATCGCTATTATAGCTTACTACATGCCAGCAAGTATAATCCGGGCGGAAGTGATTATGCATGGTTGTCATGGCATGCTTGATAGCGATGTCTTTATATCTATTGTCACCTGTCGCCTTTGCTACATTGAACAGAAGATCAAGGTTCATCATATTGTCGATAATAACCGGGAAGTTCCATGTTCCGAAATCCCATGAACGGATAGCGCCGATAGAGTCGCTGAAACGACCGCAGAGGTTATCGGCAGTTTCTCTCATCACAGCGGCAATGGTGTCGTTGGGTGAAAGACGCTCTGCATTGCCATAGCTGCAGTTGACCATGAATCCCAAATCATGCGTACCTTTATAATAGCGTACCGGATTCAGTAGATTTGTATATTGGATGGCTTGAGTTTTCAGTGTATCGTTTCCTGTCAATTCGTATGCATACCACAGTGAACCGGGGAAGAAACCGCTCGTCCAGTCATAAACGTTGCAGAGGCGACGTTTGCCTAATTGCTCGGCAGTAGGTTGTGCACGTAGTGAATCTTTAAATGTTAATGAATCTCTTTCCAACTGACGGCAAAGGAAATCCATGTCATAGCCGGTACGGATGGAGCGTGGCAACATCCCTGTACCACTAACCTCTTCAGCAGAAAGTTGTAATTGGGCAGAAGCTACATCCAGTCCTTTTTTTATCCAACTGTAGTCTTCCTTTGGGGGTATCTGGCACGACGCAAGTGCAATACTAACCGAAGCAAAGAGAACAAGTTTCTTTTTCATGTTATTCATTTTAAGTAATTGTTTTTAGAAGTTTTGTAACTGATGCAAAAGTAACCGAAAGACTAAACTTTCCGTTGCAGGATTGTCCAAAAGGTGTTTGAACCTTGCTTTTCAAGTTTTGATTTTGTTGAAAATGGTTTTAAATTTCTCCAATATGCCCTATCTAAGGCATATTGGAGAGAAATTATGTTTCTATTTTAAATCAATTATTTACCCCAGCCCGGATTTTGATTGAACTTTTTCATCAGGTCTAAATCTCGTTGTGGAATAGGGAGTAATTCATGTTTACCTTTCTTCGTAAAGGTGTAGGCTATAAAATTACCTTCTGGATACCAACCCACAATATCTTTGTACGTATTAACAATTGATTCATAATAAATTCCCCAACGCACTAAGTCTTGACGACGTTGACCTTCAAAAGCTAGTTCATAAGCACGCTCATTTTGAACGGCCTTTTTGAAGTCTTCATATGACATTGTTTTTAGATCAATTGCAGAATTGCCTGTTAGATAAGGTTTCCCATATCCGCGACGACGTACCATATTAATTGCAGCTAATGCATCACTGGTTGGTCCATTATGACACTCGTTTAAGGCTTCAGCATAAAGTAGGAGGACGTCTGCATAACGAAGAATATACCAATTTATGTTTGACTTATCTTTGTTTAATAGTGAGTTGTGTTGCTCAACATATTTTTCGGTATCCCATTTTGCCGGAGTGTAAATTTGTTTGTTTTTCTGTCCTGCACTTGGATCTTCTAATTCACTTTCTTTGACGTATAATATTTTATTTGGAGCATATTTGTAGTTGGCAATTGATAGATCACGACGCAAATCATTGGGCTCTTTTTCTTTCCATCTTAGATAAAAAGGGTGTATAACTTTTACGTTTGCTGAATTACTAGCACGTTTACCTTCAATTTCAGATACGGCTACTCCATTCCATTTGCCGATACGACCACATGGATCTTCACTTGCGCTACCTGTAACAGTTGGAGCAAAGAAACTAACTTCAATTAAGCTTTCCGCAGGATCCCAAACACCATTACAAGTGTTTTTCCATAACTGTTCATAGCTATCTAACAAACGGTGTTTACCAGAATTGATGAGTAAAGAAGCGGTTTGAGCAGCCAGTTCCCATTTACTTGTATCCTTTAAGGGGGCACCCGCCCATGTTGCATACACTCTGGTCAGTAATCCTAATACAGCTCCTTTAGATAAACGGAATTTATTATCTCCCCGAAGTTCATCTTCAGTTGCATAGGGAAGTACGTCAATAGCATATTTCAAATCATTTTCAATATACTTATATACATCTGTGGGATCTGCTTGCACAAAGGTTTCTGGATTCTTATAAGATTCAGACGTACTTGTAATGAGTGCTATGTGTCCATACCACCGTACTAGTTCAAAATAATATAATGCTCTCAATCCCCGTGCTTCTGCTAAATAGAGTTTTGCTAATGCTTGGTCTTCAGTGTTATAAGTTATCATTTTTGCTTCTAATCTTTCTATAAAATCATTGGCGTCATAAATAGCGTTATATAGTGCAGCCCAAGTGTTTTGTACATATGAATTACTCGTAGTAAATGCGTTTGCCGGATAATCCCGGAAACTATTAGTTGTATTACCTTCGCATTGGGCCAAATCATTGGTTATGTCAAAGTATATAGATAGGTTTAAGGCATACATGTTGTCGGAAACCATATCTCTGTATACACCTAATAATACATTTTTAGCTTCTGTCGCGTTATTCATGTAGTTGTTTTTTCTGATTTCAGAACGTGGATCTTCGTCCAATAGGTCAGAACATGAAGTGAAAGGCAGAATGCACAAAGCTAATGTCGAAATATAATATACTAGTTTTTTCATTGTCTTTCTTTATTTAAAATTGAATATCAAGTCCGAATGTAAATACTTTGCTCTTAGGATAAGCTCCCCAATCCAGTCCTGGTGTCATCGGATTGCTGGCAGCTGAACTGACTTCAGGGTCGTATCCACTGTATCCGGTAATACAAAATAGGTTTTGCGCACTAGCATATACACGAAGTTTGGATATATATGCTTTCTTAGTCCATTTATGAGGTATAGTATAACCCAAGGTTAGGTTTTTCAATCGTAGAAATGAGCCATCTTCTACAAAACGGGAATATACATCTCCTTTTACATAGCCTTTTAAAGAAGGTACTTTGTTGGATGCATTCGTTTCTGTCCAACGGTCTGCAACTTCTGCTAGCATATTGTATCGTTCGTCTTGTGAGCAAGTGGCGAATAAACGAGTGGCATTATACACATCATTTCCATAGTTGAATTGCAGCATGAAACTAAGATCTACTCCATAGAAATTGAATGTGTTAGTGATACCACCGAACCATTTTGGCATAGCGTTTCCGATTACAGTACGGTCTCTGGTATCAATAATGCCGTCTCCATTCTGGTCTTTGTATTTTACAACACCAGGTGCTACTCCTTGTGTATAACGTGTATTATTAGTAATCCCGGGTTTTAGTACTTTTTGCCCTCCCGGAGTTGTATAAAAATCGTTGGCTTGATAAATTCCATCAAATTCATAACCGTAAATAAGACCTAATGATTCTCCTACAATAGCCCGATAGTCTGATTGAGTGAAGTTTGTTTTATCAAAATTAGAATATGCTTCAGCATAATTGGCTCCTGAAGATAAAGCTTTCAGTTCATTGCGGATAAATGAAATATTGAAATCTGTAGTCCATAGAAAATTTCGTTTCTGAATATTTGTACTGTTGACACTTACTTCAATACCCCTGTTTTGTATTTTACCAATATTCTGCATTTGTGATGAGAAGCCAGTTACGTATGCTAAGTTTTGGGCCAATAACAAATCTTTGGTGTTTTTGATGAAAAAGTCTGCTGTTATGTTCAAACGGTTAGCGAAGAAGCCTAAATCTATTCCGAGATTGGTAGTCGTTGAACCTTCCCATTTCAAATTATTATTTTTCAGATGTTTGGGGTTCAACACGGTTGCGGTGCTGTTGCCTATACCATATTTACTTAAAGAATATAAATCGAGAGATAGGAAGTTAGCAATCCGGTCGTTACCTACAGTACCCCATCCCAGGCGTAGTTTCATATTTGAAAGGAACGGTAAATTCTCTTTGATAAATTTCTCTTCGGAGATACGCCAAGCAGCAGAAAATGAAGGAAAGAATCCCCATTTGTTTTTGTATGAGAACACTGTAGAGCCGTCAGCACGTACAGTCGCCGTTAATAGGTATCTGTTGTCATAGCTATAATTACCACGGGCAAAGAAAGATAGCATGGTTTTATCAGTGAAAGAAGTCGCAACTTTACTAGGGGTGGCACCTAATCCAAGATTATCATTTTCCATTTCATCAGTTGGAAAGTCTTTTGCCTGTCCCAGTAGATATTCTGTGCTTTTGTACGAAATCTCTTCACCTAACATTACATCATAACGATGTTTTTTAATTTTCTGTTCCCAAGTTAATTGATTATAGTTTGTCCAACGTTTGTCACGTCCCATTTGAGTTTCTCCATAAGGCATTCGGCCATTTGTAATCGACTGGCGTGATTTCTCTTGATAGAATATATCTGTACGGCTGTTGTTAGTATTATATGTTCCGGCTGTTTTAAATGTCAATCCCTTTATAATCTTATAAGTTAATGACATATTTGCAGTCCACATTTCATTTCTTTTGTTATTTGTCACAGATTCAGCTTGAACGATAGGATTCATTTGTGCCAGACTTTCTCCGCTTTCCATCATGATAGGGTCTATGGCACTTGCCAATAGTTCTTCATTGGTCATTCTTAATCCACCGGTAGGACGAGCTCTTAATACTTGTGCCAACATATTGAAGCGTCCGCTATCACCGGAAGTTCCTGCTCCCATTTTATTCGTGTTAGCATAATTAATAGTAGCATCTAAGGTGATTTTCTTTGTGATTTTCTGGTTGACACGGAATTTACCTGTAGTTTTAGTGAATCCACTATTTTTAAATATACCGTTTTCTTTATAATGTGAGAATGAAGCTGAATATTTCGTGTCTTCATTACCACCCGTTATCGAAACATTGTGATCTTGTGACCAAGTTGGAGTGAAGGTCTCATCTTGCCAATCTATCGGACTAACTCCGATATAGTCATCTAGTGTCTGGTATCTGTATGGAACGCCATTTTCATCTTCTCCTTGTTTGTAGTAATTAGGAATATATTGCGCTTTTTGTTCACTTTGTAATTTTACAAATTCATATGGATTCAATACATCTAATGTTTGTGCGATTTTACGGTAGCTTGCCGAACCATTATAACTAATAGAGGGCTTGCCGGATTTTCCGGATTTTGTTGTGACTAATACAACGCCATTTGCTGCACGGGCACCATAGATAGCGGAGGAAGAAGCATCTTTTAATATTTGAATAGATTCAATGTCAGAATTGGATAAATAATCAATGTTGTCTACTTGAAACCCATCAACAATGTATAGTGGAGAAGCATCACCATTTAACGTTCCTACACCGCGAATTTTAATGTCGAATCCAGCACCGGGAGTACCATCTGTTTGGGTAATTTGTACACCGGCTACCTGACCTCCTAATGCTTCCATAACGGAGCTACTTTTGAAACCTTCAATATCTTTAGAAGCGACAGAAGCTACTGAACCAGTCAAGTCATTTTTCTTCATGGAACCATATCCCACTACTACGACTTCTTCCAGCATGGCATTATCGGGAAGTAATTTTATAGAAAGGACTTTTCCCGATTGAGCTTTTACTTCTTGTGTTTGATAGCCAATATAGCTAATAACCAACGTTGCGTTTTTGCCGGCTTTAACTGTAAACTTACCATCTAAGTCAGTCGTTGCCCCGGTTTGAGCACCTTTCACTCTGACTGTTGCTCCAATAAGAGGTAAATCAGTTTCGTCTACTACAACTCCTTTGATGTCTTGCGCTGAAACGCAAATTGTAATGAGGAGAGCTAAGAGGGTGAACCACCCTCTTTTGCTGATTGTTTTATTTAATATATTATACATAGTATATTTACTTTTTTAGTTTAGAAATTTTCGTCAAACCAAATTAATATAGGGAATATCTTGGAACCGTTGTTTATATTATTTTCATTTTTGTCTTTTGTAAACGTCATTTGTCCTATCATTATTCCATTTGCATAACTGCTGGCAGGTGCTTCTCCTTCATTAGATAAATTATCGTCGCCATACCATTTATTTGCATTAATCTTAACTGCGAATGTTTCGGGAATTACATAACCTAAAGGTTTGGTAAGATCTCCGGTATTTTTATAATATGACATTGGGCTCTTTTCTCCGTAGTTAGGTACTCCACTTCCATAATAGTTGCGCCATACTTGATTCATAAAATAAGATTCGTCAGCTGGAGTAGTGACTCCTCCAGTCGTCTTATTCGTACTAATAGCACCACTTTTGTGGGATTTAGGTCCATTCAGATTATAATAGAAGAATGAACGACGATAGTCTAATAATAACTGGGATGTGTCGCTTATACCACTAATTACAGGATTTGTTGAAGTCCCGCCCCTATTTGGATTCACTTTGAATACAAATGGAGTGTATTCGATAGTAACGCCACTAGATGCGGCAGCGTAATCAAAAGCCACTGGTATTTTAAGAGTTCTTTTTTCTTCTCCTGATCCGGCAGAAGCTTCTATAATAAGTAGAGCGACTGGTGAATCTGTTGATATGTAGTCATCAGCAGATAGAGTTATCTTACCTGTATTTGGATCAATGGTAGCATTTGCCATGTTACGTTGACTTGTAATTTTCCAAGTGATGTTGATTCCCTTACCATCCAAATTAGTGGTAGGCATTAAATTCAAAGCAGCTAGGCTAGCACCATCTTTTACTCTATATTGTGAGGCTTCCTTCGTTTTGTCAAGACCTAAATTGTTTCCATAATAAATATATTGGATGTCGTTGGGATTTTCCTTTATATTTAATGTAAATGTTGCATTCTGGCTACCTTTATTATTAATTGCTTGTACGGTAATAGTATAAGTCCCTATAGGGATCGTATTATTCTTTTCAGCTTTAATAGCTCCGGTCTCACTATTGAGTAGTAATTTACCATTCCACTTCGGATCTGGATCTACAAATGAAAATTGTATATCATCTCCTTTTAGCCCTTCTGAAGGAGCGACTGAAATACTTGTATATTGCACTCTTTCTACATTAGTATATGAGAAGTTTTCAATAGGAGCGATATATCCTACCGCAGATAGTGTAAAGGCACCTTCCATTACTATACCTTCTGGTGCATATTCATTGATAACTTTTATATCAATCACATAATCAGTTCCATTTATCATTCCATGATTTGCTGCTACGGATAATACACCGGTTGTCGGATCTATTTTTATTTTATCTGTAGCAGGTGTCACTTTTTCAATACTGTAAATCAAACCTTCTGTTGAGCCTTTTAGTGTTGGTATAGGGCTGGTATAGCTTGTCGGTCCACTTGAAACGGATTCTTCTTCTATTTTTCCCTTATTTTCAGAGTTGTAAGTTACTGATAATGGTTTGGAAGTTATATTGAAAGTAATTGCATTTTCAAATATACCTTCTCCAGCAAGCGTAGTTAGTTTTAAAGAAACAGGATAAATGCCAGGTTGCATTTCTGCTGTTTTATCTTTATTGATTGAGATAACACCCGTGTTGGATATTTTAAAAAAGTCGCTATTTGGTCCTTTTGCGATCGCATAAGTTCTGATAGACACATGCTCTCCTTCAGTGGTGACTTGGGCAGTTGCTTTAGATTCTCCAACTTCTTGGAAATTAACCTTTATATAGTTAGGTTCTACTTTGATACCATCAGGAACAGGAGCCATCATGTTTATTGCAATTGCATCTTTAAATTCATGATAAGAGCCATTGGACTTACACCCAATTGAAATGCTATAAAGACCTACTGCTAAATTCTCCGTATTAGTGATTTCAATAGAGCCTTTATTAGGATCTATGATGAAACTTTCACTCGAACATACTTCTCCGTTAAGAGTGATATTGGTTATGTTGAATTCTGATGGCGTACCTCCGACATACGTTGGAGGATTTACAGTGTAACTCATTGATGGCCCTATATCAGTTACACCATAGTAATAGACTGCAAAACCGATAGTATTCGTTGTCTCTGTATCTTCACAAGAGATACCTATAGCACTTAAAGTAGCTATAGACAAGGTTATAAAGAATCTTGTTGTTAACTTTTTTAGATTCATTGTTTTTATAATATTAGTTAGTTATTATAGTGTATAGCTTAAATTATATTCTTCGCCATTGACTGTGACTTTGATAGAACTTCCGTTCTCGCTGTAATTTTCATCTGTAAATTCGGCAGATATGGTAGCTGATGCGGCATCTGCAATAGGTAAAATTACTGTGATAAAACGAACAGCTGTCTCTTTAGCTCCCTTTCTAAGTGTTACCGTATATCCTTTGCGATTAATTGAAGTGTCGATATCATTGGATAGCTTTCCATTGAATGAAGTTGCAGCGTCAGTGATATTCTTGCTGGCAAATGTTCTCATTATAATGTTGTTTCCGTCAGCAAAAGCAGTATGAGCTCCAAACTGGTTTAAGTCAAGAACTACTTCTTCATCAGTTCCTGGGCAGAGGTTGAAATTTAAATTGTATTTTTTTCCGTTATCAGCTCCATACCCTTCATCTATAAGAACAAAGAATTCTTTATCTACATTATTCTTATTTACATAGAAAATGGCACGGCGATGAGATAAGGTTTCGTAGCTTGCATTTTCTGTTACTACAACATCCACATTATTTTGTGTTTCCATTTTCAGAAAACGTCCTTCTGTTGTTGTAATATTATTCGCATAGATAGTCATTGTGTTGTGCCATTTAGTTTGGCGGAACTCATTACGCTTAGCTTCATTGCCACTATATGCGAATACTCCTGAATCAGGGAAAAAATTACGTCCGTTACGATATAAACTGAATGTACCATTATCTGGTTGACAGTGCCATTTGTCATCCGGATTATAGTTGTTTTTTAGAATCAACATAGTGGAACCTGCGTCCCAACCGTTACGTAAGATATAATAACCGGAATATTTGTAGGCTTTGGTTAAATAGGTGGGTTTTTCCCCCTCATTTCCTTCGGTAGCCATCCACTTCATGTTTTCATTATCGGGAAACATCTCAACATAGCGTTTGAAGTTCTTGATTAATACGCTCTTTGATAAACGTGCTGACCGGGTATCATTGAAATTATCCATTGTATAGTCAGGGTAAGTGATATCCATGATAAACTCTGTAGCTTTACGTAATGACTCCATATAATTGGCAGGAAATTTATTAGCCTTATTGTTTTTTTGAGCTACTTCGTAAATATTGTAAAAATCGGATATTGCACCAATATGATAACTTGGGTCAAGCTCATAATGTACACCGTCTTCATTGAACTGTTCTTGTACTTGAGTATTCAGCTTATTAGCTCCTTCTTCTAACCATGTGGAAGCATTCTTAAATTCGGGCAATAATACGCCTGCCATAGCTACTGCATATGCTTGTGTTACTAAAATATTACTATCTGCATAGTAGTTTTTGCGAATGTTTTCCACTTCATCAGAGAACTGACTTAGAAAGATTGATAACCAAGCTGGAGTGAAGTTGGAAGAATACATATAATAAGTCATCAATTCTATTTGTGAAGTAACGCGTTCTGCTACTTGCAATCCGATCCATGGATAATAATCATTAGGAGTGATACCGTCTGGGCATGGATAATTCGCCATCCAATTTGAATAAACTTCAATCCATGATTTAACATATGATTCATTTTGAGTGACCCGATAAGTTTTGGCTTGGGGGACCATCCATTGATGACGATGAAGCTGATATTTGAATTCGTTGTCTGTTATACCACTAGGAATATAATTCCAATCAATTTTTCCATCTTTATTTTTAAAAGAGTAATAGACATTGTCGGCATCAGTTTCACCTTTTTTCTCCTGAAAGTTACGAATGTAAAATCGGTATTCTAAAGCTTGCTCTGCCATATTTTGCTCGGAAGCGGATGCTGTTGTACTAATAAGAGATATGTTAGGGTTGATTACCTCTGTTCGCAAACGATAATATTCTAGCAGTGCTTTAGCTGCTTCGTAATATTCTTCCGCTTGATAGTGCTTTTTAACTTCTTCCAATCCGGGATAGTCGAGGTTGATGACATCAAAAAGTTTTTTTTCAATACCATTTTCGAGGGATGGTTTGGATGTTGTTCCTTCTTTGTTGGGTTCTCCAATGATTAATTCGTCTTTGTCGTCTGTGCAATTAGACAGAAAGAACATTGCGAATAAACAAATAAAGATGTTCTTCATACTTTATTAGGTTTTAATTATTAAAAGTTATATTTTACTGTTTGCAAATGTAATCTGTTTATTTAGAAATAGTGATTGGTCTTGTTCACACTTTGTTCAAAAAATGATTTTTTGATATTAATATTGTTGAATCATATATCAATAATGTCTAAAAAAATGTTTTTTAGGCTGATAGTAAGTCTTTTATATATCATAATGTAAACTTTATCCTGTTCAATTCATGAAATAAACTAATTCATTTTGGTGCGGAAATGAGCTAAATAATCATTTATTTTTAGGCATAAGAACAAAAGAACATAAATGCTGCGCTTTGAAAATTATTTCAGTTGCTTATTGAACTGCTATTTTATTTTTTGTTCTTATGTTCTTCTGTCTGAATTAAATTCCCGTTTAACCAAAAACTGCCTGGTTTGGAATCAATTGGCACTAATGATTTTATTAGTTATTTTTAAGCAATCGTTTACCTATTAATAGGTATTTCATTTCCTAAGGAGTTTTCGTTTGACAATTGTCAAGCGATAGTTCAACATATGTCAAGCGTTCGTTCAACAACTGTCAAACGAAAACTTCTTAGGCAATTGAAAAAATAATATAAGCAAGAGAAAGAAATAAAAGCTGCATATTGACGAGTTATTGTCAGCGATAGTATTGGGGGCTATTTCCATACCGAAATGAATTAGTCCAAATCCGTGCGGGAAAGAAGAAAAGCGCTACTTTATATATTGGTGTATGTGCAAAACTTCACCTTGTACTTACAATAGGAATTCTTCTATATTATCAGGAGTAATCACTGTGAAAGTAGCTTCCGGATTTATCAAAAGAACAAAATTCAAGCTTTTTTCTTCAAATCCAAAAATATCATGGTTTTTGTGGATTGTATTCCGTAAAAAACATGATATTTTTGGATTTGCTTTGCTGGTTACTTATCCTTTTGCTTTCTTAATATACTCCGTAGGCAAACATCCGAAATACTTCTTGAAACTCGTAGCAAAATAAGACGGCGTATTGAAACCTACCATTGTGCTGACCTCTGCTATTGTATAGCGGCCATCCTTCAGTAATTTTGCCGCTTCGTTGAAACGAATCTTGCGTATAAAGTCAATAGTCGATTCGCCTGTGATGGCTTTCAATTTAAGATGCAGATTAGAACGACTCATATTCATTTCTCTGGCAAATTCGTCAGTAGAGAATTCAATATTATCCATATTCTTTTCTACAATCGCTACAGCACGTTTTAGTAAAGCTTCATCCATGGCGTTAAACGTAATCTTTTCCGGTTCCACTTCCAGGGATTTGGAATACCGTTCAAGCATACGTCTACGGGTACGCATCATATTCTGTATCTTCGTAGTCAGGATAGCAAGTGAGAATGGTTTCGGGATATAATCATCCGCACCCATTTGCAGACCTTCCATCTGGTCTTTGACTTCGCTTTTAGCAGACAGGATAATCACGGGAATATGACAGGTACGGATATTTTGCTTCACATTCTTGCATAATTTGATACCATCCATCACAGGCATCATGACATCAGTTACAATGATGTCAACTTCATTGTCTTTCAGTTTTTCCAAAGCTTCTTCACCATTTCCGGCTTCCAGCGTATTGAAGAGTTCGGCTAGTCCGCTGCTAAGATAATGGCGGATTTCATTATTGTCTTCTACAATAAGAATAGTGCCACGCTTCTTGTCACCGCCTTCGATCGTTTCGTTTTCGACCTTTTCCGTATCAATGAAATACATTTCTTTCGAGTTGGTGGAATATACCTGTCCTTCCTCATTCAGAGTGTCATTAGAAGCTAGTTCGGAGGGTTTGTAGGTATTTATGTCTTGTGGCAGATAAACAGAGAAAGTACTGCCTTTACCCTCTTCACTATCCAGTTCGATACGACCATGGTGCAATTCTACCAGGCGTTGTACCAGTGAGAGACCGATACCACTTCCTACGTGCTCACTCTCTATCTGATAAAAACGTTCGAATATTTTTCCCTGTTTATTGATGGGAATACCAATACCGGTATCACTAACTTGCAGTACCAACCAATTATTTTCCTCTTTCAATGTCACAGTAATGCTTTGACCGCTTTCCGTATATTTGAAAGCATTTGAAAGTAGGTTATTAACAATCAGTTCCAGATAATTAGGATCAAAAAGTTCCTCTTTATCTTCCAATTCGGAATGGAGAGTATAGGTAATCTTTTTGTGGCGTGCCAGTTTATCATAAAACAAGAAATTATCTTGTATTAGTTGATGCGCATTCTCTCTCTTTGCTTTCAGCTCGAAAACTCCCAATTCGGCGCGGCGATAATCCATCAATTGATTGACAAGATGTAGCAGGCGATTAGCGTTGCGTTGGATATATTCCAGCTGATTACGAGTCCAGCGGTCACTGATCTTATTGATTATTTCTTGTAGAGGAGCTAAGATAAGAGTCAACGGCGTGCGAAGCTCATGGGAAATATTGATGAAGAAACGCATCTTCATCTGGTTGATTTCTTCTTGATGTTCCTTGTCCCTACGTTCAATCTCCAGCTCTGCTTCCATGCTTTTACGCATCCAGAAGAAGCGGAAGACGAAAGTGATAAAGCCGATAAAAATAGCGAGGAAAAGCACGATTGCCCACCAGGTCTTGTACCATATAGGGAGAACAACGATTTCCAACATCGTAGGAACGGTATTCCATTTCCCGTCACTATTAGCAGCTTTTACCAGAAAATGATAAGTACCTTGTGGCAAGTTGGAATAGGAGACAGTACGTTTGTCTGTCAGATAATACCACTCTTTATCATATCCTTCCAATTTATAAGCGAAAGTATTGTGTTGACCTGAAATATAGTTGGATACCACAAATTCAAGCGTAAAAGCCGTTTGCCATGATTTTAGCGTGATACTTTCTGTTTCATTGATATTCTTAGTCAAGATACCGGTTTCATCATCCGGACGGACTGTTTTGTTAAACAGTTGAAGTTTAGTAATGACTACCGGAGGAGTGTAAGGGTTGTCCAGTAGGAGTTCCGGGCGGAAAGTTGTGATACCGTTGATACCCCCGAAGTACATTTGCCCGTTAGAGGTGCGGCAGAATGAAGAAGTATTAAACTGATTACTTTGCAACCCGTCGGATTCCGTAAAATTGCGGAACTTCTCTGTCTCCGGATTGAAACAGGAGATACCACGGTTGGTGCTTACCCAGAGACGCCCAAAGGTATCTTCCAGAATACCGTAAACCACATTATTGGGTAAACCGTTAGCAGTCGTATATCGTTTGATCTTCTTCTCTTTTTCATTAAAACAGTAGAAACCTTCACGTGTACCTACCCAAATGATGCCATTGGCTGCTTCATAAATGCAATTGGTAAACATCTTTGTTACAGATGATTCCGGAAGGATAGGAGCTTTTTCTATTTCGATTCCTTCCTGCTGAAAGACTGATATACCTTCTTCACCACCGATCCAAAGACGTTTACGAGAATCTCTGAACAGGATTGTGATTCGTTGTGAAGTAAATGGCGTACCGTCTTTTTCTTTATCTATGGTGGTGAAGCTCCGTTTCTCCGGATTAAAACTAACCAGTGCACTTAAAGTTCCTAATAAGATACTACCCTCCTTGTCAGGAAGAATGGCATACACATTTTCATTGACCAACTGGCTATTCAGCTGGTTGAAACTTTCCATTTGTCCACTGTTGCGGTGGAGAACAGTCAGGCCACCAGCATGTGTTCCTATATATACAAGCGATTTTTGTTCATCTACATATACGGCTTTAATATTGTTGGAACCAATACCGATTTCCCGTTCGTTTTCCTGTAAGATATAGTGCGTAAACTGTTGTGTCTTGGGACTATATAGATTCAATCCCCCATCATTCGTTCCTATCCATAAGTTCTTATCCTTATCTTCGGTAATGCAACTGACTACGTTGTCACTTAAAGAATTCTTATATGGAATACGCTGAATATTCTTGAATCTGTTGCGGATCGGATGATAATAGTTTAGTCCTCCGAAATAGGTTCCAAGCCACATTCCACCCTGCGAATCCATAAAGATACTGCGGACCGAACGCTGTGACAGACTGCCGCTTTCTACCGGACTGCTGCTGTAAGAAACGAAAGAATCGTTTCCTTCATGATAAATGTTCAGATCATTGAATGTTCCTATCCATAGGCGATTTTGCGAATCCAATGCCAGGGAACGGATATAATTGGAACTGATACTTTTAGGATTGGAAGAAGAATGATGATAGGCCTTGACTTCTTGTGTTTTCGGGTTAAATAGAAGTAGACCGGCTCCTTCGGTGGCTATCCAGATGCGGGTAGGAGATTGTTGCAAAATGGCTTGAATCTGCTTAGTGCCTGTTATCGGAGTAATTCTTTCCAGTTTCTTTTGAGGAATGGAATAGCTGTAAAGCCCGTCAACCGGGGTACCAATATAGATAATATCGCCCTGTCTGTAAAGAGCAGAAGCCACTATCTTATGCATAGCCGTACTAAAAGAATCATCAACGAATCGTGATTCTTTAATATCGAACATAGTCAGACCTTCCTGTGTACTTATGAGCAGTTGTTCCGGTGAGATCTCCGCAATACCGTTGATTTGCAGCTTCTTCCCCTTCTTTTCGTAGAAGAAATTTCTGAATTTATCCTTCTCTTCATCATAATATGACAAACCGTCCCGCGTGCCGATCCAAACCCGTCCCTGACTGTCAGCCTTTACGATTCGCGAAATGTCATTAGCGATGCTGTTCGGATCATCTTCATTATGCTGATAAACTGTAAATGAATACCCATCGTACTTGTTTACTCCGTCATAAGTTGCGAACCACATATTGCCTCGTTGGTCCTGATCGATAGAGAATACAGTACTTTGTGACAATCCTTCATTAATAGAGATATAGGAGAAGTTGATTTGCTCCGGAATATCAGAAAAAGCATAATTAACCCCTGCGCATAGAAAAAGTAGACAGATTGCTATTTTGTTAAAGCTGCTCATTATTAGTTCATAAGATTAATAATGGCATCAAAGATAGTGAAATCTTTGATATACCCCATGAATTGACCGGAAAACTATACAATCTTTCCAGTCTATACAGTGGGTGTATGGAGGTGTTCAACAGAGAGAAAGAAAATGTAGGAGGATGGAAAAAATGCCACCGATTTCACAGATTAACATGGACTTTTGTATCGAAAATCTTCGAATTACATTTAAGTCCATGTTAATCTGTGAAATCGGTGGTGAAACTTGAAACTGGCAGGCAATTTATTATTTAGCTAAATCTCCTATTTCGTCTAAATTCTTCTGAATATCATCATCAGTCAATGAATAGTTTACCAAGTCACCGGCCAAATACTTATCATAAGAAGTCATATCGATCAGGCCATGTCCGGAAAGGTTGAACAGAATCACTTTTTCTTCTCCTGTCTCTTTGCATTTGTTAGCTTCGCGGATAGCTGCTGCAATAGCGTGGCTGGACTCTGGAGCCGGAATAATACCTTCAGACTGTGCAAACAGACAACCTGCTTCGAAAGATTCCAATTGCTGTATATCTACTGCTTCCATCAGATTATCCTTGAGCAACTGTGAAACGATGACACCTGCACCATGATAGCGAAGACCGCCGGCATGGATATGGGCCGGAGCAAAATTGTGTCCTAAAGTAAACATCGGTAGCAACGGAGTATATCCGGCTTCATCACCGAAGTCATACTGGAACTTACCACGTGTCAGTTTCGGGCAAGATGCAGGTTCGGCAGCAACGAAACGAGTCTTTTTTCCTTCCTGTATCGTGTGACGCATGAATGGGAAAGAGATACCTCCGAAGTTGGAACCACCTCCGAAACAACCGATTACGATATCCGGATATTCGCCTGCCATTTCCATCTGTTTTTCGGCTTCCAGTCCGATAATAGTCTGGTGAAGAGTAACATGGCTAAGCACAGACCCGAGCGTATATTTACAGTTGGGAGTCATTTGTGCCAGTTCGATAGCTTCTGAAATGGCTGTTCCCAATGAACCCTGGTAAGTAGGGTGCTTAGTCAGAATATCCTTGCCGGCACGGGTAGACATGGATGGAGAAGGGGTCACCTGTGCTCCGAAAGTCTGCATGATGCTGCGGCGGTATGGCTTTTGTTCATAACTGATTTTTACCTGATAAACAGCAGCTTCCAAACCGAAAACCTTAGCTGCATAAGAAAGAGCGGCTCCCCATTGTCCGGCACCGGTTTCAGTGGTGATGTTGGTAACTCCTTCTTCTTTGCAATAATAAGCCTGTGCTAATGCGGAGTTCAACTTATGTGAACCGATAGGGCTGACACTTTCATTCTTAAAATAGATATGAGCCGGAGTACCGAGTGCTTTTTCCAATCCGTAAGCACGAACCAGCGGAGTACTGCGATAGTACTTATACATTTCGCGTACTTCTTCCGGTATTTCGATCCATGCATCGGTTTGATTCAGTTCCTGATGGCACAGCTCTTTAGCGAAAATCGGATACAAGTCTTCCGCTTTCAGCGGTTGTTTGGTTCCCGGATGCAACGGAGGCATAGGTTTGTTTACCATATCAGCCTGAATGTTGTACCAGTAGTGTGGAATTTCTTCTTCGGGTAAAATATACCGTTTTCTTTTTTCACTCATAATATTGTAGTTTTTTAGTTTCTTGTTGCCAAAAGTACTCATTTTTTTAATATTCAGAAAATTTTGTCAACAAAGAATCGGTTCTGATTGTTATTTTACTTAAGTTTGCACGACCCTGTTAAAAAAGATGATATGAAGATTTATCATAAGTTTTTATTGTATCAAAATAAACTGCTAAAACCCTATGTACGTATCCTGTTAGGACTGGTAGAAGCACTCACCTATCTGGCATCTCTGTTGTTGATTGTCGGAGTAGTATATGAACACGGCTTTCCCTTATCCGTAGATGAAGTGGCTAATTTGCAGACATTGTATAAAACAGTCTGGATTATCTTTCTGATTGATGTTACTTTACATATTTCACTGGAATACCGGAATACTAAAAAACAATACCGGCGATTAGCCTGGATATTAAGCGGGTTATTATATCTTACTCTAATACCCGTCATTTTTCACCGCCCGGAAGAAGAAGGAGCTATTTTGCAGATTTGGGAATTCCTGCATGGGAAGTTTTATCATCTCCTGTTATTATTAGTCCTTTCTTTCCTCAACTTGTCCAATGGTCTGGTGCGCCTGTTGGGACGGCGTACCAATCCGTCTTTGATATTAGCAGTCAGTTTTATGGCTATTATCCTGATTGGAGCAGGTCTACTGATGCTTCCGCGCTGCACGGTGAATGGTATTACCTGGGTAGACTCTTTATTTACGGCTACCAGTGCCGTATGTGTTACAGGTTTGGTTCCGGTAGATGTATCCACTACATTCACCACTTCCGGATTAGTTGTCATTATCCTGTTGATTCAGATTGGAGGATTAGGAGTGATGACATTAACTAGTTTCTTTGCCATGTTCTTCATGGGAAACACCTCCATTTATAATCAGCTTGTTGTGCGTGATATGGTTAGTTCCAATTCGTTAGGATCTTTGCTGTCCACCTTACTATATATATTAGGCTTCACCTTGGTAATTGAAGGGATTGGCATGGTCTCGATTTGGTTTAGTATTCACGGTACGTTGGGAATGACTTTGGAAAACGAGTTAGGTTTTGCTGCTTTCCACTCTATATCAGCTTTTTGTAATGCGGGCTTTTCTACGCTTTCCGGTAATTTAGGAAATCCGATGGTGATGACCAATCATAATGGACTGTTTATTTCTGTTTCTTTGCTGATAATCTTCGGTGGTATCGGCTTCCCCATTCTTGTCAATTTCAAGGATATTGTATTATATCACCTGCGTCGTTTCTGGAAATTGGTCCGTACACGCAAACTGGATCGTCACAAAATGCAGCATCTTTATAACCTGAATACGAAAATCGTGTTAATCATGACTTTTCTGCTTTTATTAATCGGTACATTAGCTATTGCTGCTTTTGAGTGGAATGCTTCCTTTGCCGGTATGCCTTTGGCAGACAAATGGACACAAGCTTTCTTTAATGCCACTTGTCCTCGAACAGCCGGTTTTAGTAGTGTCGACCTGGCATCATTGAGTGTGCAGACTTTGTTGGTTTATCTATTCTTGATGTGGGTTGGCGGTGGTTCACAATCTACGGCAGGTGGTGTGAAAGTGAACGCTTTTGCAGTTGTGGTTCTGAATCTTGTAGCCGTATTGCGTGGTACTGAACGGGTAGAGGTGTTTGGCAGAGAATTATCTTACGATTCAATCCGGCGTTCCAATGCAACAGTAGTCATGTCATTGGGAGTGTCATTCATTTTTATTTTCACATTGAGCATACTCGAACCGGGTGTTTCCATCATGGCATTGACTTTCGAATGTGTCTCTGCACTTAGTACTGTGGGATCCAGTCTGAATCTGACCCCTCATTTGTGTGATGCCAGTAAGTTGTTGGTATCCTTGTTGATGTTTATCGGACGTGTGGGATTGATAACATTGATGTTGGGAATTGTCAAACAGAAAAAGAATACAAAATACCGTTATCCGAGTGATAACATTATAATAAACTAAAGATATGAAGTATATTATTATCGGTTTAGGAAATTACGGCCATGTGTTGGCAGAGGAATTGTCTGCATTAGGGCACGAGATTATTGGTGCGGATATTAGTGAAAGTCGTGTAGATTCAATCAAAGATAAGGTTGCTACGGCTTTTGTCATTGATGCCACTGACGAACAATCATTATCAGTGTTGCCATTGAATAGTGTGGATATAGTAATTGTAGCGATTGGTGAGAATTTTGGTGCATCGATACGTGTTGTTGCCCTATTGAAGCAGAAAAAGGTTCCCCGAATCTTTGCCCGTGCTATTGATGCCGTACATAAAGCGGTGCTTGAGGCTTTTGAACTTGAGCGAATCCTGACTCCGGAAGAAGATGCTGCCCGCAGCTTGGTGCAATTGCTTGATTTTGGAACGAATATGGAAGGATTCCGCATCGATCAGGATTATTATGTTGTGAAGTTCACGGTTCCGGAGAAATTTGTAGGATATTTTGTGAATGAGTTGAATTTGGATGAAGAGTTTCATTTAAAGATGATAGGGTTGAAGAGAGCCAATAAAATAACCAATTGCTTGGGCATTTCTTTAATGGAGCTTCATGTAAAGAATGAATTACCGGCGGATGAGAAAGTGGAAGAGGGAGATGAGCTGGTTTGTTACGGTAGATATCGCGATTTCCAAGCTTTCTGGAAAGCTATTTAATGTGCAAAATCTAGTGGATTTCAAGATAGAGGGATGATGATATTTGTTGGTAAATAGTATAATGTTGGCAGTTATCCCCTTTGGTTTTGTCTGATTATTGTAATTCCGGTTTGCAATTATTAATTGTTGCAGGATGAAGTTTTATACTATATCCTATAGAGGTGAAATTGAGCTGCACAATCAGGCTTTGTGATGTTTCCGGTTTTCGTTGGTCGAACACGAAGTTGCCTAGACTATAGAAAATAGGCTTACCTTTAAAATATTCTTCTTTCTGAATGACATGCGGATGGTGTCCGATGATGGCATCCGCACCTGCACGGATAAGCCGGCGTGCTCCTTTTCTTTGGCTAAGAGTAGGGGAGGACTGATATTCCATTCCCCAATGTAGAATAACCACCACATAACTTTCGGGATTCTCTTGCTTGAAATTCTTGATTTCCTTTTCCATCTCTTCTATTGGTTGCTGGCAGATACCGGGATCATTTTCTAAATATACCCAATTTTCCAAAGGAAGTGTAACTGAATTGAAGAGTGCTACTTTAATTTTTCCTTTCTTTATCACTACAGGTTGGCAACTTTCGGAAGAAGTATTACCATATCCTATCGGAGTGATTCCTGCCGATAAGAGATGCTGATAAGTATCTATCAATCCACTTCGCCCCTGATCCATAGTATGATTATTCGCTAAAGCCGCATGACTGATGCCAGCTTTAGCCAATTCTTCCATCCATCTCGGTTCCGCGCGAAAGATATATTTCTTGTGTAACGGTGAATGAACGAAAGTGGCGGGACATTCCAGATTGATTACCGTAGCATCCACTTGGTGAAAGAGAGGAGCTACCGACGCAAATAAATCTTTGACACCTCCCCGTTGAATCTGTTGGCGTACCCCTCTGTCCAGAAGAACATCTCCGGTGAAAGCGATAGAGAGACATTCTTCTGACGAGTGCTGGCAGGCAGTAAGCAATAATAGGCTTATACCACCTATAATCCGGTTAATTCGGGAAAAGGATATTAGCATCCTGAACTATAAAAAACTCTGTCATCTACTTTAGGTTCTTTCTCCAGCAGGATATTTTTCATCCATTCCGGGACGGCAGGCGCTTTCTTTTCTTCCAGCATTTTCTGCCATTCTTCGTCCGTGAGCCGAGTATCCAGTGGCTGGACAAACTCGTAGTAACTAAATGTGGCACCACGGGTAAGATAGAGATTACCCCCTATTTCTACTACCACATAGATATTGTTGGCATTTCCTGTTGCTACATGCAGTACTCCATTCTTATCACATCCCCTCACGTTGTGGGTATAAATATCAGCCACTACAGCTATCGACTTGTCCGGACCCTGCACTAATGACCAGTTATCCAGATGTAAATCAGGATCGAGTACAGACAGAGTGAAATATTCTATACTACTTCCCATATACTCAAGAGTGCGATATTCTTGTTCGGTCAGTTTTTCTCTCCGCAGTTCCTTTTCTGTTACTTGAATCAGAAAGCTGACATAGTCTTGCAGCTGCTCTGTTTTTCCTTTCAAGTCATCTGTCAGGCAATTGCTTTGTTGCAGAACCAGTTGGGTGGCTTGCAGAATCCCTGACATTTTCTTCCAGAAAGGAAGATTCGGTTCTACATATCCCACTACGATCGGATCAGGAGGTCCGGCGCCTCCACATTCTGCTGCCATGGGCTGTTCTCCGTAAAGGATCGCGTCATGCTTCAATTCAGCCCAAGATGCCAGAGCTGTATTCAGGTTCTTGTATCCCCATTCGGGCGTTTGCATAAATCCCGGCTGGCTCTTATCCGTTTTCTGCATGGTGAACAGACTTTTCATCCATAATTCGTAGACAGATACTTGCGCAGGCTGGGAAGCTTTGAATTTATCTTTCAGTTTTTGTAATTCTACGGTATACTGGTTCCAGTTGTCCGGTTCTTTGTAAACATCAGTCAGTAAAGTCTCGGCGGAGTTTACTCCGAAAGCTGCAAAGACATCCAATCCTTTCGGATAAGCACGTTTGCTGTTTGGAGTGACGTCTACCAATTCCTGAAGTATTTCATTATCTGCCAGATATCTTTGTGGCATAAAGTTGATTTTGTCCCGGCAGGAGATTTCTATTTTAGGTTTTATCCTGTTCTTACTTTTTGCCAGTTCAATGAGCGCTTGATTCACCTTTTCTATTTGAACCGGAGTCAATGCATCTTCAGTATATTCTGCTTTATTTTTCTTCAGAATCTGTGCAATATCGAGAAGAGAAAGATTATCAGTCTCACCCATCAGGAAAGTAAGTGGTGTATAGACTCGTTGGTATAGTTCTATTAGCGGTGTCCTGGCCATATCCTTATAAGTAGATAGTACGGTAGCCTGAAAGATTGCTTGTTTGAGCTGTTCTTGTTGTTCTCTGCAAAAGCAGGCAGTTTGAAGCCACATCATAGCCTGAAAGTATGCCTGTAATTGGGGTTCACGGGTATAATGTCCGCGTGGTTTGAAAAGACTGTATGGGAAGTATGCCTCTTTGTATGAAAGAAATTCCGAGAAATCATCTTCTTGTGCATTAATATGTTCTATTTCCTGTTGATATGCTTTTTGATATTTAGCAGGGAGATTGGGCGTTTCCTTTGTCAGCAAATAATAAGGGATAGCATAAAAAGTAGCGGCATATTCTGCTATATCTTTCAGAGATTCGTCTTCTGTCTGGCGGGAGATGCTTATGCAAGTTGCGTTGAGTGATAGACATAGTCTTTCCAAAGTAGGAATGATGTGTTGTTTCTCCAGACTTTTCAGTACATAAGAGAAATACATGTGAAATGCCTGTAAATATAAGTCAGTGGTGATGAAATTGGGCACTTGGCGATAGTCATTCTCTTCATAAGCATGAAATAACTGTAAGTTACTTCCCTCTGTAATGGCAAAGTTGTTCTGTTGCAACCTGGCTAGTAATGTCTCGTCTATATCTTTGAATTGGAACAGGTTGACTATATTATTTGCATTTCCTAAATAATAAGAGTCTCGTTGAGTAAACTGTTGCTGACGCATTTCTGCCATGCGAGCATCGATGCGTTCTACGAAAGCCTTCTCTTCAGCCGTCAGTTTGACTTCATCATAGTTTTCCGGAAATTTATTCTCTCCGTCCGCCTCCGATTCTTCCCATAACTTCCAGACAAGATCATTATACCATTTCGTATTGGCCGAGAAGAAAGCATTGATGTCCGCTTCCATAAAATGATAACCGTGTATAGCGTATGGATAACTACGTAATAAACGCAACTCCTGAAAAGAGTAACGACTGATATCCTGCTTCAAATCAATAGATTGAGGTAGAACCGTATCGGTCAATAATGAAGTGGCAGTCGTAACAGTATCTTGTGCCAATGCCGTTGAGGTATTTTTATTCTTGTTCTTGCATCCGCAGAGAATAAGAATCAGTGTACAGGACAGTAATAATAGTCGTCTCATGTTTTTCATTATCCTATAAATATCCATATATAAATGATAGTATCTAACGTTAACGTTCAAGAATGCGTTTGGCCTCCTTTTCTTCTGTCTCGCGTTTCAGATATCCCTTAAAATCCAGACCAAAACCTCTCCATGCATATTCCGCTATCAGAAAATTTCCACTTCGTTCCCGTTCCACGGTGCGTATCAATACAGGAGTATGTTCACGAATCACTCTAAAATCTTCCAAAGGTTGTGCTACCCTCGAACCTAACCAAAGTGGGCGGATATACGCTTCATCTGCAATCCGGTAAATAAATAACCGCTTGTCGGGTTTGGGATCGAATCGGGTAGGCTTGATAACCCCCACAATAATTTCCGGCATCCCGTCTCCTGTAACATCTCCATAATCAAATTGATAGACAGGATAAGGCAATTTCCAAACAGAGTGGGAGGGTTGGTCTGTATTCAAATGAATGACATAGAGCGAATCAGATTCTTTGTTCAGAGATACTTCCATGTGTCTTTGATTTACTTGCCATTCAAACCTGTTTTCTTTCCGGCATGAACAGAACATCAGTAAAAGACCTGTAAAAATAAGGAAGTGAATCCTGTGCGACATATCTGTAACGTTTTCTTTGGCAAAGATAGATATTAACCTGTATTTACCTGCTTCTTTTCTCGTAAAAGTGAAAAATCCAGTATATTATATATGAAAACCACCGGACTTCTCTTTAGTTAAGAAATCCGGTGGCTTATCAGATATTATAAAGCGTATGCCTTATTTCGTTTGAATACGAATATTTCCGGCTTTCACTCCATTTGCTTTGGCTGTAAATACAATTTCTCCGGCAGTTTCACCAGCTTGTATGATAGCTGTCAACATTCCGTTGAAAGCATGCATCTTCGGAAGATGAAATTGTTCCAGATTTGTCGGGTCGCCATTGGCAGCGGCACGATATTTACCAGTTCCCTTTGCAGAGAAGTTAATCTGACGATTATCAGTAGGGCAGAGGTTACCATCTTTGTCTACAACTTTCACAGTCACATACGCTAAGTCTTTTCCGTCTGCAGTCAATTCGTTACGGTTGCTGACCAGTTCGATATGATGAGGTTTTCCGGCAGTACGAACCACTTTTTCCGCTACAGCTTTTCCTTCTTTGTTATAGGCTACTACTTTTACTTCTCCCGGTTCATATACAGCATCCATCCACATCAGACGATAGCGGTTCTTCAACGAACTATTATTCTTGCTTTGTTTACCATAACTTTTACCGTTGATAAACAGTTCGGCTGTAGGATAGTTGGTATATACAAATACAGGAGTCACTTCGCCTTCACGTCCCGGCCATGTCCAGTGAGGCAGAATATGCAAGGTTTCCGCATCCTTGTTCCATACACTGCGATACAGATAATAGCGGTCTTTAGGCAGACTGGCAAGGTCGATAATACCAAACATGGAACTGTGATTGGGCCATGCATCCGTGTCATAAGGTGATGGCTCGCCCAGATAGTCAAATCCTGTCCATACAAATTGTCCGATTGTCCAATGGTTATCGTCGGCCAGTGCAAAGTCCTCGTCCGGAATATTTGACCAGGAACAGGCTTCCACATCATAAGAGGAACACTGATGGTCTTCATACTTAGTACTTTTCTTATCCTCTACCGGGAATTTGTATACCCCGCGTGAACTGACAGTAGAAGCAGTTTCACTACCCAGAATCAGATTCTGCGGAAGTTGGTCATAAGATTCCTTATAGCGTTGGGTACGGTAATTAAGTCCCGGAATGTCAATCATTGCTGCAAATCCGTTCGCAAGTACACAAGTAACCTGATCCATTCCACAAGTGACAGGACGTGTCGGATCTTCTCGGTGGCAAATGTCTTGCAGGAATTTAGCCACTTTATAGCCGACAGGGCTACATTGGGTCGGCACTTCATTACCGATACTCCACATAATCACACACGGATTATTCCGATAATTATGGAGCATATTTACCATATCACGTTCCGCCCATTCATTGAAATAACGGTGATAACCGTTTTCGCACTTGGCAATGTCCCATTCATCGAACGGTTCAATCATCATCATAAATCCCATTTCGTCACACAATGCTACGAGTTCGGGAGTCGGCATATTATGAGAAGTACGGATAGCGTCACATCCCATATCTTTCAGCAATGTAAGCTGATGGCGAAGTGCTGCCACATTAATAGCGGCACCCAGCGGACCTAAATCATGATGATTGCATACCCCTTGGAATTTGCGATGTTTTCCGTTCAAATAGAAACCCTTATCAGCGATATATTCAATGTTGCGGATACCGAAACGGGTCGTGTAAGTATCCACCAGTTTATCATCTGCGTAAATTTTGGAAACAGCCTTGTAGAGCGACGGACTTTCCGGCGACCAGAGCTCGGGCGCATTTACAATAAAGTTTTGTTCGAATGGTTGTCCATGATTAATGCGGCTCGTATTCTCTTTGCTGGTAGCCACTTTTCCGTCCGGAGAAAGAATCTCTGTTTCTATACGGATTTGTGTTTTCTCATCGGCATTATCAATCTTCGTTTGAAGACGTACGGCTGCAAAGTCCTTGCTGACATGAGGAGTTGTGATTTGTGTTCCCCATACAGGCACGTGCACTTTATCAGTCACGATCAGATGCACATTACGATACAAACCTGCTCCCGGATACCAGCGCGAGGACTGCGGACGATTTTCCAAACGTACGGCCAGCGTATTATTCTTTCCGTCTTTGTTTAATAAAGACGTCACGTTACAGTGGAAAGAGTTGTAGCCGAAAGGCCAGAAACAAGCTTCTTTTCCATTTACATAGACACGTGCTTCGCTCATGGCGCCATCAAAGAGCAGCGTCACCTCCTTATCGGCAGGAGCATCAAAACTGGTTCGATACCATCCGGTGCCTACATAAGGGAGCCCACCGGTACGTCCTGTTTTCAAGGAAGCCTTTTTCTCGAAGTTCTGTGTTACAGCTACATTCTGCAGGTCATTATTCATATCGAATGGACCGAAAATCGCCCAATCATGCGGAATAACAACCGACTCCCATTTAGTGTCATTAAACTCCGGCTGGCTAGCCTCTTTAAAATCTCCTTTACTGAATTTCCAGTTTTTCTCGAGCAGCGTCTCACTGCGTTGCGCTTGCAATGTGCAAGCGACGCCCATCAAAAGTACAGCTAATAACTGTTTTTGGTGTTTCATGTTCATTTTTGCTTTTCAGGTATAAAATATTTTGGATTCGGGGTAAAGTTATAAAAAATGATTCAATAATCTTATCTCTTGAAAGCATTAAATGCGCTGGTGGGTTTACCGGTATCGTCAAACAAGCCTTTGTGATAGCCTTTCCAACCACCGTAACTTTGAGGTTCCCAAGTGAAAACACCGAGGCATTGATCTATTTCTTTAGCTTTAGTCATGAAATCGGTAAAAAACTCTTCTGCTTCTTCATAATTCCAGTAAATACCAAGCTCACACATCATGACAGGTGTATTATATCGTTCAATCAGACTTTTCATATTAGCAATACAATCATTGTTTAATTGTCGCCAGTCTTGGGTATCCGGTTCCGGATAAAGAGACATGCCGATTATATCCCATTTTCCCCCATCAGCTTTCAGACCGTCAAACAGCCAGATATATCGATTGGAATTATTGCCCTGATCGATATGTACGATAACTTTAGCTTCCGGGTAGATTGTTTTAACGGCATCGTATCCCGCTGTTACCAATTGAGCGAAGTTGGCGGTTTTTCCGCTGCTAGCAGCTCCGTCAGGTTTTAACATGCCTGTACGTGTCTCATTACCCACCTGCACCCATTCCACATCGATACCTCTTGCTTTGATTGCACTTAATACTTCAGTGGTATGGTCGGCTACTGCTTGTTTTAATTCATCAAAGGATAGGTCGGCCCAAGCCGCCGGTTTCTCTTGCCGTCCCGGATCCGCCCAAATATCACTATAATGGAAATCAATCATAATACGGTAGCCTAAGTTGTGAGCGCGCCATGCCTTGGTCACTACATCGTCTTTATCACACCATCCTTCCGGATTAAAGAAACCTTCCTCTTCCGACCATCCCTGATCGGGATTTACCCATACACGTAGACGGATGGCATTCATGCCCAAATCCCGAAGTAGTGACATACATTCATGTCCGTTTCCTTCAGCATCATAGAATTTGTAACCTTCCTTTTCCATTTCTGTCAACCAACTGACATCGGCTCCTTTAGCAAAACCGGACATGTCATAGGCTTGATCTTGATTTTCCGGAAATACCGGTTTATCATCATTGTCGTCACAGGCTGTGAAGAAGGCTCCGCATAGTAGTGCGGAAGCCATCAATATATTTTTGAATCGTTTCATAATTATATACTGTTATCTAAAGGTTATTTATTAGAAGCGGAATAAGTACCGTCTATCAGATTGACTGTGATAGTATAAGTTCCGGCAGTCAATGGAATACCGTCGTTACTGTTATAATATAGTTTTCCATTGCTTCCTCCATACGCTCCGGTCCAGTCCTCTTTTATATAAAATTTGATTCCCCAGTTAGAATCTTGTGATAACGTAATCGTTCCCGAATATTCTCCGGCAGTTCCTGTTGTGGCGATAGGATATAAATTGTTATCCCCCTCTATTCCATAATAACAATAGATGTTATTTCCAACTGCATAAGTTTTATAGGTCAACTCTTTTAATGAAACGTCAAACAGATAAAGACCGGCAACAGGTGCAGGAATATTCTTTGCTTGTCCATTTACAAGAGTTCCAGCTTCTGCCGTACTTTCCGAGTCATCATTGGCAATGGTGTACATTTTGTCGGTGTCCCATGCATCTCCTGATGAGAACAGGGTCATCGCATAATTTCCGTATTGTGAGTTGACATCCACTATACCTGCATATTTTTGTTCTTCCTTATAGTACACTTCAATTTTATGATCGTATGTCCAGTCGCTACCTTGGCCGATTCCCGGCAAATACAAATATTGTCCCTCTTCCGGTTCCGGCTCCGGTTCTATAGAACCTTCTTCTACTGATACAGTCCATTGTTGAGAATTACTTAGATCGATAGAAAGCGTACACTCTCCTGCCTGTGGCACATTAACTGTTATGTCTCCAGCTGTTTCTCCGAGATTTAACGCTGTGCTGCTGCCGCTGAATGCCATAGGAGTATCTTTAGCTTTCGTGTCATCAATGTCGTATCCACCATTATCATTCGGATTGGCACATGTATGGTCATATAATTTACCCGTTCCACTGATTTGGATAGTCATACTTCCGGCTGCATTAGCATTGAATGTAGCTGTCCATTTTCTGCTTGTTTGGTTAAATTCCATTGTTGCATCGATATCTCCACTGACGTTCAATGTTGGTATTTGTATTCCGTTCCATTGCTTATTATTCGTGTCAAATGTGATATAATAGCAACCTCCAACTCCTGGGAACCAGCATTTCCAATCCCCTGCTGTAGTTAGTAAGAACGGCATTCCGGTTTCGTTGTCATTTCTCCAGATCGTTCCGTTGGCTTCTTTAATCAGGAAGTTGTACCAGGCATTTACTCCTACAAATCCTTTGTATACACCATCTGTATTTACTGAAAATAAACTCATACCGGTGTCTGTGCCGTTTTGATCCAGCATGCTGGCGAAACGCATATCCAGTTCATAAGGAGTGATGGTGATTACTTCCACATTGCTATATGCCGGTTCGATGTTGTTCCCCGTTGTTCCTTTCAGTCTGAAATAGAATTTAGTGGCTACATTGGCTTCAACCCCCAGATTATTGGTAACAATATTCAATTCGGCTCCATTGTAAGTCTTGGAAAGAGAGGTTTCGGTAGACTCAACGATCGTTCCGGAGAAATCTTTGTTTAATGCAACCTGTATACTTGTTTTCAATAAGTTGGTCGGTTTGAAATCCGGATTGTTGATAGCCAATGTCCGGTCGGTCCATGCCAGTGACAGAACATTCTTTTGTGCGATATCTTCCGTCAATACAATGTTGTTTGTAGAAGCTATCAATTCATTTTCTGTCAGGCTCGATAAATAATATTTATCTGCGTCATCTTCACAGGCACTCCATATAAAGAGAGCCGCCAATGAAAGGAACAGACTGTTTATTGTTTTCATATATCGTTTGTATTAGAGGATGATTAATAATTTTCATTATATAAATTGGGATTAGCCGTCAGTTCGGTAGCCGGTATCGGATAGATATTATACTTGCTATTTACAGCTACGCCACCTTTTTCACCACCTTTCCATTGCCACAGATATTTGTCGGTAGTGAACATTCCGAAACGGATTAAGTCGGTACGACGGTACCCTTCCCAATAAAGTTCACGGGCACGTTCTTTCAGGATAAAGTCCAGTGTCAGGTCGGCTTCCGCTTTATTATGAGAGTCGTCGCCATAAGCACGTTCTTGCAGTTTATTGATATATCCCAATACAGTTCCTTTATCACTACCCGTTCCGCCACGTACCACAGCTTCCGCCATCATCAGATATACGTCTGCCAAACGGAATAAAGGATAATCTGTATTTACACCACCATCTGCAGTGTTGGAAGCAGTTGCTCCGGCATCTGTCAGGTTAGTCCATTTTTCTACAAAATATCCGTTTGACTGGTTATCTATCACATCCAGATATTGTGTTTGTCCGTCAGTGAAGAACATATAGCGCTTATCATCAGTTCCACTAAATAAGGCCGGAATCTCTCCGCGTACACGGAACATTCCCCAACCGCTTTTCACACCATAATTTTCAGGAATCTGTTTGTCGGAAGTATTACTTACGGCACCACAGACGATGTAGGTGGAAGAACCCCAAGATACGGTATGTGTAGCGTCCACAGGTAAGGTGAATATAATTTCGTTGGCAGTACGCTTATCATTATCCGCATTGAATAGTTTGCTGTAGTCATCTTCCAATGAATATCCCTGTGCGATAGCCTGTTGACAGGCAGCGATACATTCTGTATACTTCGACGTTTCAATATACACCTCTGCGTTCAGATAAAGTTTGGCAAGCAATGTATAGGCGGCTCCTTGTGAAGCACGTCCATAAGGACAATCCCCTTTGCTAAGCATATCATTTGTAATGGCATTTAATTCAGATTCTATATAACTGAAAATTTGTGCAGACGTATAATGTGGAGGCAGATAGCCGACAGTCGGGTCATTCTCTGTTATGAACGGGATGTTGCGGAATAAGTCCATTGCATGGTAGTAGAATAAAGCACGCATGAAACGAGCTTCAGCCCGGTAATGGCGGATTTCAGCTTGATCCTGTTCGCTAAATTCTGCCAGCTTTTCATCGGTTGCGTTACGGAGAAATTCATTGCACAATGCTATGTTATAATAAATCCGATAGTACATGTCCGATACCCAAGGATCATTAGCATCCCAACTTAAATAAGTCAATCCACTCACATTATCACCTGACAACCAGGTAGAGGCCACCTCGTCTGTTCCACATTCCTGCAGGTTGAAGAAGCAACGCATATAATCCTGTCCACTATTACTGCTCAAGTCTGGATCACCCCCTTTTTCCTGTCCGGTGGTCACCATGGCAGCATATATCTTACCTAAAACGGCTTTATAGTTTTCAGCATTGGTATATATCGTAGAAGATGTTTCGTCTTCATGCGGATATTGGTCTAAGTCGCCTATGCAGGAGTTCAGCAATAATGCACTGCAAAAATAGAAGGCTGTATATAATATCTTTTTCATGATTCGCTTGTTTTTAAATAGTTAGAAGTTGAAACCTACATTCAGTGAGAAGGTGCGCGGACGTGGATAGAAGGAATTATCCACACCATTAGGAACCTCCGGGTCGACACCGCTGTACTTGGTGATACAGAATACGTTCTGAACCATAGCACTCACATTCAGGCTACATCCTTTGCAGATTTGACCGAAATTATAGTTCAACGATAGATTATCCATTTTCAGGAAAGAAGCATTTTCTACATAATAGTCGGACAAGTACTGACGGGTCTGGAATCCGGTTTTCAGATAACTTGTAGACAGGTTATTCAATTGATAGGAGTTGTAGCTTACTGTTTCCCAGGCTCCAGCGTTCATAGCCATGGCATTATAGACATAGTTGCCGATGTTTGCACGCAAGCTTGTACTCAAGGTCCATTTTTTCCAGCGCAGTGAAGTACTGAAACCGAGAATGTAATCCGGAGCGGGAGAGTGGTAACGATATAAATCGGAAGAGTTGATTTGTCCGTCTCCATTCACATCAAGATAGGCACCTTCTACCGGTTTTCCTGTTTTTTCATCATAGAGTTGATGATAAACGTAGAACATATAAGGGGCGTATCCCTCACTTAATGTTTGTACTTGGTAACTGTCGATATATGGACCTACTGAAGTATTTGTAGCGACAGTTCCGGCAGATAAAGACAGATTTTTTACCTTCATCTTTTGCCAAGTCATGTTGAAGCTGACATCCCAGTTCCAGTCTTCTGTCTGGATAGGAGTTGCATTCACGCTGAATTCAATACCCTGACTGTCCACATTTCCCACATTGGTGGTGATGTTACGGTCGAAGGTGGTACCTGCTGCGGCGGGAACTGTTGCAATCAAATCTTTAGTTTGGCGAGTGTAGTAGTCAAAGCTACCGGTAATACGGTCTTCCAGAAAGCCGAAGTCGAATCCTATATTCCATGAAGTAGTGGTTTCCCATTTCAAGTCAGGGACGTAAGAGCTGGGACGGTAGGTATGAATATATTCATTTCCCATGATACCTTCCGCACCATTTTGGCTTTGAGTATAGATAGGTAGATAATTGTAGTTACCAATACCGTCCTGTTGTCCGGTCACACCGTAACTGGCACGAATTTTCAGATTGCTCAATACTTTATTATCTTTCAGGAAAGATTCTTCTGTCACTCTCCATCCCAAGGCTACAGAGGGGAAAGTACCCCAACGTACATTCTTGGCAAAGCGTGAAGTAGCGTCCCGGCGGATGGTGGTAGTTAGCATATAACGTGAATCGAACGAATAATTCAAACGACCGTAGTATGAAAGTAGTACATGGCGTTCGTCTTTAGCCTTTGAAGTCTTTTGTATTTCTCCCAGCGTGTTCATTTCGTAGTAAAGCGGAGTTGTAGCTTTCCAGTACTGATAATCGTAACCGGCTGTTACGTCAAAACTACTTTTAATCGATTCTACCAATTTGTTGTAGTTGGCATACAAAGTCAGCAGGCGATTTTCTTTCTTCTGTGGACCGTAGCTGTAATCCAGACCGGAAGTGGTGTAATTCTGTGCAGCTTCCGCCGGAACATATACACTTCCCTTACCTTGTGCATAGTCGTAACCTAATGTAGCGTGTAGCTTTAAATCGGGGAAGAAATGAACACGATAGTCCGCATCGATATTTCCGATGAAACGTCTTACGTTACTTTGGGAATCATTCATTTTGATAAGTCCCACCGGGTTCATTACAGCACCGTTGGCTGGTGCACCTGTATTGTCTATTGCTTCCGTGTATCCTCCAAAAGTATCCAGTCCTGAATAAACAGGGATGGTTGGATTCATTGTAGAAGCTGCCCAGATAGCATTCGTGTTACCAAATGTGTTGTTGTTAATAGACCCTTTCGCATTAATATTCAGTTTCAAGTGGTCTTTGAAGAAAGAGGGGGTTACCATGATGCTTCCCGTGTAGCGTTCTGCGTTGTCTGTGCGTAACAAACCGCTTTGATTGTAATAACCTACTGATATACGAAATGGCCAGTTTTTAGCAATTTTTCCGGAGATACTAAGATTATTATCCGTACCGAAAGCATTCTGGTAAATCTCATCATTCCAGTCCGTATGGGCTGTGCCGAGTAAAGATTGTTGGGCAGTCGTTCCTTGCGTACGGATAGTGTTGACAAATTGGTCATAACTTAGCATATCAGCCAGCTTGGTACGTGTCTGGATGGAATTTGTCGTACTGAATGTAATCTTCAGTTTATCCGAACTTCCTTTCTTAGTAGTAATCAGAATAACCCCGTTGGATGCACGCGAACCGTAAATGGCAGTCGAAGAAGCATCTTTCAGAATGGTCATACTTTCAATATCGTTCGGGTTGATGAGGCTAAGGAAATTCCCGTCATTACCGCTGATGCCTCCCTGTTCCAAAGGAACGCCGTCCAGTACGATCAAAGGGTCATTACTAGCGTTCAGTGAAGCACCACCACGCACACGGATCGTACTTCCCGCAGTGGGAGAACCACTGTTGGACATGATTTGCACACCGGAAATCTTACCATTAATCAGTTGCTCGGGAGAGCTGACCAATCCCATGTTGAAGTCCTTGCTGCTGACGTTAGTTACCGAACCTGTCAGGTCGCTTTTACGCTGCGTACCATAGCCGATTACTACAACGTCGCTCAATACCTGTGAATCACTTTTCAACTGGACATTCAAAGTAGTACTGTTGGCAGGAACTGGTACTACCTTTGTTTCATATCCTACATAAGAGAATTGCAACTCTTTGCTGCCTTGTGGCACATTGAGTGTATAATTACCGTCGAAATCGGTCACTGTTCCGGTAGAAGTACCGACAATGAGGATACTTACTCCGATCATCGGTTCCTTGTTCTCGTCAATCACTTGTCCGGTGATTTTCTTGCCTCCTTGTTGGGCGAAGGCAGGAATGGTGCCTCCTAAAAAGGCTGTACACAACATAAGTAGTACAGTCAGATGGCGTAGATTTAAGATATTCCTGTTCATAATTACTGTGTTATTGATAATAGATTTATTTTTACTTTTTATTTAAAAATCAGCGGCTTTTCCCTTTCTGTCTCTTCCGTTTGCTACCCCCTTTCAGAAGGCTTCAGACGTGGTTCAGACGAAAGATTTGTTCCTCACCGAGGAAGACCTTGTTCCTCACCGATGAACGACCCTTTCCTCACCGAGGAACGAAGGCTTCGACAACGGGGAACTTTAAGAACGATTATTCCAGCCAGATATTTCCTAGTTCAATCTCAACTAACTCTTTCTTGTTTCCTGACATTGACAACTCCAGCTTTTCAATCCTTTCCGGTAAAAATGCGATTTCCGTTTCCGGATGGAAATACTGTTTCAAGAAGGTCGGATAAGCTATCGGCAGCAGTGCCGTGTCTGTCTGGCGTAAATCTTTCAACGGTATCCGTATGATTCCCTCCGATGATGGAGCAGGACAAGGGCTTTTATAAGTATATCCGTCTGACGTTACGAAACCGGCACTGAGTCCTTCCGGAAGTGCTTTCGTGCGATTTACCCGGATACAGAGAACGCTACAACCCTTTACTCTTTCTTTTCTTTCTTCAATCAGGTTCTTTACGAACGTGCGGAGGAAATAGTGCGGATTTTCTCCTTTAGGAGTAAACCGGAACCGGAGCAAAGGTTTTTCCACCGGAGAAGAATCAACCAAAGTACGTTGGAGATCATTCCATTCGGGAAGCGTGTATGCTTCTATCCGGCTATCTGCGTCCGTAATAGTCAATAGTGGTATCGCACTATCTGGGGCAACAACACGAGTAGTCCAATAGGCTCCGGAAGTATAATTCCAGTCCAGTGGATTTCCCTTTATTCCCGATGATGAATTCCTGTAATCGGAATTTCCTGTGGGATAAGTGCGAGTGCTGTTGCCCCGGCATACGATGATGTTATACCTGAAACAATCATCCTTTATTTCTGTAGCGGGTATCGTTGCTTGATAGGTATATCCGCCTGTACGTTTCATCTTGATATATGGATTATGCTCATTCCAAAAAGATATCTTATCGGTGTAGATAATCACAGAATCCGGGAATTCGGTTCCTACCACCTGTGCACTAATCGTCAAATCCTTATTTGCTTCAGTGGTTGCCGATGGAGTATGAACGACTTTATAATCCGTCACACGTGGAGCAGGAGCCACATACTCTCCGATGCGGATGGAATTCCATTGAGAGTCTGCCTGCCAGTTCTGTTTGGGCGTACAGTTTTTACGTTTCAGCAGATAGGTACCCGGACGAAGTCCGCGGATAGTCCCGTCTGTCACATCTCCTTTCTGCTGATTTCCTTGATTGAGGGCCGTAAAGGTAAATTCCATCCCTAAATCAGGTATTTGCAAAGCCATGTCCCAAGTACCATAAGCGATGGTAACCACTTCTTTATCGAGTGACGGTTTGGCAAACGGATCGTTCACTACTACCGCGTCCGGCATCACTTCCAGTCTCCAGACTCCCGGTTCGAGGCAATCCATGAAATAAGCACCTGTTCCCTCATAATGAATGATCGGAGAACTGCCACAACCGGCAATGGAAACAAGTTGTGACGCATCTTTGGGCTGGGTGTTGGTATGATTGGAATAATAGAATTTCTTTCCATTATTTAATTCGCTCAAGTCCTCTGTATAACTGACACGAAAACCGTCACCAAATAAAGTGTTCTGTGGATAACTGCCGTATGATTCACCTCTTTTCAGACTGCGTGCAGCTTCGGCGGCTATCTTCATACTGATAGCTTTATGAGGCGTACAGGCAAGATTCAAGAAATGAGTCTGATATTCCGTATTGGCATAAGCGATATCCATCGGATCATACGCAAACTGGGTAATCCATTGAAAACCTGCTGTACGGAAAGTGCGTACCATGGCCGGATACATATAAGAATACATGATATCTGCCGGATCGAACTCATATACCATCCGTGTTTTCTTATCGAATCCTTTCACTTTATCGGAAAAGGGAATATCATAGCGGTCTATATAGGGAAGGAAATTTCCCTGCTGTGTCTGTCCGGATACCAGTCCGATGGGATACCATTGATAAGTAGTTCCCTGAATGGCAGTTTCGTAATAAGCCTCTACTACATATCCGTTGTGGCTTACATTATAGAATACAGGTTTGCGGTTTCCTGTTTTATTGATCGCTTTCAGCATCCGGTTGATATAGGCTTTTACCTCTTTCTTCGTACCGGAATGACAAGGTTCATTATTGATTTCGAACCCAACAATGGAGGGATCGTCTTTATAAGCTAACCCCGTATATGGATTGACGTGCTTCACCAAACCATGAAGATAGGTTTCTTGTGCAGCGATAGCTTCCGGGTGGGAGTGCATATCGCATTTATCATATTTATAGGAGAAGCCGCCCGTCTGTATGTTTCGTTCGGGATATCCGTTCCCGAAGTTGGTCTGCGCGGTAATCACAATATGAATATTGCGTTCTTTGAGTTTGGCAATCAGGTAGTCCATCAAGTCGAGATGCTCGTTTTCGAGGAGATTTCCCTGTCCGTCTGTCAGTTCCACATCCCATAAATGAATATGGTAAGCATTCAGTCCCAGACGGGAGATATGATATACATCTTTATCTATAGCAGCTTTGCGGTCCAGTCCCAAATATCCAATGGCACGGTAAGCATGGGCGAAAGGCAGCGTATAATTAACACCGAAAAAGGAAGCCTCCCGGCGGGTGTCACTCCAACGCATCACCCCATTTCCATCTATATATATAATAGGTGTAGAGGATGATTTGCCTTGCACTTTGACAAAGGTAGATATCAAACAAATAAAGGTAAGGATCAACAGTCTTTTCATGCTATCAAATTTATCGGTTTATTGACAGCAACAAAAGTAATTTATTGGTCATTTCAATAAAAGCACAGATTGGACATATAAGGATAAAAATAGGACGAAATGTCTCCAAATGCCTCTACAGGTCTTCATTAAGGTACTGGCGTGGCGTTTTTCCGAATTCTGCCTGAAAACATTTGGAGAAGTAAGAATGATTGGAAAAGCCTACCATGTACATCACTTCGGCAACGGTAAACTTCTTTTGTTGCAACAACATGGCCGCCTTTTTCATCCGGATCGATTTGATGTATTCCACTGGAGACATTCCGGTCAGCTGTTTAATTTTCCGGTAAATCTGCTTATTACTGATACCGGATAATTCACAAAGCGCATTCACATTCAATTCCGATTCAGAAAGATGATCCTCAATCAGGCGGATAATGTTCGACAGAAATTTCTCATCTTGAGATTCTGCTTCGATTGGTTTAAGAACAGGCAACGATTCCAACTGCTTTTTCACTTGTGTCGCCGGAATCTCTTCTTTCTCTACGGCGATGACAGGGATATTCAGGCCAATGGAAGTTCCTTTTCCTTCGTTCGAGGTGACTCCGTTGATGTGACCGCCATGAAGTTCCGTATAAGTCTTGACCAGATAAAGTCCGATACCTGTACCTTCCTTATTGCCGGAATGTGGAGACTGGAAAAAGCGCTGGAAGATATATGGAATATCTTGTTGCGGGATTCCGCTTCCTGTATCAGAAACACAAATATCCAACAATTCCGTTTCTTCACGATAGAAAAGAGACAGGCGGACACTTCCACCATCCGGGGTGAATTTGACGGCATTTGAAAGCAGATTATCTAAAATCACTCCAAGTTTGATGGCATCCATATCAGCATAAATTTTGGCTTTATTCGTCTCGAAATGGAATGTGATCTGTTTGTTTTCCTCATAGACGGAAAACAGGCTACGGCTGAATGACACAAGTTCGATGCGCGACAAAATCAGCAGCGAATCTTTATTATCCTCTATCCGGTTGAAGTTTAATACCTGATGAATCAATGAGTTTATTTTCATTGCATTACGCTGTACCTCCTCCAGTGTCTGTTTCTCATGCACTTCTTCTGCAACGGGGAGCAATTGACTGACAGGAGCGATAATCCGGCTAAGCGGTGTCTTTAATTCATTAGACAAATGGGTAAAGAAAGCCATTTTCTGGCGTGATTGTTCCAGAATCTTCTCTTTTTCCATCCGTTCCATTTTTAGACGGTTCTTGACACGGAAAAAGTTGATAACCCAGGCAATGAGGCTCAAGAATAAAAGAATGTAGATTATCTTTGCCCAAAGTGTGTAATACCATGGAGGGAGAATTTTAATATTCAGGATATATGGATGCTCGGAAGGAGAACCGCTCTTTTCTACTTTGCTGATTACCAGCTGATAATCCCCATAACCCAGATTACTGTACGTAATGCGATTCGTGTTGGATTGCAGGAAATTCCATTCTTTGTCCATACCTTCCAGCCGGTAGACGAATTCATGTTTTTCTTCTAGCGAGTAGGGGAGGTCTGAAAGTTCGAAAGCCAGGTTGTTCTGGTCGTATTTTAGTTCGATAGCATCGGTATAACGGATGTTGGGAATATTCTCTCCAGTATGCGGAGACATCAGTTGATTGTTGATATATAAGGCAGTCAGTAAAATGGAGTGTTCCGGCTGATTCATGGCTTGTATTTCGGGACGGGATATGCCGAACCCGTCTGCACCTCCCAGATAGATATTTCCATCTTCCGGATCAAACATGAGACTGGTGAAACGTTTATCCGTCAGGCTTTGCTGGCGGGCATCCATTGTTCTCCGGTCGATGATCCAAAGTCCGTTAGTGGTGGAAACCCAGATATGTTCTTTTACAGAGGTCATAGACAGAATCTCGTTATTGCTGAAATTGCCGAAAGAGATACTTTGCTGACTCGAGTCTTTGGGATTGATACGCATCACCCCTCCGTGAAATCCTACCCAAAGCATGCCGTCTTCATCCCGTAAAAGGTAGTTCGGGCTCTTCTCGCCACTTAATTCATCGGCAAACAGCTTTGTCACTTGCCGCGTACGGGCATTGATTTTGTCTATTCCTTTGCTGTTGTATAACAATACCCATACATTACCTTCCGCATCAGGGACAATCTGATTAATGAACATCCCCGATAACCCATTATGAATGGAATAATTTTGATCGGCTACATACGATTTTCCGGCAGATTGTATCAGTTTATGTTTGTCCACTACAAAGATGCCTCCGAGACAGGTGGCGATCCAAAGCTTCCCGTCAGTATCTTCAAACAGGTAATAAGCCCAGTTGGTATTATAAGTTCCTGTATTGTCTACGATGTTGTAATGTACAAATTGATGGGTATTATAGTCATAGCGGTTGATACTTCCGTCTGTGGCTATCCATAACTGCTGTTCTCTATCCTCGTAGATGTGCCGTATCCGGTTGTGGGATAACGGATGGTTTTTATCCCCCATTCTATACCAGATAGCATCGTGTTTATTGCCTGCCGGATGGGTGAACCGGATCACTCCGTTTGTACCTCCGAACCAATAGAATCCTTTGGAATCCCGGAACAGGGAATAGAACTGATTTCCGTCTCCCGTGCCTGTGATTTGAGAAATCGGTACAAATTGCAGCGCACTGTTATAGCGTGACAGGGAAATGCCATAATCTGTTCCCAGCCAGATATTATGTTCCTGATCCGAGAATATGTTCCAGATAATATTGTTGGTTAGTGACTGGATATTGCGTGAATCGTGAATGATATGCTGCAAAGGTTCTTTGTCATTCTGGTACACATAAAGCCCGTTGTCTGTACCTGCCAGCAAATTTTCATCTCCGTCCAGTGCCAGTGATTTGATGGAGTTGTTATGAAATACCTCTATCGCCTTCATCTCTCCTGTAGTGGGATTGTATTGGAAGAGATAACCTTCCATCCCGATCCAGATACATTGTCGGGTGGTGTCTTCCAACAGAGAATTGACAAACAAATTGCTGCCTCCCCGGTTAACGGGCAAAAGGATGTTTTCAAATTTTCCACTTGCCTGCACATAGCGGCATAATCCGTTGTAAGTACCTATATAAATTTGATTATCTTTTGTCTGAATGACGGAATAGATGGTGTTATGAGGCAATCCGGTCTGTTTGCTATCGAAATGATTCAGTTGACGGCTTTTTAACTGATAAGTATATAATCCATTCAACGAACCTATCCACAATGTATCTCCCTGGAGTACCATGGTACGGACATCCGTTGGGAAATCAGTATCCGGTTGCTCATATTTGTCTGTTCGATAGTTATAAACAAGAATCCCGTTATCTGTTCCCAGATATAAATAAGTGTTATCTGCTATAATACCGCAGTAGATACGTGTGTTAGTACGTTCTCCATACGTGAAATGCTGTTGTGTGGAATAACCGTCATAACTGAATAAACCCTTGTTGGAACCCACCCATATCAGTCCCTCGCTATCTTGCAGGAAGCAACTAATCACCGAAGCTTCGGCCCCGAGATAGATGTTGTCGAATTGCTGATAATTTACTTTTTGCCCATACACATTGCCACTGCTACAGTAGGCAAGGATGAGAAAAAGAATTGTTGTAATTCGTTCGCGCATGGTGTTAGGTTTGCAGGTTTTTAAATCTGTAATTGTTGTAAAAGTATTCCTTCTTTTCTGCAAATGTAGGAAAAATGTCGGTTACACTTGTAAATATCCCGCTCTTTTTGTTCCTTTGCTATCTATTTATAAACAGAAAACTTACGTATGAGAAAACTAATTTATTGGCTTTTATTGCCGTTGGCAGTGGCTGTGAGTGCATGTGGCGGTAAAAAAGGATCTTCAGATAATACGTCGACATTGGCGATGATAGACAGTGTGGATGCTCACGGATTGCAGCGTATGCAGACGTCTAAGAGCGAAACCGACTTTAAATTTAAGGGGAAAGATTATCATTCCCTCGTTTCGCGTACTCCGGATGAAAATCTGCCCCATGTGACAAACGAGCTGGGAGATACCTATGTCGACAATAAAATAGTGTTGCACCTGACTCGTGGTAATGAAACCGTGTTGAACAAGACCTTTACCAAGAATGATTTTTCATCGGTAGTCGATGCGAACTTCCTATCTAAGTCTATATTGGAAGGCATTGTATATGACAAGACTACTCCGCAGGGAATTGTGTATGCAGCGAGTGTTTGTTATCCGCAGACAGATTTGTATATGCCGCTTTCCATAACGATTACCGCTGATGGAAAAATGAGTATACAGAAAGTGGATATGCTTGAAGAAGATTATGACGATGAAGCACCTAATTAAGCTTGTAGGCGGGTGTTGACAGTAAAATTACACAAATGTGAAAACATTTGAGACAAAAGAAAGGCAGCCAATGAGGTTGCCTTTCGTATTTTTGCACCGTCAACAAACTTAATACCGAATAGAATGAAGAAAAACATTTTTGCTATCTGTGTGGTAGCAGTAGGATGTACGGCACTGACCGCTCAAACCCAAGATACACAAACGTTGGTTCCGCTTACGGAACGGGTAAACGTGCAGGCGGATTCGGCACGCGTCAATCAAATTATAGACGATTGCTGGGTAGCAGTAGGGACTAAAAAGCCTCATGCAATTCAACGCGACTTCACACGTATGTTCAACGGTAAGCCTTCCTATCGTTTTGAATTGAAGGAAGATGATAACACCCTGTCAGGATATGCCAAAGGGGAAACAAAAGGGCGTGCGGAATTTTCTTATTGTTATGCAGCTTCCGATGATTTCAAAGGCCTGCCTGCCGATGTTTATCAGAAAGCACAGATTACCAAAACTGTATATCATCATGGGAAAGGTATTTGTCCGCAAGGAGCTTCCCGCGACTATGAGTTTGCCGTATATATTCCTTCTTCATTGGGTAGCGATGTCTCGACAATTTTTGCCCAATGGCATGGGATGCCGGATCGTACATTGGTACAAACTCCACAGGGAGAAGTGAAGAAACTTACGATTGACGAGTTCGTTGAACTGGAAAAGACTACAATCTTTAAAAAGAATGAAGGGCACGAGAAAGTAGCCAAGCTGGATAAACAAGGTAATCCGGTGAAAGACAAACAAGGAAATCCTGTATATCAGGCCGGAAAGGCCAACGGATGGCTCGTGGAACAAGGAGGCTATCCTCCATTGGCGTTCGGGTTCTCCGGCGGATGGTTCTATATCAAAGCAAATTCCGACCGTAAGTGGCTGACGGATAAAGACGACCGTTGCAACGCAAATCCCGAAAAAACACCGATCATGAAACCTGTAACATCAGACTATAAAGCATCGACCATTGCTTACAAAATGCCTTATGCCGATTTTCCGAAAGACTGCTGGATTACATTCCGCATTCATATTGACTGGACAGTCTATGGCAAAGAGGCGGAAACGATTGTAAAACCGGGTATGCTCGATGTGCAGATGGACTATCAGGAAAAGGGGAAAAAGGTTAGTAAACACATTGTAGACAATGAAAAAATCATGATTGGACGTAACGACGATGATGGTTATTACTTCAAGTTCGGTATTTACCGTGTAGGTAATAGCACTAAGCCGGTATGTTACAATTTGGCAAACTATTCAGAAAGGTAATTAGTCAGAAGGTAAAAAGAGAGTGATATCCGGATGTTCTTTTTGTGAGCATCCGGATATTTTTTTAGTTCTTTTACCGTTTATTTGTCAGCGCAGCAATGATAGTGATACCATTTTTACTGTCATAATTTGCTGATTGTAATAAAGTTAAAAATGATAAAAAATAGGACTGCATCTAGTAAGTACGTGTCAGGTATGCAAAAAGATTTGTTTTTTTGCCGCTTGCCAAATGGCATATATAAAATAACTAGTGATGCAAATGATGAACAAAAATGGGTTTAGCCGATGTGCAGAGTTCTACATCGGTCGTTTGCGAAAGGAAGGAAGGCATTCTACAGCGCATGTCTATAAGAATGCTATCTTCTCTTTTAGCAAATTTTGTGGCACGTCCAATGTGTCGTTCAGACAGGTTACCCGCGAGCGTTTACGACGTTACGGGCAGTACCTTTATGAGTGTGGCTTGAAGCCTAATACGATTTCTACGTATATGCGTATGCTTCGTTGTATTTATAATCGAGGAGTGGAAGCAGGTAGTGCACCTTACGTACCCCGATTGTTTCATGATGTTTATACGGGAGTAGATGTTCGCCAAAAGAAAGCTTTGCCTATCGGTGAATTACGTAGACTTTTGTATGAGGATCCCAAATCGGAGCGTTTGCGTCGAACACAGGCTATTGCTGCCTTGATGTTTCAATTCTGTGGAATGTCATTCGCGGATTTAGCTCATCTGGAGAAATCAGCTTTAGATCAGAATGTGTTACGGTATAACCGTATCAAGACTAAAACTCCGATGAGTGTGGAAATACTTGATACTGCAAAGGAAATGATCAACCGGCTTCGTAGTAACCAGGATTCTCATCCGGATTCTCCGGATTATCTGTTTGATATTCTTAGCAGTGATAAGAAACGGACGGATGAAAGGGCTTATCGGGAATACCAGTCTGCCCTCCGTCGATTCAACAACCGTTTAAAGGACTTAGCGAGAGCTTTACGTTTGAAGTCTCCTGTCACTTCTTACACACTTCGCCATTCTTGGGCAACGACAGCGAAGTATCGGGGAGTATCGATTGAAATGATTAGTGAATCATTGGGACACAAATCTATAAAAACCACACAAATCTATTTGAAAGGCTTCGGACTTAAAGAACGTACGGAGGTAAATAAAGGGAATTTATCTTACGTGAGAAACTGTTGTGTAGACAGATGGTAGATATGTAAAATGTTGATAATCAGAAGTAAAATATGTGTGTTACTTCTTAGGTAACAGAACTTAAATTTGACGCAAAGATAGACAAAAACACGAATAGTAAGCAAATATTCTTCCACTTTTTTTCGTTTTATCTGAAACATAGAGCAAAAAACTATCTGAACATGAAATAATCTTATTTCCATGCTCTATACTTTTTCATTGCCTAATTCAATAGTTTTCTTATTGAATATTAGGCTTTTCCATTTTCTACGCCTTTGTCATGTATGTGATTTCTATTTTCACTGTAGTATGCGTTTCGTGTATGTATTGTCTGTTACCTAAGAAGTAACGGATGAACATGGGGTAAAAAAATATGATTTTAACGAAACCGAAATCAGTAAATGCCGGGCCTAGTAGTGGGACAGGGGAAGGCGTAGCACACTCAAAACGCTGGTATGTAGCACTCGTTCGAATGCATCACGAGAAAAAAGTTGCCGAGCGTTTGTCTAAGATGGGAATTGATTCTTTTGTTCCCGTTCAACAACAAATCCATCAATGGAGTGACCGTCGTAAGATGGTTGATACAGTCTTACTCCCAATGATGGTTTTTGTACATGTCAATCCAAAAGAACGTATGGAAGTCCTTTCATTTTCTACGGTCAGCCGTTATATGGTGATGCGTGGAGAGAGTACTCCTGCCGTTATTCCTGACGGGCAGATGGCCCGTTTCCGTTTCATGCTCGATTATTCCGAAGAAGCAGTCTGTATGAATGATACTCCACTAGCGCGTGGTGAGAAAGTTCGTGTCATAAAAGGTCCTTTGAGTGGACTTGTTGGCGAACTTGTGACTGTAGGCGGGAAGAGTAAGATTGCCGTTCGTTTAAATATGCTTGGCTGTGCTTGTGTAGATATGCCAATCGGTTATGTAGAACCCACAAAGATCACCAATGACAACACGAAGAAAATTTAACGTATTTCTATTCATTCTGTTGCTGGGAGTTTTTTCTCCTTTAATGGCTCAAAATATGAGCGACTCCCAAGTTCTTGAATATGTCAAGGATGGCATCCGCCAGGGTAAAGAACAGAAACAACTAGCTTCTGAACTGGCACGTAGAGGTGTGACCAAAGAACAGGCAACTCGTGTGAAGCAACTCTATGAGCAGCAAAACAATGTCAATGCTTCCAATGCAACGGGTACCGACATCAATGAATCACGCCTTCGTGAGGAAATGAAAGAAAACACTTCCGATATGCTGGAAGACCACCCGAGCACTCAAGACCTCGCACTTGGGAACCAGGTTTTCGGACGAAATATTTTCAACACCCGTAACCTTACTTTTGAACCCAGTGTCAATATCGCCACCCCCTTGAACTATCGTCTGGGTCCCGGTGATGAAGTGATTATCGATATCTGGGGAGCCAGCCAGAACACTATCCGCCAACAGATTTCTCCTGACGGCACGATCAACATTCAGAAAATAGGTCCTGTCAACCTGAACGGACTAACTATTGCTGAAGCCAATGACTATCTCAAAAAAACATTAAACAAGATATATAATGGTCTTAATAATGCGAATGATCCCACCTCTGACATCCGTCTGACTTTGGGCAGCATACGTACTATCCAGATCAATGTAATGGGTGAGGTTGTCCAACCGGGCACTTACTCTCTCTCTTCTTTTGCCACAGTCTTTCATGCACTTTACCGTGCGGGTGGAGTCAGTGACATAGGAAGTCTTCGCAATGTGCAGCTGGTACGTAACGGCAAAAATATCGCCACGATCGACGTCTACCAATTTATCATGAAAGGAAACATTCAGGATGACATTCGTCTTCAGGAAGGCGATGTAGTAATAGTCCCTGCCTATGACGTATTGGTTAAGATCGACGGAAAAGTGAAACGCCCGATGCGTTTCGAAATGAAAAAGGATGAGAGCTTATCCACCCTTATTAGTTATGCCGGTGGCTTTGAAGCTGACGCCTACACCCGTTCCTTGCGTGTCGTACGTCAGAACGGACAGGAATATGAAGTAAACACAGTCAAAGACCTTGACTATAGTGTCTATAAAATGCGGAACGGTGATGTTGTGACCGTCGAAGCCATCCTTAATCGTTTCATCAATAAACTTGAAATCCGTGGAGCCGTTTATCGTCCCGGCATCTACCAGTTGAATGGAAAACTGAATACAGTCCGTGAACTGGTAAACGAAGCTCAAGGCCTGACCGGTGATGCCTTCTTGAACCGTGCCGTTCTCTACCGCCAGCGTGAGGACTTGACTACCGAAGTTGTTCCAGTAGACATTAAAGCTATCATGGACGGTACTTCCCAAAACATCATCCTGATGAAAAACGATATCCTTTATATTCCGAGTATTCATGACCTGGAAGACAGAGGCAACGTCGTAATCCATGGTGAAGTAGCCAAACCTGATTCCTATCCTTATGCGGATAACATGACCCTTGAAGACTTGATCATTCAAGCGGGTGGATTGCGTGAAGCCGCTTCTGTGGTTCGTGTAGATGTATCCCGTAGAATTAAGAATCCTCGTAGTACAGTAGATAACGATACTATCGGCCAGATATATACATTCTCCCTAAAAGAAGGTTTTATTGTAGATGGAACTCCTGGCTTCGTACTTCAACCTTATGATGAAGTTTATGTACGTCGTAGTCCAGGGTATCAGGCTCAACAGAATGTGGTTGTTGAAGGTGAAATTCTGTTCGGAGGCTCTTATGCAATGACCAGTCGTGAAGAACGTCTTTCGGACTTGATCAATAAAGCTGGAGGTGCAACGAATTATGCCTACTTACGTGGTGCAAAATTGACTCGTGTGGCTAATGCAAGTGAAAAGAAACGCATGGGTGATGTGATCCGCTTGATGAGCAGGCAGTTGGGTGAGGCTATGATGGACTCTTTGGGTGTTCGTGTGGAAGATACCTTTAGTGTTGGTATTGACTTGGAAAAGGCATTGGCTAATCCTGGTAGTACAGCAGATATTGTCTTGCGTGAAGGTGATGTGATTTCTATTCCGAAGAACAATAATACGGTTACAATTAATGGTGCTGTAATGGTTCCGAATACAGTTTCATATATAGAGGGTGAGAATATAGATTATTATCTGAATCAAGCCGGTGGTTATTCTGAAAATGCAAAGAAGAGTAAGAAATTTATCGTATACATGAACGGCCAGGTAACTAAAGTGAAAGGTAGTGGTAAGAAACAGATTGAGCCTGGGTGTGAGATAATTGTTCCCAGTAAATCAAAGAAGCGTACTAATATAGGTAATATTCTAGGTTACGCTACTACATTCAGCACTTTGGGAATGATGGTTGCATCTATTGCTAATCTGATCAAAAAATAAAAGATAACAGCTTATACCACTATGATAGAAGGAGAATCTGAAAAAGAAATAAGACAGAAGCAGAGTAACCATACAGATGAAGAGATCGAAATTGATCTAATGGATATTCTTCGTAAGATTATAGGTATTCGTAAGACAATCTATAAAGTTGCTGGTATTGGTTTGATAATTGGCATTATTATAGCAATCAGTATTCCTAAACAGTACACAGTTGAAGTTACTCTTTCTCCAGAGATGGGAAGTAATAAGGGCAATGGTTTATCTGGTTTGGCAGCTTCTTTCCTTGGAAATGAAGTTGCCATGGGTGATGGTACTGATGCATTGAATGCTTCTTTGTCTGCCGATATTGTTTCTTCTACTCCTTTTTTACTAGAACTTTCTACAATGGAAATATCAGTATCGAAAGATGAAAATATGACATTGAATATTTATTTGGATGAGGAATCTTCTCCATGGTGGAATTATGTAATTGGATTCCCTGGTATGGTAATTGGTGGAATGAAGTCATTGTTTGTTGAAGAAAATAACGAATTAGTAACTTCAGATAAAATCAATCAGGGGATAATTGAATTATCTAAGAAAGAGTCAAGGAAGATTGAAACTTTAAAAAAAATGATAACTGCCTCTGTAGATAAGAAAACATCTATGACCACGGTTGCTGTGACTTTACAAAATCCTAAAGTAGCTGCGGTAGTTGCTGATTCTGTTGTAAGAAAATTGCAAGAGTACATTATAGACTATCGTACATCCAAGGCTAAAGAAGATTGTCTTTATTTGGAGAAACTCTTCAAAGAACGTCAACAAGAGTATTATACTGCCCAGAGAAAATATGCTAATTATGTAGATTCTCATGACAATATCATATTTCAGAGTGCGCGTGCTGAACAGGAGCGATTACAGAATGATATGAGTTTAGCGTATCAAGTGTATAGTCAGGTTGCAAATCAGCTTCAAGTTGCTAGAGCTAAAGTTCAGGAGGAGAAACCTGTATTCGCTGTTATAGAGCCTGCAGTGGTACCATTGAATCCTTCGGGAACCAGTAAGAAAATATATGTTTTGGCTTTTGTTTTCTTTTCTGTTTGTATTGTCATACCATGGAATTTATTTGGGAAAGATATTTTGAATAAATTTAAAGATATGCGAGCTTAAGATCAATAAGTAAAGTGATATGGCATCAACTAACCAGATAAATAAAATAGTAGAACTTATTGCTGTTTTAGGAGATTTGATCATACTGAACTTTAGTTTGTATCAATTCCTTTTCTTTTGGAAAAAAGTATTCATATATTTACCTTTTTCTTGTACTGCTTCTTTTATGATGACTTCACTAAGTCTTTGCTATTTGGCATGCTCGGTATCTCGTGGAAAAGCTTGGAATAGTCGAGAGATTCGTGCAGACCAGCTAGTGTTACGTGTATTGAAGAATATTATAATATTTTCAGTCTTTTGGGCATGTATCATGGCTTTTAGCGGAATTTCTATTATTTCTCCACTTTTTTTTGTTCTTTATTTTTTTATTCTCTTTGTTATTTTAAGCATCTATCGTATCATTATTCGTCATTTGCTAATTAGCTATTGTGCTAAAGGTAATCATAAACATTATACAGTTTTTGTAGGTGGAGGTAATAATATGCAGATGCTATATGAGGAAATGGAGAGCTCTTTGGCATCTGTCTATGAAGTTGTCGGCTATTTTGATATTCTCCCTAATGAGGAGTTATCCTCACAGTGTCCTTATCTAGGTACTCCTGACTGTTTTGCGGATTTTATGGCAGGAAGGACTGATATAAAGCATATCTTTTGTTCTTTGTCTGTGGAACAGGGGCGTTATAATGTTCCTATAACAAATTATTGCGAGAATCACTTACTTTATTTTCATGGTGTTCCTAATGTTTTTAAGGGGTTTCCTAGGCGTATTTGTCATAGTATGGTAGGAAATATGCCGATTCTTAATTTACGGTACGAACCGCTTAGTAAAATGGAGAATCGTCTATTGAAACGAGTGTTTGATATAGTTTTGTCAGGATTCTTTTTAGTTACTATTTTCCCATTTATTTATCTAATTGTGGGGATTATTATTAAACTAACTTCTCCTGGACCTATCTTTTTTACACAAATGAGGACAGGCTTGAATGGTGTGGAATTCAAGTGTTATAAATTTCGTTCTATGAAAGTAAATGAAGAAGCTGATAGTAAACAAGCAACGATTGATGATCCTCGAAAAACAAAATTTGGAGATTTCATTCGCCGTTATAACATTGATGAACTGCCTCAATTTATAAATGTTTTTAAGGGTGAAATGTCAATAGTGGGGCCTCGTCCTCATATGTTAGCTCATACTGAAATTTATGCACAGCTAATTGATAAATATATGGTACGTCATTTTATCAAGCCTGGAGTAACTGGGTGGGCACAAACACATGGCTTTCGTGGTGAAACTAGAGAATTGTCCCAAATGGAGGGTCGTGTTAAGGCTGATATTTGGTATATGGAACATTGGACACTATTACTTGACTTATATATTATTTATAAGACTGTGATAAATGCACTTATTGGAGAAAAAAATGCATACTAAGGAAAGATATATAAATAGTCTTTCTTTCTAGGAAAAATGTTGTAAAAAATAGAAATATGGAAGCTCGAATTATAGATTTGCCTAAGATTTTAGATAGACGAGGTAATCTTTCTATTATAGAGGAAGAAAATCATATACCATTTAAAATAAAACGTACATATTGGATTTATGATGTTCCTGGAGGAGAAAAACGCGGAGGTCATGCTTATAGAGAAAATCAAGAGTTTATAGTAGCTCTCTCTGGAAGTTTTGATGTACTTCTTGATGATGGGAAAGAACAAAATATTTTTCATCTAAATCGTTCTTATTATGGATTATATGTACCGAAAGGATTTTGGCGGAAAATGGAAAATTTTTCAACAAATTCACTTGCTTTAATATTATCATCTACTCCTTTTAATGCGGATGATTATATATATGATTATGAACAATTTAAGAAAGTATTTAATGGCTAAGTCAACAGTATATGATTGTTCTATCATAGAACTTCCTAAAATAGAGAATCGTGCGGGAAATATAACCCCTATTCATGGAGGTTTGAATGTTCCTTTTGAGATAAAACGTGTGTTTTATAGCTATGATATACCTGGTGGAGAAGCTCGTGGAGCACATGCTCACAGAGAATGTCATCAATTTCTTATTGCTGGTAGTGGTAGTTTTGAGGTAGTACTTGATGATGGAGTAAATAAGCGTACTGTATTACTGAATCGTCCTTTTTATGGATTACATATTCCCCCTGGAATATGGGCTTCTGAACAGGGTTTTTCTTCAGGATCTATTTGTTTGGTATTAGCTTCCGATACTTATAATGAGAAAGATTATATAAGAAATTATGATGATTATTTAGTATATAAAAATGCGCTATGATTGAAATACAACAATATAAACCAGATTGTATACAAGTTTGGAATCAGTATGTCCATAATTCAAAGAATGGGACTTTTTTGTTCGACAGAAATTATATGGATTACCATTCAGAGCGATTTCAGGATTTTTCCTTAATGATATATCGAAATTCTAAACTTTATTGTCTTTTACCGGCAAACAAAGTCGATAACATTCTATATTCTCATCAAGGATTGACTTATGGTGGTTTTATTATAAATTCTAAAGTAACAGTTTCGGATTTAATAGAAGTTTTGGATGCTGTTAATTGTTATTTGAAAGAAAAGGGGATTGTGAAAGTCATTTATAAGGCAATTCCATATATTTATCATAAATTGCCAGCGCAAGAAGACCTATATGCTTTATTTAGAATTCCTGGATGTAGATTAATTGCTCGAAATATTTCTTCAACAATCTTTCTAAGTAATAAAGTGAAATTTATAGAATCTCGTAGGTCTGGTATTCGCAAAGCTTTGAAGAATGAAATAAGAATAGAAGAAAGCGATCATTTAGAATTATTTTGGGATATATTAAATACAAATCTGAAAAATAGATATGGTGTGAGACCTGTTCATACACTTCAGGAAATGCAATTATTAAAATCTCGTTTTCCGGAGAATATAGTTCTATATTTAGCTTTTCAAGGAGAACGTGCAATAGGGGGAACCTTATTGTATCTAATGGGGCATATTGTTCATACACAGTATATTTCAGCCAGTTTAGAAGGTAAAGAGGTTGGGGCTTTAGACTTGCTTTTTGATTATTTGATTAATACACAATATGCAACTTGCGAATATTTTGATTTTGGTCAGTCAACAGAAAATAATGGTGAGTATTTGAATGAAGCCTTGATTTTTCAGAAGGAAGGCTTCGGGGGGCGGGGAGTTATTTATGATATTTATGAATATGAACTATGAAGATTGATATTTATGATGGCTTTATCATTAATCCTACTGTTGAAGTAACTCCAACCATTCGGATTTCTCCTTTCATCGAGAAGGATTTGAATCGTTTAAATGTAGATATAGAGATTGCTAAAGAATATTTGCGTGAAAGATTTGGGGAATATTTATTGACCATAAAAGCACGTGATGCAATTTCTTTGGCTTTGTCATATTACGATCTAGTTCATGATGATGTTGTAACGATATTAACGACATCTGGTAATTATTATATAAGTAGCTGTGTTACTAGAGAAATAGAGAAATATTGTTTATGGTCTAGAGAAATAACAGAACGGACTAAGATTATTTTTATTAATCATGAGTTTGGGTATCCTTGTGAGAGATTAAATGAATTGAAAAAATATAATATACCGATTATTGAAGATTGTGCACATTCTTTTATTTCTAAAGATAAACATTCACTGATAGGAAAAATAGGTGATTTTGTAATATATAGCTTACCTAAAATTTTTCCAATGCAAATAGGAGGTGTTTTAGTCTCAAATAAAATGCAATTTCCTTCTGATAATATGATACCATCACGTTATCAAGATTATATTTTAAAGAATCTTTCAAGAAATATACCATTAATAGATTATATTGCTGAACGGCGTTTATTTAATTATACATATTTGTCTGAAAAGCTTTCATATATAGGGATCTCTCCGTTTTTTTTATTGGAGAAGAAGAGCATTCCAGGTGTCTTTTTATTTAAATGGGAGGATAATATAGACTATAATTCACTGAAGATTTTTATGCAAAACAATGGTGTTGAATCAAGTGTTTTTTATGGTAAAAGTGCATTTTATATCCCAGTCCATCAACAACTCGATATGTTTCATTTGGATTATATGATAACTTTACTAAAATATTTCAAAGATGGTTTATGCTAATATTATGCTAGGTGAAAATGTGCAATTAGACCCCTCATCGTCGATTAATAATATAATTATAGGAAATAATGTAAGAATAGCCAAGTATGTATCTGCATATGGTGGTCCTAATAATTTATTAGAAATTGGAGCTAATACCTATATTGGGATGAATTGTATCTTAAATGGGTTTTCTGCAAAGTTAACAATAGGAAAATATGTAAGTTTTGCTCAAAATGTTAATATTATGGTAGATTCAGGTCCAAATGCTAGTAGTGAAATGCAAAAAATTTATCCAATATATAAAAAAGAAGTCTCTATTGGAGATCATTCATGGATTGGTGCATCGGCAATTATTATGCCAGGGGTTATATTGGGCAAATTTTGTGTTGTTGCAGCTGGTAGCTTTGTAACAACTTCATTTCCTGATTTTTCAATAGTTGGCGGAACACCGGCAAAACTGATTCGAAATTTTTCAGATAGTGAAATAAAAAAATTAGCTTATGATTAAATTTTTAGATTTACAAAAAATAACAGAAAGATATTCTGTTGAAATACATGAAGCGGTTAGTCGTGTTATTGATTCAGGCTGGTATCTTCAAGGGAAGGAAAATGAAGATTTTGAGGTAAATTATTCCCAGTATATTGGGACTAAATATACCGTAGGTTGTGCAAATGGGTTAGATGCATTAGTTTGGATATTTCGTGCTTATATAGAAATGGGGGTAATGCATCCTGGTGACGAAATAATAGTTCCTGCTAATACTTATATTGCCTCTATTTTAGCGATATCAGAGAATGGGTTAATCCCTATTTTGGTAGAACCTAATATTGAGACTTATCAAATAGATGACTCCAAAATAGAAGCATTTATAACAGAGCGCACAAAAGGTATCTTAATTGTTCATCTTTATGGCCAATGTGCCTATACTGATAAAATAGGGGATATTTGTAATAAATATCATCTTAAGTTGGTGGAAGATAATGCTCAAGCTCATGGTTGTATATATCAGAGTAGAAAGACAGGTTCATTAGGAGATGCTGCTGGGCATAGTTTTTATCCAGGTAAGAATTTGGGGGCATTAGGAGATGCTGGTGCAGTAACAACTAACGACGAGGAATTAGCAAAGGTGATTCGTGCGATTGCTAACTATGGTTCACATAAAAAATATGTATTCAAATATTGTGGACGCAATAGTCGATTGGATGAGATACAAGCAGCTGTGCTAAATGTGAAATTAAAGCATTTGGATGAAGATTTAGCTATTCGTAAGGAATTTGCAAGATATTATATTGATCATATAACTAATCCAGCAATTATTACTCCAATAATAAAAGACTGGGATACTCATGCATTCCATATTTTTACTATTCGTGTAAAAAAACGTAATGAATTGCAGAAGTATTTAGCTGACAATGGTGTACAGACTATTATTCATTATCCTATACCTCCTCATAAACAAGAGTGCTTTAAGGAGTGGAACAAACTTTCGTACCCTATTACGGAACAAATTCATAATGAAGAACTTAGTTTGCCATTAAGCCCAATAATGATGAATATGGAGATAAAAACTATTGTTGATTTACTGAACAAGTGGGAATGATATATAAGTTTGCCTCTTTTGCTAAACGTACAGCGAAAGAGGATATAGTAAAAGTGTTTTCATTTAATGCTATATCTACCTTAGTGCGTATGCTTACAGGATTAATAAGCGTAAAAGTTGTGGCTTCTATTATAGGTCCATGTGGGATTGCTCTATTAGGTCAATTGAATAATTTTTCAACTATCTTATTGGGAGTAGCTAATGGCGGAATTAATAGTGGAATAACGAAATATGTAGCAGAATATAAAGAAGATGAATCTGCAATAAAAAAAATTCTATCCAATGCTTTACAGATAACTTTATTTTTCACTTTTATAGTGAGTTTAGGGTTAATAATTTTACATAATCAACTTAGTCGTTTGGTAATGCTTTCTGATGAATATGGATATGTATTCTTAATTTTTGGTTTTACAATATTTCTGTACACTCTGAATACTCTATTAATTTCTATCCTAAATGGATATAAAGAGTTTAAAAGATATGTGATTGTGAATATATCAGGGACTATAGTTGGATTACTTTTTACTATATGTTTTGTTTTTTCTATGGGATTGAAAGGTGCATTGATTAGTGCCGTTTCTTATCAGAGTGTGGTGTTTTTTGTTACATTTTGGATATGTAGAAAAGCTCCATGGCTATCTGTCATCTATTATAGAGAGAGGTTAGATAGGAAGATACTTCGACGTTTCCTGAATTATTCAGCTATGACATTAGTCTCATTATCAGTTGTTCCGGTTAGCCAAATGTTATTACGTGGATATGTTATTTCTGAAATATCTATGACAGAAGCTGGATGGTGGGAAGCAATGAATCGTATTTCAAACGTATACTTAATGGTGATAACCACCTCTTTTAGTATTTACTACTTACCTCGTTTATCAGAGATAAAGGAAATTTCGGAATTACGGTATGAAATATTCAAGTGTTACAAAGTCATTATTCCTATATTATTATCGGGGTTAACTCTTGTATATTTATTGAGACATTTTGTTGTTATGATACTTTTTTCTCCAGATTTTTATCCGATGGAGAGCTTGTTTATTTGGCAATTGTTAGGAGACTTTTTTAAAATATCTAGTTGGTTGTTAGCTTTTTTGATGGTAGCAAAATCTATGACTAAAACATTTATTGCAACTGAAGTCGTATTTTCTGGTTTATTCGTGGTATTAGGATATTTGTTTATGAATCTAAATGGAGTGGTTGGGATAACACAAGCATATTTTGTGAACTATGTAATATATACGGTTTGCATGGTTGTCATATTTAGAAAAATTATCGTTTATAGGGTATTATGAGGCAATAATAGAGATAATGTAAGATTATAAATTCTCTTTTATTTTAATATTAATTTGTAGTGTTGAGAACGTAGATTGTTTTGTCGTTGAAAATCAAAACTAAAGTATATACTTCATAACTATATAGAAAACTAGATAAGCTGATAGTTTAAATAAGTTTAGATTATTTGTGAACAGAATAGAATGCTAAAGTGGCATAGATTATGAAAAAGGGTACATTGACAGAAAGGCAAGTAATAGACATTTTTGAGATAATAAAACAAAAAGCTTCTGATAAGATGCAAAGTGGGCATTTGGAACAGAGTATTTGTTATATAGAAGTAGCTGCACAATGGGCTTATAATTATAATTTTAAATATGTTGATGAAGATTTGGAGTTTCTTCTGCAAAATATATCTTGTAGTATAAAAGAACGTTTGCTGCAGGATAGATTCACGGTAAATAATGGAGAAGAACGTATCGTGCTTGTTTGTAACAGAACTATAAATGGAGGGGAAGTGACTCAACAATATAGTAAAGCATTGGCCAAGGTCGGAGTTCCTGTTTTAATAATCGTATTAAATCGTATTGTTCAAATTAATGGGGTTAGAATTGGTTCTACAGAAATTCCAGCCTATTTGCAAGATAAAGAAAATATTACCATTAAAATAATTGAGGAGTCAAGATCTTTAATGGATACAACGGAGGAGGTGGCGAGAGAAATCCGTAATTTTAATCCAACGAAAATATTGACTCATGTATGGCCATGGGATGCACGGTTAATAATTGCTGTCATGGCTGCTAAGCAATGCCCATGTTATAATATTAATTTTAATGATCACACATTTTGGATTGGTAAATCAATGCTTGATTATTTGATAGAATTTAGACCATATGGAGCTTCAGTTTCGGTAGATAGACGTGGGGTGAAGTTGAGTCAATTGCTTTATTTACCTTATTATCCTATCATATCCGACGATATACCTTTTCAAGGATTCCCTTTTGATCGAACAGGGAAAGTTGTGATTTTTACAGGAGGGACAGAGTATAAAATGTTAGATGAGGAGAATTTATTCTTTGACATCATGGATAAAGTTTTAGATGATAACCCAAATTCGATTGTCTTTCTTGCATCTACATCATTAAGGGAGATAAAAAAACGTATCCTTAGAATGAAGAATGGAGAGCGCGTATATACATCTAAATATAGAAAGGATATATCTCAACTTTTTAGAAACTGTGATATATATTATGGTACATATCCTTTGTCTGGAGGTCTAATGTGTCAATATGCAGCTGCTTTTGGTAAACCAATTTTGGCTTATGCAAAAAAGAGAGTAGAGTTGGATGAGGTGGATGGCATTGTTAATTATCATAATGAAGCACCGATTGCCAAAAATGATTTAGATACACTATTTGCATATGCTAAGGAATTATGTAATGATCCTTTGTATAGAAAATCAGAGGGACAAAGATTGCGTTGTGCAGTAATTAATTCCCAAGAGTTTGATAAAAAACTTAATGATTTATTGACTGGTAATTATGAATCAAAGCAAATGTTACCTTTGGATATTGCTTATGATAACATTAAGGAGTTCTATTTTAATTATGCAAACAACTATTGTAATGGGTATTTATCACTTCTACTTAAAACATTTAAGTTTCGCTCTTTTATTTATTTTCCTCGTTATTCTGTATTATTTGTAATGCGATTATTAGACTTTTTTATATATAAGTTGAAAGCTTTCTTTTAATGGACATATCTAGCTATATGTGCTATGTTAATATGGGAGATTTGCAGATGAAGAGCATTTTAATGATATATAGTTTTGATGAATTGCTAAAATATAATGATGTATGGTTTATTTATTGGTATTTCAGTTGTTAGTTTTCTTATTGATATGCAATACTACTTTTGTTGCGCTGACATCACTAATAGTATTTTTATCATATAAGATAAAAAGAAAATATAAATTGGGAGGGGTGGACAGTCAAAACGATGTAATAAAGAATAAACACTCTTCTCTTTATCTGTTGAAACGCTATTTGGGTGGATTTATGCGTTATTATGATTACCGGGTATCACAAGTACCATCCCATCATTTTCGTAACTTTGTTTATCGTAATGTATATTGTGTAGATATGGCACCGAAAGTCGTAATATATTATGGTACTGAAATGAGAGAACCCTATAAAATAAGAATAGGATGTGGAAGTATTATTGGAGACCGGGCCATATTGGATGGGAGAAATGGCATTGAAATAGGTGAAAACGTAAATTTATCTTCTAATGTGTCTATTTGGACAGAACAGCACGACCACCGAGATTCATTTTTTCGTTGTGATACACAAACGAAAACTCCTGTTAAAATAGGTAATCGTGTTTGGATAGGTCCCAATGCCTTAATTCTTCATAGTGTGGAGATTGGAGAAGGAGCAGTAGTGGCAGCAGGTGCAGTAGTCACGAAGTCTATAGAGCCTTATACTATTGTTGCAGGAGTTCCAGCCAAAAAAATTGGGGAACGAAATAAGAATTTAAAATATGAAATGACTGGGGAATATGTACCATTCTACTAGTATCTTGATATGAATATTGATGATTTTACTATAGGAATAAAAAAGAATGGAATTCTAATCTTTTTAAAGTGTAATAGTTGATGATATAGGATCCTTGAGCTTTTTATTTGTATGAGTTGAAGATTAGAGAATACTTACTAATAAAAAAGAATGTATGTTTTTCCGAAGAATGCAAGACCTTTGTTTTAAAATTATGTCTAAAATGGTAAGCCCACATGGTGCAGCTGAGCTTATGAGGAGTAAGTTTCATTATCTTGGTAGAAATGTGCAGTTATATTCGTGTAGTATACCAGAACCATATTTAGTTAGTATTCATGATAATGTAATTTGTGCTGCAAATGTAAGGTTTATAAATCATGATGTAAGTTGCTTTAATATAGCACAGTATTTGGGGATTTCATTATCAGAAGTGGATAAAGTCGGTAGTATTGAACTTTTTGAGAACTGTTTTGTAGGGGCATATTCAATACTTTTACCTAATACCTCTGTTGGTGCAAACTCTATAGTTGCTGCAGGTAGTATAGTTACTAAACATATTCCATCTGGGGAAGTATGGGGAGGAGTTCCTGCTAAATTTATAATGACTACGGATGAATATGCCAAAAAAGTAATTAAGAATTGCCATAATTATCCGTGGATGAGTAAAAGATGCAATAATAGGGATCTTATAAAAATGAGGCAACAATATTTTTTTAGTAAAAATAAAGCCTAGTATTTTCTTTTTTTGATAGATGATTTCTTCATGTTTACATTGTTGTATTTAATAATTAGTTTAAGATTCTTATTTATATTCTAATTAGAAAGTGTTTATTAATATTGGGGATGATAAATGAGGGTAATATATTTATATGAGTGATGCGAATTAACCGTAAAACATTAGTCGATTATTGGGGAGTTTTAGTCATAATATTAGGGTCTGGGTCATATTCATTTGCTCATAAGTCATATGTTCCAGCATTTATTGTAATGTTGTTAACTTCACTATTTTACCTTTATTATGATAAGCATACCGTAAATAAACATCGTCTGCATACTTTAGGGTTCATATATTGTTTGATATATGGAGGAATAATCTTTGTAAATCGGTTTGTTATACATACAGATGTATTGAATCATAGTTGGGTGTCTTGGCTGTTTAATTTGATGTTTTCTTTTGTTATAATTTGTCGTTATCCATTTTATATCTTTAAAAAGATTTATTTAAATATTTTGACAGTACTAGCTATATTTAGTCTGATAGTTTTTGGAGGGGTTGAAATGGAATTATTTACTCCTCAAATAGTCAGTAGATCTGGAGAAGAGGGGCAGTATTTAGAATTTTTTTTTCATTGTGTTGGGTGGGATTATTTATTTCATCGGAATGCTGGTTTATTCCATGAGCCAGGTGCATATCAATATTTCTTAAATTTTGCTTTTATATTGTTCATTCCTGAAATAAAAGAGGGGATGTTGAATCGAAAAGAAAAATGGCAAATGTTAGTTATTGTAGTCACACTTCTTACAACTCTGTCTACAATGGCCTATATTGCTTTTTTGGGAATAGCTTCATTGGTTATTTTCTTCTCAAAATATGGTAGGATGCATAAGGGGTTTTATCCTATAGCTATGTTGTTGATATTTGGGTTATGTATTATGATGATAAATTCTCCCGTGGTTGCAAGAAAAATAGCAGCAAATGATGCAGGAGAGGAGCACATATCTAAAGTGACTCGTACTCGTGATTTGATTACTCAATTTGAAATGACATTAGAACAACCGATTTGGGGATATGGCATTGCTACAAGAAACTTTGAGAAACGAAATTATGGGAATGCTGGCGGATGTATTGGTTTAGTAAATAACTCTGCATCATTGGGATTGCTATGGTTAGTGATATTTCTTTGTTTTGCTTATAGAGGTATTAAACGGATGCAATTAGGCGTTCCAACAATTCTTGTTCTACTTATATTTATTTTAATAGAATGCAATGAGAACTTTGTGGATTTACCTATTACTTATCTATTTATCTTAAATTTTTTGAACTATCAACGTATTAATGTAAATGCAAAAATAGAAAATAATGAAAGTGTGTAATATTGGATATATTCAAATCTTTACAATACTCAATACTTTGCTTTTGTCTGGGGTGTCTTGGCTGATAGGTTGGCATATCAGTGCTATTCATTTTCCTGTTGCGTTTATATTAAGTGTTGTTATCCTGCATTGCTTTAGGAAGAATATAATCAAAGATGTAAGTATTAGCTTACTTTTAATGTTGTTTGTAATCTTACTATCAGCTATCATTCCTGACGGCAGTTATGACGGACAAGCTTATCATCAACCTATGATTTACGCTTTGTCTCATGGATGGAATCCTATTTATGATAGTCACAATACAATAATATCAGAAAACTGGGAAATGAATATATGGATAGATCATTATTGTAAAGGAATGGAGACTGTTTCGGCAACAATTGTAGCTATGACAGGAAATTTAGAATCAGGAAAGGCTGTCTCTTGGCTACTAGGATTATCTTCTCTTTTTCTTATTCATGATTTTTTGGGTAGGAGTGTAGTGGGGAGGACATTAGATTTTAGAAAAAAATTATTTTATACTCTTTGTTTAGCTTTACCTCCCATTTTTGCAACACAAGTATTTTCATATTATATAGATCTATGTGGGTACTTTACTGTTGTTTGGCTTATTGTCGCTTTATATGGAATTTACAGTAGAAAAGCTATTTTAGATTATTTATTAATGACTGCAGCAATCATTTTAGCTGGAAGTACAAAATTTAATATGTTATTTTGGGTTGGATTTTTTACTTTTGTCTTTTTAATATTTCTTTTTGTACAGAAAAAATATAGATTAATGAATAGAATTATAGCGGTGGCTTTGGGGGCTGTAGTTCTTACTATTCTAACTTCAGGTTTTAATCCATATATTACTAATACCATCGATCATTGTAATCCTATTTATCCTCTTGGAATTGGAGATAAGGAGACTGAATATCTAAATGATGGTGCTCAACCGCAATTTTTGCAAAAGAAAAACCGTATTATACAAATATTATATAGCTATACTTCTCGTCCTAGCAATATTCTTGATGGAAAATATATTCCACCATATATTGTAACAGAGAATAATATAATGAGTGCCGGTTCTCCTGGTGCTAGAATAGGGGGAGGTGGAATTGTATTTGTGGATGTTTTATTACTTTCTTTTATATTGTATGCTATATCTAAAAAGAGTTCAATATATAGGAATACTTGTATTTTTATAGGTGTGTTGTTATCATCTTTACTGATACTTCCAATGGGAAGTTCATATAGGTATGTACCTTTTTTCTATATCCTCCCTATTGTGATTCTATTATATACTGAATATGCAGGACTTAAATATAATATTGGGAAATGGTTGAGACGATTAGTGTATGTGTTACTTGTGCTGAATGTAAGTATGGCTATGACGATTTCTTTAGGATATTCAATTCTTAATAAATGTGTGACGGAATATTATGTAAAAGCTATACAGCAAACGAGTCCGCAATACTTTAGAAGTAAAAATTGGAGTTTCAATTATAAAGTTTTTAAAGATGAAATCATAAGGTATGATCCAACGGAAATTGGAGAAGACGCAATAGATTATGAAGAAATTCCTTTTCAAAAAAGTATTCCAATATATGTCAATAGAGAAGAGTTGGACAAAGCAAAAAAGGGATGGGTTACCAAGTTTTTGATTAAGTAATTTTATACTATATGTATGTTCTATTTATGAATTTATTGAGGCTAATTAGGCCACAGCAATGGCTAAAGAATTTATTTATTTTCTTGCCATTATTTTTTGGCGGACATATTATGGACTTGTCTTATATGTTCACATCTCTAAAAGTTTTTTTTGCCTATTGCTTTATAGCTAGCAGTATTTATTGTTTTAATGATATTTATGATCGTGAGTCGGATCGCTTACATCCTAAGAAAAGGCTACGTCCTATAGCAAATGGAAGAGTATCAGTGTTTGTTGGATATATACTAATGATGGTGATGTTTACTCTTTCTATAGTAATATGTTTTTTGCTTACTGATGAAATTGCTTGGAAAGTGATAAGTATTATCATGTTTTATTTTATAATGAATATTGCTTATTGTATTAGATTGAAACGAGTTGCTTTGATAGATGTGTTCATTATAGCAATAGGTTTTGTATTGCGTATATGGGTAGGTGGGATCGCTACTGGCATTTGGATTTCTCAATGGATTGTGTTGATGACATTTCTTCTCGCTTTATTTCTTGCTTTTGCTAAACGTAGAGATGACGTTGTTATGTATGAGGAAAGTGGGGTAAAGGTCCGTTACAATATTAATCGATATAACTTGCAGTTTATGAATCAGGCAATTACAATAGTGTCGGCTGTTACAATGGTATGTTATATTATGTATACGGTATCACCTGAAGTACAGGAACGAATGCATACCTCTTATTTGTATGTAACATCAATATTTGTATTAATTGGATTATTACGTTATATGCAACTAACAATTGTGGATGTGAAAAGTGGGAGTCCTACCAAAATTCTAATGTATGATCGGTTTATTCAACTGTCTATCCTTGGCTGGCTTTTGACTTTTTTTGTCCTAATCTATTTGTGATGAGTATGCTAGAGGGAAAGAAAAATATTGCCGTATTTGATTTTGATGGTACAATTACAAATAAAGACACTTTACTGTATTTTATTCTTTTTACAAAAGGATATTGGGCTTTTATGGTGGGTTTCTTGTTGCACTCCCCTTTATTAATAGCATTTAAGTTAAGGTTGTATCCTAATTGGAAGGTCAAACAAGCTCTTTTCTCATATTTTTTTGGTGGCATGGATTATAAGGAATTCCAACGATGGGGAGAAATTTTTGCTGATGAAGTGGAAAAAATAGAGCGTGAATCGACTGTCGATAAATTAAAGAATCATTTGAAAAATGGTGATAAAGTGTATGTGATAAGTGCTAGCATAGATGATTGGGTCCGCCCATTCTGTTGCTCGCGTTTGGGAGTAACTGCTACTATAGGAACTAAAGTTGAAGTTGATCCTGGTGGAAAACTGACTGGGCGTTTCTTGACGAAAAATTGTTATGGTCCCGAGAAAGTAAATCGTTTATTGGAAATAGAACCTGATAGAAAAAATTATTTTTTATATGCTTATGGGGATAGTCGTGGCGACAAGGAAATTTTGGAGTTTGCTGATAGAGGCATAATGATACGATGAACATTTAAATAGTATTGTCTTATAAATGAAGTTTATGTCTAATAATGTCTATTGTTTAAATTTACTAAAACAAATTTATATCATTTATATATTATAATAATATGAATATCATACTGATTTTAGTCAGTGTTTTACTGAATTGTACTGCACAACTGTGCATTCGCAAAGGTATGTTGCTTGTGGGAGAAACGGGAATGAGTAATATGACTACAAATATAGGTGCGATGATAACAAATCTTTGGCTTTGGGGAGCTATGATTTGCTATGCACTTAGTATTTTTCTTTGGATGGCGGTTCTTTCAAAAGTAGAAGTTAGTTTTGCTTATCCATTCTTAAGTGTAGGATATGTTGTAGCGGCAGTGGTGGGATATTACTTCTTTGGTGAAGCACTCTCGGTAATTCGGATTGTTGGTATTGTAATTATTTGTATTGGTGTGTATTTAATTTCAAGAAGTTAAAATAGTAATGAAGTATTATATTTTTGGAGGAGATGGTTTCGTTGGGCGTTACTTGAGCAATGCGCTGATTGAGCGTGGGGAGAATGTGGTAGTTGGTGATATCCTTTCTACACTTGATGAACGTATTAATAAGAAAGCCAAGTTTATAAATGTAGACATTCGTGATAAGTCTGCTATACGTAAGATTGATATAATGCCCGATGATTTGGTAATCAATCTGGCGGCGAATCAGTATCACACTAAGGTTCCAAAAAATCGTAAAGAATATTTTTACAGTACTAATTATGTTGGTACTAAGAACATTCTAGAAGTGATGGAAGAAAAGAATTGTATGCGCTATTTGATGTTTACTACTGATATGACGTATGGTAGGCCACAATATCTTCCAGTGGATATAAAACACCCGCAAAATCCTTTTGGTCCTTATGGACAAAGTAAAAAAGCGTGTGAAGAAATCTGTCGGGAATATCGACAAAAAGGTATGAATATTACTATTTTCCGCCCTCGTATGATCAATGGACCAGGCCGCCTAGGTATTTTAGTAAAGTTATTTAAGTTAATTGATATGAATTTACCAGTACCAACAATTGGTAATGGCAAGAATCATTACCAAATGATTTCAGTATTTGATTGCGTTAGCGCTATTCTTTGCGCTATAGACAAAGGATTACCTAACAAAGAATATAACTTAGGCTCTAAGAATCCGCCTGATATTCGTACCCTATTGCAGGGGGTTGTTACGTCAGCGGATAAACATTCTATAGTAATTCCAACGTCTGGTAAACTCGTAAAGTTAGTGTTAGGATTATTAGATAAATATGGTTTTACATTAATGTATCCAGAACAGTTTATGATTGCGGACGAAGAGTATGTTCTGGATATTCAGGAAACTGAAAAAGATCTAGATTGGCATCCACAGTATAGTGATGAGGACATGCTGAAAGAGGCATATAAGATGTATAAAAAGAAGAAATAAGATTTTACATACTCAAATATGAATAATAACTTTCCTCGTGTCTCAATAATAACAGTTTGTTATAATGCTGTATCTGCCATACAAAGAACTATATTGTCTGTACTTAGTCAGACTTATGAAAATATAGAATATATAATTATAGATGGAAAAAGTACAGATGGTACCTTAGCAATTATAAAGAAATACGAAAGCAGGATATCTTTTTGGTTATCAGAGCCGGATAATGGTATATATGATGCTATGAATAAAGCTATCAATAATGCCACTGGAGAGTGGGTTCTTTTTATGAATGCGGACGATGAGTTTGTTGATAATAAAGTAGTAGAACGTTTTGTTTTTGTTGTAAAAACTCATAAAAATTATGCTGTCTATTATGGTGATACGATTCTCCGTTATGCCATAGGAGATAGACCAGTGAAAGCTTTGGGGTTGAAAAGTATGCGTTATATGATGGCTTTCTCACATCAAAGTGTGTTCATTCGAACTGATTTGATGAAGGGGAAAAAGTATTCTCTTAAATATAAGCTTGCGTCTGATTATGATTTTCTACTTTCAATTTATCTCGCAGGGGAACGATTTTATTATTTGAAATATTATGTTTCGAGAGTGAGGATTGATGCAGGTGCTAGTTTCTCACATTTTATAGAATCGAAGAAGGAAGTACTGCAGATTCATAAGACAAATGGATATGGAAGGTGGGAGGCTTATTGTTATTATTGGAAGGCGGTATTACGCTTTAGGTTAAGCAATATGCTAAAGAGCATAATCCCAAAAGGATTGATAAAATTGTTACTCAAGATTGAATAAATAATAAAAAGATTTGTAGTAGTGATGAGAATACTTGTTGTTTCTTTTTCTGTTAATGGTGCAATGGGGGATAATTTTTTCTTGCTAACAAAATTCTTTTCAAAAGAGCATGAAGTATTTGTTGTGACTAATAAAAATATTGGGTATGAACTATTAGGAACGAAGAATATATGCAACATCCCTTTTGATAGAAAAAAACCTTTAGATTTCGTAAATCCATTGTCATACTATTGTATTTATAAGTATGTTCATTCTCTCGATTTTGATGTGTGTTTCATTCATAGTCCGCATCCGGTTAACAGATTCATCTATAGAATAGTAGACCATAAAAAAATTATTTCTTTTGTTCATGATCATATTCTTCATTCGGGTGTTAGACAATTAGATGCTTATCTTTTGAAGGCTCAATACAAAGATTATTTTAAATATAGCGCAAAAATAATTGTATCATGTCATTTTATGAAAAATGATATACTGCGACTTGGGCTGATAAAGGATGAAAAAAAAATAGCAGTGAATTATTTGGGTTTAATTGAGAATTTGGTATATCCTAAAAATGAAAATAAGATTTTAGATATAGATGTGTTATTTTTCGGTAGAATAGAATATTATAAAGGTCTTGATATATTAGTAGAAGCGGGAAAGCAGATGAAGAATGTGAAATTCATGATTGCTGGAAAAGGGGATATAAGTCAAATTTTTGGAATAGATTCGCTGCCGTCAAACTTTGAACATGTTAATAAGTATGTGCCTGATAATGAGTTGGCAGGATTGATTCAACGAAGTAAAGTAATAGTATTACCTTATAGAGATGCCACAGGTACGCAGACGGTACAGAGTGTGTTCTATTATGAAAAGCCAGTGGTAGCAACAAATACAGGCTGTTTCCCTGAATATATAGAAGATGGAGTAGATGGTATTATTGTACCAGCTTTAGATATTGTGGCCTTACGGCAAGCTTTGGAGAAACTTTTAGGAAATGATGAGCTAAGAAAAACTATGGGGAAAAATGGTTTCAAAAAGCTTGCAGTGAAGTTCTCTAATGATGAAATTTACAAGAAATACATTTCGATATTTGGCTCGATTTGTAAATAAGAAACAGTTCGAAATAGAATTATGAAAATTTTGCATGTTGGTCAAATGATCGGTGGGCTTGATATTTATATCCGAAACTCTATTGTATATGCAGAAAGTGGTTATGAATATGTTATTGTTCATGGAGATAAGGATAATAACAAACCGATAGAGAAATATGGAAGAGAAATAAAGGAGTATAGAATAAAACTTTATCGGGATTTAAATTTGTGGAATGATTTAAAGGCTATTGTGCAGACTGTGAGAATCATAAAGAAAGAACGTCCTGACTTGATTCATTGTCATAGTGCTAAAGGTGGAATTGTTGGGCGGGCAGCTGGATTCTTGACTCATACGAGAACTTTTTATACACCTCATGCTTTTTCTTTTTTAAGTGCACAATCCGTGGTAAAAAGAAATATCTTTTTGTTTATTGAATGTATCACGAAGTTTAATGCTCGTCTTCTGGCTTGCTCAGAGTCTGAAAAAATAATGGGAGTGAATATGGTGCATTATAAAAAAGATAGGGCTTTTGTTTGGAATAATGCTGTGCCTGATGCTATAAATGAATTGAAAAAAAAATGAGACTGGACAAATATATTTGTTATATAGGGAGACCATCATATCAGAAGAATCCTATTTTTTTAGTAGAAGTGGTGAAAGAGGTTCATACTTTACATCCAGAGGTGGGATTCTGTTTATTGGGAGTAGGTTATTATTCACCAGATCTGGATAGGATGAAAGTAAAGATTGCTGAATATGGTTTGGATAAAGTAATAGAATTGTCTCCATGGCTTAGCCATAAGGAAACATTGGAATGCGTAAAGAACTCAATGTTTTACCTGACTGTAGCCCGATATGAAGGGTTACCTTTGGCAGTGATTGAAGCTATGTCTTTAGGGAAAGCAATAGTTGCATCTGATGTGGTTGGGAATAGAGATTGTGTAGAGGATGGGTATAATGGAAGATTACTTCCTTTTAAGAAAGAGTCTTTTTTGAAGGCCATATGTGAATTGGTAGAAGATAGACAGAAAAGAGACTGGTACGGAGAAAATTCACGAACTCTTTTTGAAAAGAAGTTTCTGATAACTAATAGAATTAAAGAATTAGAAGCTATTTATCAATCATTCTCTTTATAAAATTCTTCAATTATTGGGAACTACAAAATGTACAGTCCTATCATATAAAATATATTGTGATTATCATTAAAAATGAGTATCAAATGAATTAGTATATGAATGTTAGACAAGAATTAGGTATAAAATAAAATGTTGAGATGTAATAAACACGTGAGTGTTTCGTATGTGAGATGAAAAAAATGTAGGTCCCTAGCTTCATGCTGTAAAGGCATGATTCTCCTACATTGTGGACTGGAAATCGTACGACGGTACATTTCTGATCTACGCCCTGACATCGGAGGTTAAAGCCGATGTGAATTTCCCACTATATCAACTGTCTGTGAAGATCGTTGATATTTTTTTACTCTCATTATACTGGATAATAATATCAGTTTTCTTTGTTTATATGTTGAAATATTTGTAACTTTATAGCATAGAAAATAGTAATAAAGAAACGATGGAACATTCAGACTTTGTAGTGAAATGTTATAATAAACAAGAGTTAGCCCAGATGTATTTTCCTGATTTGACAATTCGTGCTTCGGTCAATAAACTTCGGAGGTGGATGAGGAGATGCAAGCCATTGATGAATGAGATACTGTCTACTGACTTTCATCCGAAGACAAAGGCATTTTCTGTGAGAGAAGTGCGGCTTATTACTTATTACTTGGGAAAGCCGGGAGAACTATAAATGATATAAACATAAAAAACTACGGGAGACTGCACTTTCGCGAGCTCCCGTAGTTCTTTTTATATATTCATATACTCTTTTCGACTGTCAAAACAGGGACAAGCCTTATGAATCGAAGCACTAAGTTGATAATGCCCCAGGATTTGCGCATCCGGATACTGATGTTTGAGAATCGTCAACAAGTCAAGTAGCGCGAAGCGCTGCGCCTGTGTTCTCGTATCCGCCGGACGACCTTCTTCATCCAACCCACCTTCATAGCAAATTCCAATACTATGCCGGTTGAAACCTCGCACATGCGCACCGGGCTCTGATACCGGGCGACAATGGTGAAGTTCCCCATTACGGGTGATGTAAAAATGATACCCTATGTCCTTGAAACCTCGTTGCAGGTGACATTGTCGAAGCTGCTCTACGGTGAAGGAAACATTGCAGCGCGTCGCGCTGCAATGAATCACCAACAACTTAATCTCACGTGGGAGATAGTTTTCTTCTGAATTTTCCATATCGGTCAGCAGGAGATTAATGTCCCACGCAGGACGTTACACCGATAGCCGAAATGATCGAAGTCGCGATAGTTACAATAAACTGGAGAATGTTTTTCCAAAGTTGCTTTTTCATATAAATTTGAATTAAAGAATAAATACTACTGATACATTATGAACTCAAGAACCAGTCAACAACCGGTTGATTAAGCTGCCGGGTCCGGAGCTTCCCCGCTGCCGGAACCTCCCTGATTATCATCACCGCCATCATCAGGAAGCGGATCTTTATCCGAATCAGTGGAAGAATCACTTTTATACAATGTATAATCCAATGTCTTACACAACTTGCGGAGATCACTACCCGGATAGAAGAGCACTTTGCCCTTATCAATGCATGATGCCTTGAATTCCTTTGCCGTATCGGTAGGAGTACCGGTCTTGATACTCATACGGAAATTACCCAGGTCACCCATCTGGACGATATTTCCTTCATCCAGTACATTGACGATTTCGAGCAAAAACTCACCGATACAACCTTCCAGTTCCCCTTTGGAATAAGAAGAGCGTTCAGTGATACGTTTACAAACTTCCTTGACCGTCACTTTACGACCGCTACGCGCCACTGCATAAAATTTCGGAGTTTCACTAGGTTTCAACAGGTTCTTACGAGCCATGAGAGTGTAATTCTGTGCCATAACTTTTAATTTTAAATCATTAATTTTTAATTGTTTAATTGCCTTGTAATCGATTACATGACAAAAGTACTACATCGGGAAAGCGGCATGACGCATAATGACGCACACAGGCGCACAGATAAAAAGAAAAAACATCGGGAGATTTGTATCGAAACTTCCCAATGTTTGATTTCAATCATTGAGATGTTTTTTTCAAATCTCCCGATGTTTTTCCGGACTCTTCAAAAGGACAAAAGGACAAAAAGGACAGATGTGACTATTGCTCATTCATCTTGGTATAGGAACCATGGGATATCTTATTGATCTTTACTCCATTAAGCGATTTTAGCAGACGTGTTACCTTACGATGGTTGAAATCGTATTTTGCGCCAATCTGAATCGCTTCATCTGTCGTGAAACTGTCGGGCAACTCTTGAACAAAATTACGAATAGTGTCCGGATTCTTCAGTGGACGGACCGAAGGAGACGGCATGGATGAGTGCAACAACCGGCTATGCTCGTAACAACATAGAACGATTTGAAGAGAACGCTCAAAATCAGCGTCCGTGCAATAAATCTCGGGAGAAAGATCGGTTGCTTCAAATTGCCGGATACGGGTCTGGATCATACTGATACGCATCACCAGAAAAGCATAGCGTTTCACTACGGCTTGGAGGTCATCGTTGCCTTCCAATGCCACCTCGGACAGCATACGTGAGAAAATCTCATTCAGACGGTTCCATTGCAGGCGGTTGAAATGAAAAAGAACCGGATGAGCCAGACAGAAGTGATATAATTCGGAGACACGATGCGCAATCGGTTTGAAAGAATCTTCCAGTGAGACGCAGTCGTCGCCCATTTCTTTCCAGTGCGGAGCTTCGCGGAAAGTGTAAATCAGGGTGCGGCTGGGCAATCCGTTTTCGTAGCTGCTCAATAGGCCGTCTATTTGTCCGGGAGTACCCGTCAGCAACAAAGCCAATTTGGGATGGCGTATATAGATCGGAATGAGGCCGTTGGCTTTGTAGGAAGAATCTATATTTTCGTGCTCAAAAGCCTTGCGGAGCATATCGTCGAAATTGCCACAATCCAGATGATTGGCTGTGGATAGCGTTTGTGCCTCCGTGTCGAAAATGATGCTTCCCTGTGGACCGTTGTCCTGCATCTGCATTTGCATGCGGGTATAGCTGGTAGTAGCAGGAATGAATAGCATTTTGAAAGGAGGTCGTTGCGGTTCTTCGGAGCATGCTTCTCCTTTCTTTTTCTGTTTTTGATATTCTGATTGCCAGTTATTATGTACAGTTTGGTAGTTTTTCATCATAGATTCACTGGTAGACAGGATTTCTGAATGTATTTCTTCCAACAGGTATCGTCCGGTTTGGGCGATACTTTTACCACTGGCGGCAGGCGAAAGTATGACACTGAATATATGCGTGGAGTATTTTTTATGATTATAAATTCCGAAAGTCTGCGGAAGTGCTGCGCTCAAGGCCGTGAGATCGGAAAGGAGAGCGACATCTTGTTCGCGTTCGCTTCCGTCTTCAATGATACAGTCATTTAATAGGTCGGGAAGATTATTGTACAAACTGCGGGGAAATAAAGGGGTTCCTTTTCGGAATTCTTCTCCCAGCCAATAGGCTTCGTCGTCGGTATCGGAATTTTCTGCAGTACTATATTGTCTTTTTGTCCTTATGTCCTTTTGAAAAGAAGGGTCGCTGGCCGGAGAGGAAGCGGGTGCATGTTCATTAACTTGTTTATATCCAGACGATAAAACCTTTGTTAGCTCTTCGGAACGAAAATCTGTGTGCTCGAAAAATAGAGAAAGTTCGCGTAATATGCTTTTCTGGGGATAGTGTCGGCGGCAGGCTTCGCAGGCAAGTTTGAAGACGTTGGAATGGCGCTGACCGGCTGTTAGCGGATGAAAGAAAATATAGGACGAAATAAATTGGGCGATTTCTTCTTCAGACACGTTTTCCGGAGTATTATCCTGAAGGGGAAAGGGAGGAAGCACTTCATTTTCAGAGAAAGTGTTTGTTTCTTCTTTTATAAGTGGCTCCAACACAAATGCCTGATAGAGCGCCGCAACATATCCGTTGGGGGAATAACTGAAATAACACAGGCGACTTTCGTCCTTGCATGCCGGGTCACTCTCCAATCCCAGCAGTTGATTGTAGTAGCGGCTCACTAGTTGCTGCCCTTCACGATGGCGGTTTTCGATACCTTCTACATAGGCGAAAACTTTCACTCCGTCGGTAGGGCTTTCTATTGCCGCTACTGTGTGGGGATCTGCCGCACAACGTTGGATGACTTGAAGACGATCTTTTACATGATCGTAATCAAGTCCGACAATATGGCTGGGGAGAAGAAAGTTTTTGATAGCGTGCGCTCCGTCGAATGTGCCTGCCGGAGTGAAGCAGGGGAGTTGGTTTTTCAGCTTCTGTGCCGCGGCATGGTCTCCTTCTGCATAGTACCGCCGAATAGCGTTTATGATGGAGGCATAGATCGGATGAATGCACATAATAATGACTTCAAGGAAAGACATGACTCGGGGCTTTTTTGAATACACATTTTCGTAAACCGAGACTTTGATTTCTTCTAAAACTTTCATATAAAATTGTTTTTGTAAGATTGAGCTACCTGACTATCAGATAACGGGAACAAAGGTCGGGATATTAAAAATAGGGTTGCTTCCCTATGTGGATAGCACTTGATAAAGCAAATAAAAAATGAAATATTATAATTTATTAATCATAGAATGACATGGCAAAAGAAAAACAGGAACCTTATGAGTTTTTAAGCAATTTGGTATTGGCTTTAATGGATATGGATCGTATTTTCAGTAACAGTTTTTTCATAAGCGAATTCGCTATCTCTCCTAAAACATTAGGGGAGATAAGGCGGGGAGAGGATATGTGCATTTATCAGTATGTACGGGTGATCCGGTGTATGACGAAATATCTTCATTTGATTATTCAGCTGGATATGTTGCTGAAGGAGTTAAGAATCGTACTGTCTTCCCATTGTGACTTGGTGGTCGCTACGGTTCCGCATCGTTCTTGCGGAACTTGTCAGCCGACAGAATGGGTGGCAGTGATGCATTGGGATGGAGTGAAATTGTGATTTCTACAGAAAATAGGGCATTTTTTCAATCTTTTTGCCCGATTTCTTTCTTTATTTAATTTTTTTTATATCTTTGCTTTCATATTGAGAAACACGGATAAAAACTCACTTATTTATTCATATAAATTTAATAAATTATGTTCAAAGCTCCTTTCTCATTTGACGGGCGTATTCGTAGAATTGAATATTTCCTGTCGGGCATTATCGGTGGTATAGTTTCCAGTATTGCATGGGCACTTGGTGTAGGTACATTTATTTTGGGTGCTGCCAGCGGATCGGCCGGTGGATCAGTATTTGGTTTATTGATCGGTCTTGCTGCTATGATTGCTTCCATTTGGTTCTCTTTGGCACAGGGTGTGAAACGTCTGCACGACTTAAACAAATCCGGTTGGCTGATTTTGTTGTGCTGTGTGCCTATCATTGGTTGGATTTTTGCATTGTATATGTTGTTTGCAGATGGTACGGTAGGTCCTAATCCTTACGGAGCAGATCCGAAAAACCGTATGCCATATCAGGCACAGCCTGCTTCTGTAAATGTGACTGTAAACGTTTCAAGAGAAGAGGTGAAAGTTGACAAGCCGGTGGAGGATGCTCCCGCACCTGCAGAAGCTCCAGCGGAGGAGAATAAAGAAAAAGCTGAATAATCTTATTAAAGAAGAAATAAGAAAGCCTCTTGCAAAATTCGTTTTGCAGGAGGTTTTTTGTTACTAATCTGTTTGTTATTCAATATTTTGTATAAATTTGTAGAATAAATAATCAATCTATCGAATATGTATATGTTAAGCACAGTAATCTCTCAAACTGGTGAATGCAATGCACAGCACGCGACAGACCCTTGTTTTTTAAATCAATGGGGATATTCTACCCTTTTGTTAATCATTATCGGGATAGGTTTAGTATACCTGCTTTTTAAGAAGCGGAAATTCTTAGTGGATAACCTGAAATGGATTGCAGGTACAGTATTTATTGCAGGTTTCCTGATATATTGGTACGCTTTTAATGAGGGAGGGAGTGACAGTAATTCGATAGCGTTGGCGTTTAGGTCTGCTCTGTCTTCTATGGAAATGTTCGCTTCGCATTCCGATCTTTTGGAGGTTCCTGAAGATCTGCATCATGATCCTTTCTACATGACGATATTTTCTGTGATACATTTCCTGGCCGTTATAGTGAGTGCGGTTTTTATCATCAAACTGTTAGGATTCAGATTCATCTCATGGGTGCGGTTATGTGCGGCGAATCTTTCAAGAAAGAAGAAATGCCGGCTGTTTATTTTCTGGGGTGTCAATGATAATGCGATACTGCTGGCTAACAGCATAAGAAAAAAAGCGGCAGAGCCCAAGGGGAAGAATGAAGAAGGTTGGGAGAATTGTAAATTCATTTTTGTGAGGTTGCTTTCTGCTAATGAAAGCAGTTCTCATGGCCGGTTCACATTCAGTCATTTCTTTAATTCGTCTCATGACGGAACTGAAAAATTCATAGAAAAGATAGAAGAGCTTGACGGCATACTGGTTAACTCTAAATTTGGAATCACAGGCCGGGTTATAGATAAAGTCAAATCGGAATTTGATTTATACAAATATCTCGGATTGAGGAGATTGGGAAATCTAATCAAGAAGTATCCGCAGGCAACTTTCTATTTTTTGTCTCCCAATGAAGAACTGAATCTGGAGGCGGTGTCTGTTTTTAAGGAAATAGCGAAATGTAAAGAAGATAGAGTCCATAATCTGGTTCAGATTTATTGCCATGCGCGTAAGAACAACCAGAACCAGAAGTTGGAAATATGTGATGGGTTGAAACATCAGATTCATATCATCGACTCGTCTAATCTTGCTGTATTGCAATTAAAAAAGAATGTGAGGAATCACCCCGTGAATTTTGTAGATGTCGATACATCGAAGGCTTGTGTAAAGAAACCTTTTACGTCGATGATTATTGGCTTTGGAGAAACCGGACGTGATGCATTTCGTTTTCTATATGAGTTTGGGGCATTGATCGATGTAAATGGCAATAGGAACCCTCAAAAAATATATGTGGTTGATGAACATATGGATGAATTGAAAGGTGATTTTTTAATGAAAGCACCTGCCTTGAAGGAGAGGAAAAATGAGTTGGAATGGTGTGAAGAAATGTCTATCCATTCCGAACGTTTTTGGGAAAAATTTTCTGAAATCATTCATGATCTAAACTATGTTGTAATTGCTATAGGAAATGATAATGAAGGGATGGCATTGGCGATTGATCTCTACGAATATGCCTATCGATATAGAAAGGATTGTTTCAATGATTTTAGGATTTATCTGCGCGTCAATGGAAGTTGCAACACCATTCAGCTGAAGCAAATAAAAGAGTATTTTAATATTTATGGCAATACCCGGGATGTAATCATAACTTTTGGAGCGCAGGAAGAAATATTCTCGTACGATGTGGTATCGACAGATGTGCTTGAAGTATTGGCAAAGGAATTTTATTATGCATATCAGAAAATTATGATTGACGCAATGCCTGAAACGAATGAGAAGGAAATTGAAGAGAAGAAGAAAGCGAAGGAAAGCCTGAAGCAAACAGCGGAAGAAGAATGGAATGCGCGTAGAGAGGCATTGCAGGACAAGCATAGCTTGAATGCACAAATTAAATTGGCTTATCAGGAAGAGCAGGATAGGGCTAATGTATGGCATATCGATACCAAAAAGTTTTTAGCCGGGGCCATGGGAGAGGATGGCAAAGATAATAAGGAAAGATTGAAAGAGATGGTTGAGCTGACGCAGCGTGATGCCCATACATTGAACTATTCTAAGGTTTGTGACGTTGTTTCCAGTACATTATTTGATAATTTGAGTAAGTGCGAACATTTGCGTTGGAATGCATGTATGGAACTGCAAGGATTTGTAACGTGTGACGGAGATAAAGACTTTCAGCAGAAGAAGCATAAATGCATCGTCGATAATGATATTTTAAGAAGTAAATATCCGGAAACCATCCCTTATGACCAGTGTGTGGTTGAGCTAAGTTTTAGATTGAAAAAGAACTAACTATATGACAGATCAGGAAATAGTCGACGGATTAATCAATCGGGATGAAAAAATCACCGATTGGTTTTTCAACATAAAATATCGTCCGTTGTTTATCAATGTAATTAAGCTGATATTTGATTACCAGGTTGATTACGATGAATGTATCAGCGAACTCTACCATCATCTAATGAAGAATGATGCTGCCGTTCTTCGTAATTTTGAGGGACGTAGCACCATTGGAACATGGATTAAGATTGTGGCAATTCGTTTTTTCTGTTCCCGGAAAAAACGTGAACAGATGATAGAAGACGAGAGTAAAGAGCCTCTTTATGAGCAGAATCATGAAGAAGAAATAGACGACTCTGAATCGAAAATAGCCGCAAAGATTGATTTGGAACGTTTGTTCGATCTGATGTCGAATAAGCGGTATGTGATGGTCATCAGGGAATTAGTACTCAAAGAGGTCGAACCTGAATTTTTAGCATTATCTATGGGAATAACTGTTGCTAATCTGTACAATATTAAAAAGCGTGCGCTGGCAGCATTGGCTCACTTAGCTATGAATGATAAGAAGAAGTATGAAAACAAAAGATAAAAATATGATAACCGAAGAATTGTTGGCTGCTTTTGAAGAAGGTAAGACGAATGCTGAAGAAACAGCTTTGGTACTTGAATATCTGGCGACTGATGAAAGTTTGCAAGAGGAATTTATCTTGTCTCAACAGTTGGATGCCATGATGGGAGCTGATGATGAAGAAACGGACTTCCTGCCAATGGCGCAGATGGCAGCCAAATCGGAAGGTAATCTTTGTGATTTCCAGTGTGAGCAGTTTATTTTGAAACGTAGAAAGATTGAATATAATTCGGATGAACTCTCGGAGGAGGCCAGAAATAACAGTTGGTTGAGGGAGAGGGGAACTCCTTTGCATAGTGTAGGCCGCCTGCTCGAACAACGCGGATTGATTGTGATGCGCAGTTATGGTTCCAGTATTGACAGTGTCATACGTGCCCTCAAGGCCGGACATGATGCGATTGTTGTGGTAAATAGTTGCCGGTTGCCGGGAAATAGTGAGGAGGAAATTGCTTATCATGCAGCAGTAGTGCTTGACGTAAATGAAGAGGAAGTGACGCTTTATGATCCTGCAACAGGAGAGGAAAGTACGGCCTATCCCAAGGATCACTTTATTGCGGCATGGAATGATGCAAAAGCGTATCTTGCGAGAGTGAAAGTGCCTGATCTGGATTATAATCCGCGGCCTATTGATCTGGAAGATGTTGAATTGAGCACTGATTTGATTGAATTGCGTGAAGCCATTGCTGAAAATGCGCACGAAATCTGGGCCGACCAGCGCCAGGAAGAGGGATGGACTTATGGACCGCAGAGGGATGACGAGAAGAAAGAGACTCCGGACATGGTGCCTTATTCCATGCTTCCTTATTCGGAAAAAGAATATGATCGACGTATGGCGTTTGATACGATCAAGCTGATGAAAAAGCTGGGGTATAGTATTATCAAACAGGGCGATACGGCTCTTCATAATGAGCTGATGAGAAAATTGAAGAATGAAGGTGATGCCAAAGTCTGTGAATGTGGTGCGTCTATTTTTATGGACCAAATCTATTGCAGTCATTGTGGTAAAAAGATAGATTGGAAATTGTTCCGCTAATATATAAATAATGAATCATAAAATGAAAGAGTATATTCCCAATCCGGTGGATACAGGACATATCCAACTCCCGAAGGAGTTGGAATATTTGGTAGAAGAGATGGCTAAGAATGTTCATGAAGTCTGGTCGAAAACCAGAATAGAACAAGGTTGGACGTATGGAAAAAAGCGGGATGATGTGTTGAAGCAGCATCCGTGCCTGGTTCCGTATGAAGAATTACCTGAAGAAGAAAAGGTGTACGACAGAAATTCTTCGGTGGAAACCTTGAAACTGATTATGAAACTAGGGTTCAAGATTTCGAAGGATGAGGAATAGGCGATTTGCCTGCATCCAACAAGATAAATGGTGCCCAATATTTACTGTCTGCATATCCGTTCTCACGAAGGTACTGTTGCGCTTTTATAAGAGCCTGTCGTTCGGATAACCCTGAAATGATGTTCTCATAGAATTTAGTCATGAGAAGCATGGAGGCCTGGTCGTCAACAGCTGAAAGTGTCATGAGGATGGTTTGTACTCCTGCATTCTTAAAGCCTCGTTGAAGACCGAAAAGACCATCCGCACCAAGAGTACCTTGACCGGTGTTGCAGGCAGAAAGAACAACCATACGACAACCGCGGAGGTTTAGTTTACTTATTTCATCTGCACGGAGCAGTCCGTCGTTATTCTCTTCCGTGGCATTGGCGCCGGACATAATCAGGAAGCAATGCTTCATCGCATCATCGGCTTCACGTTGCTTCAATTCTTTATAGTCTCCGTGAGTAGCTATGTGAATCAACGAAACAGCTTTGCCGTCGAGTGCCCGGAACTGCTTTTCCGTTCCGTTTTCACCTACGAATAGATTGGTTTTAATCTTCTTTTCTTTCAATAGGGAATTTACGTTATTTACTTCATTGAGCGTATATGGTAACTCATGATACCCATTCTGTCCGTTACGGAATTTCCCGGAGTTATGATCTGTAGAAACAATATTGCGAACTTTAGTTGAAGCCATTTCGTAGTCTAATCCTCCGAAAAGTGCGGCTGATGAGTAGTTCAGTGAAGCTTTGTCGAGTGCGATTTCTTTTGTTGACGATAAACGATAGACGGCTTTCTGGAATGCTAACGGCGGGTTACCCGCTCCATACGGAAGATATTCTACAGGTAACTGATGAAGTATCCCGTCAGGTGAAAAATAAATAGTATCCGCTTTGCTGATATATTCATCCAGCGCTTTCCAGAAATGTGCCCCGTTTTCGGTTGTGGTGAAAGCCGTAGGCGATTGCATCTCTTTCGATAGCAATTTCTGACTCATTAACTTGATTGCGGTGGGAGACGTGTCGCCCGGACGAAGTACGAAAGCGGCCAGGTGTTTGTCCGGAGCTAGTAGTTCATCGTCTATGAGAGCAAATTCTATGGCGATGGAGTTTCCATGTAGATGCTTTTGTACGTCTTGCCATTTGACAGAAAGATAACGGGTATAGTCGCCGAAATCAGTAGATTTTCGCATCAAGTCCAGTTGCAGCTGTTCATACTCCTCTTTCTGGCGGATGATATTTTTCCGTGCTTCCGTCTGATTGGTTGCATTCGGGAGTTCACTTTGCATGGATAAAATTTGTTCCGCCATAAGGGTAGCCTTGTTGTATTGGTCGAGCAGGGATTTATCTCCCGAAGCGCGGATCAGAGACTCCAGTTCAATAGACGAATTGAGCATAATACCTTTCGAAAACAATAATGCATCGTAACCTAACCGGGCAAAACGTTGTTTTTGTTCAGGTGTACCTGTTGCGGCGATATTGGCTGCACGGAGGGGAATACTGTCCAGTGAGGAACGGATATCCTTCCAGAATGCCAGGCGTTCATCGGCTTTCGAGAGACGGAAAAGATTACGCAGCGCGGTTGTTTCGCCGGAGAGGAAAGGTTCCATATAGGCTAATGCCTTGTCGGTCTGTCCTTGGGTATAGTAGATGTCAGCGATAGTCCCTAATGCGGAGACATACATCAAACCGTCTTCTCCCCATTGCAGGCGATAAGCGTCCAATTGTTCAAGATTCTCTTTCAATAGCCTGTTTAAAACCGCCATTCGTTGACGTTCGGCATCCTGTTCTGTCTGCCTGGCTGCTGTCTCATTGCCCATCATGGTGTGGCAACGATTCAGACTGCTAAGTACATCCTGATATTTTACATCACTGCCTGGAAGAACTTTGTAAATGTCTGCAGCTTGTTGGTAGTTTGCTGCTGCTTCTGCATATTGTTTTTGTCGGTATAAGATACTGCCTCTGGAACGCAGAATTTCCCCCATCTTATCTGACTTATCACCCGTCGGAAGCAGTTTTTCGGCTTTTGTGAGTATTTCGAGGGCTTTTCCGTACTCCTTGGTGAATTCGTAGTTACGGCACAATGCAATGGAGGCGTCTACATATTTGTCCAGTTTGTCCGGCAACATCTGTGCATAAACCGACAGTGCCTGGTTGAGCATACGATTGGAGGCCTCATACTTGGCGGCAATGCTATAATTGAGTCCGCCCAGATAAGATTCCAATGCAAATTTAGCCTGTTCGGCAGGATTGTTGCGAAGGATGTCTGCTGCCAGTTCGTAGTATTCGCCGGCAGATGCATGATCTTGTATTCCGGAGAGAAATTGCGCATAGTTGTGGCGTACTTTAAAAACGATCTCCTTATGGGTATTCACATCGCATTTCTTTAAAGCCTCCAGAAAATGTGCCCTTGCCTTGTCGTTGTCACCTATACTGGCGAAATACTGTGCACGCTCGGTCAGACAAACGGGCTCGTCGCAAGGCTTCTCCAATTCTTTTTTATTGTGAGCTTCTGCCAATTTCATGTATTCCAATACTTTCGGCTGATTGTTCAGCTCCAGGTAGATGGACGATATCCAATCGAGAAGTTGCTCGTATTCTTTTGAATCGTCAGGAAAGATGTTGAAGGCCTGCTCATAATAAGTTACCCCTACGTCTTTACGTTCCGACAGGTAGTACAACGAACCTATCTGCTGGAGTTGACGGGCAACTGAAAGGGACTTTTCGCCATACATCTTTTTACTGATGGCTATTTCCTCTTCTACGATGGCACTTGCTTTGTCCATTTCTCCTAAAGCTATGTAGCAGCGGGCGAGATTGATATGAAACATGAATGCCTGTTCGGGACGGGGTTGAATGCGACTGCACAATTCCCATGTCTTGCTGTGAATTTCTGCTGCTTTAGGATAGTCTTTTGCAACAGTCAGGTAGTAGAGTCCCGTGTTGTTCAGGGAGGAAATGTATTTGATATTTGTTTCGCCCAGTATGGTCTTGCGCATATCTGCTGCCATTTGTGTATAGGTTAGTCCTTCGGGACGTTCCAGATTCAGATAACAACGGCCGAGAATGTGCAGGCAGGTAGCGCGTTCCGCACTCTGTGTCTTTCCCGTTTTGACATATAATTCATCCGCTTGTTTCAGTTTGGTAATGGCAGTTGGGTAATCTTGTTTACTTTCTAGTTTTTGAGCTTCTTCAACCAGTAGGTCGGCTTGGCTTGCAGTCTGTGAGTAGGCTGTCAGACATAGACAGGCTAATAGAGATAGAATGAATTGTCGCATATAATAGAGATTTTAGTGGATTAAAATAAGATCAAGGCAAAGCTCCCGTCTCTCTTGCTTTTATTGGTGATCGAGACGATGATTTTATACCGTTCGTCCGAGCTAACCTTTTCTTTACGGAAAGGAAGACCTTTCCGGACACTGTCATTACATTTGTATTCCCGTTCACTTTTCGATTGATAACCGATTGTCTTTATTTTCCAACTGAAAGAGCGATTCACCTCTGCCACACAGCCTATCTGCGAGGTTCCCGAACAGCTCGGAATCTCGAAAGTACAGGTCTGACCGGCAGCCACCATTTTGGTATCTAATCTTACTTTGTTGGCGGAGTCCTTATCACCTCTCATCCTCGCTTCTGCTGCATACTTGTCCGCAATTTCATAGATTGTTTCATTATCAACGCAGGCTTGAATGAATTCGTAGTCAAATACCAGATGTCCTTTCAGGCTCAAGACATCGCCCTTGGTTTGTTTGACGGTTAATGGGATAGGGGCTGCATCACGCAGCGTTTTGCTTACTGCCAGCAGTTGTTCGCCACTGGCAAAGCCGCCGTCCAATGCTTCACATGCTTTCTTACAGGCGTCGAACACCGTTTCAAAGGGTGTCGTTGTCTGTGCATTGGCACTCATTTGCCCTCCGATGGAAAAAAACAGGAGGATGAATACTCTGAAAATAGTTTTCCTGCTCATTTTTATTCTGCATTCATAGTGTTATTGAATAGGATTAAGTACCACACGAAATCCGATATGTGGTTCTGATGTATCGTAAGTCTGTACGCTACGATGGCGAATGTCCATATCACGTTCGTTGGCCAGATAGCTGCCTCCTCTCACTATCTTTTTATGGTGTCCGGGATTCTCTGCCGGACCTTGGGGATCTGTGACCCGTGTATTTTCATACCGGATCATCCAGTCTGTACACCATTCGGCGGCGTTACCTGACATGTCGTATAAATCGAATCCGTTTTCGCGTTTCTCGCCAACGGGATGCAGGCGTTCATTAGCATTGGAGGCATAGTAAGCTACATCACGAATGTTGTCTGAACCAGCATAAGGATAGCTTTCGCCTCCGGCTGCTGCATATTCCCATTGCGCCTCCGTAGGGAGAGAAAAAGGTAAACCGGTGAGCTTGTTCAGCTTCTTGGTGAAGGCTTCTGCATCATTCCACGTTATATGTGTCATAGGCAGCATGCCTTCTTCCGTAACAATGGAGTCATTCATAATGGCATACCACAACGAACGTGTTACTTCGTATTTACACATATAATAATCGGAACTTAATACAACGGTGTGCTGCGGTGAGTCATATCCTTTTCCCATAGTTTTCCCCATGATGAATTCTTTGTTTTTGGCCGGAATCAGCAGCATATTATTCATCATGTCCACCAGGGAGCGGAGCTGGGGCAGTGTGATTGTGGGATTCCATTTTACGTCTACCCATTCTTTCTCTCTGTCTTTTATATCCCTGTTCCCGGTGTTGTTTACGGAAGCGCGTCCGTCATTCCGGAGTGCATTGAATTCATGCAGGATGGAGTCGCATGTAGATTTCAAAGAACTGTCCGGGTGTTTCTTTATGAAACTACTATAATCGTCATAAGTGCGGCAATCCTTGAATTCCAGTTTTTGTTCTGCCGTTCTTTGGATGGAAGTATAAGTTTTGCTTCCTGCTACTATTAATGATAGAGCAATGAAAGTCATCACAAGCCATTTGGCAGATACATAAGAAGGTTTTGATAACATTTGTTTCAGGAGGTCACCCTTTATATCTTTGAATCGGGCTACTCGTGAGTTACTGTAAAATACAGCTTGAAAATCTTTTAATCCGCTAATGTCCGGTGGTAGTTGCAGGGTGGCGAAATCATAGCTTTCACTTTCCTGCGGAGCAATCGGAATGATATTTATCTGTTTGGGGTTTCTACTCCGGCGGTGTAACGCACGGCCTAATTCTATCCGGACAAAATCGATTTCTCCGGTATGGCTGATCTGCTTAATTTCCGTTTCAAACTCTTCATAGGTCAAGGATGCCATCCGTTCGTAGAAAGCCACTTCTTCCATGTCCCATGTTGCTTTTTCGCCTGTCTCGACCGCTTCTTCATTGAGCGGGCGGATCGTTGTAAACGTCTCCGGCACCATAAACATAATGAAGTCTTTGCACTCATCAATACGGCGAATCAACTCAACATCAAACCGACCGTTTAAATTGTCTTTATCAAAGCTCACCCTTTTGCGGAATCCGGATTCTTCCAGCATCAGTTGTAGCATTTCAGGCTTGTCGCCCGAACATCTTTTACGGTAACTTATGAATATGTCGTAATTATGCTTGCTCATCAGCTGCTAAGATAATAAAAAGAAACAGATTTGTCAATCTTACTCGAAATTTATTTTTATCTTTGAAATTCGGTAAACAGAAAAAAGAAATATATATGAAAAAAGTAATTTGCAGTGAGAAAGCTCCGGGGGCTATCGGCCCTTATAGTCAGGCGATAGAAGCCAATGGTATGGTATTTGTGTCCGGTCAGTTGCCTATTGATGCCGCTACGGGACAGATGGCTGAAGGGATAGAAGGACAGGCTCGCCAGTCGTTGGAGAATATCAAACACATTCTTGAAGAAGCAGGATTGACAATGGGAAACATTGCCAAAACCACTGTCTTTCTTCAGGATATGTCCCTGTTTGCAGGGATGAACGGTGTGTATGCCACGTATTTTGACGGAGCCTTTCCGGCACGTTCGGCGGTTGCCGTAAAAGCTCTGCCAAAGGATGCGTTAGTAGAGATTGAGTGTATCGCGGTTCGCTAACAAATCTGCGACAATGAAACTGCTGCCTCCTACAAAGATCAGATCTTTGGGGGGGCAGTTCTTTTTTGCCGCCTGTACAGCTTCTACAACAGTGGGGTAGGTGGTACCTTTCAATCCGGCTTCTTCTGCCAATGCCAGTAGTTCATTTTCCGGAAGCGCGCGTTTAACGCTTGCTTTGGTAAAATAATAGGTGGCATATTTCGGCAATGCTCGCAGAACCCCCCGGATGTCTTTGTCATTGACCATGCCGAATACAATATGGATCTCCTGATCGAAGGTTTTGTGAATGGCATTGAGCTGTACATGGATATATTCGATTCCATCAACATTATGTCCCGTGTCACAGATAATATCCGGATAGCTGTGTACTTTCTGCCAACGCCCCATCAGACCGGTGAGCTGACATACGTTTGCAAGACCTGCGCGATAGTCCTGGGATCTGATGTTGTAGTTCAGACGGGTCAGTGTCGCAAGAGCTTTTAGGATGGTAAACATATTTTCGAATTGGTAAGCTCCGCTCAACTCTGTGAAAAGTCCGAAAGGAAACATCTCATTGTGGATTTTGATAGCATCTTTTCTTTTGTCGAGTATCTGGTCTAGCGTACGTAGACTGTCTGACAGGTCTAACATGAGTAATGCTTGCCGCATCTGGTTTGCCTCTTCTTCTGATTGTTCGTCCATTGCTTCGATCATTTCGTGCATGCTCTGAATTGTGTTGTCCATCATCGGTCTTATTTCTTGCAATTTCGAATAAGGAACTATTTCCATGTCCCAGTACCGGGCATTTTCACGGGCATATTCGATAGGCGCATTCTTTTCTTTAGCTTTCATGGTAAATACACGTTTCACTGCCCCTTGGGCTCTGCCGATAACGACCGGAACTCCTTCTTTGATAATTCCGGCTTTCTCTTTGGCAATCTTCGTCAGCGTGTCACCCAGATATTGGGTGTGGTCGAGGCCTATGTTGGTGATAACACACAAATCCGGATGGATGATATTCGTACAGTCCAATCTTCCGCCCATGCCTACTTCGATAACTGCTACATCTACTTTCTGGTCGGCAAAATAACGGAATGCCATAGCGGTGGTCAGTTCGAAGAATGAAGGGTGCAGCGGCTCGAAGAAAGAGCGATGCTCTTCTACGAAATTGACTACATACTCTTCCGGTATCATCTCACCGTTGATACGGATACGTTCGCGGAAGTCGATTAAATGAGGGGAGGTGAATAGTCCTACCCGGTAACCGGCGCACTGCAATACGGCTGCGATGGTATGTGAACAGGATCCTTTTCCATTGGTTCCGGCGATATGTATCGTCTTGAATTGTTGATGAGGATGCCCAAAATGTTCGTCCAATTTGTGTGTGGTCTCTAAACCCGGCTTATATGCTTTGCCTCCTATTTGTTGAAACATTGGCGCACTCTCATATAAGTACTTTAAAGTGTTCTGATAGTCCATGTTTTATAATATTTAACGTCGGGCAATCTTTATTGCCCACTAATTTGTTTATCTTTAGAACCGTCAATCTGACTATAAATGGGGGATTGGCGAATGAGATTGCAAATATCAACATTTAAATCTAAGAAATCATGGGAACTAAGAAAAATTTTGTGCTAGACACAAATGTTATTCTTCACGACTACAATTGCTTGAAGAATTTTCAGGAAAATGATATTTACCTCCCTCTTGTTGTACTCGAAGAACTGGATAAGTTCAAAAAAGGAAACGAGCAGATAAATTTCAATGCTCGTGAGTTCGTGCGCGAATTGGATGTGCTGACAAGCGATGAGCTTTTCTCCGACGGAGTGAAGCTTGGCGAAGGATTGGGACGTCTGTTTGTCGTGACAAGCAATGTGCCGGCTGCCAAAGTGTGGGAATCGTTTCCTATAAAGAAACCCGATCATTTGATTTTGGCGGCAACCGAATACCTGACCGACAAGTATCCGAAAATGAAATCTATCTTGGTGACCAAAGATGTGAATCTGCGCATGAAAGCCCGTTCAATCGGATTGCTTTGCGAAGATTATATTACGGATAAGGTGGTAAATGTAGATGTGTTCGAGAAATCTAATGAGATTTTTGAAAATGTAGATCCGGCATTGATCGACCGTATTTATTCTTCAAAGGAAGGCATTGACTTGAGTGAATTTGACTTTAAGGATTTGATTCATCCCAATGAATGTTTTGTATTGAAGAGTGACCGGAATAGTGTATTGGCACGCTACAATCCTTTTACCCATTCTATTATCCGTGTGATGAAGGGTAAGAATTATGGAATCGAACCACGGAATGCGGAACAGAGTTTTGCTTTTGAGATTCTGAATGACCCGAACATCAAACTGGTGGCTCTGACAGGAAAAGCAGGAACAGGTAAGACTTTGCTGGCTTTGGCTGCTGCTTTGGGCAAGCTGACGGATTACAAACAGATTTTGCTGGCACGTCCCGTTGTGGCGCTTTCCAATAAGGATATCGGTTTCCTTCCGGGAGACGCACAGGAAAAAGTAGCTCCTTATATGCAGCCGTTGTTTGATAACCTGAACGTCATAAAACGTCAGTTTGCTACAAACTCTACCGAAGTGAAGCGCATAGAAGATATGCAGAAAAGCGAGCAGCTGGTGATTGAAGCTCTGGCATTTATCCGTGGTCGTAGTTTGAGCGAAATGTATTGCATCATTGACGAAGCGCAGAATCTGACCCCGAATGAAATAAAGACAATCATCACCCGTGCAGGAGAAGGTACGAAGATGGTATTTACGGGAGATATCCAGCAGATTGACCAACCTTATCTGGATAGTCAGTCCAATGGCTTGGTATATATGATTGATCGTATGAAAGACCAGAATATCTTTGCACACGTCAATTTGCTGAAAGGTGAACGAAGTGAATTGAGTGAACTGGCAAGCAACCTGTTATAACAGATTTCTCTGCTAAGCGAGATAAATTAATAAGTGATTAAAAAAGAAAACGGTGAACATCCTGTTGCAAATAGCACAATTTGTTCACCGTTTCTTTATTGATTGAGTATACTTTTTCCTTATTCTTTCTTTCCGAAATATTTCAGGAACTGTGTACGTTCGAATGTATTAACACCCTGAACATCCTTAATATTCAGTTTGCCTTTGAATTGAGCTATATTCCTGAATCCTTTGCGTTCCATCCATGCAGAGAGGAAGCGATTGGCTTCTCCGATGAATGCATTTGTATTTAGATAGACTGCGCTACAAACTTCTACAGCCGAAGCACCGGCAAGGATAGCTTTCACTACTGATTCTGCATTGGCAACACCACCGGAAGCTGCATAGTCGATCTTGTCTACTACTGCAGACGCAATTCCGATCCAACGAAGCGGAATGGCGAGGTCGGAAGCATTGCTGAATATTTCGCCTGAAATATGCTCCATCTTTTCGATATTGATGTCCGGCTGATAGAAACGGTTGAAGAGAACAACTGCTGCTGCACCGTTGGCATACAACTGATCGATTAATGCCACAGGATTTGTCAGGTTATCACCCAGTTTCATGATTACAGGTATCTTGATTGTTTTTTTAATGTGGCGGAGAATATCGATGTGGCGTTGTTCGAATGAACCGTATGTATATTGCACTTCCGATTGCAGGGCAAGGATATTGATTTCCAATGCGTCGGCACCGGCTTCTTCAATCATCTTTGCAAAGTCAATCCATTCGGAATCAGTGTAGCAGTTGATGCTGGCAATGATAGGAATGGGGCATACCTTCTTACTTTCTTTTATTAAAGTCAGGTATTCGGATAGCTTGTGCTCACGGATATATTCTTCCAGATAGTCACTGGCTTCCGGATAGAAAGCCGGATCTTTCAGTTGGTCTGCTTCCAGCATGATCTGTTCCTCAAACAGTGATTTCAGAACAATTGCACCGGCACCATCTTCGGCCAATTTTTTGTTTTTGCCGGCACTGTTGGTCAGCCCCGAGCTACTGATAATGATAGGGTTTCTAAGGGAAAGCCCTGCGAAAGTAGTTTTTAAATCGGTCATAGCAATATGTTTTTTACTCCTGATTAATAAATTCGTTCTCCGAAAATCTTGCTTCCTACCCGTACCAGCGTACTTCCTGCGGCAATGGCTTCGTGGTAGTCATGTGACATTCCCATCGACAGCTCGCAGAAAGTATCGGAGTGGATGAACCAAGTTGTTTTTATCTCGTTAAAGAGCCTATTTAGTAAACCAAATTCCCGGTTGATTTGTTCAATGCAATCGGTGTTGCTGGCCATCCCCATTAATCCGCAGATGCGTACATGAGTCAGCTCTTTCCATTCTCCGGCATTCAACATCTCCTTACATTCTTCGGGACTGAAACCAAATTTGGTTTCTTCCTGCGCAACGTGAATCTGCAACAGGCAGTTCACTGTACGTCCCGCTTTGACAGCTTGTTTGTTGACTTCGGCCAGCAGTTTATAACTATCAATTCCATGAATCATCGCTACGTATGGTATCATGTATTTGATTTTGTTCGTCTGCAGGTGTCCGATGAAATGCCATTCAATGTCTTTGGGCAAACTTTCGTATTTAGCTGTCATTTCCTGCACTTTGCTTTCTCCAAAAATACGCTGTCCCGCCTGATATGCTTCTTCTATCGCTTCATTGGGATGGAATTTTGAGACAGCAACCAGCCGGACTCCTTGAGGGAGTTCGGCCAGCACTTGCTTTAAATTGTCAGCAATACTCATTGTTATTTATGCTTTTGATGGATCAAACTCCGGTTTGTCATTCGGTTCGGCGCTGTAAGGATATACATCCATGAGCGGAGTCTCGGATACCATACCGATCTGATAATCTGCCATGGTTCCTTTCATTCCTTCATCCAGCTTCTTGACTGCGTCGCGCAAGTCGGCAGCTTGTACCAGTACTTGGGTAGAAGTCTTTTTTTCAGCACCGCTTTTTTCATCCAGAGTGATGAAAATAAGTTTGCATTTGAACCAGCGGTCGGCACTTTCTTCGTCGCTGGGGAAAAGTTCGCTATAGTTGGCACGTTTAATATCCGAAACGGTAAATTCTCCGGAGATAAACGGAGTCATTTCTTCAATAATCCGTGCTTCTGCTTCTGTAAAACTGAGTGCGTCAACAAGATAAGGTTCAGTTACTTTCTTCTGCATTCCGTTTTCCATTACTTTTTCATAACGGATCTTGCACTCAAACCATGTATGCATTGCCATAATTTTCTTCCTTTTTAATTAATTGATTTATGTAAATTGCCTACAAAGATAAACAAAATCCCAAAGTAAGTGCCGAAAGCTTTTTATTTTCTTTTATGCAGATTCTTTAATTCAAATGAAAGCATGACACGGAAAAGTCCGATGATGAGGAAAGCAAAAGAAATCATATACACTGCGTAGAGCGCTCCTATGGCGGGTTGCCATAATATTAAAAGAGAGCACAGGATGGCAAGAATACCGAAAGCCATGTACCAGCCCCAGTCGCGGGTTCCGTAACGTTTCAGGTCGATGGAATAGCCGGTGGAGGAGAAGCCTCGGAACATAAGCCAGAAGGCTATGATGAAAGGAATAACTTCCATGCTGACCATCGGATAGGCAATCAGGTAAATACCCAGAACGAGGTCGATGAGTCCTCCTACGATATACCATCCCCAGCTCGGGACACCTTTCCGGTTGCTAAGAGCAAAGATGATTTCCAGAATACCGCTTATCAGCATCGATACACTGAAAATGATACTTAGAGCTACATAGGTGCTTACGGGTGAGAACATGAGCCAAAGGGCTACAATGATATACACGATTCCCAAAAGAAGAGAAGTCCACCAATTTTTTACTGAATGTTGAATCTCATTGAATACAGTTTCCATACATTTTATATTTTAAATTGAACACTAGAGTGATTTCGTTGAGGAATAACAAATTGAATTTAGAAAAGGTTTTCCGTGAACATATTTGGGGGAATAGTTGTTTCCTATATAAAGTAATTTTTAAATATATATGCATTATGGCAACAACAAATTTCAAAGGACAACCGGTGAAACTGATCGGTGAATTTATACAAGTAGGTAAGGTAGCTCCTGACTTCGAGCTGGTAAAAACAGATTTATCTTCTTTCTCTCTGAAAGATTTAAATGGTAAAAATGTGATTTTAAATATTTTCCCTAGTCTGGATACCAGCGTATGTGCAACTTCTGTACGTAAGTTTAATAAAATGGCTGCCGGATTGAAAGATACGGTAGTATTGGCTATTTCTAAGGATCTTCCTTTTGCACACGGCCGTTTCTGTACGACAGAAGGTATTGAAAATGTAATTCCATTGTCTGATTTCCGCTTCTCTGATTTCGACGAAAGTTACGGAGTGCGTATGGCAGATGGTCCGTTAGCAGGACTTTTGGCGCGTGCGGTAGTTGTGATTGGTAAAGATGGCAAAATTGCATATACGGAACTTGTTCCTGAAATCACCCAGGAGCCTGATTATGACAAAGCCTTAGCTGCTGTAAAGTAATATAGAATATGGAGTATTAAGTATTAGGTATTAACTATTAGTTGCAGCTAATAAACGAATATGGCTAATACTTAATACTTAAGCCTGCTACTTATCTTAAAGATTTTGACCTAATGGGAACTGGTAAAAAGGCTTGGTAAACTGCCAAGGCTCCGTTCTTGTTAGGTTGTGTTTTTTCTACACTAAACCTCAACTATCATGAACAAAATGAAAACTCTATTCATCGCCCTGTTATGTATGGGCGTTGGAACCTTGTCGGCCCAAACTGCCGATAGTACACAAATTTCTCCCTGGACAAAAGAAGGATTTGCCGGACTGAAACTAACGCAAGTGAGCCTCACTAATTGGGCTGCCGGAGGTGATAACTCCGTTGCCTTTGACTTGCAGGGCACTTATCAGATTAATTATAAGAAAGGAAAACATCTGTGGAATAATCGTATCGAACTGGCTTATGGATTAAATAAGACCGGTGACGACGGAACCAGGAAAGCAAATGATAAAATCTATTTGAATACGAATTATGGCTATGCTATTGCCAAAAGTTGGTATGCCAGTGCGTTCGCCACTTTCCAGACACAGTTTTCTCCAGGATATGACTACTCCGTCAATAAAGACATTGCTATCTCCGAATTTATGGCTCCTGCCTATTTGACTACCGGTTTGGGCTTTACGTATGATCCGGGTAAGATATTTACCGTTGTATTGTCTCCTGCTGCGTGGCGCGGAACATTTGTACTCAATGACCGTCTCTCTGACGAAGGAGCTTATGGAGTGGATCCGGGCAAACATCTATTATCCAGCTTCGGTGCTAACTTGAAAGGAGAAGCCAAATATGAATTCTTGAAAAATATGACGGTATATTCACGTTTGGATCTATATTCCGATTATCTGCATAAGCCGCTGAATATAGATGTGAACTGGGAAGTACAAGTAAATATGATTATCAATAAATGGTTCTCAACCACACTTACTACTAACCTTATGTATGACGATGATGTGAAAATCGTGCAAAAGGATGGTACAAAAGGTGCTCGTGTGCAATTTAAAGAGATATTGGGAGTAGGAGTTCAGTTTAATTTCTAATTAGCTCTTATCTACCACAAAAAAATAAACCACAGAGGACGTAGAATACACAAAGAAGTAAGAATTTAACGGGTAATAGCCGATTTACAATAATGGATGCCCCGGTAACTCTATGTTCTTGCTTTGTGTTCTCTGCGTCCTCTGTGGCTTTGCAATGAGTATTTTACTACTTATTTTCTTTTTTTCAGCCCTTTATAAGCCAAAAAAACGATTACAATTACCACCACTGCTATAATGACATAGCCGATTTCGTGACTGTATTCGGTGGCCATTACATAGACATCGTTAGTCGTTTTGAGGTCTGTAAAACGGTAAATCAGGTATCCGAGCAAAGCTAATATGCTGTTCCATATAGCAGCGCCGAGAGTTGTATAAAGCAGGAAAGGACCTATTTTCATGCCGGCTAACCCTGCGGGAATACTGATAAGTTGGCGTACAGCCGGAATAAGACGGCCAAAGAAAGTAGAGGCTGCACCGTGCTTTCTGAAATATTCTTCTGCATGGTGTATTTTCTCTTCGTCAATAAGGCACATGTGCCCTAAACGGCTGTTAGCGAATTTATAGATAATAGGACGACCCAACCAACGTGCCAGGTAATAATTAACTAATGCACCGATATCTGCTCCTATAGTTGCAAATAGGACAACGAGAAAGATATTCATACTGTCGTCTGCCATAGCTTTCCATGCGGCAGGGGGTACTACGGCTTCCGAGGGGAAGGGAATAAAAGAGCTTTCGATAGCCATAAAAATAGTGACTACCCAATAGTTCAAGTTTTCTAATACCCATTTAAGAAGTTCTGCTACTGATTCCATGTTTTTTGAGGATAGAATTTATAAATTGATTTATTTTTTTCCTTTTGTTTTTTTCTTATTCTCTTTTTTCATGCGTTCCCACACTTCTTTGAGAGTTCTTTCGTCTTCTTCTCTGTGTTCGGGACTGTTCAACAGATCCAGGATCATGTCTTCTTCCAGTGGATGTTCACATTCCTTGTTATATTTAAAGAAGTTGTCGATTTCACCGTGCATGAGGCAAAGAACACTCAATTTCTCCGTCACATCTTCGTATTTCGGATTTATCTGGTACACTTTTTCAAAGTATTCTTTCGCTTCGATCAGATAGTCACTTTCCGAATAAGCAGAGGCAATCATATACCACATTTCTATGTTCGGATTGATCTCTATCGCTTTTTCGAAAGAGATGGCAGCTTCGTCTTCCAGTTCCTCTGCCAGGTATAGTTTTCCTTCTGTCAGATAAATCAATCCCTCGTTCGGGTTTATCTCTTTGGCTTTCTCGCATAACTCATGCGCCTCTTTATACCTTTCCAGGTGAGAGAGGGCGAATGCTTTGCTGGTATAGGTGTCTATCAATAAAATAGACTGCTTGTCTCCGTCTTCTTCAAAACGTTCGATCACTTTGTCGTAATAGTCATCGGCTTTTTGCCATTCTTCTTTATTACCGTAGGATATTCCCATAAACATGTAACCCAGTTCGGGGGGAATGGCTTTGAGCTCAATCGCCTTTTGGTAATTCTCGATGGCATCATCCGAATTGTTCAGATAGAAGAAACAATGTGCCTTGTAGGCATAAGCTTCCCCGTACTGATCGTCGGCTGCCAATGCGAAATCACAGGCTTCGATGGCTTTGTCTATTTGTTCCTGGACAAAGTAACATTTCACCAGTCCCATCCAGTAGGAAGGGTTGAATGGAGATTTGTCAATGAGTTTATTGTAATAGATGATGGCTGATTCTACCTGATGGGTCGATGCCAGATAATCGGCTGTGAGAGCCATGTATTCTTCATCTTCGGTATAACGGGATTTACCTCTGTCGAGCCATTCTTTGGCTGCGTCCGGGTATCCCATGTCCAGATAGAGAAATACAACATCAATGATTGTTTCCAGCTCGTCGGCATCCGCTATTGTGCTTAACAGCCATTGAGCTTCCTCCAGTTTTCCTCCATTCAGCAATAGTTCGGCTTTCAGCAGTTTCACTTCGGAATCAAATTCTTCGGTAATCGAATCCGCTACTTTTTTTGCTTTTTGCAGCTTTTGGGTATCCAGGTAAAGATATGCTTGTTCTATAAGCAAATCTGTGTTTCCCGGATGTATTTTAAGTCCATAAGTGATTACTTCTTGTGCTTCTTCAAATTTTCGTTCGGAGGCATACCAGTCGGCGATGTCGGCCAATTGGTCAGCATCCAGATAAAGTTGTCGGTTTTCTGCTTTTGCTTCTTCGTAGTTTGTGATTAGTGTGACTAGTTCCTTTTTTGCTGATGGCGAATTTTTTCTACCCATTTTACTTTTAGATTTTTAATTGCTAAGATGGGGCTGTTGCAAAAGTTCAGATGATGATCCTTTTGACACAGCCCCATTGTAAAGTTAAGCTTGAAAGCTTAGTTATTTATTGATCTTACCCCATGTGTCTTTCAACCCTACTGTACGGTTGAAGATTAGTTTATCCGGGGTTGATTCTTTGTCGATATTAAAGTAACCGATCCGTTGGAACTGCAGATAGGAGAGTGGAGGCAAGGTAGCTGCGAACTTCTCTATGTAGCAGTTGGGCAGAACTTTCAATGAATCCGGATTAATGATTTCTTTCATGGCTTCCAGTGCTTCGCATTTTTTTGCTTCGCGGATGGCAGCCAGTTCGTCACGTGGATTTTCCACTTTCCACAAACGGTCGTACAAACGTACTTCTGCTTGCAGGCAGTGGTTGCAGCTTACCCAATGGAGCGTACCTTTCACCTTGCGGTTCGCATCCGGCATGCCGCTACGGGTATTTGCGTCATATTCGCAATATACTTCTGTGATTACACCGTTTTCGTCTTTCTTGCAACCGGTGCATTTCACGATATAAGCATTTTTGAGACGTACTTCTTGTCCCGGTGTCATGCGGAAATATTTCTTGGGAGCGTCTTCCATGAAGTCTTCGCGCTCCATCCACAATTCGCGGCTGAACTCGATCAGGTGACTTTCTGCTTCCGGATCTTCCGGATTGTTGATTGCTTCCAGTTCTTCAACCTGTCCTTCCGGATAGTTGGTGATAATCAATTTAACCGGGTTGATTACTGCAGATATACGGGTAGCACGGCTGTTCAAATCATCCCGGACAGAGCTTTCCAACAGGGCGATGTCGTTCAGGGCATCGTAAGTGGTATATCCGATTTTATCGATAAACTTATGAATGGACTCCGGTGAATAACCGCGACGGCGGAAACCGCAGATAGTCGGCATACGGGGGTCGTCCCATCCGTTTACCAATCCTTCTTTCACCAGTGTGAGCAGGTTGCGTTTGCTCATCAGGGTGTAGCTTAGGTTCAGTTTGTTGAATTCGGTCTGACGGGGACGGTTGTCGTTCAGGTCTTTTCCTTCTTTCAACCAATCGATGAAGAGGTCGTAAAGCGGACGGTGTACCACAAATTCAAGTGTACACAGAGAATGAGTCACTCCTTCGAAGAAGTCACTCTGTCCGTGGGCGAAGTCATACATCGGATAAGCTTTCCAGGTAGTACCCGTACGGTGGTGCGGGTGTTTCACTACACGGTAAATAATCGGATCGCGGAAGTGCATATTCGGATTAGCCATGTCAATCTTGGCACGGAGCACCATGGCGCCTTCTTCGATCTCACCGCTATTCATTTTCTTAAAAAGTTCGAGGCTCTCTTCGATGGGACGGTTCCGGTAAGGGCTTTCCACACCCGGTTGGGTAGGAGTACCTTTCTGCTGTGCAATCAGTTCCGAACTCTGTTCGTCGATATATGCTTTTCCCTCCTGAATCAGGCGGATAGCGAAGTCCCATAATTGTTGGAAGTAGTCGGAAGCGTAGTATTCGTTTCCCCACTGGTAGCCTAGCCATTGGATATCTTCTTTGATAGCTTCTACATATTCCACATCTTCCTTGGTAGGGTTAGTGTCGTCGAAACGAAGGTTACATACACCGCCGTGTTTTTCTGCGATGCCGAAATCAAGGCAAATAGCTTTGGCATGGCCGATGTGAAGATAGCCGTTGGGCTCGGGCGGGAAACGCGTCTGCACTTTTCCACCATTTTTACCTTCTTTCAAGTCTTTCTCTACTGCCTGTTCAATAAAGTTCAAGCTTTTCTTTTCGCCTGCTTCTTCGTTTTTAATATCTGTCATAACGGTTAATGTTATCTGTATTTAGGCTACAAAAGTAGGACATTTTTTTTATTTAACCGGAATATAACCGCTCTTTTTTATAATGTCCTGTCCGTCGGATGAAAGAATAAACTGAATCAGGGGGTTAACTTGTTCCTTATTTTTTACATTGTAATAGTAGTAAAGCGGCCGGACGATAGGGTAGGTTTTGTTGGTGGCATTCTCTATCGTAGGGGTGGCGTAGTAGCTTCCGTCATAAGACACGGAAAGCGTTTTGACACGGGGAGACACGTAGGCCAGTCCTACATATCCGATGGCTCCTTTGGTCTGGCTGACAGACTGGATAATAGCACCTGTTGCCGGCATGGAAAGGCTGCTTGCCATGTAGTTTTTATTTTTCAGTACGCTCTCTTTGAAAAATTCGTAAGTACCGGACGATGTTTCACGCGAGTAGACTACTATTTTTCGGTTGTCTCCGCCTACCTGTTTCCAGTTGGTTATCTTCCCCCGGAAAATATCCTCCAGTTGTTGGCGGGTCAGCTGTTTCACCGGATTAGAGGGATGCACCACCACGGCGAGGGCGTCGTAGGCAACAATCACTTCGTTTACTTCTTCTCCTGCCGCTTTAATTTTCATCTTCTCGCTGAACTTGATCGGGCGGGAAGCCATTGCAATGTCCGTTGTATTATCCATTAAAGCGGAGATACCCACACCGGTTCCGCCACCGGTTACAGTGACACGGGCATCCGGATGCTGGTTCATAAACCGCTCTGCTGTCTGTTGTGCGACAGGCAGTACCGTGTCGCTACCTTTTATACGTTGTGCGTTGGCACCGAGCGAGAGTAAGGAAAGGGCGATTAATAAGTTTCTTCTCACTTTCATATTTCTTCTTTTTATTGACTTTGCAAATTAAGCAATCGGATATTACATTTCCATTTCATCCGGAATGGAAATGATACTTGTAACACAAACGTAACATGATTGAAACATTTCCTTCAAACGTTAGTCACACCTCCTTAATAAAGAGACGCTTTCTTTGCATCAGAAATCATAGTAGGTATGAAAAAGGTATTTGAAAGGATTATAGAAGGAATGTTGACTTGTAGCGGTTTCGTGACAAGTATTACTATTCTGCTGATTGTGCTCTTCCTTTTCACGGAAGCTTTCGGGTTGTTCAAGAGTAAGGTGATAGAAGAGGGATATGTGTTGGCGCTGAATAAGAGTAACAAAGTTAGTGTGTTGAGCCCTGCACAGATAAAGGATGTTTTTGATGAGGAGATTACAAACTGGAAGGAACTCGGTGGGGAAGATCTCCCTATCCGGGTTTTTCGTTTGGAGGATATAACGCAATATTGTACGGAAGAGGAGTTGGGACCTGCTTATGAATATGCAGGCGACAAGATTACGGAACTGGTAGAGAAAACACCGGGTATCGTAGCTTTTGTTCCGCAGAAGTTTATTGTTCATCCGGACGCGGTGCATTTCATAGAGGATAACACCATTTCCGTGAAAGATGTATTTGCGGGTGCCGAATGGTTTCCTACGGCCACTCCGGCAGCTCAATTCGGCTTCCTGCCGTTGATTACCGGTACGTTGTGGGTGAGTCTGTTCGCCATCCTTTTTGCTTTGCCGTTCGGGCTTTCGGTTTCTATCTATATGTCTGAAGTGGCAAACCCGAAAGTACGGAACTGGCTGAAACCGATTATCGAACTGTTGAGTGGTATTCCTTCCGTGGTTTATGGCTTTTTCGGGTTGATTGTCATCGTTCCGTTGATTCAGAAGTTGTTTAATCTTCCGGTGGGAGAGAGCGGCCTGGCAGGGAGTATCGTACTGGCCATTATGGCATTGCCTACCATCATAACGGTGACGGAAGATGCGATGCGTAACTGTCCGCGTGCAATGCGGGAAGCGAGTCTGGCATTGGGGGCTTCTCAATGGCAGACGATATATAAGGTAGTAATTCCTTATTCTATTTCGGGTATTACATCTGGTGTGGTACTTGGCATCGGACGTGCTATCGGGGAGACGATGGCAGTATTGATGGTGACAGGTAATGCGGCTGTGATTCCGACAACGATCCTTGAGCCTTTGCGTACCATTCCGGCTACGATTGCCGCCGAACTGGGAGAGGCTCCTGCGGGTGGTCCGCACTATCAGGCATTGTTCCTGTTGGGTGTCGTACTGTTCTTCATAACATTGATTATCAACTTTAGTGTGGAATATATTTCTTCTAAAGGATTAAAACGTAGCAAATAAGATGGAAATACGGAGTAATAATAAAGCTAAACACCGTTCGCAGAAACTCGCTTTCGGGATTTTCCGGTTGTTAAGTCTTTGCATTGTACTGATATTGTTTGCGATTCTGGGATTTATCGTTTATAAAGGAATCGGTGCTATCAGTTGGGATTTTATCACTTCGGCTCCTACGGATGGAATGACAGGTGGCGGTATCTGGCCGGCTATTGTCGGTACTTTCTACCTGATGGTGGGAAGTGCGCTATTTGCATTTCCGATAGGGGTGATGAGTGGGATTTATATGAATGAGTATGCGCCGAAAGGCAGGTTGGTACGCTTTATCCGGGTGATGACCAATAACTTGAGCGGTATTCCTTCCATCGTATTCGGATTGTTCGGTATGGCGCTGTTTGTCAATTATATGGGGTTTGGTGATAGTATTCTGGCAGGTTCTTTGACATTAGGTTTGCTTTGCGTACCTTTGGTCATCCGGACAACGGAGGAAGCCTTGAAAGCCATTCCCGACAGTATGCGTGAAGGTAGCCGGGCATTGGGAGCGACGAAGTTGCAGACGATATGGCATGTTATTTTGCCGATGGGTATGCCGAACATTATCACTGGGTTGATTCTCGCCTTGGGACGTGTTTCGGGAGAGACGGCGCCGATTCTGTTTACTTGTGCCGCATATTTCCTGCCGCAACTTCCTACCGGCATTTTGGATCAGTGTATGGCCTTGCCTTATCATTTGTATGTGATTTCCACCAGTGGAACGGATATGGAGGCACAACTGCCGCTGGCTTATGGCACGGCATTGGTATTGATTATGATTATCCTGTTGGTGAATCTGCTGGCTAATGCCTTGAGAAAGTATTTTGAGAAAAGAGTAAAAACGAACTAAATTAGTATATGGATACAGTGAAAATAGATGTGCGTGATGTGAACTTCTGGTATGGGGACTTTCATGCATTGAAGGGCATCAGCATGCAGATTGAGGAAAAATCGGTTGTTGCTTTTATCGGACCGTCCGGTTGTGGCAAATCTACTTTCCTCCGGCTTTTCAACCGGATGAATGATTTGATTCCTGCTACCCGTCTGGAGGGAGAAATCCGTATCGACGGACATAATATCTATGCGAAAGGCGTGGAAGTGGACGAACTCCGCAAGAATGTGGGAATGGTGTTCCAGCGTCCCAATCCTTTCCCGAAAAGCATATTCGAGAATGTGGCTTACGGACTTCGTGTGAACGGAATAAAAGATAATGCTTTCATTCGCCAGCGTGTGGAGGAAACATTGAAAGGAGCGGCTCTTTGGGATGAGGTGAAAGATAAGTTGAAGGAATCGGCTTATGCATTGTCCGGCGGACAGCAGCAGCGTCTTTGTATCGCCCGTGCGATGGCTGTCTCTCCTTCGGTATTGCTGATGGATGAACCTGCGTCTGCGCTCGATCCTATTTCTACGGCGAAAGTGGAGGAGTTGATTCATGAACTGAAGAAGGATTATACGATTGTAATCGTTACGCATAATATGCAGCAGGCGGCCCGTGTCAGTGATAAGACGGCGTTTTTCTATATGGGAGAAATGGTGGAGTTCGATCAGACGAAAAAGATATTCACCAATCCGGAGAAAGAGGCTACCCAGAATTACATAACGGGACGTTTTGGGTAATCCGGGTATCTGGAACCCAATTGATAGAATATTAATCATTTATATATAATAGACTATGGTAAAGTTTATAGAATCGGAACTCATCCTATTGAAGAAGGAAATTGATGAAATGTGGACCTTGGTGTACAACCAGCTTGACCGTGCCGGAGAGGCTGTGTTGACCCTTGACAAGGAGCTGGCTCAACAGGTGATGGTTCGCGAGCGCAGGGTGAATGCTTTTGAATTGAAGATAGATAGTGATGTGGAAGATATTATCGCATTGTATAATCCGGTGGCGATTGATCTTCGTTTTGTGTTGGCTATGTTGAAGATTAACACAAATCTGGAACGTTTGGGTGACTTTGCGGAAGGGATCGCCCGTTTTGTACTTCGTTGCAAAGAACCGGTATTGGATGCGGAGCTGTTGTCTCGTCTTCGCCTGGCAGAGATGCAGGCAGAGGTGTTGTCGATGCTGGAACTGGCAAAACGTGCCTTGAATGAAGAGAGTAATGATTTGGCGGCAGGAGTGTTTGCTAAGGATAATTTGCTAGATGAAATCAATGCGGATGCAACAGGGATTCTTTCAGACTATATTATCGAACATCCGGAAGCTGTACATACTTGCGTAGATTTAGTCAGCGTGTTCCGTAAACTGGAACGTTCGGGAGATCATATTACCAACATTGCCGAGGAGATTGTATTCTTCATTGATGCCAAAGTGTTAAAACATCGTGGAAAAACCGATGAAAATTACCCGGAAAAGTAATTTTCTGCCGATTTTTAAACAGAAATTAGGGCTCCTTAAAAAAATATCTTATATTTGTCTCCTGTAACGGACAAGTTACAGGAGATTTTGCTTCAAATGATAATAAATCCAAAGAATTTTCAAAAAGATGTTATATGACATGTTTTATAATTTGGATAGTATCGGTAAAACCGCCTATATTTGCACCGTTATCCTGAAAACAATCTTTTTACCTTGAAAAAAAAACTAATACCTATTGAAAACTGAAAAATGGAGCTTTGTGAAAAGCCCCATTTTTTTTTGCTCTTATTTTCTAAGCTGCTTCCTTATTCGTATCTTTGACCCTTGCATTAAGAGAGTACTTTCAATTGTAAAATCGTAAATAGTAAATAGAATTATGTTTTCTGGAATCGTAGAAGAATATGCTACTTTGGTAGCACTGGTGAAAGACCAGGAGAATATACACTTTACATTTAAGTGTTCGTTTGTGAATGAGTTGAAAATCGACCAGAGTATTTCTCACAATGGTGTATGCCTGACGGTAGTGACTCTGACGGATGATACGTATACGGTGACTGCCATGAAAGAAACATTGGAGCGTTCTAACCTCGGTTTGTTGAAAGTGGGGGATAAGGTGAACGTTGAACGTAGCATGATGATGAACGGTCGGTTGGACGGACATATCGTTCAGGGACATGTGGATCAGACTGCTACTTGTATCGATATTAAGGATGCGGAAGGCAGCTGGTATTTTACATTCCGATATGCGTTTGACAAGGAGATGGCGAAACGCGGATATATCACCGTGGATAAAGGTTCGGTGACTGTGAACGGTGTTAGCCTGACGGTATGTAATCCGACGGATGATACTTTCCAGGTGGCTATCATTCCTTATACATACGAGCATACGAACTTCCATACGTTTGAGATTGGCAGTGTGGTAAATATCGAATTCGATATTATCGGCAAGTATATCAGCCGGATGATTCAATATAAATAAGAAAATATAAATAAGTGACCGGAGGATTGGAAATGGCATATACTGATTTTCTTCAATTGGTGCAGGCTCGTCAAAGTGACCGTTCGTATGATAAGGAACGTCCGGTGGAGCCGGAAAAGTTGGAACGGGTACTTGAAGCTGCACGTTTGGCTCCTTCGGCCTGCAACGCACAACCTTGGAGGTTTGTGGTCATCACAGACAAGGAACTGGCTCAAAAAGCCGGGAAAGCTGCTGCTGGCTTGGGAATGAATAAGTTTGCCAAAGATGCTCCCGTGCATATTCTGGTTGTAGAAGAATCTGCTAATATAACCTCCCTGCTTGGCGGAAAGGTAAAAGGCAAGCATTTTCCGTTGATCGACATTGGAATAGTGGCTGCTCATATTTCTCTGGCAGCTGAAGCCGAAGGTTTGGGTTCTTGTATTCTGGGTTGGTTCGATGAAAAAGAGCTGAAACAGCTTGTCGGTATTCCTGCTTCGAAACGTTTATTGCTGGATATTGTCATTGGCTATCCGGCAAAGGAAAAACGTAAGAAGATAAGGAAGCCGAAAGAAAAGGTGATTTCATACAATCGTTATTGATTGAAAAATAATTATATTCTTAGCCCTTTAGGATAAGCATATAACAGAAAGCATCGTTGGTTTTAAAGGAAGGGGACGTTCCTTTTAAACCAACGATGCTTTCCTTTTAAAGGAACGACCTGTTTCTTTAAAACCAATAAATGGCTTTTTTAAGGTGTTGATAGTTAGCGTGTTATTGATGCCGCTTTTCCGGCGGCATCAATAATGCTATATTTATTTCTTTTTTGACAAATCTTTCAATAGGTAGTCTACTGCTGCTTTCAGTTGTGCATCTTCTCCTTTCAGGCTGGCTGCCGGTTCGTTATAAACTAGAATATCAGGTTGCAAGGTCTGATTTTCGAGATAGTTGCCTTGCATATCCATGCAACCCACCTGCGGGATACCGAATACAATAGACGGATCTATCTGGCGTTCCCACCACACGGCGGTCATCGTGCCTGCCACCGGGGCGCCTACCAGTTTACCAATGCCTAGAGTCTTATATACGTAAGGAGTGCCATGAGCATTGCTGTAATTGTCTTCGCAAGTTAGCATGCATGAGGCTTTCAGCCATTTGTTGAATGGATCGCTGCCGATATATTGTCCGCGTGGCACGAAACGTTGATATTCTTTTCCACTAAGTAAGGTGACTACATCATCGTGTAGCCATCCGCCGCCATTATGACGGGTATCTACCACTACGGCTTCTTTATTGCGATAACGGCCGAGCAGTTCGGAATAGATCTTGCGGAAGCTGGGGCTGTCCATACCTTTAATATGTACATAAGCAATGCGTCCGCCGGAAAGCTCTTCCACTTTCTTGGTGCAGCGCTCTACCCAACGTTTGTAAAGCAGCTCGCTTTGAGTTCCATAGCTGATTGCCTTTACTGTTTCTTCAAAACGTTTTTTAGTAGAAGGATCGTATACGGTAAGTACTACTTTGCGTCCGACTTTGCCTTCAAATAACGGGAAGTAATCAGCACCGGCTTCAATCGTTGTGCCGTCTACTTTTTCAATGATGCAACCTGCCTTCACTTCTGTCTTTTTCTGCGTGAAAGGACTTTGCTTCATGATTTCCTTGATCTTTAACCCGGCACCGTCGTATGACTCATCGTAAAAGACTCCCAGAGTAGCGGTAGGCATTGCGCTGCCTCCTGCTGCAAACCGGGCTCCGGTATGGGAACCATTCAATTCGCCAAGCAATTCACTCAACATTTCCGTGAAGTCATAATTGTTGCTGATGTGGGGCAAGAAGCGTTCGTATGCTTTTTTATATCCTTTCCAGTCCACTCCATGCAAGTCGGCAGTATAGAATTTGTCATTTACTTGTTGGCAAACGTGGTCGAAGATGTATGCGCGTTCATCATAAGGACGGTAATCGAAGAATGCTTCAAATTCTATCGGTGTAATTTTGCTACCGGCAATCTCTATTTTCTTCAATCGGCCGCCTGTGCACATAAAGATATTCTTTCCTTCTTTATCCGGTATGAGTGAGCCGCCGCCAACTCCTTTCAATAATATTTTAGTCGTATTTTCTTTCAGTTTATGCTCCCAAAGGTCGTAGTCTCCTTCAAAAGCTGCCAGGTAATAAAGAATATCACCTTTCGGACTCATGACAGCGTCACCCAGGCGGGAAGAATTTACAGTTAGACGGACGATGCGGTCAAAACGATTCTCCAAATCGAATGTAAGAGGCTTTATCTCTGTACTGTCTTTTTTCGCATTCTCATTCTGGTTCGTTTTCTTCTTACTGTCTTTAGTGTCTTCTTTCTTCTCTGCCTTTTCTTTCTTGTTTTTTTCTTTTTCTGCTTTCTCTGCCTTTTCCGCTTCTTCAAGTAAGGCAATATCTTCTTTGCTCATCAGGAAGCGGTTGTAGGCATCGACGTCGAAAAACATAATATAGGTGTCGTCTTCACTTCCCCAGCTACCATGGCTACGGTATCCGGCACGGTCACTGTTCCATATCATTGCTTTCCCGCCCAACACCCATTTGGCGTTGCTGTCGCTGTATCCGCTTTCGGTAAGATTGACCATTTCGCCTTTTCCGTCGGCTTTCAGCAAAACAACGTCTTTATTGTTCCAGCCTCCTATGCCAATGAAGTCTGATAGAATCCATTGGCTGTCGGGGCTCCATTGGAACCATTGGTCACCGTCGGCATAAGAATATTGATATTTGGCATCCATCACTGTGCGCACAGCCTTGTTTTTTAGATTGATGACACGGATAGCGGTACGGTTCTCGAGGAAAGCAACCTCTTTACCGTCAGGACTGAATTGTGGTTGGAAAGAAGCGACTTTGGAGTTTGTCAAACGTTCTTCTTTCAATTCTGTGGCATAGGTGAATTGTTTCTCCTCTTTGCGTACGATGGTGGAAGTGTAAAGCTGCCACAATCCATCGCGTTCTGAAGAGTAGACGAGTGTGCGTCCGTCGGGAGCGAAACTGATGTTACGTTCCTGATCGGGTGTGTTGGTAATTTGTTTGGTTGTTTTGTAGTCAATGGAGGTTACGTAAACATCACCGCGCATAATGAATGCGACCTCTTTTCCTTTGGGAGATACAGCGATGTCGGTAGCCCCGTTGGATTTGATTTGGCGGATAATATCTTTGTCATTCTTGTCTGCCAGGATACTTATATTTACCTTTTGGGGTTGTTTGCCCGGAGTAAGTGTATAAATTTCGCCGTCATAACCATAACAGAGTGTGCCGGTGGTTGAAATGCTTAGAAAACGTACGGGATGCTTTGTATGGAAAGTGATTTGTTGGGAAGTGGTGGTTCCGGGAGTACGTTGGAATATATTGAAGGAACCTTTCTCTTCACTTAGATAATAGAATGATTTACCATCAGGACTCCATACCGGTTCGCGGTCTTCACCTCCGAAAGTAGTTTGTTTTTGATAAACAGGTTTTTTCCCGGGAGTGTATGTCCAGATGTCACGGGCAATAGGGGATACCTGATGCTTGCGCCAATAGTCTTCGTATCCTTTCTTGTCCTGATAGAGCATCACTCCCTCCTTATTAATAGAGATGCACTCCATTGGCATGGATGAGAACATAGCGGGGCGTCCTCCCGTCACGGCTACCTCGTACACTTGCTGGAACTGGCCGGAAGGAAACCCGGCATCTTCGGCAGAGGGAGCAATGTTGGCTGTGAATAAAATGTGTTTGTTGTCTTTGTAGGCAACAGGTTTCTCACTGCCTGAATGAGTGGTCAGTCGCTGGGGCGCTCCTCCTTCACTGGATACGACGAAAACGTCGAGACTTCCCATGCGATCCGATGCAAAGGCAATTTGTTTACTGTCGGGACTCCATACCGGTTCCGTATCAAAAGCCGGATTGGTGGTGATTTGTGTGGCACGTCCGCCGGTTGACGGTACCGTGTAGATGTCTCCTTTGTAGGTAAATGCAATGGTGGTTCCGTCTGGAGAAAGAGCGCAGTGGCGCATCCATAAAGGAGATTCTTGTGCAATGCTTGTCCCTGCTAGACAGATGACAAATGCACTTAGCAGTAGCTTTTTCATTTTTTCTAATATTGTGTTAAGTTCATTCTCGCGATTTAAGGTTTGACTTTCCTACAAATCCTTCAGTAATACTTTACTTGCTTTTTTATAGTATTCTTCTCTGGATTCGGTCAGCACCTTCCATTCGTCGTTGAATTCTTCGTCTTTGTCTATTTTGAAATTCTCGGAGCCGTATGTGTCCAAACGGTCCAGCAGGACAGCCACATTCAGTTGATTGATATCCATTGAAGGCTGGTAACCGATTTCTTCGCTTTTTTCGTCGGTAACAACCTCGTGAATCAATTCTATTTCCTGTAACTGATAAAGTACCTGATTTGTCAGTCGGATGGGGATCTGATGCTCCTCCGATATTTCTGCAGCCGTATAGGGCGGTTCGTTCTTTTCGAATCGTTTGGCTATGAGTGACATAATCAGGATGGATATAAAATCCCGGTATCGTCTGCTGATGTTCCGGGTGTCCTGGTCAAAGCTAAAGCTGCGGATATTCTGTCCGGCATACGTCAGTTCGGCTCCAAACAAACAGATTGTCCAGGATATCTGCAACCAAAGCAGGAATAAGGGAAGTGCGGCAAAACTACCATAAATGGCATTGTACTTTGACACCCACAACTGGCTGTTGATGTACAGGAACTGAAAAGCCTGATAAGCAGACCCTGCCAGAATACCTGCAATGAGAGCGTGTTTGAATTTCACTTTCGTGTTCGGCATGAAGATGTACAGCCCGGTGAACATCAGCCATGTCAGGACAAAAGGAATAAGCCGTATCATGAATTTCATAACAGGAGCGAGCAGGACGAAATCATCCATCTGCTTGAGAATGGTGCTCATAAACAGAGAAAGTCCTCCGGATACCACGATCAGAATCGGCATCAGCAGGAACATGGAGAAATAGTCCGTAATCTTGCGATACATGGATCGTGCTTTTTTCACTTCCCAGATACGGTTGAAGGTGATTTCAATATTACTGACCAGATTGATAACCGTCCATAACAACATTACCAAACCAACTCCAATGAAAATACCTCCTTTGGTCTGTGAAAGATAGGAATTGACAAATGAGAGAATGGCCTCCGTTGTTTCTGTATTTCCTCCAAAACCGTTGCGGAACTGATGTTCCATCAGGTTGTCGAACCCGAAACCACGCGCTACGGCAAACAGGATGGCAAGTATCGGTACAATGGCAAGCAATGTGCTATAAGTAAGTGCAGAAGCTTTATTGGCCATCCGGTCTTTGGTAAACCGATTGATACAAAGATAGACGGTCTTTATAATATTGTAGAGTGAGAACTTGGTTCGGGTCACTTCGTCTTCCGTAATGCGCCAGATGTCATACGTAAGAAACTTCCATATATCGGTGATTTTCTTCTTCATAGTTCTTCGCTAATTACTAATTGCAAGCAACTAATTACTGATTACAACAGACTTGCTCGAACAGTCGATCCTCATCCATTAGTCATTTGTAATTAAATGGATAATTAAAAGAAAAAGCAGTCAGCCTATAAGCCGAGTTCTGTACCCATATAATTTCCAATTATTAATCTTTAATTATATCAGGTGCCTGTCATTTATCTGAGTGGCGTGTCACCACGACACTTTAGCGGTCTACCCTCCGACATGGAGCGAGCAACTCTCATAACGCCGGTTTACATGACCTTACAACTCCTAAGACGTACAGCCCGCATGTCGCCATGCGACTGGTGGGCTCTTACCCCACCTTCTCACCCTTACCTCTCCCCGAAAGGAGCGGCGGTTATTTTCTTCTACGTTACTCTACCCTCGCGGACAGCTTTCTGTTAGGAAGTAGGATGCTCTATGTTGCCCGGACTTTCCTCCTGCACGAAACATGCACGCGACAGACCGGCCAACTGCTTTAGACTGCAAAAATACGTCATTTATTTTGTTTTAGCCAAAGAAAGTATCACAAATAGAAATAATTTCTAACTTTGCTATCATTAAAATGGATTTTAATGAAGAAGAATATCCTCCTTTTCTATTGTTTCCTGGCGATGATGGCAGCTAGCCTGAAAGCACAGGAAATACGTCCCATGCCTGCCGATTCGGCTTATGGGGTAGTACATATTTCAGTTTGCAATTTGCGCGAGGAAGGCAAATTTACTTCCGGCATGAGTACGCAGGCATTGTTGGGAATGCCGGTCAAGGTGCTTCAGTATAACGGTTGGTACGAGATACAAACACCGGATGATTATACCGGATGGGTGCACCGGATGGTAATTACCCCCATGTCGAAAGAACGGTATGATGAATGGAATCGGGCAGAAAAGATAGTGGTTACCTCGCACTACGGATTTGCGTATGAGAAACCGGATGAGAGTTCCCAACCCGTATCCGATGTTGTTGCGGGCAATCGTTTGAAGTGGGAGGGGAGCAAAGGACATTTCTATCAAGTGTCTTATCCCGACGGACGGAAAGCATATCTTTCGAAATCCATTTCCCAACCGGAAGCGGAATGGCGAGCTTCACTGAAACAAGATGTTGAAAGTATCATTGAAACAGCTTACTCGATGATGGGAATTCCTTATCTATGGGCAGGAACCTCTTCCAAGGGAGTGGATTGTAGCGGACTGGTACGGACCGTACTTTTTATGCATGACATTATTATCCCGAGAGATGCCTCTCAACAGGCCTATGTGGGCGAACATATCGATATTGCTCCTGACTTCTCTAATGTCAAACGGGGAGATCTGGTGTTTTTCGGCCGGAAAGCGACTGCGGAACGTAAAGAAGGTATTTCTCACGTCGGCATTTACCTCGGAAACAAGCAGTTTATCCACGCATTGGGAGATGTGCACGTCAGCAGCATGAATCCTTCGGATCAAAACTATGATGAATTCAACACGAAGCGTTTACTTTTTGCTGTCCGTTTCTTACCTTATATAAATAAGGAGAAAGGAATGAATACCACAAATAAGAACCCCTTTTATCAATAAAAGAATGCAGAACAGGAGAGATTTTTTGAAAACGGCAGCTTTGGCTGCTTTCAGTTCGGGGTTAGTAGCCCGTCAGGCACTAGCCGGAGAATCGTTGCTTTCTACCATTCATATAAATAAGCTCGGTTTGGGAGGGAAGATGAAAATGACTTTTTTCCCTTATGAATTGAAGTTGAGGCACGTGTTTACAGTTGCCACTTATTCGCGTACAACAACTCCCGATGTGCAGGTAGAAATAGAATATGAAGGCGTGACGGGATATGGAGAAGCCTCTATGCCTCCTTATTTGGGAGAAACAGTAGAGTCTGTGATGAATTTCCTTGGGAAAGTGAATCTGGAACAGTTTAGTGATCCTTTTCAGCTAGATGACATTTTGTCATACGTTGACAGCCTCTCGCCAAAGGATACGGCAGCGAAAGCTGCGGTAGATATCGCCCTTCATGATCTGGTAGGGAAACTATTAGGCGCTCCCTGGTATAAGATATGGGGATTGAACAAAGAAAAGACACCTTCCACTACCTTTACGATAGGCATCGATGCGCCGGATGTAGTGCGGGCGAAAACAAAAGAGTGTGCCGATCAGTTTAATATATTAAAGGTGAAACTGGGACGGGACAATGATAAGGAGATGATTGAAACCATTCGTTCGGTAACAGACCTTCCGATAGCGATAGATGCCAATCAAGGATGGGCAGACCGCCAATACGCGCTCGATATGATTCATTGGCTGAAAGAAAAAGGCGTTGTGATGATAGAACAGCCCATGCCTAAGGAGAAGCTAGAGGATATTGCCTGGATAACACAACAGAGCCCGCTACCGATATTTGCGGATGAATCCTTGCAGCGTCTGGGAGATGTAGCCGCTTTAAAAGGCGCTTTCACGGGAATCAATATAAAGCTGATGAAGTGTACCGGTATGCGTGAAGCATGGAAGATGGTGACATTGGCTCATGCACTCGGCATGCGTGTCATGGTGGGCTGTATGACAGAGACTTCCTGTGCTATTTCTGCAGCTTCACAGTTCTCGCCATTAGTGGATTTTGCCGACCTGGATGGCAACCTGCTTATCTCTAATGATCGCTTTAAAGGGGTGGAAGTGGTGAAAGGAAAGATCACTCTGAATGACTTACCTGGAATCGGTGTCATGAAAATCTGACTTTACTGAATGAATGTCAGAGTGTTAAAGCCATCTGACATACAACGAATGTAAATTTGTCAGGTGTTGTCGTTAACCGCTGTTAAGCTCCAAATATTCTCTGTTAAAAGTGGACAAAAAAGAGTGACAAGTAGAATAAGTGAACGATATTTGTTATTATTTTAACGTCGTAAAAGTTAAAACAATGTCGAATATTAACAATTTAAAGAATTATAAATCATGAAACAGACAACAAAGAACATTCTGGGAGTAGGAGCAATCATTCTTCTTAGCTCAGGAGTTGCAGGATTGACAACTTACAAATTGTTGCAATCTAACGAATCTGCAAAAGAAACATCTTTTAATGAGATGTTCAAGCAGAATCCCAATGTCAAATTGGCTGCTTTTGACGCTGTGAACGCTCAACCTGTTGATTTGACACAGGCTGCCGAGAATTCACTTCATGCTGTCGTACATATAAGGTCTACTCAAGAAGCTAAAACAAGAACTGTTCAGCAAGCGCCGGACATTTTCGATTTCTTTTTTGGTGATGGACGCGGACAGCAACGTCAGGTACAGTCTCAACCTCGTGTAGGTTTTGGTTCGGGAGTAATCATCTCGAAGGATGGATATATCGTAACGAATAATCATGTGATTGAAGGTGCGGATGAAATCAGTGTGAAACTGAATGATAACCGTGAATTTAAAGGACGCGTGATTGGCACTGACCCCAGCACCGACCTTGCGCTGGTGAAAATTGAGGGTGATGATTTCCCGACTATTCCGGTGGGAGATTCCGAAGCGTTGAAAGTAGGAGAGTGGGTATTGGCAGTAGGTAACCCGTTCAATTTGAACTCTACTGTAACTGCCGGCATCGTAAGTGCAAAAGCCCGTTCTCTGGGAGTATATAATGGTGGTATAGAATCATTCATCCAGACGGATGCTGCCATCAACCAGGGTAACAGTGGTGGTGCACTGGTAAATGCCAAAGGTGAATTGGTTGGTATCAATTCAGTGCTTTCTTCTCCGACAGGTGCTTATGCAGGATACGGTTTTGCTATCCCGACCAGCATTATGACGAAAGTAATTGCCGACTTGAAACAATATGGAACAGTACAACGTGCATTGCTCGGTATTCGTGGTGGCTCTATCGGTAGCAGTTTGATGGACGACCGTCAACCGATTGACAAATCCGGTAAGACATTGGCAGATAAAGCTAAAGAACTGGGTGTTGTAGAAGGAGTATGGGTTTCTGAAATCGTAGAGAATGGTTCTGCTGCCGGAGCTGATATCAAAGTCGATGACGTAATTATCGGTGTGGATAATAAGAAAGTATCCAATATGGCTGACTTGCAGGAAGCACTTGCTAAACATCGTCCGGGTGATAAGGTGAAAGTAAAACTGATGCGCGATAAGAAGGAAAAGACCGTTGAAGTAACGTTGAAGAACGAGCAAGGTACTACCAAGATCGTGAAGGATGCAGGCATGGAAATCCTGGGAGCTGCTTTCAAAGAGTTGCCGGATGACTTGAAGAAGCAATTGAATCTAGGTTACGGTCTGCAAGTGACAGGAGTTTCTTCCGGTAAGATGTCAGATGCAGGAGTTCGTAAAGGCTTCATTATCCTGAAAGCTAATGACCAGCCGATGCGCAAAGTCAGCGATCTGGAAGAAGTAATGAAAGCTGCTGTTAAGTCTCCGAACCAGGTATTATTCCTGACCGGTGTGTTCCCATCAGGTAAACGCGGATATTTCGCTGTCGATCTGACTCAAGAGTAATATATAAAAATAAGGTAAGAAGATTGCAGGATAAGCTAATGAAATAGAAAAAGGATGCCGCCAATCAACTTGTCGGCATCTCTTTTTGTTTTATTAGATGAAAAATATAGTGTAAAAGTTACTTAATTTTGTATGTTAACAAATTATTTGTCGTAACTTTGCACTCCAAATCTGTTTTTAAAGAATGAGACAACTAAAGATTACCAAAAGTATCACTAACAGAGAGAGCGCTTCTCTTGATAAGTATTTGCAGGAAATCGGCCGTGAAGACCTGATTACTGTTGAGGAAGAAGTGGAACTCGCTCAACGCATTCGTAAGGGTGACCGTGTAGCATTGGAAAAATTGACACGTGCCAATCTTCGTTTCGTCGTATCTGTGGCTAAACAGTACCAGAACCAAGGTTTGAGTTTGCCTGACTTGATTAATGAAGGCAATTTAGGACTGATTAAGGCTGCCGAGAAATTTGATGAAACACGTGGATTTAAGTTCATTAGCTACGCTGTATGGTGGATTCGCCAGTCTATTCTGCAAGCATTGGCAGAGCAGTCGCGTATTGTTCGTCTCCCGTTGAATCAGGTAGGTTCGCTGAATAAGATCAGCAAAGCCTTCTCGAAGTTTGAACAGGAAAACGAGCGGCGTCCGTCTCCCGAGGAGTTGGCAGACGAACTGGAAATTCCGGTTGATAAAATCTCTGATACGCTGAAGGTATCCGGCCGTCATATTTCGGTGGATGCGCCTTTTGTGGAAGGGGAGGATAACAGCCTGTTGGATGTGTTGGTTAACGATGATTCGCCAATGGCGGACCGCTCTCTGGTTAATGAGTCTCTTGCGAGGGAAATTGATAGAGCTCTTTCTACGTTAACCGATAGAGAAAAAGAAATCATTCAGATGTTTTTCGGTATCGGACAGCAAGAAATGACATTGGAAGAAATCGGCGATAAATTTGGCCTCACACGTGAGCGCGTTCGTCAGATTAAAGAAAAAGCAATTAGAAGACTTAGACAAAGTAATCGTAGTAAATTGCTCAAATCTTACTTGGGATAAGTAAGGAATATCAGTTTCTGAAAGAAAAAAGAATTTGAGTCGCATAAGTCGCACTTTTCATATAGAAGAATGTACTTATGCGACTTTTTACATAAGCCCCATTCTATAATTCAATCTTATACTATGTGAGTTTTATGAAAAAGTCAGTTTTAATATCATTGGTTCTTATTGCTTTGGGAGCAGGGATGGTGGCGTATGCAAGATGTGCGGCATCCTCTTCTGATTCGGTGCCTGTTAAAGTAGAGCAGCGTTTGCGGGAAAAAGCACAGGCAGGAAAGGCTTATTGTGATAAGAACGGATATAATACGAATTATTGCTTTCTGGTAGATTTCAGTATTCATTCTGGTAAAAGGCGTTTCTTTGTATGGGATTTCAAAGGAGATTCCGTGAAGTATGCCAGTCTCTGTGCTCATGGATATGGGAAAAATAGCACTGTGTCCAAGCCTGTATTCAGCAATGTGGAAGGTAGTTATTGCTCTTCTTTGGGGAAATACAAGGTGGGTATCCGGTCGTATAGCAAGTGGGGAATCAATATTCATTATAAATTACATGGATTGGAAGCGACGAATGATAATGCTTTCAAGCGGTATATCGTGTTGCATTCTTATACTCCGTTGCCGGAAACAGAGGTGTATCCTTTGCATCTTCCGTTAGGAATCAGTCAAGGGTGTCCTGTAATATCCGATGAAGTGATGAGGAAAGTTGACGGGTTGCTCAAAGCGGAAAAGAAACCAGTCCTGCTATGGGTCTATGACTAAGAAATGCTATTTATTTGAGATAAATAGAGGTAATCTCCTCTTTTTTGTTACCTTTGCAAGGTTAAAAATTATATGATATGAAATACGTAAAAATACTATTTGCAATTGCACTTGTGTTTACCATGTGCTCTGCTTTTTCCTTGAAAAAAGACCATTCTAAACCGGTTTATGCTTTTGGAATTTCTGCTTCATTTACGGATACGGTAGTCTATTTCACGGATATTCAGATATTAGATAGTGCGAAGGTTAGCAAAGAAGGGTTCTTGGCTCATCGTGAATTATATAGTTATCAGTTGAAAAATTATCTGGAGGATAACCAACTGCAGCAGAATAGTACATGTATGATTTACTTCTCGGAAAACAGAAAGAAGTTGGAAAAAGAAGCAACGAAGATTCTGAATAAATATAAGAAGAATAATAGAATGACGGTATCGCGGATTGATTCAGATAAATTCCGCTTTACGAAACCGGAAGAATAATAAGCAATAGTTAAATTGTTAATATAATAAGAGATGCAGCTTTGCATCTCTTATTTTTTTATCTTTGCCTCGTAATAAACTTGAAATCTAATGAAAAAGATAAAAATATTCTCCTTGTTTGTGTGTTTGGCTATGCTGGTAATCGCTTGTCATAATGACGATGATGAAAGAGGAGTCCAGATGCGTACAGTTCTTGTTTATATAGCAGGTGACAATTCTCTTCGCAGCTTTGCCACAGAGGATTTGGCGGAAATGACAGAGGGAATGCAGTCTGTAGATGATAACTCTTATAACCTACTCGTATACATTGATACCGGATCAAGTCCTAAACTAATTCGATTGAAGAAGGATAAAAAGAAGAATGTCGTACAGGAGGAGCTAATCGCTACGTATGAAGGACGAAACTCTGTAGATGTCTCTAAGATGAAGGAGGTTATCAACACGGCATTTTCTGAATATCCGGCACAGAGTTATGGGTTGGTTTTGTGGTCTCATGGAGAAGGATGGTTGGCAAAATCGCAGAATAAAACCCGTTGGTGGGGACAGGATGGTGGTTCAAATTACATGGATATTTCCGAGTTAAAAGATGTTCTGCGTAATGCGCCTCATTTGAGTTTTCTTCTTTTCGATGCATGCTTTATGCAATCTGTTGAGGTGGTCTATGAATTGAAGGAACATGCGGATTACATAATAGGCTCTCCGACAGAGATACCCGCACCGGGTGCTCCATATCAGAAAGTAGTTCCGGCTATGTTTGCCAATAATGCATCGGCTACGGACATAGCAAAGGCATATTTTGAATTTTATGCAGATGAAAATCTTTATACTGGCAAATTGCCATATAATTGGGGCTTAGGTGATCCCTGGACGGCAGGAGTCTCTGTTTCTGTAGTGAACACTTCCATGTTGGAACAACTGGCTAAAAGCAGTAGTGAGATTATTCTGAAATATATTAAGGGCAGACAAGCGATAGCCACCTCGGGCATACTCTGTTATGATTGTCGGTCCAGTAAGTATTATTATGATTTTGATGGATTAATACGTTCTTTAGGTAGTGAGACTAGCGAATATGAGGCTTGGAAAGCTGCTTATGATGCTGCTGTGGTTTATTGGAAGACTACTCCTAATAATTACTCCAGTTATGGCGGTAGTTTCTCGATGAATGGCTCTGCAGGACTTTCTACTTATATATTTCGTCAGTCGTATGAAGAGGAGATAAATCCTTTTTATCGTCAGTCGATACAATGGTACTCCGCTGCCGGATGGGATGAGACAGGCTGGTGATAATTACCATTTCAATATTCTTTAGAAGATAGGATTCTAACTTTTTGTGAAGATAGTGTGAAGAATAAGCAATCCTTATATAAGTGGTTATATGAGACGTATGAGAACGATTTGTTTTCATACGGCATTGCTTTTGGCATTAGTAAAGAACTTTTAGAAGATGCCATTCACGATGTTTTTTTGCATTTATATGAGCGTGAGCACAAACTTTGGGAAAGTCAGAATATGAAGTTCTATCTGTTGAACTGTTTGAAGAACCGGATTCGGACCATTAAGAAAAAAGAAATGAATACCGAATTTCTGGAAGAAGGTTCTGATAACTATAGTTTCCTTATTGAAGTGAACGGCTTTGAACTCATAGATGAAGAAAAAGAAAGAGCCGCTATGCAAAAACAGCTGAAAAAGATGCTGGATAGCCTTACAGACCGGCAACGGGAGGCTGTATATCTTCGTTATACCCAAGGACTTAGCTATGAGGAAATCGGGAAATTGATGGGAATACAACCTAAAGCAGCACAGAAATTAGTGTATCGGGCTATCGAACAAATGCGTAAAATTCAGCCTCAAATTATTTATTTTTTCCTTTTCGGTTATTTTCTTTAATTTTCGTGGGGGTATTTTTGTTCTTTGCGTGTTTTTAAAGTGAAACCGTAAAAAGAACGAGTATGCATTCAGATCGAATACCCGAATCGACAAAACAATGGCTACAAAATGAAGACTTCATATTGTGGTGTCTGGCTCCTACCCAGGAATCGGAAGAATGGTGGGTTAATTATCAAAAAGAGCATCCCGAAGATCAAGCATCCCTACAGGAGGCCCGCAAAATCATATTATCTGCCCGGCTGAATCCGGTTCAGCGCTTACCCGAAGAATCAGAAAGATTGTGGGCACGTATAGAGACAAGCATGGAGCGTCGTGATAAGAGACATCGTTTTATCTTATTTACCCGTTATGCTGCCGCCTGTGTACTAATATTAGGTATTGTTTCTTTCTGGTTGATTCATTCTTTTCAGACGTCCGGAACTGCTGATGATCTGCTTGTCAATGTGAAAGCAGATACTCTGTATCAGAAAGTAATGCTGATAAGAGATGATGCGGAAGCGATTCAGATAGAGAATAATGCCGTCATTACTTATGATAGCAATATTACTATTCAATCCGATGGTAAGGAAACAGAGATAATCAAAGAGGGAGCGGTTCAACCCGGAAAACAAAATACACTGATAGTTCCTTATGGTAGCCATTCATCCATTGTATTGGCAGACGGATCGAAAGTATGGATTAATTCCGGAAGTAAATTACGTTTCCCTTCCTCTTTTGGTCCGGGCGAACGCAGGATAAAAGTAGAAGGAGAGATTTATATAGAAGTTGCCAAAGATACTTCCCGGCCTTTTTATGTAGAGACACCCCAACTGACAGTTAATGTATTGGGAACAAAGTTTAATGTGTCTGCCTATGCTGATGATGCATTGCAATCCGTGGTGTTGGTAGAAGGAAAAGTAAATGTAAAAGCAAACTCCAATGAAGATTTTGTCCTTTTGCCTAATCAGCGTTTTAAGTTGAGTGATGGGATATCCGGCATCGACGAAGTTAATGCTTACGATTATATTTCATGGAAAGATGGCGTACTTCAGTTCCGGGGTGAGACAATGAAAGATATTATCCAACGGCTAAGTCGCTACTATAATGTATCTATCACATGTACGCCGGAAGTTGCGCAAAAGTGTACAATGGGAAAACTTATCTTATTTGATGATATAGAACAAGTCATGAAAACCTTCTCGTTGCTGTACGATGTCCAGTGTACAATTGAAGCGGGAAGTATAAAAATCGAGTAATAACCCTAAAAATTTAATGCCTATGAATAAACCACAGAAATGAAGCCTTTGTAAAAAAGAAGTTCGGAAGAGAGGCAACTCTTCCGAACCCGTGAGATTTAAATTTTTCAATTACTTATGAAAAACCTAAAAATTGATACGTAAAAATATGGAAAATTCCTATTACAATCATGCAAATAGGGCATATTTTCTTTGTAAATCATATCTGTTTGTGAAATTTTTTGTTATTTTTCTATTTATAGCGAATGTAACTCTCGCTAATGGAAATGGAACGAGCGAACTCTATGATATAAAGAAAGGGACTCTACTGGAATATTTTAAAGATATAGAGAAAGAAACAGGCTACGTTTTCATCTATTCGAAAGATATCCGACCTAGTTTAAATCAAGTTGTCAGTGTAGATCTATCTAGGAAGAAGACAATCACAGAAAAATTGTCAGCCTTGTTTGAAAAGACAAATCTGGTATATGAAATAAATGGAAAACAGATTGTTGTAAAGAGAAAAACGGCAGTGAAAAAGAATCTTTCTTCACAGCCACAGGAACCTCGGAGAATAACCGGTACTATTACCGATACAAAAGGAGAACCGATTATCGGTGCCAATATCAAGGAAGTCGGTACATTTAACGGCATAATTTCCGATATAAACGGGCGCTTTGCCTTATCTGTAAATCCGAATGCAGTTTTGGAAATCAGTTATATCGGTTATGTCACGACGACAGTACCTGTAAAAGACAATAAAGTGCTTTCTATTGAAATAAAAGAAGCCGAGCAAAGTCTGGAGGAAGTCGTTGTTGTCGGCTACGGAAAGCAGAAGAAAGAAAGTGTGACAGCATCTATCGCTTCTATTTCGAGGAAAGAACTGGTACAGACACAACAATCCAATATTAGTAACATGCTGGTAGGACGAATGCCGGGATTGATTGCTTTTCAAAGAAGTGGTGCTCCCGGCGAAGACGCTTCCAGTCTGTTAATCAGAGGTGTCAGTACATTTACAGACAACACGGCTCCTTTAATAATGATCGATGGCATCGAACGAACTAATTTTGACGGCATAGATCCGAATGAAGTTGAATCATTGAATATACTTAAAGATGCTTCGGCAACAGCGATCTATGGAGTAAAGGGAGCTAACGGCGTAGTATTAATTACTACCCGTAAAGGGGAAAGAGGGCGTCCCCGGTTGAGCTATTCGGGTAATTTTGCTTTGCAGCAATCTACCCAGCTCCCCAGTTATCTGAATAGTGCGGATTATGCAACTTTATACAATGAAGCTTTAGAAAATGACTCCCGGGTTTCGGGTTCTACCTACCAACCGAAATTCACGGATAAAGATATTGAATTGTACAGAAATGGCTTTGATCCGATTTTGCATCCGAACACTAACTGGATAGACGATTTTCTTAGAAAGTTTTCTACCCGCACTCAACATAACATCAACCTTTCGGGTGGTACAGAACGTGTGAAATACTTTATATCGGGAAGTTATTTCGATCAGACCGGTATCTATAAACATACCAAGATAGATTCGGATCATGATGTAAATCCCCGTAACACCCGTTATAACTTCAGAACTAATTTCGATTTTCAGATAACGCGGGACTTTTCGGCAACTGTTCAAATGGCCGCCCAGATAGGCAGAGTGATTACTCCGGGCTCCGGTAACAGTGGAATCTGGCAAGCTATTTCTTTTGCCAATCCCTTGAGCTCTCCGGGATTGGTGGACAATAAAATTGTCCGCATACAGGATGGATTGGGAAGCGTCAATCCCTGGCAAACCTTATTAAGCAACGGTTATCAGAAAGATAATAGAAATAACATCAATACAACATTACGTCTGAATTATGATTTATCATCTTTGCTGACCAAAGGTTTGTCCGTACACGGGAGTATCGCGTATGATAGCTATTATTACAGCCGTAAGAAATATTCGAAAACCTTTCCTTATTATCTTGCGCGCCGTGATGCGGAAGATCCGGATTACATCTATCTGATCCCCCAATCAGAAGAGAGTATCTGGTCTGTAAGTACCGGATGGGATAAGAACCGGAAAGTATATATGGAGTTTGGAATTGATTATAATAGAACTTTCGGGCTTCATAAAACGACAGCACTTATTCTGTATAATCAGAGTAAATACTATTCCCCCTCCCTTCAATATTATGTACCTAATGCTTATCAGGGATTGGTAGGACGATTGACCTATGAATATGCCTCCCGTTATTTGGCAGAATTCAATATGGGATACAACGGAACCGAGAATTTTGCCAAAGGCAAACGGTTCGGATTTTTTCCTGCTGTTTCATTAGGTTGGGTCATCAGTGAAGAAAAGTTTTTTCCGAAAAACAATATCGTTAAATATCTAAAGGTGAGAGGGTCCTACGGAGAGGTAGGAAACGATCAGATAGGTGGTGATCGATTTTTGTATCTGCCGTCTTCTTATGGAGCAGCGAGCGATTCGGGTGTGAACAAGTATAATTTCGGTTTGGCTTCCAATCCGTATACTTCACTGATGATTGTTGAAAATAAAATCGGTAATCCTGATTTGACTTGGGAAAAGGCGAAAAAGATGAATGTCGGTGTAGATATTAATCTGTTCAATAATTGTCTGACTGCTTCATTTGATATATTCAAAGAAAAACGAAATAACATATTAGCCAACAGATCAACATCCCCCATGATTATAGGTGCTAATCTTCCTGCATATAATTTTGGAGAAATGGAAAATCGCGGTTGGGAAATGGACCTTAATTTTAGACATCATATACAAGATTTCCATTATTGGGCACGCTTCAATTATTCATTTGCGAGGAATGAAATCATCTACATGGATGAAGTGCAGAAGAGATATGATTATCAGATGACTACCGGAAGAAGAAAGAATCAGTTTTTCGGACTGATCTTTGACGGATACTATAACTCGTGGGAAGAAATCAATGCATTAGACCGTCCTAAAAGTTCATGGAGCGGGAATCAGTTGCAACCGGGAGACGTCAAGTATGTAGACGTCAATCAGGATGGAGTGATTGATGATTACGACATGGTTCCGATAGGATACACCCCCGTACCGGAGATTATTTACGGTTTCTCATTCGGAGCGCAATATAAAGGATTTGATTTCTCCATCTTATTTCAGGGAGCCGACAATGTATCCATTAAATATTTCGGACGGTCGATGTGGCCTTTCGCGAAAGGAGAAGAGAGTGCGAAATCTCTGATAAAAGAACGTTGGACACAGGAACGGTATGAGGCAGGAGAAAAGATCACCTTTCCCCGTTTGTCTCTGAATCCCAACGGAGAAACCGATCACAACTATCGTCCTTCTACTCTTTGGATACGGGATGCCAGTTATTTGCGATTGAAAAACCTCGAAGTAGGATATACATTTACCGGAGGTTTTGTCAAACGGCTTAACCTGAATAGTGTAAGATTATATTTCAACGGTTCCAATTTATTCACGTGGACAGATGTGGTAGATCTGGACCCGGAAGCACCTTCGAGAAGTGGAAATGTTGAAATCAATACATATCCGTTGCAGAAAGTATATAATATTGGTCTTAATATAAATTTTTGATAATCATGAAAAGAATAACATATATATGTGCAATACTTCTGTCGTCTGTATTGATGTTTTCGTGTAGTGACTATCTGGAAGCTCCGCCCTCTGTCGATTTGGATGAAGACGGTGTCTTTGCCGACAGGACTTTGACAGAACAATACATAACAGGCATCTATGCAGAAGGTATGCCGCTGGGGTTCTCGATGGGAAGTAGCGGGATCGACCGTAAATTGTGTGCAACCTCAACCCTGGCAGGAGCGTGTGATGAAGCCGAACAAGGTGCAAACTGGGGGAAGGGCAATGCCTCGTGGAACGTGGACAATCATAACAACAGCAGCATAGACTGGGATGAAGACCCCCGTCACAACACCCGTTGGCAGACATTACGAAAATGCAATATCGTGCTTGAACGTATTGACGAAGTGCCCGATGATCCGGGAGACGTTGATTTTAAGACACGTTCCAGAGGCGAAGCCTATTTTATGCGGGCTTTGGTCTTCTGGGAAGGAGTATATAGATATGGTGGACTGCCTATAATACACCGTAGAATAAATCCGTCGGAAGATGGTAAACTACCCCGTAATACATTTTCCGATTGTGTAGACTCCATTCTTGTCGATTGTGACCGGGCTGCCTCCATATTACCGGATTATTATACGAATTCGATATTGGTGGGACGGGCAAACAGGATAGCCGCCTTAGCCCTCAAATCCAGAGTACTCCTGTATGCGGCGAGTCCTTTGTTCAATACCGACGATCCGTACCTTCCTTTAAGTGGAAATAATGACCTGATAGGATATGGAAACTATAGTAAAGAACGCTGGAATGAAGCTGCTAAAGCAGCCAAGGCAGCCATTACCGCTGTTGAATCTTCTGGCTATTATGACTTGTACGATGAGGGAACACCTGAAACAAATTACGAACATGTGTGGACTGCTCCCGATAACAAAGAAATAATTCTGGCCAACAAAAAATATCGGAATTTCACAACAAGCAGTCATCCCATAACAAGCAATATACCGGCATGGGCGGGAAGTAGTTGGAGCGACGGCGGTCTTTTTACAACCTTCAATTTCGTGCGTTTCTATGAGAAAAAAGACGGGAACCAACAAACATGGAATATGGATGGTGGCGATGATCTGCTTGAAAAGTACGACGAACTGGACCCTCGTTTTGCGCAAACCATTGCAGCACATGGAGCTAACTGGAATACAGAGATTGGAATTCTTAATTTTCTGCCCGGTGGAGCTCACAATGTAGCCAATGATAAAACGAAACACCTGGTTCGCAAATGGGTACCTCGCGTACTAAGAGCAACGGCTCCGCGCAACTCCACTAATATGGACTGGATTGTCTTCCGGGTAGCCGAACTCTATCTGAATTATGCAGAAGCTTTGAATGAATATTATGAAACTCCCCCGAAAGAAGCATTCGATGCAGTCCTGAAAGTTCGTGAACGCTCCGGAATGCCGGGCTTTCCTTCCACTTTGAATAAAGAGCAGTTCAGGGAGAAACTGCGAAGAGAACGAGCCGTGGAACTGGCTTATGAAGATCATCGTTTCTGGGATATAAGACGTTGGCTGATAGCCGATGATGAAGGTGTTATGAAAGGTGCCATGTATGGATTGCAGCTCTCCGCTGTTACAGGAGCACCGGGTAAAGTACATTACAAACCTTATGTCTTTGAAAACAGATTATGGAGTGACCGTTCTTATTTACATCCTATCAAGCAGACCGAAATAGATAAAGGGTATATGCTTCAGAATCCGGGATGGTAAATATGTTCAATCAACTAAAAATAAAAGGTATGACAATAATAAACAGTATATACAAAGGGAAGCGTTATGCTATACTTTTGACTACTATTCTCACTTTTTATGCTCCCGTTTTGTTTGCTCAACGCATAGCCGACTCTGCACTTGTAGAAGTCGCCTATGGGCAACAACCGGAATGGAGGCGAACAAGTGCCATTTCTTCCATACGTGGGGAAGATTTGCTGAAAACTACTTCCGCAAGCTTGGGAAATAGTCTGCAAGGACAGCTTCCCGGACTAACATTGTTGCAACAAAGCGGAGAGCCCGGCTATGATTTCTCTATCGCGAATCTCTACCTCCGGGGACGTACTTCCTATGCAAGCGGACAAAAAATGCTGGTATATGTCGACGGTTTCGAAGCCCCGATTGAAAGTCTGTCCACTGCGGAAATCGAGTCTGTAACATTATTGAAAGACGCTTCGGCTCTGGCTTTATATGGTATGCGTGGTGCAAATGGTGTTTTATTGGTGACAACCAAGAAAGGATGCGTTTCCGCTCCGCAAGTCAGTATCCGTTTACAAACGGGAATACAACAACCGTTGGGCGTTCCCGATCCTATCAATGCGTATGATTATGCCACCTTATACAATCAGGCGCGTGTGAATGACGGATTGCCTCGTTTATACACTCCAGAGGAATTGAATGCCTATCAGAACAACACCGATCCTTACTTTTACCCCAATGTAAACTGGAAAAAGGCCATTTTGAATAATACAGCTCCTTTGAGTATGGCTGATTTAAGTTTTAAAGGAGGAGGAGATGTGGTGCAATACTATGTAATGATGAATCTTTTGCAGAACATCGGTTTCTACAAAGACACCGATAAAAAACGCCGGGAAAACTCGAATGCCTATTATGCGAGCTTTAATTTCAGGTCTAATTTGAATATCCAGATAAGCAAACACCTGTCTACCGGACTCAATTTTAGCGGGAGTGTAGGTAATCGCTCTATTCCCGGAGGCAGCAGTTCTGCCAACGGACTTTTGGGAGCGATATGGAGAACAGCTCCGAATGCATTTCCGGTGTACAACCCCGACGGATCGTATGGAGGAAATGCCGCTTTTACCAACCCGGTCGGTAATATCGTCAGCAGAGGGCTTTATAAAGAAAACAGCCGGACTTTCCAACTGATTTTTATGCCTAAATACGACCTGGAGAAACTGACAAAGGGATTAAGTGTCAGTGCCGGTATTGCCTACAACAACTATATGGCGGATTCATCTATAAAGAATCAGAATTATGCCCGTTATTCTCTTTCCAAAGGAGCAGGGGGAGAGGTGCTATATACACCCTACGGCGCTGATTCTCCTTTGGAATCCGATGAAGGATTCCGTACTGACTGGAGCCGTCTGAACTTTAAGGCACAGTTGGATTATGATCGCGTTTTCAAGCAACATCAACTCACTGCCAGCATCTTTTTCCTGTCTGATTTATATCAGAAATATGGAAGTCGTGATGACATTAAATACTTGAATTATGCAGGGCGGGTAACTTACTCTTATAATCAAAAATACATAGGAGAATTTGCAGCTTCATATACAGGTTGTGATGATTATGCTCCTGGAAAAAGATATGGATTCTTTCCCGCTTTCTCCGCCGGATGGATACTGTCGAAAGAAAACTTCATGAAAAATATCAACTGGGTTGAATATTTGAAACTAAGAGCATCTATCGGACTGGTTGGAAACAATCAGAATGAGAATGGACGTTATCTGTTCGACCAGACTTATAGCAGTAACGGCTCCTATTTTTTAGGTACAGGGTCGTCATCAACAGGCGGGTTTCGGGCAGATATGATTGCTAATCCCGATATTAGTTGGGAGAAGGAACGTGTATTCAATATCGGATTGGATGCAGTTTTACTGAAAGGGCTGTCGGTAGAATTCGATTATTTCCATAAAGAAAGATATGATATCCTGTCACAGCCGTATTCCACTATTCCCGGATTTGTTGGAGCCTCTTATGGCGACATATTGCCTTATATGAATGTAGGTAAAGTAAAGAATCAAGGTTTCGAGGGTACGATCAGGTACGAAAGCAGTCTTAAAAACAACTTCACCTATTACGTTGAAACATCGGCGTGGTATGCAAAGAATGAAATTGTCGATATGGCGGAAGAAGTGAAACTCTACGATTATCAATATCGTAAAGGACGTTCCGTGAATACTCCTTTTGTACTTGTTGCTGACGGACTGTATCAGGAGAGTGATTTCGATTCGAATGGAAGTCTGAAGTCACATTTACCGGTACCGCAGTTTGGAGAAGTAAACCCCGGTGATATAAAATATATCGATAAAAATGGTGATGGAGTAGTCGATTCCAATGACTCCTATCCTGTGGGATATTCTAATATTCCGGAGTGGAATTATGCTTTGAAAATAGGCTTTGAATGGAAAGGGATAGACGTTGAGGCTTTATTTCATGGCGTTGCCAATAGAGACATCTATTTGAGCGGGCCGTTGGCTTATTCCTTTACCGACAATGGCTCTGCTTCAAAACTGGCTCTCGACAGCTGGACACCGGAGAATCCCAATGCTTCTTATCCCCGTTTGTCTACCCGGACATTTGAAAACAATTACCGGATATCTACATATTGGAAAAGAAACGGAAACTACTTCAGAATGAAGAATATCCGGATTGGATATACCTTCCCCCAGTCAATAGCAAGAGCGATAAAATTGTCCAGATTGTATGTGTATGCTAATGCGAGCAATCTTTTCACCGTGAGTCATCTTGACGGATTGGCCGACCCGGAAAGCAGTTCTTTGATTACATATCCGTTGACACGTTCCTACAACCTGGGAATAAAAATTGATTTTTAATAGGTAAGAACAAAAATATAATAATTATGAAATACCCAATAGGTTTATCTATCATATTGAATGCTCTTGCTGCTATCAGCATATTGTCCGGATGCAGTGATTATCTGGACAGAGAGTATGATTCGTTTATCGACAACGAGATGACCTTTACTTCCTATGAACGTACAAGCAAATTTCTAGTCAATGCTTATCGGTATCTGCCTGATGGTTTCAACCGTATCGGTTCCGAAGCTATGTTGGATGCCGCTACCGATGATGCCGAACATGCTAATGCCTCCTGCAACATCCAGCACTTCAACACCGGAGCCTGGAATTCAAGGTCCAATCCGGATGATTTGTGGAATAAGTATTACGCAGGAATTCGCATAGCGAATGAATTTATAGAAAATGTAGACAGAGTGAATCTGGATAAATACAGACTCGATCCGGATAATCAGAATGAATATCAGAACCGTCTGAATGACTTGAAAACATGGAAATATGAGGCCCGTTTTTTAAGAGCGTTTTTCCATTTCGAGCTGGTGAAACGTTTCGGACCTGTACCTGTGATTACTTCTACACTATCCGTCAATGCGGATTATTCGGAGACTCCACGCCCGTCTATGGACGATTGCATCTCATTCATCTCCAGCGAATGTGATAAGGTAGCCGAAGTGCTCGATTTAACTCCGGGACGAGGAATCGATTCGGATTTGGGACGTGCAACGAAGGGAGCCGCATTGGCTTTGAAAAGCAGAGTTTTATTGTATGCGGCCAGTCCCTTGTATCTGGACTGGCAGAATTTTTCGGAAAGCGATCTTCCTTCCGATATGGAGAAATGGAAAGCTGCGGCACAGGCTGCGAAAGACGTAATTGATCTGGGCATATATTCGTTGTATGGCAGTTATGCCACTTTATTCAAGAATAACTTTCAGAATTCCGAGTTTATTCTGATGCGTCGTTACGGAAACAGTTCCGACTTTGAAAAATACAACTTTCCTGTCAGTTATGGTGGGGTAGGCGGCATCAATCCTTCGTTGAATCTGGTAGACTCTTATGAAATGAAAGATGGCAGCTATTTTAGTTGGGAGAATGAGGAAAATGCCGTTCGTCCGCAATTCTACCGGGATGACAGGTTGAATGCTACCATTCTGCTGAATGATTCCGTTTGGAAAAGCACGGCGGTAGAGAATTGGGACGGTGGAAAAGACGGTCTGGGCGTTACCAATGCAACCAAAACCGGATTCTATCTGAAAAAATACCTCAATGAAGATGTGAATATCCAAACCGGCGGAGGAAGTCAGGGACATATCTGGCCGTTGTTTCGTTTAGCGGAGATTTACCTGAATTATGCGGAAGCCTTGAACGAATACGATCCCGAAAATGCGGATATAGCAGAATACGTCAATCGAGTGCGCAGCCGTGCCGGACAACCGAATCTGCCTTCCGGATTGACGCAGGACGAAATGCGTGAGCGTATCCGGCGTGAACGTCGTGTCGAACTGGCATTTGAGGAGCATCGTTCGTGGGATGTAAGACGGTGGAAGATTGCGCAAGAAACACTCGGAGGAGATTTGCTAGGTCTTGAAATCACCCGTAAGAATCAGGCTCGAAGAGCTGTTACCCGGAATTCCGTAATACCGGCTAACGAAGTTCCGGAAGGATGGCATTATTACGATGGGGACGAATTCAATGATTTGGTCATAAACAACTCATATTGGGGACAGTATGGAAGCGACACTCCGGTAGGAAACTCCCAGTATGGACAACCCACCGGAAATATCCAGACTTATCGTAAAAAACAGATTACGATTGAGAAAGGGAGTGGCGGATTGAGCTTTGCCCGGATAGCAGCCACCAAGGACGACAATCCACCGGCTCCGACATTAAGCACTGCCAGTACGAGAGAAGGATGGTGGTCGGGAGCTTTGTCCAGCCGGGATACCGACAAATATGGTTATCAGGGGAAATATTACCCTCTGCATTCCCGCATTGAGATTCGTGCAAAAATACCTTATATATATGGTATATGGATGGGACCGTGGTGTCGTCATTATGCAGGAGCCAGTGTTGCGGAACTTGACATCGAAGAGTTTTTCGTCAAGGAATTTGAGAATACGGCTTCACCCCGCCGGCTTAGCCAAGCTTTACATTTGCATGATAATAAAACAGGCAATCTGGGAATCAACGTGAATGGGTACGGACGACATACAGTGCTTGATTTTGATCCGGGAGCAGACTTCCATACGTATGGCGTTCAGGTAGATCCGGACCCGGTTTCTCCGGATAAGCATGCTATCATCAGCTACCTGTTGGATGGTAAAGTAACCAATACATTCAAGACGATTGACTATGATGACAGATATAATACATTTATAACCAAAGCAATAGCGGAGGGAAGAGAAAAGCGAACCTGGGACATTGCGATAACCGGACAAATCGGAGGAAAGAATGAAAATGGTATCGGCTATCCCGAAGACAGGAATGCCAATTTGAGAAACGTTTCGATGGATGTAGATTGGGTACGTGTATTTACCCGGGATGAAACAGAACCAGAGATTCCTGAAAAGCCGGAATATCCCGTCGAGAAGTTTGATTATTCCCGTGCTGTGGTAGAAAAGAGAGTGTTTGATTCTAAAATGTATTGGTATCCCATACCTGAAAGTGAGATTCTGCAGTTGAAGAACTGGAAACAGAATCCGGGTTGGTAAATCATTAAAAAGAAATATCATGTTGAAAATAAAGATTCTAATAATCATATTTTGCTGTATCGGGGTGGTGAAAGCCCAAACCGTTATTCCTCCTTCATCAGAAACCCCTCCCGGATGGATTTATTACGATGGAGACGAGTTTAACGGAGATGTGATTGACTCCCGGTATTGGGGAATATATGGTTCCCAAAAAGTGGGGCGACCCACCTATAATCAGGAAAATAAAGCCATGCTTCAGACATACCGTCCGGAGCAGGTCTTTATCGAAACCCTTCCTACAGGAGAGAAGATTTGTCGAATTCGCTCATTCAAAAGTAAAGATGCGCCCAGTCCCGTTCATCCCAGTGTGAAGAGCAAGACCGGATGGTGGTCGGGAGCGCTGTCCAGCAGAGATTCCGATACGGAGAAATATTATCCTCTTTTCTGCCGCATAGAGATCAAAGCCAAAGTCCCATATCTATATGGGCTTTGGAATGCACTTTGGTTGAGGCATTATAAAGGAGCTGGAGTAGCCGAAATAGATATACTGGAGTTTTTTACCAAAGCTTTCGGGGAAAATCCTTATCCGGCCAAAGCGAATCAAACCTTGCATTTGTTCAATTCGGAAACGCAAAAGTTGGGAATCAATCTACCCAAAGGTCAGATACGATATACTGAAATCGGAGACGATAAGCCGGGAGATAATTTCCATGTATATGCGGTTCAGATAGATCCCGATCCTGTTGATAACAATCATGCCATCATTACGTTTCTGATAGATAATAAAGTCAATTACCAGATACATACCCGTACACAGTTGGGGGATGCATATACTGATTTTATCACTAAGGCTCGTAAAGAGAATCGGCTGGACAGAGTTTGGGATATTGCTGTCACCGGGCAGGTAGGAGCATTTGACAAGTTGGATGTCGGCTATCCTGCGGAGGAATTGCAGCAATTTGATTTCGATATTGATTGGATAAGAGTTTATGTTCGCGATCCGCATACCCGGATCGTCGGAAATAGTAAACTACCTCATACTCCGGAAGCGGATTCATTTGTTAAAGATTTGCTCTCACGGATGACTGTGGAAGAGAAGATCGGCCAGTTATCCCAATACGTAGGCCGTACCCTTCTAACCGGTCCTGAATCAGAATATTTGAGCGATTCATTGATAGCACGCGGACTTGTAGGTTCTGTTTTGAATATATCCGGTGCAAAGACATTGCGTGATTTGCAGGAAAAGAATATGCGTCATTCCCGGATAAAGATACCGATTCTTTTTGGGATGGACGTGATTCATGGATATAAGACAATCTTTCCGACTCCTTTGGCGGAATCGTGTAGTTGGGATTTAGCAGCGATCGAACGAGCTGCCAAGATTGCTGCGATTGAATCCTCGGCAGCCGGACTACATTGGACGTTCGCTCCTATGGTCGACATCGCAAGAGACGCCCGTTGGGGCAGGGTAGTGGAAGGAGCAGGAGAAGACACCTACCTGGGAAGTGAAATAGCCAAAGCAAGAGTGAATGGTTTTCAGTGGAATCTTTGGGAGAATAATTCAGTATTGGCATGTGCAAAGCATTGGGTAGCTTACGGACTTCCCCAGGCGGGAAGAGATTATGCTCCGGTGGATATGTCGGAACGGACTTTGTTTGATACTTATCTACCTCCTTTTAAGGCTTGCATTGATGCGGGAGTACTTACTTTTATGAGTGCTTTCAATGATATAAATGGTATTCCTGCGTCCGCACATCCGTTCCTGCTCAAAGACTTATTGAGAGGGCAATGGAATTTCAATGGTTTTGTGGTAAGCGATTGGGAAGCAGTGAAGCAGCTGGTGGCGCAGGGAGTGGCGGAAGACGATAAAGACGCTACCCGTCTGGCTTTCAATTCCGGCATCGACATGGATATGACGGATGGGCTCTATAATAAATACATGAAAGAACTGATAGAAGCCGGTAAAATCAGTATGGAAGATGTCGACAATTCCGTCAGTCGGATTCTGCATATCAAATATGCTTTGGGACTGTTTGTTGATCCATATAAATTCTGTAATGAAGAATACGAATCGCAGACAATCATGAAAAAAGAATTTCTGGATGCAGCACTGGACATGGCTCATAAATCGGCTGTCCTGCTGAAGAATGACAATCATACATTACCGCTGGCAAAAAATGTCCGTTCCATTGCCGTGGTAGGTCCGCTGGCCGATAATCAGACCGAACTGCTGGGCTCGTGGAGAGCAAGAGGGGAAGATCGCCATGTGACGACTGTATTGCAGGGCATAAAGAACAAAATCGGCGGTAACAAAACGAAAGTTGGATATGCCCGTGGTTGCGATTTTGACGGAGAAGATAAGTCAGGATTCAAAGAAGCAGTGAAATTGGCTTCCAAAAGTGATATGGTGATTGCCGTTGTCGGTGAAAAAGCTTTGATGAGTGGCGAATCGAGAAGCCGTGCCCAACTGGATTTGCCGGGTGTGCAGGAAGAATTGATAAAAGAACTGGTTGCCACAGGGAAACCCGTTGTCGTCGTATTGATGAATGGGCGTCCGCTGTCTATCGAATGGGTGGACAAGAACGTATCGGCCATTCTCGAAACCTGGTTTTTAGGTACTTCTGCAGGAACCGCTATTGCTGATATACTGTTCGGTGATTATAATCCTTCCGGAAGATTGACCATTTCTTTTCCACGGGTAGAGGGACAAGTACCGGTTTACTATAACTATAAGAAGTCCGGACGTCCGGGAGATATGCCCCATTCCTCAACCACCCGGCATATCGATGTTCCGAATGCTCCGCTCTATCCTTTTGGTTACGGTTTGAGTTATACCACATTCAGTTATTCAGCTCCGCAGAGCACCCAAAAAGAATATACGCGACAGGAGACCATCTCCGTTTCGGTGACAGTAACCAATACCGGAGACAGAGATGGCGAAGAGACTGTGCAACTGTATGTGAATGATAAAGTTGCTTCTGTTGTGCGTCCGGTAAAGGAGTTGAAGGCATTCAAGAAAATATTCCTGAAAGCGGGGGAGTCAAAGACCGTTCAGTTTGACATTTCTCCTTTAGCTTTAGGCTTTTATGATGCTGCCATGAACTATGTGGTAGAACCCGGTGAATTTGAAATTATGACCGGCTGCAACAGTAATGATTTACAAACCATATCGGTCAAACTAATAAATTAGAAGGAGGAACCGTTCTATGAGAAATTGGATAATTGTATTTTTTGTCATCTTTGCCGCTCGGCTTTCTGCACATGACGGTGACAGTATAAAGATCACACACGGTCCTTACCTGTGTGATATGAGTACCGACGGCGTGACAGTGGTATGGACTACAAACAAACCTGCTCTTTCGTGGGTGGAAGTGGCGCCTGCCGGTGAAGATCATTTCTATGGGAAGGAACGTCCGCGATATTACGATACGGAGTCCGGACGTAAGCGGGCCAATGATACAATCCACCGTGTACGCATCAAACATTTGGAACCCGGCAGGGAATACAGATACCGGATTTTTTCGAGAGAAGTTGTCTCCTGGCCTTCGAGTGACTGGGTAACTTATGGATTGATTGCTGCTTCAAATGTATACAAGCAAGAACCTTTCAGATTCAGAACTTTCGACGACCGGAAGAAAGAAATTTCCTTTCTGGTATTAAATGATATTCACGGGCGGAGTGACTATATGAAGTCTCTGTGTCGGGAAGTAGATTTCAAATCTCTTGATTTCGTTTTGCTTAATGGAGATATGTCGTCATGGGTAGAGGGGCAGGAGCAGATATGTAAAGATTATATTGATGCTTGTGTCGAATTGTTTGCGTCCGAAGTGCCTATTGTTTTCAATCGGGGAAACCATGAAACACGTGGAGTTTATTCCGATGCGTTGATAAAGTATTTTCCTACGTCTACCGGAACTTTTTATTATCGTTTCAACATAGGTAAGGTTTGTTTTCTTGTTCTTGATTCCGGTGAAGATAAGCCGGATTCGGATTTGGAGTATGCCGGTATTGCCGACTATGACAATTATCGAGAAGAAGAAACCCTATGGTTGCGGAGTGTGGTGGAAGAAAACGATTTTAAGCAATCATCCCTTCGGATCGCATTCCTGCACATCCCGCCGACGATAGGCAACTGGCATGGAAACTATCATTTGCAGCAAACCTTGTTGCCCGTTTTAAATACGGCTGGAATTGATCTGATGTTATCCGGACACACTCATAAATATTATTTCCGTGAATCAGAACCCGATAAAGCCAACTTTCCCATCCTTGTCAATGATAATAACAGCTATCTGCTTTGTAAGATAAAAGATGGAAAAATGGTGATTGATGTGGTAGGAGCGAATGGAAAAGACAAGAAGCAACATCAGTTTGATGTGAAATTTTAGTCAAATACCATTAGATTCCAATAGTATAGTTATTTATAATTTAATGTAATCATGAAGATGAAAACTATAATAAAATTATTATTTGTATTTTCGTTGCCATTTATTTTCTGTCGTTGTGCCGACGACGGGATACACTATGAACGGGAAATCAATGTTCCCGAAGGTATCTATCTGACGGGGAGTGCGTCCCAATTCTCGGTAGAGGCAATCAATGGTAAAATGAATGTGATAAAAGAGGGCACTTTGGTCGCATTGAACACATGGCTGACATCCAGCGGAGATTTTTATATCTCTTTAGTCGGACCGGATGGGCAACCAGTTTATTATGGGCAGGGAGCGCTTTTGCAAAACGACAACAGTGAGGTGTCAACTTATTCTTTGGCTCCTGGAACCGGCGGTTTCAGAGTAATGGAAGATGGATTGTATCAGCTAATTGTGAATCCTTTATTGAAACAGGTTAATATTGTTCCATTCAATTTCCGTTTGACGAGTAAATTCGAACTGACAGAAGACGGTGAAAACGAACTCTTTCTTCAAAAACCGTCTTACGACCATATTAACCATGTGGCTACCTGGGTGTCCAGTGGCGAGTTAGAAGTGATATTACCGGCAGAGTTTTCGTTTAATTATACCGATAATACATCTTTTGATGTGAAGGAAACAGATACGGAGAAATATACATTCTCTTCTATGTACACCGGAACGGGAGGAAGTATAAAAATGAATGTTTTAACTGAAGAATATGCCGAACTAACCAACCAGTCGCAAGTGCAGCTCAATCTTAAAAACAAAGGTGAGTATAAAGTAACGCTTCAATATGAAGTCTTGACAGGAAAATTCTTTGCGAAGATGACGGGCAATGAGATCATAGAACCCGAACCGGAGGGGTATCCGGAGAAACTATATATGATTGGAGATGAATTTGGAAACTGGAATTGGAATTCGACAAATGTGGTAGAGATGGCCCCTGTGGGACAGCTTGGCAATGGTGCATTCTGGACTATCAAGTATTTCAATGCTGGTCAGGGAATTAAATGGGCATCGGAAAAATCTGATGCGGAAAGTTTTGCCTCTTTGGGTACAAATGTCAATTATGTTGTAGGCAGTAACGGAAGAGCGACGGTAGAAACAAGCGGCCTGTATTTGGTATATGTAGATATGAACCGTAATCTTATAACTTTTGAGAAACCTGCCGTTTATGGAATAGGTGAGTGTTTTGACGGACAGGAAGTATCGTTCGATCTTTCCGGGCAGAATTTCTCTGCTGTCACTACAACACAAGGCAATCTTCAGATGTATGCAACTTCCGACTATAACAATAGAGACTGGAACACTATGGAATTCAACATCTATAATGGACAAATCTATTATCGTGGTGTAGGTGCTACACTGGAACCGGTTCCTGTTGCTTCTAATATACCAATAGAACTTGATTTCTCTCAAGATAGAGGTAAAATAGCTGTGACTTTTGCCTCTCCAAGTGATGTCCCCTCAACAGCGAAGGCTATTTATATGGTTGGCGATGAATTTGGAAACATGAATTGGGGCTCGGATGGGGTTATCTCATTAGATAAGGTTTGGAACAGTGCCGACCGATGGATACATATTAATTATTTCAATGCCGGAACTAAACTTCGTTTCTCTACATCCAAGATATTTGGTGATGGAGAGTTTACCGGACTGACTAATAATGTAGGCTTCGAAATCTCTGACGAAGGACTGGTGGTTATCCCCCAAAGTGGTACTTATATCATTTTCGTTGATTTAGGTTCGAAGACCATCTCCATCCAAAAGCCTGTAATCTATGGGTATGGAACGGCAGCCGGAGGAAACAACGAAAAGATCTTGCCTTTTACGGAAAGTAGCGACGGGAAAACATTCTCTGTTACTTTACCTAATGGAGGACGTTTCAGAATACATCCTTATATTCCTGCTTTTGATAATCTTAATCCTTCATTTGGTGCTTGGAAACGCGAATATGCTGTTAATCCGGAGACTCTTGAAATCTATTTGCGTAAAGAGGGCATGGATGAACCGAACAAAGATTATGTATGGGCTGCCAACACTATAATAACTCTTGATTTCAGGGCAGCGAAAGGAACGATAGTAGTTCCTTAGCCCGGTCTGCTCCAAGAAAAATTGTAGCTGATTATATTTTTATATCACTTTTACCCTCACACCCTCACACTTTCGTTCAATCCCTTTATTCATCGTGGTTGCAAGGTGTGGGGGAACGCGTGGCAGTAGGGTGAGGGTAACTTTTTACCCTCACCCTATTTAATTTTAGTTTTACTTTTAATTTGTTGATTTATAGTGAAATACACTTCTGTTTGGATGTAAACAACTAATCTCATATCTCACTATTTTGATCCTTTTTCTATCATATAAATGCCGAAAGTGTGTCATTAGTATCTGCTTTTGAAGTACCGTCTCTTATTCTATATTCTTTCATCAATTATAGGTTAATACCTAATGATCTTTCTGTAAACTCTTAATGCTTCTTATGGGCTCACTATAGTAGATAGACTTGTTTACAGTAGTGAGCTTGTTTGTCTACATTTGATAGCTTATTTGTTCACATTGGTGAGCCCTTACTAATCACTAAGCGAGACAGGGCAGACGCATTATATTTTTTACTATATTCTCGTTTGTAATTTCCTTACT